>Ga0187844_10000344_pt1 | contig 36262 bp, 38 predicted proteins | sample SpaLakP09_SKY_50_FD_134517 | JGI IMG/M metagenome (GOLD analysis project Ga0187844, IMG submission 134517) | Oligotrophic lake water microbial communities from Sparkling Lake, Wisconsin, USA - SP09_SKY_50 | ecosystem: Environmental > Aquatic > Freshwater > Lake | place: USA: Sparkling Lake... | reverse complement strand
TACCCCCTTTAGCACCGCCGAGCAGCGCAAGAGCTTGAGGGCGTGCGCGAAGCGCACTTCAAGAACTGACTCCGCACGGTTGTTTGAGCAGAGCGTAGCGGCGCGAGTTCCGGGCGGGCCCTCGAGCTCTGAGCAGCGCAGGGCACCCGAAGCGCAGCGTAGGGCGGTGCGGTCGGGGGGAGCTCTTTGCCTACTTTCTGGCGGACCAGAAAGTAGGTCGCCCGCCGGGGCGAACTCCCGGCACCACTCTCGGCAGCAACCCGAAGGTGCACAGCGATGACCCAACTCGTCAAAGTCCAATTCCACGTCAACGGCAAACCCGTCAACACGACGGTCCCCACCGACCTCCCCCTCGTCGACTTCCTGCAAGAAGAGCTGCGCCTCTCCGGCACCCGCCTTTGCTGCGGCATTGGCGTCTGCAAGGCCTGCACCGTCGCCGCCCGCCGCGCCCCCACCAGCCAAGCGCAACCCATGCTGGCTTGCTCCACCCCGGTCGCGCTGCTGCAAGGCCAGCACATCACCACCGTGGAAGGCACCGGCAGCATGGAAAAACCCAGCGCCACCCAGCAAGCCTTCCTCGACCACTTCGCCTTCCAGTGCGGCTACTGCACGCCCGGCTTCGTCATGGCCACCGAGATGCTGCTCGGCCGCCTGCGCGCCCAGCCCGTCAAGCGCGAGCAGCTCGACGCGGCGATTGAAGACGCCGTTGGCCAGCACATCTGCCGCTGCACCGGCTACGCCCGTTACCACCAGGCCATCCGCGCCGTCGTGCTGGCGGAGAAGGGTCTGGTGACGGCATGAGACAAGCGCTCCTCTTGCTGCTGCTGCTCGCGGGCAGCGCCCACGCCGAGACGCTGTTCGAATACGGCCGCCAATGCGCCGCGCAGATCAGCGAGATCCCCGCCTTCAACTGCATGACCGGCGAGGAGATCCCCATCACCGTCGACGGCAAGCCCGTGCCGCACCAACCCGCGCCCGCGCGCTGCGACAAGCCCTCGCTGCTGCCGCAGCCTGATGCACAAAGCCAATGCGTCCCCGGCAGCCGCGCGCTGGTGTTGCGCGACGACAAGACCGCGCAGATCAGCGCCATCTGCCGCAAGCAGGTGGCGCGGCCGGCGGGCAGCGCGCTGTTCGACGAGATCAACGTCATCTCCCATAGCCTGAAGGGCGGCAAGACCTGCTGGTTCACCGCCAAGGCCAAGGCGCCGCTGACAGCCGCCAGCGGCATCGACGGCCGCTGGGTGCCCTCGCCCAGCACGCTCACGCGCAAGCCGCAGCCGCCCAGCCCCGCGGGCGTGGTGGCGCTGCCGGCCGACAAGGTCTGGCAGACGCCAAGCCAAGTCGCCTGGAGCCAGCCCGCCTGCATCAACTGCCACGACAGCGGGCCCTTCATGTACTCGCCCTACATCGCGCAGACGACCCAGCTGCCCGGCGACCCTTTCGGCTACTACCAACCCAAGGCCATCGGCGAAGACTTCAAGCGCGCCTGGGCCAAGCTGCATGCCTTCGGCATCACGACACGCGGCAACACCTGCACGGCCTGCCATCGCATGGGCAACATGAACTCCTGCAAGGTCGCCATGGACCAGTCCACGGGTCGCGGGCACCAGGAGGGCGGCGATGAGTGGTCGAAGAAGTTCCCGCAGTCGCACTGGATGAGCCCCGGCAACCTGCACAGCAAGGCGCAGTGGGACGAGCAGTTCAGCGAGAGCCTCAAAACGCTGGCGGCGTGCTGCGAGGACCCGAAGGGGGCGGGGTGCAGGGTGGTGGAATACGGGCCGAAGGCAAAGGCGTCTTCTCGCTAGTAGCTCAACTCATGGTCCACGATGCTCACACCGATCCTTCCGTTGATTGAACTGCTGGCAGACCATGAACTTCCAGCTGAAGGTGCGGTCGTCATCGCCAAACCGCCATTCACTTGGGGCTGCGACGCAGCTATCGTTGGGATCACGCCAGATGGCGGCTTGCCAGAGGAAGCTGTTCCTCAAGGCTTCGAATACTTCCTAGGCTTCGAAGAGATTCAGGATCTCATTGCCCAGGCGCAGCGCAAGCGGTGCTCCGACGAGACGCGGATCGAGTTTCTCTGTCACTACGCAACCTGTGACGCTTATCCGATGTGGTTCAACGATTTGCCCGATGCCTAGCGCCGCTGGACTTGGCGCTAAGCCGGGGCAGCTCCCGCTGTGCCGAGATACCGGCGAAATGCAGCTGAACTGTTCGCCCCGCGCAAGCCCTATCGCGCGGAGTCCCGACTCCAAAGCGACGGGCTCCGCATCGCCCAGTCCTTGACCCATCGCAAACCCCTCGCACCGCCGGCTGACTAGCATCGGACGCGTCCATTGACAGCGTCCTCATGAGTCAAGTCTTGCAGCCGTCCCCGTCCTCCTCTTCATCCCAGCCCGCAGCAGTACCGGTCATCGACCGCGCCGCCCGCATGCCCGCGCGCAAGGAGATCCGTTCCTGGCTGGCCCCCATCTCGCAGCCGCAGACCCTGCGCGCCGTGGCGCTGCTGGTGCTGGACTGGGCGCTGTTCGTCGCCGCCATCGCGGGCGTGGTGCTGCTGCCGGCGTGGTGGATGAAGCTGCCCGTGGCGCTGGCAGCCGGCTTTGTCATCGGCCGCCTGTTCATCATCGGCCACGACGCTTGCCACCAGAGCTACACGCCGCATCGGGGGCTCAACCGCTGGCTGGGGCGCATCGCCTTCCTGCCGTCGCTCACGCCCTACAGCCTGTGGGAAGTGGGGCACAACGTGATGCACCACGGCTTCACCAACCTCAAGGGCAAGGACTTTGTCTGGCAGCCGCTCACGCCCGAGCAGTACGCCGCGCTGACGCCGGCCCGCCGCCTGCTGGAGCGCGTCTACCGCAGCGGCTGGGCGCCGGGCCTGTACTACTTCATCGAGATGTGGTGGCTGCGCATGCTGTTCCCCAGCAAGCGCTACATGCCGGCCCGCCGCGGCCTGTTCGTGGCCGATGGCCTGCTGGCCGTGGCCGCAGGCGCAGTGTGGATTGGTACGCTGGTGTGGGCGGCGCAGACCACCGGCCAGTCGGCCTGGGCGCTGGTCGCGCTGGGCTTTGCGGTGCCGTTCGCGTTCTGGAACGCGATGATCGGCTTCGTCATCTACGTGCATCACACGCACACCGAGGTGCGCTGGCACGAGGACAAGGCGCAGTGGTCGGCGAGCGACCCCTTCGTGTCGACCACCGTGCACCTGACCTTCCCGCTGAAGATCGGCGGCTTGATGCACCACATCATGGAACACACGGCTCATCACGTGGACATGAGCATCCCGCTGTACAAGCTCAAGCAGGCCCAGGCCATTCTCGAAACGGCGCTGCCGGGCCGCATCATCGTGCAGCGCTTCTCATGGCGCTGGTACGCGCAGACGGCTAGGCGCTGCAAGCTGTATGACGTGGCCACCGCGCGCTGGCTGGACTTCAGCGGCCGGGTGTCCGAGCCCACGACGTGGGGGCGCGTGGCCAGTTGAACCGTTGGCGGCCCAGGCGACGCCCGGCACCTTTCGGGCCGAGCGCCGGGCCTGCCATGGCCAGAGGCCATGGCCTTCCGTAGGCACAAGCAGTCCGCAGGGACTGCTTGTGTCCGACTCCAGTTCACCAAGCCGGCCCGCGCAGGTGATGTGCGAGCGGCTCAATGCCGCAAGCATCGCCGTCCCCTTGGGGGCTGAGGCTGGACACGGCAAGTCCTGTGGGCTTGTCGTGCCTGCCGAAGAGCAGCCGCTCTGTCGGCTGTGCGGCCTGCAAGGCCGGTCAACGTACCCGTTGGCCGAGGGGCTTCAGGTCAGCTGCGAACGAAGCGCATCAGCCGGCCCCGGTAGTCCGGTCGGCCCACCTGCGCACTCAGCAGCACTTCGCTGAACTCAAACCCCAAACCCGCCATCCGCTTGCCAAACGCCGACCGGTTGCCCCGGTTGGGGTCGACGATCAGCAGCTCGCACCTCGGCAGCGCGTGCTTCTCGATGGAGGCCGCCAGCGCGCCGCCGTCGTCGCGTTCGTAGAGCACGTCGCTGCCGATGATGAGGTCGAATCGGCCCCGGACATTCGGCGCGCCGCCTGCGGTCACCGCCGCGTCCTCGCTCCAGTCGCCATGGCAGTAGCGCATGGGCGCCAGCTCGTTCAGGCGCAGGTTCTCCAGCAGAAAGGCGCCGGCCAGCGGGTGGATGTCGCTGGCCGTCACCTCGGCGCCGCGCCGGTGGCACACCAGGCTGGCCAGCGCCAGGCCGCAGCCGATCTCCAGGATGCGCTCGCCATCCGGCATCGGCCGCACGGCCATCGCGGCGGCCAGGTGCAGGCCCGAGGGCCAGACCTGGCCGAACAGCGGCCATTGTGCGGAGGAGATGCCCAGCGCCTCGGCCGCGCCGGCCGGGTCGGCGAACTGGTCGTTGTCCAGCAGCGAGCGGATCTGCAGGTCGGCCACGCCGTCGATGTTGAAGGCGTCGATCTTGACCTGATAGCCCGGCATGGCTGTACCCCGTGGAGTTGGGTGAATCAGCGCCGTGCGACGCGGGCAGCCCACTGCGCTGCCGGCAGCGGCGGGTGGCGGCATGCGGACGGCCCAGCGGGCCAAAGCAAACGGCCGCCTTGTGGCGGCCGCGGCCCAGTGTAGGCGGCTTGGGTGAAAGGCGCTCAGCCTCTCAGACCTGTTCGAGCGTGCTCTTGTAGACGCCGCAGCCGACGTAGAGATCGTCCACCTTGGTGACATACGACATCTTGGCCTGGCTCTTGCCGGTCAGCGGGTTGGCGATGTCGTACTCGACCCAGCCAGGCCCGCTGTCGGCCTGCTGGATGATGGCCTGCAGCAGGGCTTCGCCCGTGGGCCCGGCGACGTCCTGCACCCGCGCGCCGACGCGGGCGGGGTTGCCGGCGAAGGCGGCGTAACGGCCGCTGCGCTCGAGCGCGAACACGTACATGTCCCGGTCGAACAGGCCGCTGTCGGGCGCGTTCAACGCCTGCAGGAAGGCTTCGCGCCTGCCAGCTCGGCTGCGCAGCGCCAGCGCCTGGTCCACCAGCCGTTGCGCCTCGTCTGCCGTACCCTGGGGCAACTTGAAGACCGAGACCGACTCGGTCAGCAGGCGCGCCCGGTTCTGCAGCTCGTTGGCCTGCTGCACGGCCTGCTCGACCATGGCGCCATTGCGCTGCGTGAGTTCGTCCAGCTGATGGATGGCGGTGGTGATCTCCGACAGGCTGGCACTCTGCTCGGTGCTGGAGACGGAAATCTGCGACATGTGGGTGGCGACATCGCGCACGCCCGCGACGATGCCGGTGATGCGCTCGCCGGCCGTGCGGATCTGGCTCACGCCCACGCTCACCTGGTTGCTGGAGTTGGTGATGAGCTGGCGGATCTCCTTGGCCGATGCGGCGGAGCGCTGGGCCAGCGACCGCACCTCGGTGGCGACCACCGCGAAGCCGCGCCCGGACTCGCCCGCGCGCGCGGCCTCGACGGCGGCGTTGAGCGCGAGGATGTTGGTCTGGAAGGCCAGCGCATCGATCACGCCCACGATCTCGTCCATGCGCCGGGTGCTGGCCTCGATGCCCTCGATGGACGCGACGGCCTCGCGCATGCCGGCAGCGCCGTCCTCGGCGGTGCTGCGCACCCGCTGGGCGGCGGCGTCGGACTGCTGTGCCACGTGCGCATTGACCTGCACCGTGGCTGCCAGCTCCTGCACGCTGGCAGATGTCTGTTCCAGGTTGGCCGCCTGCTGTTCGGTGCGTTCGGACAGTGCCTGGTTGCCATGCGTCAGCACATCGCCCGAATGCGACAGCAGCGCCGCATTGCTGCGCACGGTGGCCACCATGGACGACACGTTGTGAACCAGCACCGCCATCGCACGCGACATGTCGGACAGCTCGTCCTTGCCGCGTATGCGGGCCTGGTGCTGCAGGTTGCCGTTGGCGGTGTTCTCCATGAAGCGCAGCACCTGGCGCAGATCGGCCAGGAAGCTGACCCGAAAGGCCAGCATCAGGTACAGCAGCGTGGCGGTGATCAACACGGTGACACCGCCCAGCCAGAGGCTGCGGCTGCGCAGGTCGGCGATGCGAGCGTCCAGCTCGTCGAGCATGGCCTGGTTGACCACATCCTGGTAAGTGTCCAGCGCTGCAGTGACCGCTTGGGCCGACTGGTAGTAGTTCATCGCGTCGCCGGATGCGGCGCCAGGCTTGAACCGCTCAAGCGTGAGTGCCATGAACTGCTGCACGGACTGCAGGGCCGCTTCATAGGCCGGTGGCCGGAAGCCCTTCTCGGCCAGCAAGGCCTGGGCATGGACGATGCCGCGCGAGCGCAGTGCCAGCTCGCTCTGCATGGTCTTCACCCTGGTGACGTCACTCTCGTCCAGGACGGATGTGCTCAGCAGCTCCGTGCCGGCTCCGCGCACCAACCCCACCTGGTCGCGCCAGGGCACCACGCGCGACACCGACATGTCCATCAGCAGATAGGTCAGCGGGTCGGGGTCGTAGAGCAGCTGCGAACGTTCCGCGAGCTCGTAGATCAGGCGGTTCAAGTCTTCGATCAGGGCGTTGTGCAGCTCGAAAGCCTGGGGCGCCGGCTTGCCTTCGAGCAGGGCATAGAAGCCGCCCAGGCGGTCCCGGATGCCGGCCCAGTTGGCAGGCGCCAAGGGCCCGGCGCCACGCAAGCTGGCGTCCAGTGCCTGCACGTTCTTGTCCAGCGCGCTGCGCGCCTGGTCGCGCCGCGCCTGCAGGTCGCTGCCGCCCAGCAGCAGCATGTTGGTGAGCCCGCGGTGGGCCTGCAGCGATCGCACCACCACGGAGGCCTCTGACACCCAGCGCACCCCCTCCAGCTCGGCACGTGCCGTCGAGAGGTCCTGCATATTGCGGCCCACCAACTGCGCCACCACCGTCAGCAAGGGCAGGGCGGCCACCATGAACAACAGCGTCAGCTTGGTGCCGAATCGCAGCTGCCGTACAGCCCACATGCCTGGTTTCAGCACGTCGGTAAATCGCATCTTCTTCTCCCAATGGGGCCGCTGACTCTAGCGAGCAGCCTGCACCAGCTGGGTGGGCCATGCGCAGCTTCAGGCTGGCTTGGCCGTGATTCTTGCCGGGTCCGTGACGGAATGCTCGCGGGCCAGGCTTGGCGACGGATCAGCGCGCCATCAGCTCATACGGCCCGCCGCGTTGCAGCGCGCGCTGGTAGGCCGGCCGGGCGTGGATGCGGGCCAGGAAGTCCACCAGCTTGGGGTACTGGTCGATAGCCCCGCCCCGCGCTGCGGCCGCCTCCACCGGAAAGCTCATCTGCACGTCCGCCGCCGAGAACTCCGCACCGGCAAACCAGGGCCGGGCGCTCAGCTCGGCTTCGAGGAACTTCAGCTGCGCGTCGATGTTGGGCTGCACGAAGCTGGAGAGCACCTTGTCCGCAATGCCTTTGGCGATGGGCTTGACGAAGAAGGGCATGGGCGCGCGCTTGATCTTGTTGAAGACCAGCTTCATCACCAGCGGCGGCATGGCCGAGCCCTCGGCGAAGTGCATGAAGTAGCGGTAGTTCAGCAGCTCCTGCTCGCCGGTGGGCTTGAGGCGCCCTTGGCCGTGGCGCTCCACCAGGTACTCCAGGATGGCGCCGCTCTCGGCCACCGTCAGCGCGCCGTCGGTGATGACGGGGCTCTTGCCCAGCGGGTGAACCTTGCGCAGCTCCGGCGGTGCCAGCGAGGTCTTGGCGTCGCGCTGGTAGTGCTTGATCTCGTAGGGCAGGCCCAGCTCTTCGAGCAGCCAGAGCACGCGCTGCGAGCGGGAGTTGTTGAGGTGGTGGACGGTGATCATCAAGGGAGTGTAGGCAGGCGCCCGCCGCAGGATTGCAGCGCGCTTTCCGGTCGCCTAGGCTTGGCGCGCTCAAGCGGGAGGGATTGCATGGGTTCCTGGCCAACACTGGAAATCGCCAAGCTCGTCGTCGGCGTGCTGACGCCGTTGTCCGTCGCCCTGTTGGGCTGGCTGTTCAGCCGCCAGCTCAAACGCCTGGACCTCAGCAACTGGACCAACCAGAAGCTCATCGAAAAGCGCCTGGTGATCTATGACGAGATCGCACCCAAGCTCAACCAGCTGCTGTGCTTCTTCACCTGGGTGGGCTACTGGAAGACGATCTCGCCGGCCGATGCCATCCGCGCCAAACGTGACCTCGACAAGACCCTCAACATCTATCGCCACGTGTTCGAGGCCGAGGTCTACCAAACCTACCAGGACTTCATCCACCTGCTGTTCGAGACCTACACCGGCATCGGCCACGATGCCAAGCTGCGCGCGCTGGTCCGCAGCCCCGATGGCGACCGCCGCACCGATGGCGGCTATGCCTGGATCGAAGCCTGGGACGCCTGCTTCTCGGAGCCCGGCATGGCCGTGAGCAAGCAGGAGGTGCGCGCCCGGTACAAGGCCCTGATGGCGGCCCTGACGCGTTCACTCGGCGTGGCCACGCCACAAGCCGCAGAAGTCACTGAAGCCAGCTAGACGTTGAGCTTCACGCCGGCCGGCTCCTTGTCCGGCCCGAGCAGCCGCCCGAACACCAGCTTCACCGCAAGCAGCCCCACGCCGGCCGCCGCCACCAGCAAGGCATGCAGGCCCCAGAAGCTCGACCCCGGCATCGTCTCCAGCAGCCCGGCCAGCCAGCCGACGAAGCTGTTGCCGAAGAACAGGTGCAGGTAGTAGATGCCGATCATCACGCCCTGCAGCCCGCGCGGCGCGGCGCGCGAGTACAGCGCCAGGCCCACCGGCATGATGTTGGCGAAGCCGATGTTGTTGACCAGCGCATAGGCGAACGACCACAGGATGCTGATGCGCGCGCCGTCGCCCTCGATGGCCAGCGCCGGAATCATCAGCAGCGCCGGCGCGCAGGCGGCGACGAAGCAGCCCAGCGCCATCTTGGTGATCTCGTCCGGCTCGCGCCGGCGGCTGGCCCACCAGCGCCAGAAGGCCAGCGAGGCCAGCATGGTGCCGGTGCTTGTCAGCGCGTCCACGGCCTGTAGCCAGGTCACCGGCACGGTGAAGCCGGCCACCACCATGTCCATGTGCTGCTGCGACCACAGCAGGAAGCCGTTGTTGTATTGCTGGTTGCCGACGATGGACAGCATCAGCAGCGGCAGGATGGCCACGAGCAGCACCACCTGCAGCATCGCGCGCCGGCCAATTGGTGGGTTAGGCGGGCGCGCTTCGGCGGCGGCACCCCGCAGCGGTTCCGGCGGCAGCCAGCGCCGCCCGGCCAGGTAGACGAACAGGCCGATCAGCATGCCCACGCCCGCCGAGCCGAAGCCCCAGTGCCAGCCCACCTTCTCGCCCAGCGTGCCGCAGACGATGGGAGCCGCGATGACGGCCACCTGCACCGCCAGCATGAAGATCTGGAAGGCGCTGGCGCGGCGCTTGTCGCCCGGCGCGTAGAGGTCGCCCACCTGCGCGGCGATATTGCCCTTGAAACAGCCCACGCCCAGCAGCAGGCAGCCCAGCGCCGGCAGCAGGGCCGCTTCGATGGCCATCAGGAAATGCCCCGTGGCCATCAGCAGCGCGCCGATGACGACGGTACGCGTGCGGCCCAGCCAGCGGTCAGCAATCAGCCCGCCGAAGATGGGCAGCAGGTAGACCAGGCCCACGTAGAGGCCGAACACGGCCGACGCCAGCTGCTGCGGCGAGCGCGGGCCGGTGACGTTCTCTATGGCCCCGCGCAGCGCATCCATGCCGGCCACCTGGCCGATGTTGGCCGGCATGAACAGGTAGTTGCTGAGGTAGAGCACCAGCAGCGCCTGCATGCCGTAATAGCTGAAGCGCTCCCACAGCTCGCAGAAGGACAGCCAGCCCAGGCCGCGCGGGTGGCCGAGGAAGGCGCGGTCGTCGCGGGCACGCGCATCGCTTGTGGCGTCGGGGCTCGCGGTCAGGGGGACGGTGGTCAAGGGAAGTCCTGCAAGTTCGGAAAAGCCGCGACTGTCCACGCCTGCGCCTGCGCCTGCGCCCGCGCTGGCAATGCGCAGTCGCCCGCAGGTGCCGGTGTGGCTGCGCAGGACCCAGCCGCGACCTCAGGGCATGGGCGTGACGGTCAGTGCCAGCTTCTCCAAGGCGTCATCGATGGGGATGAACAAATTGACGCCCGCGGACCGGGAGCCGAGCTGTGCGATGCCGACGACGCGCCCCGATGCGTCCAGCAGCGGTCCGCCGCTGCTGCCCGGATTGATGGCGACATCGCTTTGGAGGAATGGCACACCCTCCACCACGCGTCTGGCGCTCAGCACGCCACGGCTCAACGAACCACTCAACATGGCGCCAAATGGGGACCCGAGTGCGAAGACCTCGTCTCCCACCTGGAGTGCGTTGGAGCGCAGTCCCAGCGCGTCGATATTGACGGGGTCTGTCAGCACCAGCGCGACGTCCCTGGCCTTGTCGGAGCGCAGGACTTCGCCAACCAGGCTGCGGCCGTCGCTCAGCTTGATGCGGACGAACTTGGCGTCGGCCACCACATGGTGGTTGGTCAGCAGATGTCCGGAGCGGCTGATGTAGAAGGCAGAGCCCGAGCCCACGCCACTCTCGACGGTCACCACCGCCTTGACCAGGTTGGTAGACGACTGCGCCACGCCGCCGTTCACGACCTTCTCTGCGGCAATCTGCATCGTGGCCATGCGCGGGCCCTCATCCGCTTCGGTCAATCCGCCTGACTTCACCATCTCGACGAATTTGGGATCTCCCAGCAGGTTGCTGACCGCAGCAAGCGCGAAGGCATTGTCGAAATCTTCCTCTCCCATCTTCGAACTGCTCGCAAAACTGCTTTCAAGGACGGTCGAATACACCACCTTCTGGCGGCGGGCCGAGAACACTTCCCAGCGCAATTTGGAATAGGCGCTGCCGCTCGCCGTGTCACTGCCAATGCAGGCCCGGTAGTCGAGCGCGATCAACGTGGCACCGATTCTGAAGTCGGCACCGTTGCTCTTGTCTTCAAATACCGAGCGGGCGCGATCCGCCAGCGTGTAGCCCTGCTTAGCCGCCAGCTCCTTGAGGTTCCTGGACAGTCGGGTGACGAACCAGGTCTCCAGCTTCTGGCCGTAGCGCAGCTTCTCCGCGCCCGTGCAGAACAGGCCATGCTCCATGGAGCCGACGACCTCGTTGGCCGGCACGTCACTCTTCCAGAGAGCGAACTCAAGGCTGCGCTCGGAGCCGGGACCGGAAATCCGCAGCGGCGGCCGGTTGTTCGCCTTGGGTTGAGGCTTGGTGAGGTCGACATCTGCGCCCTGCGCGCGCATCGCCAACAAGCAGGCTGTCAGCAGGAGCAGACCAGATCTCCAGGTGCTTTTCATCTTGTTTGAATTCGAAAGACGGAACCCGCCATCGGCACAAGCCGAACCTCTCCTGATCGGCGGCACATCAGGCGGCAGATTATGGCCATCGCAGCCGTCTCTTCGGCCGTGCTTAGTGCCAGCCGGCGGAGGGGCGGAACCTGCGGCAAGCGCCATGGACAGGCGACAACGGGTTGCACGCCATGTGGCCACCGGCGACCAGCACAATCTTTTGCATGGCTTCGACTCCTCGCATCCTCGTCACCGGCGGCAGCGGCTACATCGCCGGCGTGCTGATCCGCCAGCTGCTGGCCGCCGGCTGGAGGGTGAACACCACCGTGCGCGACCTGGCGCGCGAGCCGGCGCTGCGCCAGCTGCTTGGTGCCAGCCAGGGCGACGCCCGCGAACAGCTGCGCTGCTTTTCCGCCGACCTGATGCACGCCGCCAGCTGGGCCGAGGCCGCCACCGGCTGCAGCCATGTGGCCCACCTCGCGTCGCCGCTGCCGGCGGGCGTGCCACGCGACGCCAACAAGCTGATCGTCCCGGCCCGCGACGGTGCCTTGCGCGCACTGAAGGCGGCGCGGGATGCGGGCGTGCAGCGCGTCGTGATGACCTCCTCCGTCGCGGCCATCGCCTACGGCCACGGCCCCGGCGAGCACCGCTTCACCGAGCGCGACTGGACGCGGTTGGAGATGCCCGGCATCCCGGCTTATGTGCAGTCCAAGACCGTGGCCGAGCGCGCCGCGCGCGACTGGGTGGCGCGTGAGGGCGGCGGGCTGGCGTTCTGCACCGTCAACCCCTCCGTCGTGCTCGGGCCGGTGGCCAGCGCCGACTATTCGGCCAGCGTGGTCCTCGTGCGCAGCCTGCTCCAAGGCCGCATCCCGGTCCTGCCCCGCATCGGCTTCGGCATCGTCGACGTGCGCGATGTTGCCGAGCTGCACTGGCGCGCGCTGACCGCGCCCGGCATGGCCAATGAGCGCTTCATCGCCTGCGGCGGTTTCCACTGGCTGCACGAGGTGGCGGCCGTGCTGCGCGAGGAACTGGGCGAGCAGGCGCGACGCGTGCCGACCCGGCGCATGCCCGACTGGGCCGTGCGGCTGCTGGCCAAGGTCAGCCCGACCTTGCGCACGGTGGCGAGCGAGTTGGGGACGGTGCGGCACCAGGATGCCAGCCATGCGCGCGAGGTGCTGGGCTGGGTGCCAAGGCCGCCGAGGGAGGCGATCCTGACGACGGCGAGGGACTTGATCGCGCTGGGTGTGGTGCGTCCTTAGCGCGCGCCGCGCAGAGGCCTAAAGCCCAGGCGCCTGCGGCCGCTGCTCGTCGTCGTGCTGCCACGGTGGCAGCGGTGCACCGCAGTCGCGGCAGAAGCGGGCGTTGGGCGCGTGCCCTTCGCTCAGGCACTCGTGGCAAGTGCGCGTGGTGGGCGTGCGGCTCATGCGCTGTGCGGTGAACTCGGCGCTGACGATGCCCGTCGGCACGGCCAGCGTGCCCCAGCCCAGCAGCATCATGGCCGATGCGATGACGCGGCCAAGGTCGGTGTGCGGCGTGATGTCGCCAAAGCCCACCGTGGTCATCGTCGTGATGGCCCAGTACACGCCCACCGGGATGCTGGTGAAGCCGTGCGCCGGGCCTTCGACGACGTACATCAGCGTGCCCATGATGGTGACCACCATCATCACGAACACCATGAACACGAGGATCTTGCGCCGCGACGCCGCCAGCGCCCGGCCCAGCATGCCGAACTCAGCCACGTAGGCACCGAGCTTGAGGATGCGGAACAGTCGCAGCAGCCGCAGCACGCGGACGTCGATGAGCGCGTGCAGCCCGGGCACCAGGATGGCCAGGTAGGTGGGCAGCACGGCCACCAGGTCGATGACGCCGAAGGGGCTGCGCGCATAGCGCAGCGGGTGCCGAACGCAGCACAGCCGCGCCACGTACTCCGCCGTGAAGATCAGCGTGAAGGCCCATTCCAGCACGGTGAACACGCTACCCAAGCGGGCATGCACGGTGGCCATGCTGTCCAGCACCACGACCGCCACGCTGGCCAGGATAAGGCCGATCAGCGCAAGGTCGAACGCTCGCCCGGCACGCGTGTCGGCCTCGAAGATGACCGTGTACATGCGCAGGCGCCACCCGGTGGCAGGCCCCTGGGAGGACGGGTGGGCGCGGTGGGGATGGTCGGCGGGCCTCATCGCCTCATGCTAGCCCGCCACTGCGACATCCCGGCGCCCGCCCCCGTCCCCGGTGGCGCCGACCTGGGTCGGCTTCCACTGGCTGCACGAGGTGGCGGCCAGGCTGCGCGCCGGGTTGGGCGAACAGGCGCTGCGCGTGCCGACCCGGCGCATGCCCGACTGAGCCGTGCCACTGCTGGCCAAGGTCAGCCCGACCTTGCGCGCGGTCGCGAGCGAGCTGGGGACGGTGCGGCACCAGGCCGCCAGCCATGCGCGCGAGATGCTGGGCAGGGTGCCGAGGCCTCCGAGGGAGGGCATCCTGGCGACGGCGAGGGATCTGAGCCGGCAGGGTCGCAGCCTGCGCTGAGGCTGCCGTCTATCATCGATTGCAAACCATGAGGGGCGGTGCGCGATGACAGGCGGCGAGGAAGGCAGGAATCTCGACCCGGCGACGTGGCGCCACCCCAGGTTCCGCCCTCATGGGCGCACCGAGATGTGGGCCGAAGGCGCCATCGTCCATGTTCTCGCCGAAGGTCCGTTCAACCGCGAAGGCATCGATGCCTTCTCGTCCGAGATGCTGGACCTCTACCGCCGCCTGCCGGCCGGTTCGCGCTTCGTCAACATCACCGAAGTGCGTGGCGCGATGCTTGGCACGCCCGACGCCTGGGAGCGGCTCTCGGAACACCTGGCCTCGGGGGCGAAGCTGGGCCTGCCGCTGCTGGGCACGGCCTGGGTGGCCGCGCCGGACGTGGATGGGCGCACGCTGATGCTGCCCCGAGCCGCCGCAGCCTTTGCGCAGGCCGGCCGCCGTTTCGAGGCCTTCGAGACCATGGAAGCGGCGGAACTCTGGGCGCGTCGGCTGCTGGCGAGCTGACGCGCAGGACCTCAGCCGACGATCACCTCGTTGATCTGCACCACCGGCTGCGGACGTTTACCGCCCCCGCCTCTGCCACAACGGCTTCTTCCCCTTCAGGTGCCGCTCGATCCCGTCGTTCAACCGCGAGCGCAGGTCGATGACCGCCTCGACATGCCCGAACACCTCGGGGAAGCGCAGGTCCAGCCACAGCCACAGCGTGCATTGCCGCAGCGCCTGCTCCATGCGGTCCAGGCGGCTGTGTTCGTCCACATCGTCCAGGAACCACGGCGTGCCAGCCTTGCCGGTGCGGGCGTGGCTGGCGGCCCAGGCCTGGAATTGCTCCACCACCTGCGGCAGGCGGTCGTCCACCGGCGCCTGCGCGTAGCGGAAGCGCTCCTGCAGCGGCAGCGAGCCGGCGTTTCGGTCCAGCATCTCGGCCAGGCCCAGCATCTGCTCCAGCTCGGCCACCTCGAAGTGCGCGTCGTCCAGGCGCAGCTGCTGCATGAAGACGGTCAGCACCTGGTGCAGGCTGTTCACGCCCAGGCGGGCCGAGATGGTCTGCACATGGCGCCAGTTGGGCGCCACCGGGCACTTGAAGTCGCGCGGTGCGCGCGGCTCCTTGGGCAACAGCTCGCGCAGCGTCTTCATCGCGTCGGCCTCGGCCTCCTTGAGCACACTGACGAAGCCCTCGTCATGCATGCCGTAGCGGCCCGCGCGGCCGGCGATCTGGTGCACCTCGCTGACGCTCAGCTCGCGGTCGCCGACGCCGTCGAACTTGGTCAGCGTGGAGAACAGCACGCGGCGGATGGGCAGGTTCAGGCCCATGCCGATGGCGTCCGTCGCCACCAACACCTGGCTGGCGCCCACCGCAAAACGCTCGGCCTCGCGGCGGCGCACCTCGGGCGGCAGCGCACCGTAGATGACGCTGACCGCGTGGCCGTTCTGCGAGATCTGGTCGCGCAGCATCAGCACGTCGCGGCGGCTGAACGCCACCACCGCGTCGCCCGATTTCAGCTGCGTCATCGGCACCGGCGCGGGCATCAGCTGCACCTGTTGCTTGCGCTCGAACACGCGGCGCTCGGGCTTCTCGCCGCACAGTTGCAGCAGCCGCTCGATGGCGGGCGCCGCGTAGGCCGAGGCAATGATGATGAGCTCGCGCGCCGGCACGCCGACGATGGCCTGCGTCCAGGCCCAGCCGCGCGAGTCGTCGAAGATCATCTGCGCTTCGTCGATGACGGCCACGTCTATGGTGTCGCGCGTGTTGACCATCTCGATGGTGCTGCTCACCACGCGCGCGTTGTTCGCCGGCACGTTCTCTTCGCCGGTCAGCAGCGAGCAGGGCACGCCCCGGCCCACGAGGCGGTCGCGGCCTTCGAGTGCCAGCAGCCGCAGCGGCGCGAGGTAGGCGCCGTCCAGCGCCTGCGCCAGCCGCTCGAAGGCGGAATACGTCTTGCCGCTGTTGGGCGGGCCCAGATACAGCGTGACCTTGCGGCCCAGCTTGCGGGCGGCGTCGAAGCTGTCCGGGTAGCCCTGGAAGGCCAGCTCGCGGCCCAGGCTGGCCAGGGTGTCCTGCTCCTCGACCTGCTGCTCCCAGCGGTCCTGGGCGCGTGTCAGCGCGGCCTTCAGGTCGGCAAACGGCATGGGCACGCCGCACTCGGCCTGCAGCCGCGGCAGCAGCGACGCGAGCTGGCTGGCGTGGCCCATGGCCTCGCTGCGGTCGATGAGGTGGTTCAGGTGCAGGGCCAGCTCGGCCGTGTACGAGTACTCCGGTGGCTGGCCGAGGTTCAGCCGCAGCGCAGCGGCGTCGCCATCGCGGAAGAAGGCCCACACCGGGCCTTCGGGCACCGGCACGCGGTGCGACAGGTCGATGCGCCAGCCCTCGTGCGCCAGCGTGATCGGGTGCACGCACAGCCGCGTGAAGACGAGGCCTTCGCGGCGCAGGCCCTGGCTTTCGAGCTGCTGCAGGCGTTGCTGCATCTGCGGGCGCAGCGTGTTGGTCTGGGGCGTGGCCTGCAGCTGAGCCAGCGCCACGGGGATGTGCGCCGGCAGGATCCATCGTGCCGGCCTGCCGCCGCCAGCGGCGCGGGAGATCTGGATGCAGCCCAGGCGGTCCAGCGCAGCATCGGCGTCTTTAGCGCTGCCGTCGTCAAGATCGTCGGGCACCAGCACCTGGGGCAGCGCATGCGCCGCCTGGCGGATGCGCGCCCAGTCTTCAGGCGCCAGCCCCGCTGGGAAGCGGGCGGCGTGGCTGGGTTGCGGGAGGGGGAAGGCCGGCGCGGGCGGCTTTGCCGGCTTGATGGCCGGGGATGAGGGGACTTCTGGGTTCACGGCGGAAGTGGAACACAGCTGCTTTGCGGATGGCCTGCGCTCGCGGCCGGCACGCTCAACCGTGATCCAGCCGATGCCGCCTGCACGAAGCAGGGCGGCCCCTTCACGCAGGGGACCACCCCAAGTTTGTCAATTGACGCCCCTGCACCGCGTTGAACAGACTGCGATCCCTTCCAGAACTCAAGCCGTTGGAGACGCCATGCGCCGCCCCCTTGCCATCCTTGCCCTGGGCTTTGCCCTTGCCGGCACTGCCCTTGCCGGCACTGCCCTTGCCGCAGCACCCGTGGCGAGCTACCACTTTGACGGCACGCTGGCGGCCGACCAGGCGGGCGCGCCGGCGCTGCTGGCCATCGACCCGCTGGGGCAGAACGGCTTCGAGACGGCCGTCGTCAACGGCGTCAGCCGCAGCGTCTACCGCTGGGCCGGCAACGGGGCGGACTCGTTGCAGCAAGGCGGCCTGACGCTCGATGCCAGTGCGCTGCTGACCGGCTTCAGCAGCTATTCGGTCGCGCTGACGTTCGAGTTTGCGGCCACGGCGCCCTTCGGCGGCGGCTGGCGCCGCATCATCGACACCGAGGGCCGCCAGTCGGACAACGGCTTCTACGTGTCGCCCGAGCTGACGCTGCAGACCGTGCAGATCGAGAGCAATGCGCTCGTCAATGGCAGCACCGTCTTCACGACGCCGGGCTTCCACGACGTGCTGTTCAGCGTGGCGCCCGAAGCCGGCCGCCAACGCGTGAAGGCCTACCTGGACGGCCAGCTCGAGATCTCTACGTTGACCGACACGTTCACACTGGCCAACGCCAACAACCCCCATCACCTGCTGACCTTCTTCGCCGACAACACGGCGGCCGGTGCGCAGCTGGAATACGCCAACGGTCGCATCGCGTCGCTGGCGCTTTATGACGGCGCCATCACGCCCTCTGCCGTGCCCGAGCCGCAGAGCGTGCTGTTGCTGCTGCTGGGCCTGGGGGTGATCCTGCCGGCGGTGCGCCGCCGCTGCTGAGGCGCCTGCAGGCCGGCTGCTCCGTCTACCTTGCCTGACGGCGACCTGCTGCCCGACCAAGACCGCTGGCGCGGCTGAGGCCAGCCAAGCCGACCAGGCCCGCCAGCATCAGCGCCCACGAGCCCGGTTCCGGTACCGGGCTGCTGACGAGCACGGCGCTGGTGTCCGCGTCCTCTAGCGACCAGCCGGCCAGCACGTTGCCCTTGCTGTCGCGCAGCGTGGCGCCCACCAGGCCCAGCGTGTGGCTGTAGTCGGCCACGGCGTTGGCGCTGTAGCCCAGCGGGCTGGAGGGGATGACGCGGATCTCGGCGGTGGTCTGCAGCAGCGCGCCGAATGTGAAAGTGCTGCCGTAGGTGGTGTGGATGACGGGCATGTTGCAGTGGCCGGCGCCGTCGGGCACGCAGGACACGCCGTTGCTGAAGCTGTCGGGGAAGCCCAGCGCCATCACGTTCGCCGACACGCTGAGCACATTGGTGCCGGTCTGCACCAGGCTGCCATCGAAGCGGTAGGTCAGCGTCAGGTCCACGGCCATGCCCACGTCGGCGGGGCTGGTGGGCGCCACGATCAGGTCCATCATGGTGGACACGCTGGCACGGCCGCGCCAGATCTCCTCGGCGCGGCTCGGGCCACCGGAGGCGGTCAGCTCGACCACGGCATGCAGTTCGGTCGGCGCGGTGGAGCTGGCCGAAGCGCGTGCGGTAAAGCTGGCGCCGGGGGCGCTGTAGCTGCCCAGCACGGTGGCCGTAGAGCCGGTGGTGCCGTCCAGCATGGAGTTGAGGCAGATGGGCGCCGGCGCGCCTCCACCATCTGTGCAGACCACGGGGATGCCGTCCTTGGTGCCGACGGCGCCACTCACCGACGCGCTGGACGACGAGGTGGCTGCGTGGGCATTCATGCCGGCCAGGCCGAGGATCAGGCTCAGGGCCAGGGGGTGCTTTGTCATGGCGTGCTCCGCAGTCTTGAAGGCGTTGGCGGGCTTGTAGCAGAGCTCCGGCGCTGGGTCTGCCCCCAACTTTGCTAGGAGGTGGTGCATGTGCGCAGGCCCAAGGCCATGGAGGCCATCCTGCGCAATGTGCCGCTTTGCACCTTGAACACCGACGGCAGGCACGCCGCGCTGGCCAAGCTTGCGCTGCGCTCAGTGCGGGTCGTGTATTGCAAGCTGCCCATCACCTTCCTGAACCCGCTGGGCTGGTTAGCTTCGAAGTAGGGCGGGATCGGCCAGTGCCGTCTGGGACCGCGCCGGCGTGGATCAATCCAGCGGCCAAGGCATCGCCTTCGGCATCTTGGCCGGGTTCTCCGGCTCGACCGGCTTCGCGTGCTTGCCCGTGGGTGCATCGGCGGCGCGCCACCAAGGGGTGAGCGCATCGCCATGCGCCGGCTCCACCGCCTCGCCCAGTCGTGGCATCAGCAGCTGCGCCCCCTGCTTCTGGCCCAGCGCCAGCAGCGTCTCCGCCGGCTGGTCCCAGTCGTGCAGTGCCAGTGAGAACGTGCCCCAGTGCACCGGCAGAAAAGCGCCGCCGCCCAGCAACTCGTAGGCCTTCAGCGCGTTCTCCGGCCCGAGGTGGATGTCGCCCCAGGACGGATGGAACGCGCCCACCTCCAGCATGACCAGGTCGAAGGCCCCGAAACGCGCGCGGATGGCCGCGTACTCGCTCGTCAGCCCCGTGTCGCCGCTGAAGAAGACGCGGTGCTTGGGCGTCTCGATGACGATGGACGACCACAGCGTCGCGTTCCGGTCCCTGAGCGAGCGACCTGAAAAGTGCTGCGACGGTGTGGCGTGGATGCGCAGCTCGGCGCCCGGCGCCTGCCAGTGCTCCCACCAGTCCAGCTCGACGATGCGCTCGGGCGGTACGCCCCACGATTGGAGGTGCGCACCGACGCCAAGCGACGTGATGAAGGGCACGTCCTGCAGCTTCACCAGTTCCTTGATCGTGCCGTAGTCCAGGTGGTCGTAGTGATCGTGCGAGATGACGACGGCGTCCAGCTCGGGCAGCGCCTTCAACGCCAGCGGCACGGGCTGGAAGCGTTTCGGCCCGGCCAGCTGCGACGGCGACGCGCGCTTGCCCCAGACCGGGTCGGTCAGCACGCGCAGGCCGTCGATCTCGATGAGCACGGTGGAGTGGCCCAGCCAGGTCGCGCGCAGGCCGCTGCTGCTGGGCTTGAGCCAGGCGTCAAGCGGGTTGACCGAGGGCAGCGGGCCACCGGGCGTGCGGCGGCCGTCTGCGCAGATGAAGTCGCCGATTGACGGCCGTTCGGTGCTGTCGCGCAGACCCGGCTGGATGGGGTGCAGGTTGCGAAAGCCCTCGCCGGTGTCGCTCACCCGGTACAGCTTTGAGCCACGCATGCGTTCGAGGCGGAGGCCGGTGGCGCGTTTGCCGAGTGACTTCATTGGGGAGCCGGGAGAGCTGCGGGACCTGCCGACATGACGACGCCCAGGCCGCTTTCAAGGCCGTGGGCCGCCCGCGCCTTCAGGCATTGCTCGTCGCCCGGCTGCACGCTGCGGCAGGTGCTGGAGCGCAGTTCGTAGATGCCGCAGGCCACCGACCGGCCCACCTCGCCCTGCAGCGCCACGCAGCGCACCGGCCGGGCCTCGGTGCCGGCCATGCAGCGGTGCAGCTGGCCCACCGGCCGCGTCATCGCCACCGGCACGGTGCCGCCCGGGGCGTCGTCAGCCTCGGCCCAGTAGAAGGACACGCGGAACTGGGCGCAGCAGGCGCCGCAGCGCTGGCAATCCAGGGGTGGCGTCGTCATGCCGGCCGGTGTTCGGTGCCGGCGCCCATCGTGATGAAGAACATGCGGCTGGGCCTGAGTACCTTGGCCGTGTGCCACACGCCGCGCGGCACGACCACAGCGCCGCGGCCCGTCAAGCGCCGGGTGCTGAGGCCATCGGGCAGTTCAAGGTGGAACTCGACGTCACCCTCCAGCAGGTAGACGAACTCGTCGCCGGCAGGATGCATCTCCCAGTTGCCCCAGTCGGTGTCAAAGGCGAACTCCGACACCAGCCAGTCGTGGCCCAGCGCGTCGAGCGCGGCTTGCGGCTGGCCCCAGAACTCGCGGCCGCCGGGCTGCAGCCGGACGCTGCCGCTGCTGTCGAGCAGGGCGTAAACCGCATCGGGCGAAAAACTCATGACCAGACTCCGTCGGTGAGGCTGCGGCGATTGTGCGTGACCGATGCCACGTGCCGCCGCCTTGAAATGCGCGTTGCCGAGCGCATCTGCGGTCCAACGATTGTTGCAACCCGGAGCTCCCATGTCGCCCGTCATCAGGCTCACCGTCCCGTCCGAACTGCTGTCACTGGGCCGCCTCGCCCATCTGCTGCAGGCGCTGGAAGGTCAGCGCCGGGCAGCGGACCCGCACCAGTACCAGCTGCTGGTGCGCCGCTTGAGCGACGAGTTGCGCGAGCACCAGGGCCATGAGGCGCTCCCCGGGCTGCTGGATCACTTCCCCGCCGCCGCCGGTGTCTACGAGAACCTGCAGTACGCGCACGCCGGCCTGTGCCGGGCGCCGCTGGAGATGTCGCTGGCGTCGGAGCTGGCGACGCGCGGCGTGCTGGAGCGGATGCGCAAGGGGGCTTGAGCCGGCTCAGGCCCGCCTCAGTCCGATCTCGAACACGACGCCCTCGCCCTCGTTGCGCGCCGCAATGCTGCCGCCCATCTTGGCCAGATAGGTCTTGGCCACGAACAGCCCCTGACCGCGCCGCACGCCGTCGTCGGGCTCGGCATCGCTGACGCCGTAGTCGAAGATGCTTGCGAGCAAGGCGTCGGCGATCTGCGGCCCCTGGTTGTGGATGTCGACCGTCGCCAGTTCGCCCTCCACCCGCAGCGCCACCGTGATGGCCGTGCCCGCCACGCGGTAGCGGTCGGCGTTGGTCAGCACGTGGGTGATGGCGTCCTCCAGTGGGTATTCGTCGGCCTGCACCCAGACCGGCTCGGCGGCCGGCGTGTAGGTGACATCGGCAATCCCCGCATACGCCGCGTTCTCGGCCACACCGCGCAGGAAGGCGTCGAGGTCCAGCCGGCCCACGGCCAGCGTCGCGTTGGCGAGCGCTTCGCTGGGTGAGGCCTGGCCGTACAGCACCTTCACGGCCTGCTGCATGCGCTGCACATAACGGCGACTCGGATCGGTGTCGGTCGCGTGCAGCAGCATCAGCGACTGCAGTGGCGACATGATTTCGTGGCCCACGGCGTGCCACTGGTCGTGCTCGCGCTCGGCGCGCAGCTGCTCGCGGCGCAGGCTGTCGCGGGCGTGCTGCAGCAGGTCCGCCAGGCTGCCGGCCAGGATGCCCAGCTCGTCGCGCCCGCGCAGGTCGGCCACATCCAGCGTGCCCAGCTCGAAGCGCTCTGGCTGTTGCAGCTGGTGCGACAGCGCGGCGGCGCGCCTGGTCAGCCGGGCCACGCGGCGGATCAGGCCGATCTCGATGATGAGCCAGGCCAGCCCCAGCGCCGCCAGCATCGCGCCCACCGGCCAAGCCAGGCGTGCGGCGCTGGCGCTGAGCGAGCGGTCCAGCCCCTGCAGGTCGCCGGTGAGCGTCACGTCAAAGCGACCGGCTGGCGTGGACACGCTGTCCTTGGCGGTCAGTGTGCGCGGCGTGGTGGGCGCGGGCAGGCGCTGGATCAGCGCGGTCAGCCAGGGCGAGGGGGGCGCAGCGGTGTCGTCGGCACCCTGCAGCAGCGCGACGACCGTGTTGCCCCGCGTGATGGTCAGCGTCTCACCCGGCGACAGCGTGCCGGACAGCCGCGCCAGCGCCAGCGGCGGCTGGGCGCCTGGTGCGGCGCTGTCGAACAGCGTGGTGCCGCCCGGGCCCAGCAGCGCCAGACGCAGGCCCGTGCGGGCCAGGTCGGCGGGCGGCCACTGCGGGCTGCCGGGGCGGAACAGCGCCTCGCGGAAGGCCTCGACGGGCAGGCGGATGGACAGCGTCGTGCGGCGTGGGCAGGGCTCGCCTGCCTCGGCCAGGCAGGGGCCTTCACGCCAGACCCAGCCGCGGAAATCCCGCTGCGGGCGGGCCTTGCGCGGCAGCATGGCCGTGTCTGCGGCCTCGACGATGAAGCCCGGTAGCTGGCCGCGTTGGGCATCCAGCATTTCGACGGGCGCCAGCCAATGCTGCTCCACGCCATCTCGCTTCAGGCTGATGCGCAGGCGGTGCATGCCGGCCAGGTCCAGCGCGCCGCGCTCGCGCGACAGCAAGGGCGGCGCGTCCACATCTGCCACCAGGTAGACGAAGCCGCCCGCATAGGCATTGCTGCCCACCGCCACGCACAGGCTGGCGCCGCCGGGGTATTGCAGGCCGCAGCCGGCCATCTCGATGGCGCGCTGCGCCTTGGTCGCGTCGTCGAAGTCGATGGCGCCGAAGGGCAGCACCAGCGGCGCCACCCAGCCGGCGTCGACCTGCGGTGCTTCGGGGTTCAGCAGCGCCAGCTGGCCCGACGGGTGGCGCAGCTGGGCGACGACCTCGGCCAGCGACTTGGCAAACGTCTGCTCGTAGCGCTGGGCATTGCGCTGACGCTCCTCGTTCAGCAGGGCCACGGCCAACGCCAGCGTGGCCAGGGCGAGCGCGATGAAGACGAGGTGGAAGACGATGCGGTTGCGGAAGGCCGCCAGGCCCAGTCGCGGCATGTCGGGCAGCGGCAGTTGGACTCGCCCCAGCCTCATCCGCCGGACGTCCAGCGAAAGCCCCGCATGGGAATGTTCTCGATGCCGTCGAACGCCGGGTCCACGTCGCGGAACGCATCGCGGATGGTGGCCACATGCTTGCGCACGTTGTCGCGGTTGCGGCCGCTCTTCACCACGTCGAACAGCTCCTCATAACTGACCACCTCGCCGGTGCGTGCATGCAGCGTGGCCAGGATGCGCTGCGCCGTGAGCGGCAGGTTGATGCGCTGGCCGCGCCACATCGGCGTGCGCTGCTTCAGCGGGTCGAGCAGCAGGCTGTCGGCCTCCAACTTCGCACTGGCTTTGGCGACGGGCTCGCGCAGCTTGGCCGTGCGCAGGATGTCCAGAAACGTCTCGACGAACTCGGCCTCGTCGAAGGTGGTCTTCTGCAGATAGTCCCAGGCGTCCAGCGCCTTCATGATGCTGCGGTAAATGGCCGCCGGCATGGCCGAGACCACCAGCACCGGCGTGCCCAGGCCCTGCTTGTTGATCTCGTTGATCAGCGCCACGCCAGCATTGCGCTCACGGCCCAGCTCGATGTCCAGCACGACGAGGTCGTAGCGCTCGCGCTGCAGCGCGGCTTCCGCCGAGTCACGGTCGAACCACTGCTCGACGGTCAGCTCGGGGCGAGCGGCGCGAATCCAGCCTGAGAGCTGCTCGCTGGTGGTGGGGTCGTCTTCGATGACGGCGATGCGTGGCATGGCGGGATTATCTGGAGCGCCGCCGGTTCGGCTGCGGAAGGAATCTTCCGGGCGGCGCGTCACTCCGGATGCGCCGCCCGCGGCCAGAACGTCAACGCGACAAACCCGCCAGCAAACCAGGGCGTGCCCAGAAAAGGCACCAGCAGGCGTGCCGCGTTCAAGAAGCCGCCATCGACATCACGGTTGTGCAGCAGGGCTGCGCCCAGCAGCGCAAAAGTCATTGAGACGATCGCTGCCGGTCTCCAGCGGCCATATCGTTCGCGAAATGCCAGCATGGCCGGGAACACCAGAGCCCAGGACAGCAGCACGTACAAGATGAGCAGGAGGTTGCCGAACAGCTCCGTCGCCCGGATGCCGGCATCGTCGTTGACGCAGGTTCTGAGCATGCAGTCCGCTTCAGAGACGCCCAGCAGCACGGCCACGCTGGTGACGGAGGCCAGCAGAAAGGCAGCGGGCTCGGAGTACAGCAGTTCCTTCTGGCGGTGCATGTCATCAGCATAGATGGCGCGGGTGGCTCCCCGGGGACCCGGAAGATTCCTTCCGCCCATCCGGAAGACTCCCACCCCGCGCCCCTCTCGTGCTTTCCCGCAGCAATGGCAACCATGGCCTCCATGCATCAAGCCGATGCAAGACCGCTCCAAGGAGCCCAACATGCTGCAACGCCTCAAGACCCTCGCCGCTTCCATTCGCAATGCCTTCGGTCGCGCCGCAAACAGCGGCTTTGACGTCGACCCCGATGCCGCGCGTTCGCTGCGTCGCGCCCTGCCTCCGCTGCTCATGCTGACGGCCGTCACCGCCGCTGGCTATGCCGTCGTCACCCATCCGCCCATGCAGGCCGTCCCCCACGGCCAGGCCGCGCTGCGAACCAACCAGTTCAGCGGTGGCACCAGCGAGTTCCGCGAGGGCAGCCTGCTGCGCCTCCCGGGCTTGCACGAGGTGCGCCTGTTCCCGCTGCGCGACCAGAGCTATCGCCCCGCCGCCATCGCCAAGGCCGGCGGCCCGTCGCCGTTGCAGTCGGTCGAAGGCCTGTCCCTGGGCCTGGACATGACGGTGCGCTGGACGGTCGACGCCACCCGTCTGGCCGAGCTGTCGCGCAAGCTGCCCGACGACATCGAGGCCGACGTCATCGCGCCGGCCGTGCAGGCCGTGGTCTACAAGCAGATCGCCCGCCACACGGTGCGCGAGATCTTCTCCAGCCAGCGCGCCGAGATTGCCACTGCGCTGGAGGCCGAGCTGCGCGCCCGGCTGGCCAGCGACGGCATCCTGCTCAAGGGCGTGCAGATCGGCTCGGTGGACCTGCCGCCCGACTACCGCCAGGGCATGGACAGCCTGCTCGCCGACAGCCTGGCCAGCGAGCGCATGCGCTACACGCTGGAGATCGCCGACAAGAAGGTCAAGCAGACCGAGTTCGAGGCCGCCGCCGACAAGGTGCGCCGCGAGACCGCCGCCGAGGCCGCCGGGCGCGAGCAGATCATTGCCGCCAAGGCGCAGGAAGAGGCCATGAAGCATGTGCTGCCCTTCAAGCAGAAGCTGATCGAGCAGCGCGCGCTGGAAGCCCAGGCCGACAGCGCCGCGCGCGTGCAGCAGGCCGAAGGTGCGGCCAAGGCGCGCCGCATCGAGATCGCCGCTGAATCCGAAGCGCGCCAGAAGCTGGCCGACGCCGAGGCCTACCGCATCACGCAGACGGGCAAGGCCAACGCCGGCCAGATGGCGACCGAAGGTGCGCTGCTCACCAAACACCCGCTGCTGGTGCAGAAGGCCATGGCCGACAAGCTCTCGGACAAGGTGCAGGTCATCATCGCGCCGCCCGGCTCGGGTGGCTTCATCGGCAGCGCCTTGCTGGCCGGCGTGTCGGCCGACAAGGCCGCGCCGGCTGCCGCCAACCCGGAGCAGGAATAGGAAGCCATGAACGAACTCCTCACGCCCGTTCGTTCCGCCGCAACGCCGCCACTCGGCGTTGCAGATGCTCGCCATAGCCAGAGCTATGGCTGCGCTTTGCGCCTTGATTGGCAGCGCCGCGACGGCCCGCTCGGTCGCGCCGAGTCCGCCCATGGCTTCCGCGCCATGCGTCGTGTTGCGCTGATCGTGGTGGCCGCTGCGACGGCGGCCGTCGTCATTACTCAGGCCGAGGCTGCCGAGCTGCCGGCCTTCCCGCGCGCCGGTCTCGTCTCGCAGGACTCGCCGCTTCGCGGTGCGCCGCGCGACACCGCCTCGCTGCAGGCCCAGATGGGCCGGGGCGAGGCGCTGGAGATCCGCGCCGAGCGCGGCGATCACTGGCAGGTCTGGGACTACCGCCGCGAGCGCGGTGGCTGGCTGCGCAAGAGTCAGGTCTTGCTGGTGCCGCGTGGTGAAGGCGCCAGCGCCGAGCTGTTGTCCCAACTGCGCCTGGCGCGCCAGCAGTTCGGCACCGAGGGTCTGGGCCTGGGTCTCGCGGCGGCCTACGTCCAGGCGGCCACACCCGCCGAGGTCGCCGGCCCCGGCGGCGCCGAGTCGATGGACGCATTTGGCACGTTTGCCGAACGCATCGCCGACCGCGCCTCGCTGCGCGACGCCAAGCTCGGCGAAGGCCAGCTCGCGGCGCAGATGGACGTGTCCGCGCGCTACGGCCTGAAGTTCGAGCAGTTCGATGCCGAAGATGGTCGCGTGCAGGTCTGCTACGACGGCGGCGCCTTCCGTCGGCTGTTGGCCACCGCCGCCTCGCCGGAGCAACGCGTGCGCGCCGCGTTGGCGTTGACCCGCCCCGACTGCCTGAACCCCCGCGCCACCGTGCGTGACGCCGAGGCGCGCGACCAGTGGCGCCAGCAGGTGCTGGCCCAGGTGGACGCTGCCACCTTGCCCGCCCACTGGAAGAACCGCCTGCTGATGCGCCGTGCGTCCGTCGCTGCGAGCCTGGCGTTTGCACAAGCCCGCCGTGGCGAAGCGGTGCAGCCCCAGGCGCTGGCCGAGTTCGCCGGCATTGCGCCGACCGAGCTGACCGAGGACGACCAGGCCGCCTACAACGACGCCGCCATGCGCGTGAACGCCGCGCGTTGGCTGGGCACCAGCGGCGCGGCGCGCGACTTCGGCGCCGTGCAGCTGGCGCTGCAGCCCGGTGCCGATGGCGAGCGCTGCGTGGAGCTGAAGGAAGCCGGCAAGCTCGCTGTGCGCCGCTGCAGCTTTGGCCAGGTGGCGCTGGCCTCGGCCTCGCTGAACCGCGAGGGTCGCGCGCTGGCCCTGGCGGTGCAGCCGCTGGATGGCTGGCGCGAGCTGTGGCTGTTCCTGAAAGACAAGGAGGGCTGGCGCGTCGAGGTGATGCCGCCCGCGCCGGCCCAGCCGGGCCTGGGTGTGGCCGAGTTCGCCGGCTGGGTGCCGGGCGGTGCGCAGCTGCTGGTGGCGCGCGAGTTCCGCGCCGAGGGCAAGTACCGCCGCAGCTTCGAGGTCGTCACCTTGGCTGGGCTGACCGTGGAGCGCCAGTCGCCCGAGCCGGCACTGCTGGGCGCCTTCCAGCGCTGGAGCGACCCGGCGTGGCGCGGCAGCTCGCCGATCAGGCGCTAGATGGAGCCCCTCGTTCAAGGAGTACCTTGGTCGGTCCTGCAGACCGCGCAGCCGACAGAGCGGCTGCTCTTCGGCAGGCACAACGAGTCCACAGGACTCATCGTGTCCGGCCTCAGCCCCCGGGGGGACGGCGATGCATGTGGCATCAAGCCACATGCACATCGCCAGGGCGGGCCGGCTTGGGAGCGGCCCGGCGCTCGGCCCGAAAGCTTCATGCCGCCAGGGCCAACACAGCGGTGCCTCGCTTCGGCAGCTCCAGCCGCGCCACCGTGCCCTCGCCCGGCTGGCTGTCCAGTTGCAGGCTGCCGCCCAGCATGCCGGTGACCAGGCTGTGCGCCACGAACAGGCCCAGGCCGCTGCCGCCCTGGCCGAAGGTGGTCGTGAAGAAGGGCTCGAAGGCGCGCGCCACGTCGGCCGCCGGCATGCCCACGCCGTCGTCATGAACTTCCAGCGTCAGGCTGGTGGTGTTGCAGCGCGCGCGGACCTCGATCAGGCCCGTGCGGCCGTCGCGGAAGGCGTGCAGGCAGGCGTTCTCCAGCAACTGCTCCAGCACCTGCTGCAGCACGTCGGGGTAGCCGTCGAGCCGGACGCCTTCGGGCAGCTCGCAGGCCAGGCGCACGTGGTCGACGTCCAGGTGCGCTGCCACGCGCGCCCAGGCCCGCAGCACGGCCTCACGCAGGTCGAACTGCGAGCGCTCCGCGCGGCCGCTGCCGTCGGTGAGTTGCCTGAAACGTTCCACCAATCGCAGCGCGCGGTCCACGTTCTGCTCGATGAGTTCGGTGCCGGCGCGTGACTGCGCGATCCAGTCCGCCAGCTCCTGGCGCTTGAGCGGCACGTCGCCGGCCATGCGCTTGGCAAAGCTGGCGCTTCCAGCACGCAAAGCGGTGGCGCTCAGCAACGCGTTGCCCAGCGGTGTGTTCAGCTCGTGGGCAATGCCCGAGAGCAGTTGGCCCAGCGCGGCCAGCTTGCGGCCATTGACGAGTTCTTCCTGCGCCGCCAGCAGCTCGGCCGTGCGGGCCTGCACCTGCTCCTCCAGCCACTGCGCGGCGCGGCGGCGCTCCTCGGCGCGGCGTTCCTGGTCGATGGCGATGCCTGCGAGGTGGCTGGCGGTGTTCATTGCGCTGAGTTCGTCGGGCGTGGGCCGGCGAACCTCGCGGTAGTACATCGCGAAGCTGCCAATGACCTGCCGCTGCGGCCCATGGATGGGAGCGGACCAGCACGCCTTGAAGCCGTAGGGCAAGGCCAGGTCGCGGTATTGCGCCCACAGCGGGTGGGTGGCGATGTTGTCGACGATGACGAGGCGGTCGTCGAACATGGCCGTGCCGCAGGAGCCGGCGGTTGGCCCGATGAGGGCGCCCTCCAGCGCCTGCATGTACTCGGCCGGCATGCGCGGCCCAGCGCCCACGCGCACATGACGGCCGTCCAGGTCCAGCAGCAGCACGGTGCAGTACAGGCCGTCGAACTGCGCCTCGATCAGGGCCGTCAGTCGGTTCAGCACAGGCGTGAGCGGCTGGCCGGTGGCCACCATCTCCAGCAGCTCGTTCTTGGCCTGGTTGAGCACCTCGGCGAACTGCATGCGGCTCACGTCCACCATGCAGACGGCCATCTGCGCCTCTCCGTCGCGTTCGGTCAGCGTCAGGTGCAACTCGTGGGGCCGGGTCTCGCCCGAGCGGGTCTGGAAGCTCCAGGGCAGGCTCAGCGCGCCGGCCTGGCGCACCTGGGCGAGCACCCCGTCCAGCGTCTCCGCCGAGGGCCGGCCATCGGGCTGGCGCAGCGGGCACAGCAGCGACAGCGGCATGCCGCTCAGGGCCTGCGGGTCGTAGCCCAGCACCTTGGCGCGGCCCGCAGCCGCACCGATGATGGGCAGCCCGGGCGCCGCCTTCACGAGCAGTATTGCGACATGGGTGATGTCGTCCATCTCGGCCTCCGCTGAGTTGCGACCTTAGTCTGGAGCTGATCGCTAGGGCCTCAACTGTGCGCCGTATCGGGGAGAAGAGGCAACTGTCATATACGGAACAGTGGCGAGGCCAGAATCGCGGGCATTGCCCTCAACGACCGCGGACCCGCCATGCCCCAGATGCTGCTCATCGTCGAACCCCTCGGCCAACGTGCCGAACGTGGCCGCGTCGGCGGCGAGGCCGCCTACCAGCGCATGCTGGACTTCGCTGCCGAACTGCAGGCCGAAGGGCTGCTGCTCGGCGTCAACTCCCTGGGCACCGCCGCCAAGCGGCTGGCCAAGCGCGACGGCGGCGCTCAGGTCTGGGACGGCCCCTTTGCCGAGGCCAAGGAGATGGTGGGCGGCTACTTCCTGCTCGACACGGAGGACGAAGCCGTTGCGCTGGCCTGGGCCGAGCGTTGCCCGGCGGCGGAGTGGGCGACGGTGGAGATCCGGGGCGTGGGTCCCTGCTATATGTGAGGCCCCTCGCCCAGTCGCGCCTCGCTGAACGCGGGCGCGCCTGGGCGGTCCCCCGAGGGGGCGGCGATGCTCGCGGGGGGTGCCCCGCTCGCACATCGCCATTGCGGGCCGGCTTGGGAGCGGCCCGGCGCTCGGCCCGAATGCCCGCAAACATCGAAATCCGCGTAGTTACCCGGAGGCTGTCGAAGTCGCGCTGCGTGGATCGTCGTGGTTGTGAAGGCAGCAATAGCCGCCGCAACCCCTGGAGAGCCCCGCCATGCGATTCTTGATCCAAGTCCGTGCCACCGCCGTCAGCGAGCGTGGCGAGCCGCCGGGCCCGGAGTACCTCAAGCTGTTCGAGGAGATGGGCAGCTTCCATCAGGAGATGGCGGCGGCCGGTGTGCTGCTTGACGGTGCTGGCCTGCGCCCCAGCCGAGATGGCTGGCGCCAGCGCTACGACGCCGATGGCCGCCGCGAAGTCATCGACGGCCCGTTCGCGGAGGCCAAGGAGCTGATCGCCGGCTACACGCTGATCCAGGTGCGCTCCGAGGAGGAAGCCCGCGCCTGGGCCAGCCGCTTCCCGCAGCCCTTCGTGGGCCTGGCCTGCGAGATCGAGGTGCGCCGGCTCTACGAAGACGCCGACTTCGCGCCGGGCGGCGACATGGCGTTCCGCAGCGAGTGAGGCCGTTGCCATGAGCACCCTCTCCTACATCCTCATCGCCTTGGGCGCGGCCGTCATGGCGCTGGTGGCCTATGCGTCCACGCGGCCCGACGAGTTCCGCGTCGAGCGCCGCTTGCGCATTGCCGCACCGGCCGACAAGCTCTGGCCCCTCGTCGGCGAACTGCGCGGCTTCAACCGCTGGAACCCCTACGAGCGCAAGGACCCGCTCATCAAGACCCGCTACGAAGGCGCGCCCAGCGGCATCGGCTCGCGCTACGCGTGGGAGAGCGACAAGGTCGGCACCGGCAGCATGGAGATCACCAGCCAGCAGCCGGGCCGCGCCGTGCGCATGAACCTGGACTTCCTGAAGCCCTTCGAGGCCCACAACCAGGCCGAGTTCGCGCTCGAGCCCATGCCGGACGGTGGCACGGAAGTGCGCTGGACGATGCACGGCCCGGCCAACTTCGTGTCCAAGCTGATGGGCGTGTTCATCGACATGGACAAGATGGTTGGCAGCGACTTCGAGGACGGCCTGCAGAACCTGCGGCAGTTGGCAGAGGTACCGGCATGAAGGACCTGCAATTCAACCTCGACATCGCCGCCCCGGTGGCCCGGGTCTGGGACTGCATGTTCGACCCCACCGCCTACCGCGACTGGACCAGCGCCTTCTGCGAGGGCTCCTACTACGAAGGGAGCTGGGAGGCCGGCCGGCGCCTGCGGTTTCTCGACCCGCAGGGCTTCGGCATGGAGGCCATCGTCGACGAGAACCGCCGGCATGAGGTGCTGTCGCTGCGCCTGGTTGGCGAGATCAAGGACGGCCGGCCCGTGGCCGGCAGCCCGCTGCATGAGGCGCCCGCCATCGAGCGCTACGTCTTCAGCGCCACGGCCGGGGGCGGCACCCGGCTCGTCATTCACCTGCAAAGCTGGAACGATGGTTTCACCGACTTCCTCAACGAGGCCTGGCCCAGGGCGCTTGCGCGCCTGAAGGCCTTGTCCGAGTCCACCCACTGAACGGAACGCGCCATGCACAAGCAGATCTACGTCAACCTGCCCGTGAAGGACCTGCCCACCAGCAAGGCCTTCTTCGAGGCCGTGGGATACCGCTTCAACCCGCAGTTCACCAACGACAAGGGAGCCGGCATGGAGCTGGGCGAGAACCTCTACGTCATGTTGCTGTCCGAGGACTTCGCCCGTACCTTCACGCCCAAGGCCTTTCCGGACGCCAAGACCGCCACCACCGGCTGGGTGTGCCTGAGCTGCGAAAGCCGCGAGGAAGTCGACTCGCTCGTCGCCAAGGCCAAGGCCGCCGGCGGCAACATCCCGAGCGAGGCGCAGGACCACGGTTTCATGTACGGCCATGGCTTCGAGGACCCGGACGGGCACCATTGGGAACTCGTCCACATGACAGGCATGCCCCCGCAGGAGTAAGCACCATGCACATCCAGCAAAAGCTCACGCCCTTCATCTGGTACGAGAAGGGCGCCGAAGACGCGGTGGCTCACTACCTGAAGGTCTTCGGCAGCGGCCAGGTCACGCACACGCAGCGCTGGGGCGAGAACGCGCCCGGCGCGGCCGGCACTGTCATGGTGGTGCAGTTCGAACTGCTCGGCCAGCAGATGACGGCCTTCAACGGCGGGCCGCACTTCAAGCTCAACGAGGCCTTCTCGCTGATGGTCGCCTGCGAGGATCAGGCAGAGATCGACCATCTTTGGGACCAACTTCAGGCGAACGGTGGCAAGTCCAAGGCCTGCGGCTGGGTGGAGGACGCCTGGGGCCTGTCCTGGCAGATCATTCCGGCCGCCTGGCACGACATGATCCGCGACCCCGATCCGGCGCGCGTAGAGCGCGTCTTCCAGGCCATCTGGGCCATGGAGAAGATCGACCTGGCCGGGCTTCAGAAGGCCTTCGAGGGTCGCTGAAGCCGTGAGCCATGCCGACACCGCCGCCGGCGTCTGGCGCATCGAGCGCAGCCGCCTCGTCGGCGCGGCGGCCAAGCTGCTGCGTGACCTGGACGAAGCCGAGGACTGCGCGCAGGACGCCCTCATCGCTGCCATGGAGACCTGGCCGCGCGACGGCCAACCCGCCAACCCCGCCGCCTGGCTGATGACCGCCACCCGCAACAAGGCCCTGGACCGCCTGCGCCGACGCGCCATGCTGGAGCGCGAGCACGAGCACCTGGCGGCCGACGGCGAAGCCGCCGGCGCTCACGTCGTGCCTGACTTCGTCGAGCACCTGGACGCCGCGCGGGACCAGGCCGAGATCGGCGACGAGCTGCTGCGCCTGATCTTCATCGCCTGCCACCCGGTGTTGCCGCGCGAGGCCCAGGTGGCGTTGACGCTGCGCCTGCTGGGCGGGCTGGAGACGGCCGAGATCGCCCGCGCCTTCCTGCAGCCCGAGGCGACCATCGCCCAGCGCATCGTACGGGCCAAGAAGGCGCTCAATGGCCAGGCCTACGAGCTGCCCGGGCCCCAGGAGCGCGAGCAGCGCCTGGGCGCCGTGCTGGCCGTCGTCTACCTGATCTTCAACGAGGGCCACAGCGCCGGCAGCGGCGCCAGCCTGCTGCGCCCGGCGCTGTGCGACGAGGCCCTGCGCCTGGCGCGCCAGCTGCAGCACCTGCTGCCGCACGACGCCGAAGTGCATGGCCTCGCGGCGCTGCTGGAGGTGCAGGCCTCGCGCCTGCCCGCCCGGCTGGATGCGCGAGGCCGCCCCGTGCTGCTGCCCGACCAGGACCGCCGCCGCTGGGACACCCTGCTCATCCGCCGCGGCCTGGCGGCGCTGGCGCGTGCGCTGTCCCTGGGCGAGCCGGGGCCTTACACGCTGCAGGCCAGCATCGCCGCCTGCCATGCCCGGGCGGCGCGAGCCGAGGACACCGACTGGGGCTCAATAGTGGCCGGCTACGACCGCCTGCTGGCGCTGAACCCCTCGCCCGTCATTGCGCTGAACCGCGCGGTGGCCATCAGCTTCGCGCGTGGCCCGGCCGCAGCGCTGCCGTTGCTGGAAGCGCTCGCCGCCGAGCCGCAGCTCAAGCGCTACCCCTGGCTGGCCGGCGCGCAAGCCGACGTGCTGGAACGCCTGGGCCGCGTCGGCGAGGCGCGCGATGCCTATCTGCGCGCGGCGGAGCTGACGGACAACGAGGTGCAGCGGGCGCTGCTGCTGGAGCGGGCCAGGCGGTTGGCCAGTTAGGAGACGGACCATGCAAGCCGACGAACAAGCCCTGCGCGACCATCACGCCGTGTGGATGGCTGCGGTCAACGCGGCCGATGTGGCCCGGCTGCTGCCCATGATGACGGAGGACGTCGTGCTGCTGAACCCGGGCGGCCCCCCGATCGGCCGCGAAGGCTTTCAGGCCGCCCTGCTGGGTGGCCACGCGCAATTCGAACTGCGTTGCGACAGCGAGCTGCAAGAGGTGGTGGTGGTCGGCGACCTCGCCTACACGCGCTGCCGCGACACACTGTCCCTGGTTCCTCGCGCGGGTGGCGACACCGTCGCGCTGGCGGGCCACCGGATCACCGTCTACCGCAAGCAAGCGGACGGTCGCTGGCTGCTGGCACGCGATGCGCACACGCTGGTACCGGTTGCCGGCTAGGAGGCTGCGCGGTTCATCCGCGCATCCCGCAGGTGTGATGCGATCCAGAACCACAGCGCCGCCCAGCCCGCGCCGAAGGCCCAGCCGGCGAGCACGTCGCTGGCCCAGTGCACGCCCAGCATCACGCGGGTCACGCCGATCAAGCCGGTCATCAGGGCCGCGATGCCGATCAGGAAGGCCCGTACCCGCAGCCCCTCCTGCCGCTGTGCCAGCAGCACGCCCACGGTCAGGTAGAACACGGCGGACATGCTGGCGTGGCCGCTGGGGAAGCTCAGGCCCTCCTGCACCAGCGCGGCAAAGGCCGGGTCGGGCCGGGCGCGGCCGAAGCCCATCTTCAGCGCCGTGACGGCCAGCGCACCGGTGACCATGGCCAGGCTCATCGCCACCGCCCGCGCGGGCCGTCCCGCCATGCACAGGTAGCCGGCGGCGAGCACCGTGAACAGCGTCATCACCGGCGTGCTGCCCAGGCTGCTCAGCTCACGCATCACGGCTTCCACCAGCGGGTGACTGGCACGCCACTGCTGAGCCAGATGCAGCGCAGCGGTGTCCCAATGGGTCGTTTCCGACTCGCGCATCTCGCTCGCCAGGGCCGCAAACCCACTCAACGCGAGCATGGCGAAGGCGAAGGTCAGCCAGCGTCGGCCGGTGCGGGATTGAAGACCCAGGGCCTGCAGCAAGGACAGCTCCTGCGTGGACCGCTGGCTCAACGCAACAGCGCCGCAGCCGCTGTGATGCGCAAGGCCAGGGCCACCGTCTCGTCGTTCAGCACCTGCTGAAGAAAGCGCCGTGGGTCCACATCCGCACCCTCGCTGCGCTGGGCGCTCGGCGCCGTGACCTCAGGCGGCGGCGCATCAGGCGGCTGCAGACGCTGCATGGCCTGCGCCAGTTCGGCCGGCTTGATGCACTTGAGCCTGGCCAGCACATCCGCCTGGCCTTCGGCGCCGGGTTCGATGTCCAGCCAGGGCGTGTCGGCGAACACCGGGGCGAGGTCCGGCGCGACGAAGGCCGACCAGTTCTCCGTGGCCGCCTGCGGCGCCGGCACAGGGGGCGCTTGCCACGCCGGCTCGGTGGCCGACGGCATGGCCCGCAGGCGTGCCGGTGCGACCCCGGGCAGATAGCGAGACCGAAGGTGCGCGAGGAAGGCTGCTGCGCGGGCCGTGCTCACCGCGTCCTGCAGAGAGAACCACAGCTGCAGCCCGTCTGTGCCCGACACGGCGATGCCCGGCGCCGGCAGTTCCAGGTCCGCCTGCACGCCGCGCCAGACGCGGGACAGCGCCTCCCAGTCGGCGGGGCGCGCCAGCTCCAGCACCATGGTGCGCGTCTGCGGCGCGTCGCCGGCGGCCAGGGCCGCGTCGGCTGGCGCCAGCAGGTACAGGCGCTGCAGCTCGGACTGGAGTCGGTTCATGGTGGCGTGAGCGGGGGGACGGGCGAATCTACCGCATGCCTTTGCCGCAGCGCTAGGCGCCGCTGCGCCAGCCGGCCAGGAACGCTGCGACCTCGTCGGCTTCGAGCGGCCGGCTGAACAGGAATCCCTGCAGCGTCTCGCAGCCCTTGGCGCGCAGCAGGTCGGCTTCGGCCTGGCTTTCCACGCCCTCCGCCACGGCCGACATGCCCAGCGCCCGCGCCATCGCAAGGATGGCGTCCACCAGCACCTGCGCTTCGCCGTCGCGGGTCAGGTCCTTGACGAAGCTGCGGTCGATCTTGAGCGTGTCGAACGGGAAGCGCCGCAGATACCCCAGCGCCGAGTAGCCGGTGCCGAAGTCGTCCAGCGCGACGCGCAGCCCGCGGTCGCGCAGCGAGCGCAGGATGGCCACCGCGGCGTCGGCGTCGTTGATCAGCGTCGACTCCGTGATCTCGAGCTCCACCTGCCCCGGCACGAGCGGCGCTGCAATCTCCGCGACGCGCGCGACGAAGTCGGGCCGGTCCAGCTGCGTGGCCGACACGTTGATGGAGACCTGCGGCGCACCGGGCCATTCGGCCGCCTGCGCGCAGGCCTGCGCCAGCACCCAGTCGCCGATGCCGGGCATCAGGCCAGCCGCCTCCGCCAGCGGCACGAAGTCCACCGGGCTGACCTCGCCGTACTCGGGGCTGCGCCAGCGGATCAGCGCC
>Ga0187844_10000343_pt1 | contig 36274 bp, 29 predicted proteins | sample SpaLakP09_SKY_50_FD_134517 | JGI IMG/M metagenome (GOLD analysis project Ga0187844, IMG submission 134517) | Oligotrophic lake water microbial communities from Sparkling Lake, Wisconsin, USA - SP09_SKY_50 | ecosystem: Environmental > Aquatic > Freshwater > Lake | place: USA: Sparkling Lake... | reverse complement strand
TCCATCACGCCCCGGGCCTCGGCCACGGCGCCCAGGCGCAGGTACAGGCGGGCAAGGTCCAGGCGCACCCAGGGGCTGGCCGGGTCGTTCAGCAGCGCGTCTTCCAGCGCCGCGCGCGCGGCGGCCATGTCGCCACGCTCCGTGGCCGCCCGGGCCTGGCCCAGGGCCTGCGCAGCGCGCAGCCGCCCCAGGGCACCGACCTTTTCCTGCTGCGAGGGCGAGAGCTTCTCGACCAGGGCCAGCGCCTCGGCGGCCTTGTTGTTCTGGGCCAGCACGCCCACCAGGCCCCGCACGGCGTCGGGGTTGTCGGCCTGCCGCGCGAGCACCCGGCGGTAGGCAGCCTCGGCCGCGTCGTACTGACCAGCTTCCACCAGCAGGTCGGCCAGGTCGGTCTCGGCCGTCACTTCGGTGGGGTTGATGCGCACAGCCTGCTCCAGCGTGCGGCGCGCGGCAGCGGTGTCGCCACGCTCGCGTTCGCTGGTGCCCTGTTCGACCAGGCTCCAGTAGGTGGCACTGTCCAGCGCCTGCTTCCAGCGCGCGGCCGATCCGGCGCGCGAGGCGCGCTCCAGCAGCCCCCGGGCGTCGGCAAACCGCTCCTGGCGCAGCCGCAGGATGCCCAGGCCGCCCAGGGCATCACCATCGCTGGGGCGCGCTTCGAGCACCTGCAGGAACGCAGTTTCTGCCGCGTCCAGCTCGCCATCCTCCAGCGCCTGGAACCCGGCCGTGGTGCGCAGGCGCAGCGGGTCTGTCGCCACGGGGCGGGCAGCAGCCTGCCCCTGCTTTTGCAGGTTCTGGGCCTGGGCCAGGCGTGTCTGCACGGCGGTGTCGCCGGGGTTGGCGCGCAGGAACTCCTGGTACAGCGGGATGTCGGCCGAGCGGTTGCCCGTCCAGGCCAGCGCCTTGCGCCAGCTCTCGGTGGCGGCCTTGCCCACATCGGGGCGGCCTGCCAGGCGTGCCAGCTGCGCGATGCCATCGCGGCGGGTGGATTCGCGGTAGGTCAGGTGCTGGGCCAGGGCCAGTGCGATCTGCGGGTCTTCGGGCGACTCCTGCGCCAGGCGGCTGAGGCCCCGGCGGGCTTCGTCCCAGCCACCGGCCGTGGCGCCCAGGGTCTGGTAGTACTCCAGGGCCAGCGGCCCGGTGGGGGGGCGTTCGCCCAGAGCGGCCTGGTAGGTGCTCAGCGCCTGGCTGGCCTGGCCGCTGCGGGCCTGTTGGCGTGCGGTCTCGATCTGGGGCGCGCTGCGCCCGGTGCGGATGGATTCCTGCAAGCGGCTCACCAGCGGGCTGCGCGGGTGTGCCGCCTGCAACTGAGTCAGGTAGCGCTGCGCGCCTTCGGGGCGCTGGGCGTTCAGTTCGACCAGCGCCATGCCATACAGCGCCTGGGCGTTCTGCGGGTTCAGGCGCAGCAGCTTCTGCCAGGCCTCACCGGCGCGTTCGGTGTCGCCGCGCTCCTGCCAATACTGCCCCTGGTCCAGCAGGGTCTGCTCGGCCCCGGTCTGGGCCCAGGCGGCAGCGGGTGCCATCAGCGAGGCCAGCAGGCCCATGGCGAGTGTGTGGTGGTGACGACGACGTTTGGAGGACATGCCTACCTTCTCCCTGCGAGTCTCCCGGCCGCCAGGGCCGGGAGGGTGTTGCGTGATTCCGAATCGGCTGAGCCTGCCGCGTGCGGCCTCAGCCCTTCTTTTGCTGCTTCAGCCGGGCGCGAGCGCGGGCCCGCAGCGACAGGTACATGATGATGGCCACCAGCACCGCCGCCGAGACCCCCAGCAGGATCAGCAGCAACGGATTGCGCGACAGGTACCACTGCGCGTACAGCAGTGGCCCCAGCTGGCCCACATGGTAGTTTTTCTCGGCCACCAGGCTGTCCACCTGTTTGCCCCGGATCACCGTGGTGCTGCCCTGCACCTTGGTGACCGCGTCGGCATCCAGCAGCGCGTCCATCACCTGGGCCAGGCCCGCAGGCTGGTTGCTGGCCACCAGCACCACGCTGCGACCACTGCGCAGGGGCGATTCAAACCCCGCAATGAACGCGTCGGTGCTGCTGCTGGAAAACGCCACCTGGCTGCGGTGCGCGCGGGTGCCGGATTCGTCCTCGAAGCCCCACCAGCGCAGCGCGCGCTGGGCCAGGTCTGCCAGCTGGAAGCTCTTGGCATCGCCCTGCAGTGCCGCCGGAATGGCACTGGCCCACTGCTTGAGCAGGGGCTGATTGCCACCGCCCGAGGAGATGACCAGCAGGTCCTTGTCACCCAGGCGCTCGACCTGCTGGGCCTGCGCCACCGTCACGCCCAATGCCGGGAACCCCGTGACGCGGCCCATGAGGCCCATGAGCCCCAGGTAGGTGCCCAGCTCCTGCACGCCCGCCTTGTCGGGCATGACCACGGCCGACTCCGACAGGTCGGCCATGCGCGTGAACGGAAACCCGGCGTTGCCGAACGCGGCCAGGTCCGGCATGGCAATGAAGTGCGGGAAGCCGGAGATGTCGATGGTGGAGTCGGCCTCCACCGAGCCCCGCACGTTGTCCAGTGGCACGTCCTTGCAAGCGCCCTGCTTGACCACGTCGTAGTAGTAGTGCATCTGCAGCTGCGACTGGGCAGGCAGCTTGAACAGCGGGATGTGGAGCTTCTCGCGCTCGGGCACCGTTTCGCCTGTGGGCATCACCTTGGTGAACCAGCGGTCGAGCGTGCCCTGCTCTTCATGGTTCACGGCCCGCAGGGGCAGCGAGCGCAGGAACTGCTGGTTCACGTTGATGTTGAGCGTGGACTTGTCAGCGTTGGGGCGCGGCGTGTAGCGGTAGCGCAGGTCCACCGGAATACCCTTCTGGCGCCAGCCAAACAGGTCGGGCGGCAGGAAGAAGTTCACGCGGATCAGGTCGGGCGAGTAGCCGGACACATTGAGCGCCTGGGCCTCGGCCAGTTCGCCAAACTTCACGGGCCGGTCGCTGGCCAGCCAGTGGGGGGCATCGTAGGGCTTGCGGGGCTTGAGTTCGGTGACTTCAGTGATGCGCGCGAGCGGACCCGACAGGGCCGAGGAGCCAATCGCCAGCGCCTTGGCCGCCACGGCCAGCTCGGCATCGTCGCGCCCCATGACCAGCAGCAGCTTGCCGTTGCGGTCGGCCGGGTGGCTGACCACGGCCACGGTGGGGCCAGAGATTTCGGGCAGCGCCAGGCCTGCGGGTGCCTGCGCCCGGCCAGCCACCATCACCACGGCGTTGCCGCGCGCAGGCAGCTCGCCGATGAGGGAGGGGAACTTCGCGCCACGGAAACCCGCCAGCGCGCCAAACCACGACGACATCGTGCCCGCCGCCTGCAGGGTGCCTGCATTGGGCGCGGCATTGAACACGATGGGGAGTTCCAGCGGCCGCACGTCCCGGCGGTCGAAAAAGGGCTGGGGCAGCAGCGCCAGGTCGTTGGTCTGTGCCACCGGGGCCACCGTCAGCTCCAGCACGCTGTCATTGCCGATGTTGGCCCACAGGCTGGAGTGCAGCGGGTCTTCGCACTCCATGGTGTAGTGGCCGATGAGCTGCAGGTTCAGCCGATTGAACTCGGTGATGAGGCGCGGCGGGATGGTGATCTCGCGCTGCAGGTTCTCACCGGCCTGCTGGGTGGTCACGGGAATCGTGGCCGCCACCTGCTCGTTCACCAGCACCTTGATGTGCGACAGGTTGGTGAGCAGCGCAGGCGAATACGAGTAATTGAGCTTGAGCTTGGCGCCAACCACCACCTCGTCGTTGCGCACGCTGAAAGCCACGCCACTGGTGCCGTCCACGCCCCGCAGCTGCAGCGGGAACAGCGCGCCCAGCTCCTTGAGGCTGGCGCGGTGCACACGCACCCCCGACTCGGCAGGCGGCACGGCCACAGGGGCCGGTGCGGCCAGCGGTGCGGGGGCGGCTGCCAGCTGCGAAACGGGCGCTGCGGCCCCCGCCAGCACCAGGGCCAGCATGGCAGGCAGCATGCGCTGGCGTGGCAGCCGCGCTGTCGGATGTCGTGTGGAAATCATGGTGAGGGAGAAGTCTTGGGAAACAGGGAAGGCTGAGGGCGTGTTGTGCACGCGCTAACGGGACTTGAGGGGCTTGAGGGACTTGAAGGCCGTGGCGGTCAGCTGCCCCATGCCACGCAGCCCGATCACGATCACGCTCTTGAGCGAGCGCAGCGGCTTGTCGCGCTGGCCTGTGCCCCAGGTGGCGATCCAGGCATCGGCGCGGGCAAAGGTGAGCGAGGCCAGTTCGGCCTGCTGGTGCAGGCTGAGGTTGTCGAACTTCACACCCAGGCGCCCCTTGCCACTGAACGTGACGATGGCCGGGAAAACGCCTTCTTCGTCCGAGCGGAACAGCGACACCGCCAGGCGGCTGCCCATGGGGATATCGACATCGGGCGGCACCGCCAGCCCCAGGCCATGCTGCGAGAAGTCTTCGGTCTTGCACACCAGGGTGCGGCCGTTCTCGAAACGGATCACGGCTGGCAGGCTGGCCGCCACGCGCGGCGTACCCCGGATCTGGCGCGTCTCGCTGGCCACGGCCACACTCGCGCCCAGCAAGATGATGTTGTAGACGGTCCACACCATGTTGATGACCAGCGTGGTGGTTTCATCTCCGGCCGACGAGAACAGCTTCCAGACCCCGACCGCCATGCCGACCAGGTTGATCAGCAGCAGCACCACGTAGGGGCGGGCGATGGTCCAGTCGAAGTAGGCTTTTTCGATCACCCCACCCTTGGCCGTGACGTTGAACTTGCCCAGCTTGGGGTTGATCGCGGCCACCAGCACGGGCCGCATGATGTACCAGGCCAGCACCGACTCGTACACCTCGTTCCAGAACGAATGGCGAAAGCGCCCCTGGATGCGCGAGTTGGTCACGCTGGCATGGGCCAGGTGCGGCAGGGCATAGGCCGTGATCATCAGCGCGGAGGCCTGGAACACATGCGCACCAAAAAACAGGTAGGCCAGCGGCGCCGTCAGGAACACCAGGCGCGGCAGGCCATAGAAGAAGTGCAGCATCGCGTTGAGGTAACACAGCCGCTGGCCAAAGTGCAGCCCCTTGCCGAACAGCGGGTTGTCGGTGCGCGCAATCTGCGCCATGCCCCGCGCCCAGCGGATGCGCTGGCCCACGTGGCCGGACAGGCTCTCGGTGGCCAGGCCTGCCGCCTGGGGCACTTCGAGGTAAGCGGTGTTGTAGCCCAGGCGGCTGAGCTTGAGCGCGGTGTGCGCGTCCTCGGTCACGGTCTCCACCGCGATCCCGCCCACTTCCAGCAGCTCCTTGCGGCGGATGATGGCGCAGGAGCCACAGAAGAACGACGCATTCCACAGATCATTGCCGTCCTGCACGATGCCGTAGAACAGCTCGCCCTCGTTGGGCATGCGGTGGAAGGTGTCGAGGTTGCGCTCGAAGGGATCGGGCGAGAAGAAGACGTGCGGCGTCTGCAGCATCACCAGATTGGTGTCCTTGAAGAACCAGCCCATGCACACCTGCAGGAAGGAGCGTGTGGGGATGTGGTCGCAGTCAAAGATCGCGATGTAGTCGGAATGCGTGACCTTGAGCGCTGCATTGATGTTGCCCGCCTTGGCGTGGTGGTTGTTGTCGCGGATGAGGTAGCCCACGCCCAGCTCTTCACAGAACTCGCGGAATTCGGTGCGGCGGCCATCGTCGAGCACATAGACATGCAGGCGGTCTTGGGGCCAATCCAGGCTCATGGCCGAGAACACCGTCTGGCGCACCACTTCCAGCGGCTCGTTGTAGCTGGGGATGAACACATCCACACTGGGCCAGGTGCTCACATCCGCCGGCATGGGCACGGGGCGGCGCTGCAGCGGCCAGGCGGTCTGGAAGTAGCCGATGAGCAGCACGGCAAACGCATACAGCTCGGCCAGCACCAGCCCGTAGCCGAAGGCGGCGTCCATCCAGTGGGTAAACCCGATGGTGTCGGTGAAGCGCCAGTAGATGTAACGCGACGACGCCGAGATCGACAGCACGATCATGGCCAGCGTGGACAGGCGCCCCGGGGTCTTGCTCAACAGCAGCGCGGCGGCAAACGAGCCCAGGGAGAACAGAATCTGCCCCTGCAGGTCCAGCGGCACGCTGATGACCAACCCCATCAGCAGCGCACTGAACACCACGGCCACCACACGGGCTGTGGGGTGTTGCCAGATCGCCCAGCCCGTGATGGCATGCACCACCGTGCGCCAATGCGCCTGCGGGCTGTGGGAATCGGCGTCGGCAACTTCGTCGGCCTTGGGCCGCTGGTCCACGCTCATCGCGCTGCCCCCGCCAGTGGCAAGCCCAGGCGCTGGGCCAGCACCTGCGCACATTTGCGCAGGTCGTCGGCCGCCTGGCCATGGGTGTCGTACTCCAGCACGCTCTGGTCATAGGCCAGGGCCTCGCGCACCGCCTGGTCTTCGTGGATCACGCCGATCAGCCGGTCGCCCAGGCTGTCCTGCATCACGCGGGTGATGTCCTTGGACAATTGGCGCGCGCCATCGGCCTGGTTCAGCACATGCAGGGTGCCGGCGAAGTCGGGGCGTGGTGTGCAATAGGTATGCACCAGGCGCTGCATCAGGGCCAGCGCCGCATACGACGCCGCATCGGGCAGGTTGACCACCACCACCACCTGGGCCGCCGTGAGCGCCTGCTGCATATAGGCCGAGGGGCCCGGCGGTGTGTCGATGAACACCAGCGCATCGGGGGGCAGATCCAGGCCTTGCAGCTGCAGCGCGAGCCAGTCGGGGTTAGCCTCCAGGTGCCGTTCAAAGGCCATGCGATCGGCCTCGTTCACCACCCCGTAGGGCAGCACATGCACCCCTGAAGGGCTTTGCTGGCAGACCGAACCCCAGCTGTCGCCCGACAGGCTGGCGCGGGAAACCCCGGCAAGGGCCCCCGGGTCGGCCCCGAAATGCAGGCCCAGCGCGTTCTGCGGGTCCAGGTCCACCACCAGCACCGTCGGTGCGCCCTGGTGCTGCAGCGCCGTGGCCAGGTTCGCAGTCAGGGTGGTTTTGCCCACACCGCCTTTGGCAGAAACAACGGCAACCACCTTCATGGCTGGCCCTTGCGAGGCTGCCAGGTGGCAGCGGGCCGGGGTGATGGCTCTCCGGTCAGGCGCGCAAACACCGAGGGCAGGTCGGTGGGCAGCGGGTCTTGTGGCGCAGCAGGCGCATCGCGCAGAGTGCTTGCGCCAGACGCGTGCAGGCCGGCCAGCCCCGCCAGTGGAGAACGCGCGGCGAGTGCCGGAACGGAAGCAGAAGGTGCCAGGGGTGCTGCTACCTGAGACCTCACAGGCGCAGAAAAGGGGAGCGGGGCAGGTGCGGCGGCTGGTTGTGGCGCCGCAGCAGCGCCCCACAACGGCGCAGGGCTGTCACCGGCCCTCGGCGCGGCGGGCTGCGTCCAGCCTGCGGGAGCGGGCCCGCTGGCGACTGGCGCAGCCGGGCTTTGTGGCGCAGCGGCTGGAGTTGAGGCTGGCAAGCCGCCGGGGCGGCGGTCCACCGCTGGTACGTCCCCGCTCACAGCACCCCGAACGGCAGATACCAGCGGCCAGCGTTCACTGGAGCGTTGGTGCTCCTGCTTGCGGGCCAGCTCCTGGTAAGGGTCGGCCTTGCCTCCAAATTGCTGGAAGAGGTTCACGATATCGTCTGATTGCTTCACGGGTCACCGCCAATAGCAAAACGTGGAAAACCGGAGCCCGCAGGGCTCAGCGTGCCAGCTGGAAATGGATGCAGCCCCAGGCGTCCGCCGGGGCGGACTGGGCCACGCGAAGCTGGGCGGCGCCAGCCTGTTCGAACCAGCTCTGGTAGACCCCTTCGAGGAAGCCGCCGGACCATGGCGCATGGCCTGGGCCGAAAGCCGCCGACAAGGGCGAGAGGTCGTGGTGGATGTCCAGCTGTGCCGCAGCCTGCTGCAGGCGGACGCCACCCCAGCCGATGCGGTCCCACACCGCCGCCATGCTGCGCTGCAGGTCATCCAGGGTGGCACATGCGGGCAGGGGGTGCTCGGCCGCAAACCGTGCGCCCACCCGGAACATCAGCGCGCGCAGGTCCTCAGGCGGCAGCGCGGCAGCAAACTCGGCCGCCAGGGCCTGCAGGAACCCCCTCCATTGCACGGTGCACTGCTGATCGATAAGGCGTTGGGTGATGTCGGGGTTGGCGGGCAGGGAGGCAGTTGAAAACATGGCGTGCGCACGAGCAAGCTTCGGGCCCGATTCGGCGGCCCTCGCGGGGGGGTGGACTCAAGGGAGATACCCCATGCATCGGCTGATACATGTGGTTTCAAACAGGTTGTGCGGAATTCTAGGAGGCTTGCCCCAAAAAATGCACTTTCAGCGGCCATGCCAAAGGTCAACTTCCTTCAACGGCACCCTCCATGCCGGTGGGTGTGGGCACAACACCACACAATATAAACAAAGACTATTGCAAAATTATTTCAATAGTCATAACTCCTTCTGAACCCACCCGGGAATCCACCCCACGGGCACCCAAGAATCAGGGCGCAGCGACCTGGATCACCCCCCCCCCAAGGCACACCTCCCCGTCGTACAGCACCGCACTCTGTCCGGGGGTCACGGCCCACTGGGCCTCGGAGAAACGGAGGGCAAAGCCGTCGGGCGCGGCCTCCAGGGTGCAGGCCGCATCCTGCTGGCGATACCGCGTCTTGGCAGCATAGGCGCCCGGCGCTGGTGCCTGCCCCGCACACCAGCTCACATCCTGTGTCACCAGGTGGTGCGACAGCAGCCAGGGGTGGTCATGCCCTTGCACCACACGCAGCGTGTTCTTCTCCAGGTCCTTGCGGGCCACAAACCAGGGCTCGTGCGCGCCACCACCACGCTGCGCGCCTTTTTCCTTCACGCCGCCAATGCCCAGGCCCTGGCGCTGGCCCAGCGTGTAGAACGACAGGCCCACATGCTTGCCCAGGCTGCGGCCCCGGTCGTCCAGGATGGGGCCCGGCGCGTGGCTGATGTAGCGGTTCAGAAACTCGCGGAATGGCCGCTCGCCAATGAAGCAGATGCCGGTCGAATCCTTTTTCTTGGCGTTGGGCAGGCCAATTTCCTCGGCGATGCGGCGCACCTCGGTCTTGTGAAGCTCGCCCACGGGGAACAGCGTCCTGGACAGCTGCGCCTGGTTCAGGCGGTGCAAGAAGTAGCTCTGGTCCTTGGAGGGGTCCAGCCCCTTGAGCAGCTCGAACAGGCCGGAGGTGCTGTTCTGGCGCACGCGGGCGTAGTGGCCCGTGGCAATCTTCTCGGCGCCCAGGCGCATGGCGTGGTCGAGGAAGGCCTTGAACTTGATCTCGGCGTTGCACAGCACGTCGGGGTTGGGCGTGCGGCCCGCCTGGTACTCGCGCAGGAACTCGGCGAACACGCGGTCCTTGTAGTCGGCAGCGAAGTTCACATGCTCGATCTCGATGCCGATCACATCGGCCACGGCGGCCGCGTCCACGAAGTCGATGTTGGACGAGCAGTATTCACTGTCGTCATCGTCTTCCCAGTTTTTCATGAAGATGCCGACGACCTCGTGGCCCTGCTTTTTGAGCAGGTGCGCGGTCACGGCCGAATCCACGCCGCCGGAAAGGCCGACGACGACGCGGTGTTTGGTGGGTGCAGTCATTGCCTCCATTGTATTTTTCAGGCCAAAGCCGCCTTGCGCGGGCGCACAGAACGCGTAGCGACCAAGAGGTCATACAGCTGCTGCGCAGCGGGCGACAGCGATTTGCCCCGACGTTTGATGAGCCCCATCTGCCGGGTGACCACCGGCTCCACCAGCGGAATGCTGACCAGCGTGGGATGGTCCTTGCCCGGCATGGCCAGGCTGGGCACGGCCGCCACGCCCAGGCCTGCCTCCACCAGGCCGAGCAGGGTGGTCACGTGCTTGGCCTCGTACAAACACTGTGGCCGGTCGGGCACGTTGGCCAGCGCCAGGTCCATCAGCAGGCGGTTGCCCGAGGTCTTGCCCACCGACATGAAGTCGTGCTGGCCCAGCTCGGCCCAGGTGACTTTCTTGCGCCGCGCCAGCACATGGTCGCGGCGGCAGGCGGCCACAAAACGTTCGGCCAGCACGGGCTTGAACTCGATCTCGGCCTCCTGGCTGCCGATGAAGTTCAGGCCGAAATCCGCATCACCCTGCGCCACGGCCACCAGCACCTCGTTGGCACTGGCGTCGTGCACCTTGACGCGGATCTTCGGAAACCGCTCGTGGTAGCGCTTGACCACCTGCGGCAAGAAGTAATACACGGCCGAGGGCACGCAGGCGATCGTCACTTCGCCCATGCGCCGCGCGGCCACGTCGCCCAGGCCCATGAGCATGCCGTCCAGGTCGTCGAGCCACACCCGCGTCTTGCGGGCGAAGTCGCGGCCCACCGCCGTGAGTGTCACGCGGCGCGTGGTTCGGTCCAGCAGGCGCACGCCCAACGCTTCTTCGAGCTTGTCGATGCGGCGGCTGAAGGCCGGCTGCGACAGGTGGATAGCTTCTGCCGCTGCGCGAAAGCTGTGTAGCTCGGCCACGGCAGCAAAGGCCTGGATGTCGGCAAGGTCGAACTTGTTGTTCATCGGGGCTTCCTTCAAGGGATTTCACGGCTTCTTCGGCATTGCAAGCCGTGCATCAAACGTTCAGAAAATTGCAATTCACGGACGTGATTGGAGCATGTACAAGCAGCCAAAGCCTATTGCACACCATGCATCAATCATTTCCAACAATGCAATTCACAGATCAGCGAAGGCGTCGCACCATGACGACCCATGAGCACCAACCTTCCTTGCGTTCTGATGCGTGGCGGCACCTCCCGGGGGCCGTTCTTCCTGGCCGACTGGCTGCCGCAGGCCCCCGAGGCCCGCGACCGTACCCTGATTGCGGCCCTGGGTTCGCCGCATGAGCTGCAGATCGACGGCCTGGGCGGCGGCAACTCGCTGACCAGCAAGGTCGCCATCGTCTCTCGCTCCACGCAGCCCGACTGCGACGTGGACTACCTGTTCGCTCAGGTCAGCGTGCAGGAGGCCCGTGTGGACACCCGGCCCAACTGCGGCAACATGCTGGCGGGCGTGGGGCCGTTTGCCATCGAGCAGGGCCTGGTGGCGCCTTCGGGCCAGGGCACAACCCGGGTGCGGGTCTACAACGTCAACACCCGCTCGCGCATCGATGTGCAGGTGTGCACTGCCGGGGGCCAGGTGCACTACGACGGCGACGTGCGCATTGACGGGGTACAGGGCACGGCAGCCCCGGTGCTCATGAATTTTCTGGACGCCTGGGGCGCTGTCACCGGGCAGATTTTTCCCACGGGCCAGCGCATCGACCACATCCAGGGCCTGGATGTCACCTGCATCGACGCGGCCCAGGTGATGGTGCTGGTGCGGGCCGCCGACCTGGGCCTGCGCGGCGACGAGACACCCACCGAGCTGGACACCAACACCGCCTTGCTCGCCCGCCTGGAGGCCTTGCGCCTCGAAGCAGGCCAGCGCATGGGAATGGGCGATGTGACGCACAGCGTGCTGCCCAAGCCGGTGATCGTGTCGCCAGGCACATCACCGGGCTGCGTGGTGTCGCGCTACTTCACCCCTCACCAATGCCACCGGTCCCACGCTGTCACGGGCGCCATCGGCGTAGCGGCGGCCTCGGTACTGCCGGGCACGGTGGCCACCGACGAACGCAGCCCCCCCAGCGCCGGGCTGCGTCGCGTGGAGGTGCAACACCCGGCAGGCCGCATCCAGGTGGAGGTGGAACTCAGCGAGGTGGACGGCCAGTTCAAGCTGGTGCAGGCCGCGCTGGTGCGCACCGCCCGAAAGATTCTGGAAGGCACGCTGTTCGTGCCCGAAAGCGCCCCCGCGCACTGAGCGCTCTTCAAGGCGCTGCTTGCGCAGCGCCGTTCCAAAGATTTCAACGATTTCGACGATTCCAACCATTACGACAGGAGACACACCATGACCCGTTCCATCCACACCACCACGCGCCGCACGGTGCTGGCCACCGCCGCAATGGCGCTCGCGTCCAGCGCCTTCTGGGCCGCTGGCACCGCACACGCAGCGTTTCCTGACAAGCCCATCACGCTGGTCGTGCCCACCGCCGCCGGGGGCGGCAACGACGGCATGGCGCGCGTGGTGGCGCTCAAGCTCTCCACCCTGCTGGGCCAGCAGGTCATCGTGGAGAACAAGGCCGGAGCCAATGGCGCCATTGCGGCCGAATACGTGGCCCGAGCGGCACCCGACGGGCACACCATTCTGTTTGGCTACATCGGCACCTATGGCATGAGCCCCGCGCTGCAGAAGCTGCGCTACGACCCCATCACGCAGTTCGAGCCCATCGGCATGGTCAGCTACTCGCCCACGCTGATGGTGGTGAACCCCAAGGTGCCCGCCAAAACGGTGGGCGAGCTGGTGGCGCTGAGCAAAGCCAAGCCCCGCGACTTCAACTACGCATCTGCAGGCAACGGCACGGCCCCGCACTTCTCGGCCGAGATCTTCAAGCTGGAAAGCGCGCGCAGATGGCCCATGTGCCTTACCGGGGCGCGGCCCCCGCGATGAACGACACCATGGCCGGGCAGACGCAGGTGATGTTCCCCAGCCTGTTCTCGGCCTACCCGCACGTGAAGAACGGCAAGCTGCGCGCGCTGGCGCTGGCCGGGCCCAAGCGCTCGTCGCTGCTGCCGATGTGCCCACGCTCGAAGAAGCAGGCGTCAAGGGTGTGGAAATCACCCAGTGGTATGCCCTGTTCGCACCCGGCAAGACGCCGCGCCCCGTGATCGACCTGCTCAACAAGACCCTGAACACCGCGCTGGCCGACAAGGACGTCGTGCGCCGCATCGAGGAACAGGGCGCGGTGGTGGACACCAGCACGCCCGAGCAGCTGGCCCTGACCGTGAAGCAGGAACTTGCCAAGTGGAAGGGCGTGGTGCTGAAGGCCCAGCTCACCCCGGACTGACCGACGAGGCGCCCCGGGAGGCCCCGCTCTATTTCAAACACAGGAGACATTCATGAAAAGACTCGTGGCAGCGGCTTGCGCTGCATTCGTCGCCCCCTGCGCCATGGCGCAGAACGCGGGCGTGACGCTCTACGGCGTGGTGGACCTGGGCCTGCGCAACGGCAGCGGCCTCACCGCATCCAACGCCCCGGCACCGGGCTCCACCCACAGCCTGGGCAGCGGCATCCACACCACCAGCCGCTGGGGCCTGCGGGGCAGCGAAGACCTGGGCGGCGGCGCCAAGGCGCTGTTCAACCTGGAGAGCGGCCTCAACGCCGACACCGGCGCACCCGCCAACGCCAGCAAGTACTTCGACCGCGCATCCTGGGTGGGCTTGCAAGGCGGCTGGGGCACGCTGGCCCTGGGCCGCCAGACGACCACGCTCGCCGATGCCATCTCGCCTGTGGACCCGCTGGCCATGCGCTTTGCCAGCTTCAACCCCAACATCGGCGTGACGGCGCTGAGCCAGCATGGCCTGGGCATTGAGTACGGCAGTGCAGGCGCCAATTCGGGCTCGTACCGGCTCGACAACGCCATCAAATACACGGGCCGTTTCGGCGGCTTCACGGCACGTGCCATGTGGGGCATCGGCGAAGTCGCATCGCAGGCCTCAGCCCTGTCGTCACGCGGCGTGGGCCTGGCCTGGGCTGCGGATGGCTTCGTGGTGTCCGGCGCGTACCAGAGCTTCAACGACGCCAACAAGCGCTCGCTGGACGCCACCACGCTGGGCGCCGCGTACCAGTGGGGCAGCGTGCGCCTGGCTGCCAATGCAGGCCACAACAAGGCCGAAACGGCGGCAGGCCGCTTCACAGAGCAGCGCGTGCTGTCGGCCGGTGCGACCTGGGCGGTGGTGCCTTTGGTGGACCTCACGGCCGCCTACTACAAGGTGGACCGCTCGCGCACCGGCGCCGCTGACGACGGCTATGGCCGCCTGGTGGCCTTTGCCGAATACAAGCTCTCGCGCCGCACCAAGGTGTATGCCGAGCTGGACAACACCCGCTGGCGCAACGGCTTCCAGGGTGCGGCCAACAAGGCGACCGCCACCGGTGTCTCTGCAGGCGTAGTGCACACCTTCTGAAGTGCAAGAGCCTGCTTGCTATGTCCTCGGGGTGCGGCCACGCAGGCACTGGTGGGACTGTGCGACCATCGCCCCATGGAACTGCGCCAGCTTCGCTACTTCGTCCGCATCGTCGAACTCGGCTCCATGGGCCGCGCCGCGCTCGACCTGCAAATGGTGCAGTCGGCCCTGAGCCAGCAGATCAGCCGACTGGAGGGAGAGCTGAGCACGCGGCTTTTGCAGCGCACCAGCAAGGGCACCGTGCCCACCGAGGCCGGGCTGGCCTTTTTCCGCGAGGCGCAGCTCACCCTGCGCCATGCCGACCAGGCGGCGCGCGTGGCGCGGCAAGCCCGGCTGTCGGGCACCGTGACCGTGGGCCTGGCGCCCACCACCGCCTCGGTGCTGGGCATCCCGCTGATGCGCGCGATGCGCGAGCGTTACCCCGACGTGCGGCTGCACATGGTCGAGAGCCTGTCGGGCCACCTCTCCAACATGCTCAACGCACGCCAGCTGGACCTGGCCGTGCTGTTCGACACCCAGCCCGCGCGCCGCTGGAGCGTGCTGCCGCTGCTGGAGGAGCGCCTGTTCCTCATCCGCAGCGCCCACAGCGGTGCCAGCACCTTGCCCGCCAGGCTGCCCAAGCGCCTGCGCCTGGCGCAGCTCCAGCACGAACCGCTGATCCTGCCCACCGGCCCGCACGGCCTGCGCAGCCGCATCGACGCCGCCTTTGCCACCGCCAAGGTGACGCCCCTGGTGGCGATGGAGATCGACTCGCTGGCCATGCTGATGGACGCCGTGAACGCGGGCCTGGGCAGCACCCTGCAGCCCTGGGCCGCCGTGGGGCGCTACCCGGATGCCGCCACACGTTTTGGCCTGGCCGAACTGGCCGACGCGCCCGCCAGCCGCCCCGCCGCGCTGTGCAGCCTCTCTGACGACGAACTCTCGCCCGCTGCGCTGGCCACCCGCGTGGTGCTGGCAGATTGCGCGCGGGCGCTGGTGCAGTCGGGCACCTGGGTCGGCGCCACGCTCGCGCAGGCGGCGTAAAAGGCACATCAAGCAGTGCCCGGCCATCACGATCCGTGATGGCCCCTTGCCCATTCGGGCCTGCCCACACCGGGGCGAAATTCCTACAGTGGCGGCCACCCCCACGAATGGAAGACCACGGTGCCACATCACCCCACCCCTGCGGAACACACTGCGGTTGACGTGCTTGTCATCGGCGGTGGCAATGCCGCGCTGTGCGCCGCCCTGATGGCGCGCGAAGCGGGCGCCAGCGTGCTACTGCTCGAATCGGCCCCACGCGCCTGGCGCGGCGGCAACTCCGCCCACACGCGCAACCTGCGCTGCATGCACGACGCGCCGCAGGACGTGCTGGTCGATACCTACCCCGAGGAAGAATTCTGGCAAGACCTGCTCAAGGTGACGGGCGGCCTCACCAACGAACACCTGGCGCGCCTGGTGATCCGCGAATCCAGCACCTGCCGTCCGTGGATGCGCCGCCACGGCGTGCACTTTCAGCCCGCGCTGGCGGGCACGCTGCATGTGGCGCGCACCAATGCGTTCTTCATGGGTGGCGGCAAGGCGCTGGTCAATGCCTACTACCGCAGCGCGGAGCAACTGGGCGTGCAGATTCGCTACGAAGCGCCCGTCGAGCGCATCGAGATGGAGGGCCGCCGCTTCATCGCCGCACACCTGGCCAATGGCGAGCGCATTGCCGCCAGAAGCTGCGTGCTGGCTGCGGGCGGCTTTGAATCGAACCGCGAGTGGCTGCGCGAGGCCTGGGGCCAGAACGAACGGGGCGAATGGCCTGCGGACAACTTCCTGATTCGCGGCACGGCCTACAACAAGGGTGTGTTACTCCGGCACCTGCTTGACGACCACGGCGCAGACCGCATTGGCGACCCGACGCAGGCGCACATGGTGGCCATTGATGCGCGCGCACCGCTGTACGACGGCGGCATCTGCACGCGCATCGACTGTGTGTCGCTGGGCGTGGTGGTGAACCGCGATGGCGAACGCTTCTACGACGAGGGTGAGGACTTCTGGCCCAAGCGCTACGCCATCTGGGGCCGCCTGGTGGCGCAGCAGCCGGGGCAGATTGGCTACTCCATCATCGACAGCCAGGCCATTGGCCGCTTCATGCCGCCCGTGTTCCCGGGTGTGAAGGCCGACACGCTGCCCGAGCTGGCCCAAAAGCTGGGCCTGCCGGTGGACCGCTTCATGCGCACGCTGACCGACTACAACGCCGCCTGCCGCGTGGGAACCTTCGACCACACCACGCTGGACGACTGCCACACCGAAGGCGTGGCGCCCGCCAAGACGCACTGGGCCCGGCCCATCGACACCGGGCCATTCTACGGCTACGCGCTCAAGCCCGGCGTCACCTTCACCTACCTGGGCCTGCACACCGACGACACGGCCGCCGTGCGCTTCAACCACCAGCCCAGCCCCAACCTGTTTGTGGCGGGCGAAATGATGGCGGGCAACGTGTTGGGCAAGGGCTACACGGCCGGTGTGGGCATGAGCATCGGCACCGCGTTCGGTCGCATCGCGGGCACACAGGCGGCGCGTGCCGTTTGGGCATCAAAAAAGGCCTTACCGCCTGATGGAATTGCCTCAATAGCTATCAATTCAGGAGCAAACCATGCAAACGCTTGAGGCCCTGGCACGCGACGCCCGCGCGCTGGCAAATGGCGACATCGTGCTGTCGGCCCCCGAAACCGAGGTGGCGCGCCAGCTGCAGATCTGCAATGCCTGCCGCTACTGCGAGGGCTTCTGCGCCGTGTTCCCTGCCATGACGCGGCGGCTGGAGTTTGGCAAGGCCGACATCCACTTCATCGCCAACCTGTGCCACAACTGCGGCGCCTGCCTGCACGCCTGCCAGTACGCGCCGCCGCACGAGTTTGCGGTGAACGTGCCGCAGGCCATGGCCCAGGTGCGCGGCCAGACCTATGCGGACTACGCCTGGCCGCCCGCGCTGGGCCAGCTGTACCAGCGCAACGGCTTGACCCTCGCGCTGGCGCTGGTGGCCGGGCTCACGCTGTTCCTGCTGCTGGCTGTGGCGCTGCACGGGCAAGGGCTGGCAGCGCTGTGGCACGCGCCCGTGGGCGGCTTCTACGGCATCTTTCCGCACAACCTGCTGGTGGGCCTGTTCGCGCCCGTGTTCCTGTTCGCCGTGCTGGCCCTGGGCCTGGGCGTGCGCCGCTTCTGGCGCGACGTGACGCCCGCCACCAGCGGCGCACCGCTGACTGCCCCCGCCACGGCCGAGGCCACCGATGCGGTGCTGCGCCTGAAGTATCTGGACGGCGGCCATGGCGATGGCTGCCACAACGAGGACGACGCCTACACCCTGTCGCGCAGGCGGTTTCACCACCTCACGTTCTACGGTTTCCTGCTGTGTTTTGCCGCCACCAGCGTGGCCACGCTGTACCACTACCTGCTGGGCGCGCCCGCACCGTATGACCTGCCCAGCCTGCCCAAGCTGCTGGGCGGTGTGGGTGGCATCAGTCTGGCCATTGGCACGGCAGGCCTGTGGCGGCTGAACCAACGCCGCCACCCCGCACATGGCGATGCGGCGCAAAAGCCCATGGACCGCTCCTTCATCGCGCTGCTGTTCCTCACCGCCACCAGCGGCCTGGCGCTGTGGGCAGCACGCGGTACACCCTCCCTGCCGCTGCTGCTGTGCCTGCACCTGGGCGCGGTGATGGCGCTGTTCGCCACCATGCCCTACGGCAAGTTTGCGCATGGCATCTTCCGCACCGCTGCGCTGCTGCGCCACGCGGTGGAAAAGCGCCAGCCCCACCCCATCGGTTTGAGCGCCGACTGAGCCCACGATCACAACACCCCTCACGATGAAGGAGACACCGATGAACAAACGCACCCTGCTGCGCTGCGCCCTGGCGCTGGCCAGCGTTCCCCTGGCCTTGGGCGCAGCCGCGCAGGACTTCCCGCCCAAGAAACCCGTCACCCTGGTGGTGGGCTTTGCCGCTGGCGGCGCGGCCGATGCTGCCGCGCGCCTGATCGCCAAGAAACTGGGCGAGAACATCGGCCAGGCCGTGGTGGTGGACAACAAGGGCGGCGCGGGCGGCAACATCGCGCACCAGTTTGTGGCCAATGCAGCGGCCGACGGAACGGTGCTGCTGTTCGGTTCGGTGGGCCCGCTCACCATCGCGCCGCACCTCATGAAGCTGACCTACGACCCGTTCAAGGACCTGGCCGCCGTGTCGGGCGGGGTGAACTTTCCGAACGTGCTGGTGGTGCACAAGGGCGCAGGCGTGAAGACGCTGGCCGAGTTTGTGCAACTCTCCAAAAAGAAGCCCGGCAGCGTGGACTTTGCCTCCACCGGGGCGGGCTCGGCATCGCACCTGGCGGGGGAGCTGTTCAACCAGCGCGCGGGCATCGACATGACCCACGTGCCCTACAAAGGTGGGGCACCCGCCTTGCAGGATTTGCTGGGCGAGCGCATCACCTCCTACTTTGCGGCACCGCCCACAGCAATGCCCCATGTCGAGACAGGCAAGCTGATCCCGCTGGCCACCACCGGCCTCATGCGGCCCGCCTACCTGCCGGGCATCCCCACCGTTGCGGAGTCGGGCTTTCCGGGCTTTGAGGCACTCAACTGGTATGCCTTCGTCGCGCCGGGCAAAACACCGGTGCCGCTGCTGGAGCGCTGGAACCAGGAGATCGTGAAGGTGCTGAACGATGCGGGCGTGAAGGAGGCGCTGAACAAGCATGGCCTCACGCCGCAGCCCACCACACGCGCCGAGCTGACGGCCTTCATGAAGAAGGAATCGACGCAGTGGGCCACCATCATCAAGGAGCGCAAGCTCACGGCAGAGTGACGGCCTCTGGCGCTGCGCCATCCGCCCGCACCAGCCCATCGTCCAGCAACTGCGCCAGCCAGGCGCTGAGCTGGGCGGCATCGCCATCCCACAGCCCGCTGCCCAGCAAGGCCGTGCAGGCATCGTGCACCGAGGCCCCTGCGTGCAGATCGCCCATCCAGCGCGCCTCGGCAGCGTCCAGCGTGCGGAAGTGCGGCTGAAAGCCCTTGCGCCACACCAGCAGGCCCACGGGCGCGGGCAGGGCCACGGCCTCGGGGACTTCGGCGTCGGCGTCAATGGCATTCCACAGGCTGACCACGTTGGTGGTCACTGTGCGCAGCAGTGCGCTGGGGTGCAGCACGGCGGGCCGCGTGGTCCAGTCGGCGACGGCCTGGGCCTGCTCTCTGCCGAGCGCGGGCAGGTCTTCCCCATCGAAGCGGGTGCGCAGGTCCCAGTCGAGCTGGGCGAGTTCGTGCAGCTCGGGGTTGGCGGGGTACTGCTGGCGCAGCGCGTCCACCAACCCCTCGCCATAACGGTTCAGGCTGCGCGTGTGCGGCGGGTGGGCCACGGCGTAGTCCCGGGCATGCACGTCGAAGGTGTCCGAGCCCATGTAGAGGCAGGTCTTGGCATAGGTGTCGGCCAGCACCTCGGCCAGCCGCGCGCGGTAGGCGTGGTGGTAGATGGGCAGGCGGCCGGTTGCCACACCGTCTTGTGACACGGCGGGCAGTGGCTCCGCCAGCACCCAATCCGCCACCTGCCGCTGCACGGTGGCCAGGCGGGGTGCGTCGGCCCCTTCGGCGGGCGCCGCCACCACGGGGGCCGCAGCGCCCGGGGGCGGGGCCGTGTGTTCGGCCGCAATGCGCCGGGCGATGTCCATCTCGGCCAGCAGCTCGGCCAGCGGCGGGATGTGGTCGTCGCGCTCGATCATTGCGGCCACCGCGCCAAAGCGCTGGCAGGCCTGGGCGTACAGCGCCCACACCGGCGCCGCCACCGGGTGGTCGTGGGTGTCGATGATGTGGTCGCCGTGGTCGGAATGCCCGGCCAGGTGGATCTGCTGCACGCGGTGCGCGGGCAGGGCGTGCAGGTATTCCAGCGGGTCAAAGCCATGGTTCACGCTGCTCACATGGATGTTGTTCACATCCACCAGCAGCAGGCAGTCGGCCTCTTGCGCGATGTAGGCCAGAAACTGCCACTCGCTCGCGCTGTCGTGCCGGTAGCGCAGGTAGCTGGAGACGTTCTCCACCACCAGCCTGCGGCCCAGCACATCCTGCGCACGGCGGATCTGCGTGATCACGTGCCGCGCAGAGGCATCGGTGTAGGGCAGCGGGTACAGGTCGTGCAGCTGCTCGGGGCCGGGGCCCGTCCAGCACAGGTGGTCAGACACCCACAGCGGCTCGATGCGGTCGGCCAGCGCCTTCACGCGCTGCAGGTAGGGCAGGTCCACGCCCTGCGCCGCACCGATGGACATGGCCACGCCATGCATCGCCACGGGGTAGTCGCGCCGGATGGCATCCAGCACCGCCAGCGGCTTGCCACCGTCGATCAGGTAGTTGTCGGTGATGATTTCCAGCCAGTCCAGCGGCTGCTTGCGCTCCAGGAAATCGGCGTAGTGCTGCGTGCGCAGGCCCAGGCCAAAGCCGGTGCCGCGCGTGGCGATGGGGTCATATGCCATGGCGAAAGCTCAGGTTGGGGCAGGACTGCGCGCAGGGCTCAAACGATGAAACTGGCGCATTCGAAACCAGTGCCACCGTGGAACTGGCTTTGCCAGGCCACCGGTGGCGTCACCCTCCCGCGCAGCGAGAGAGGGGGAAGGCGCGAAGCGCCTCAGGGGGAGCTTCATCTCAACCTTTGATATCGCCGATGGTGCCCTTGTCCATCAAGCACTGCGATGCCGTCTTGGCCTTGAATCCGTGGCCCTTGCAGGCGTTCTGGCCCTTGCAGCTGTGCTCGGCGGTGGCGCAGTCGCTGTTGCCCTTGCAATCGTGCACGTTGTAGCAGTGCACCTTGTCGTTGGCGGCAACGGCCGCGCCCTTGGAGCCCTTGGGCGCATCGGCCGCAAAGCTGGTGGATGCCAGTGCCAGCAGGGCGGCAGACAGGGCGAACGAGGCAGTGGTCTTGGTGTGTGTGGACAGCATGGTGGGTAACTCCGTAAACGTTGGGGGATGACGAATCAGGCGGGTAGATCACGCAACACAGTGCCGCGCTCTCTGCCTGGTAATTCGTCCCCCGCGCGCTGCGGGTTACATGCAGTCCAAAAAAATTCTTGCGTTGCGCCTCGGCGCTCCTGCGCTACTGCGCAGAGGGTTCGGTCACCGAGATGTCGGTGTGCACCAGCGTGAGCGGAAAACGCTGGCCTGCGAGGTAGTCCTCCAGGCAGCGCAGCAGCAAGGGGCTGCGGTGGCGCTCGGGGCAGGCGCGGATCTCGTCGGCTGTGAGCCACAGCGTGCGCACGATGCCGGTGTCCAGCGTGCGCCAATCGTGGTGCGTGCCCAGCGTGCCTGCAAACGCAAACCGCATGTAGGTGAGGTCGTCCCCCGTGCGGGTTTTGGTGAAGCGGTTGAGGTACACACCAATCAGCGCCGTGGGCTCGAAGTCGTGCGCGGTTTCTTCCAGCACCTCGCGCGCGCAGGCCTGGATGGGCGACTCCCCCGGGTCCAGGTGGCCTGCAGGGTTGTTGAGCTTGAGGCCGTCGGTGGTCTCTTCCTCGACCAGCAGAAAGCGGCCGCCCTGCTCGATGAGCGCGGCCACGGTGACGTTGGGTTTCCAGCGGTGGGGCATGGCGGGCATTATGACCACGCCGTATGACCCGGGGTTTTCAGCGGGCACCCTGCAGCGCCACAGGAGCGGCCGGTACGGGCCGCAGCACCAGCCACAGCGCCGCACCAATCAGCCCGCCGCCCGCCCCATGGGCCCAGGTCGCGGGCTCGCCCAGCAGCAGCCAGCCCCAGGCCACACCAAACAGCGGGATCAGGAAGGTGACGGTGAGGGCCTTGAGCGGCCCCACATCGGCAATCAGCCGGAAATACAGCACATAGGCCAGGGCCGTGCACAACAAACCCAGCCCCAGCAGCGCACCCCACACTGGCGCCGGTGCGGTCAGCCAGGCCGTGGCGGCGGCAGGCTGGCGCAGCAGCTCCCAGGCCACCACCGGCACCAGGACCAGCACGGCCCCCATCTGGCTGCCCAGGGCCACGATGCGGCTGTCGAGCCCCCCACGCTCGGTGACCCAGCGCCTGGTCAGAAACCCCGCCAGCCCATAACAGGCCGTGGCCACCAGGCAGGCCGCCATGCCGCCCAGCACCTCGGGCGTGAGCGCCACCGGCCCGGCCTGGGCCAGCACCGCCACCCCCGCCATGCCCAGCACCACCCCACCCACACGCGCCGCCGTGATGCGCTCGCCAAACGCCAGCGCGCCGATGAGCACGCCCATCAGCGGCGTGGTGGCATTGAGGATGGCGCTGTAGCCCGCTGGCAGGCTGCGCGCGGCCATGGCAAACATGAGGAAGGGGATGCCCGAGTTCACCACCCCCAGCACCAGGGTGGCGCCCAGCTTGCCCCCAAACCTCGGACGCAGGCGCAACACCAGCAGCAAGAGCCCCAGCCCCGCAGCGCCAAGCAGCACCCGGACAAAGGCGGTAGGCAAGGCGCCCAGCACGGGCGCGGCCACGCGCATCAGCAAGAAGCTGCCGCCCCAGAGGGCAGCCAGCAGAAGGAGTCGCAGGAAACTGGGCAGTGGCATATCGGCACCTGAAAGAAAGGTCGGTCAGCGGGAAACACAGAACATGCCGACTATTGTTGAAACTGCGTTCATTTCTGGCAAACGATTTATCCTCTACAACCGTTTAGCTTTGATGAACAGTACGGACCTGTACCGATGAAACTTCCTCCCCTGATTGCCGTGCGCTTTTTCGAGGCCACAGCGCGCCACCGCAGCGTGCGCGAGGCCGCGCGCGAGCTGCACGTCACCCCCGGGGCGGTGTCGCAGCAGGTGCGGCGCCTGGAGGATTTCCTGGGCTGTGCGCTGTTTGATCGCCTTCCGCGTGGCCTGGCCCTCACACCCGCGGGCATGGACTACCAGGCGGCCTGCGGCGAGGCGCTGGCCCGCATCGGCCACGCCACCGCCCGGCTGGCCGCCGGGGCCCGCCGCGTGGTGCGGGTGAGTTGCACGCCCGACTTTGCGGCCCAGTGGCTGGTGCCACGCCTGCAGCTGTTTCTGCAGCACGCCCCCGAGCTGGATGTGCACGTGAACAGCACCCACCGCGCGGTGGACCTGCTGGCCGAGGACATGCATTTTGCGGTGCGCCACGGCCTCGGGCCCTACCCGGGCCTGCATGCCGAGTGGCTGCTGGACGATGACTTGGTGCCCGTGTGCAGCCCGCGCCTGGTGGCCCCCCGCCCCTGGGCGCAGCTGGCAGACATCACCGGCCCCCGGCTGCTGCACGATGGGACCCGCGACGACTGGCGCCTGTGGTGTCAGGCCCAGGGCCTGGTGCGGGTGGACAGTGGCCAGGGCGTGGTGTTTGCGGGCGCCGGGGGTGCCGTGGAGGCCGCCCTGGCGGGGCAGGGTTTTGCGCTGGTGACGCGCACCCGGGTGGCGCGTGCGCTGGCCACCCGCGCCCTGGTGGGCCTGTGGGCCCCGCAGGCGCCAACCCCCCTGGGCTACCGCCTGGTCTACCGCCCCGAGGCCCTGATCGACCCTGCGCTGCGGCGCTTTCGCGACTGGGTGGTGGACGAGGGCACGCAGGCCGGAGGCATCAGCGCGGGCTGACGCGAACAGCGTGGCCGCCCGGCCCCTGCAGCAGGCTGCGCACCATGTAGCTCGCACCCTGGCCATAGGTGGCCAGTCGCTGGCGCTGCACCGCGTCCTCCAACGCTTGCTGGGTATAGCCATGGTGTGCCCAATAGCCCTGCGAGCCCTGCACCGACACCAGCGCCGTGTGGCGCAAGCCCTCTTGCTGAGCGCGCTCCCACAGCGGCGTGAGCAGCGCCCGCGCCAGCCCCTGGCCCGCGCAGCTGGGCAACACGGCCATGTCGTGCAGGTACAGCGCATCGGGCCGGGCCACGGCCTCAAAGTCGCCATGCAGCGGGGTGACCTTGCCGCGCACGCTGCGGTAGGCCGCCAGGTAGGCGCACACCCTGCCGCCCTGCTCCAGCACCAGCGAACAATTGGCGGGGCTGGCGAGGCGACGGGCGAACACCTCGCCGCTCTCCACAAACCCCTCGCCATAACAGGCCAGCTGCACGGCCAGCAGGTCGGCCAGGTCGCTCAGCGCCAGCGGGCGCACCACCACGGACATGAATGAGCTGGGTTCAATCAGTGCGGCAGCACAGGTGCCTGCACAAAGTCGTCGAGCGACAGGCCCTTTTCCTTCAACAGCGCCTCCAGCACCGGCTGCAGGCGGCCCAGGCTTTCCTGCACGGCCTCGCGCACGGTGTCCACCACCACCTGGGTGCTGCGCTCGATCTCGATGTTCAGGCGGTCGCCCACCTGCTTGTTTTCAAACACCGTGGCGCGGCGGGTCTCGGGGATCATCCAGATCTCAAACCAGCCCTCCTGCCGGTTTACCTCGGCCACCGTGAGGCTGGCGCCGTGGATGGCGATGTAGCCCTTGGCAAACACATAGCGGCGAAACGCCTCGGGCACGGCCACGCGCCACACCAGGTTGTTGTCGAACTCGCGCCGCTCGATGAGCGTGCCGGTGAAGTCCACATGGCCCGACAGCGGGTGGCCGCCGATCTCGGCGCCGTCCTTGGCCGCGCGCTCCACGTTCACGCGGTCGCCTTGGCTGTAGCTTCCCAGCGTGGTGATGTTCAGGCTCTGCAGCATCACGTCGAAGTTGGCCTGCGTGGGCGACAGGATCTCGGTGACCGTGAGGCACACGCCGTCGGTGGCCACACTGGCGCCAATGGCCAGGTCCTGGCAGAAGCCCTCAGGAAAATCGAGCGTGAACGTGCGCAGCCCTGCGCGGTCGTGGATGGCGGCAATGCCTGCCGTGGCTTGGACGATGCCTGTGAACATGGTGGCGCGGTGTGTGGAGCGTTGGAGGGGGAACCAGGAATTTTGCCACCCGGCCCCCACCGCGCGCTGGCGCCGGGTTACTTGGCGCGCAAGAGTTCACCCACCTCCAAGAGCACCAGCTCGTTGTCATCCGCCTTGTTCGGGTCGCGGCTGCTGCTGAAGGGCAGGTTGTTGTCGTTGCCCACCACGATGTGCGTGCTGTCCACGATGTCCACGTTCTCGATGGTGAAGAACGGGAAGGTCAACACGCCGTTGTTCAGCGGCTTCCGCGCCAGGCGCTTCGGGTCCTGGATGTTCATGAGGTCGATGTAGCCCACCTTGCGGATTTCGGCGCCCACGTTGGCGTCGCTCATTTCGACCTTGTAGACGCGCTTGAACTTGGCCAGGTCGTGGAAGCAGTCGGTGCGCTTCTGGCCTTCGGGGCAGGCCTTGTCGGCCGTGCCTTCGCCGTTGTCGCGCTCGATGATCAAACCCGTCGTGCTGTCGATCATGTTGAAGTCGCCAATCGCGTGGTGGTTGGCCTCCAGCACGTACTTCCAGTGGCGGCCGGTCCATTGCTCGGTCTTCACGTCGAATTCGAGCACGCGCAGGTACTGCTTGCCGCCCACGTTTTCATACGCCTTGGCGTCGTCGTTCCACAGCGCGCCTTCGAGCAGCGCGTAGAGCTTGCTGCCGTCCTTGCTGGCGGCCATGCCTTCGTAGCCCTTGGAGCGCTTGACCTCAAACGGCGTGGGTTTTGCATCGGGTGCGCCGGGCATCAACACGCCGGGGGCGTCGGGCGAGCGCACGGTCTTTCCGTCCACCTTGGTCTCGAACACCGCCAGCACCTTGCCGCCCAGGTCGGCCTTGATGAGGAAGGGGCCGAACTCGTCACCGATCCACAGGGCGCCACCGGCAAACTGGAAGCTCTCGGGGTCGAAGTCGGCGCCCGTGAGGTAGCGCTTGTCGGTGCCTTCGTGGGTGATGCGGAACGGCACCTTCTTGTCGGGGTCGTGCAAGAACACGGTCTGGCGGCGTTGGAACTGGCCGCTGGCAAAGTCCACGCCGTAGTGGCTCAGGTGCAGCATGAAGTCGGGCGAGTTGGCCTTGGAGCCCGCGCCGTTGTCGGTGAGGATCCAGAACGAGCCGTCGGCCATGCGCTTGATACCCGAGTGGCCCTGGAGGGGTTGGCCCTGGAAGGGCAGCGACACGCCCGTGTTGCGCCCGCCAGACTGGCCCATCACCGAGCCCACGGCGTCCACGCGGCGCGGGGTGGTGAACTTGCCGGCCACCTGCAGGTCTTGCGGCGCGTCCTTGGGGGCGGGGATGACGGTGAAGGCTGGCAGCACAGCGTGGCCGGCCAGGGTGGCGGGGTAGGCCTGCTGGGCGATAGCAGAAGGGGAGGCGGCGGCGCAGGCCAGCGCGGCGCAGGCGGCCAGGGCAGAGAATCGGGACATGGTGGCTGGGGCAAAAAAGTAAAGCGGCCACGATGCCGCCAGCGCATGACGCGGCTGTGACGGCCATGCAGATGGCTTGGCGGGCAAGGTTCCGCGATAGCTATAATTTTTATAGCTACTCAGGATTACCCATCAGGCGCAGGAGCCCTTTTTTGATCAGATCAGATCAAACCAGCCGCTGCACCGCCTGGCGCCGCCACACGCCATGGAAGTACAGCCCCTGCAGCACCATCGCGCACAGATAGGTGGCGGGGTAAGCCGCCCAGGTGGCGACCAGGCCAAACTGGCGGCCCAGCACCCAGCCCAGTGGCACGATGAGGCAGGCCAGGCAGCCCAGCGAAATGAGCGTGGGCGCCAGCACCGTGCCGCTGGCGCGCATCACGCCCGAGTACACGCTGGCGCGCCCGAAGAAAAACGCGCCCCACACGGTGATGCCCAGCACGCTCGCGGCGATGTCGATCACCCGCGCGTCGGCCACAAACAGGCCCACCACCCAGGGCGCGGCAACAAACACCAGCACGGCCAGGCTGCCGGTGAGCCACAGGTTCATGCGCATGCCGGTGCGGGTGACGGCCACCAGCTGCTTCCCCTGGCCCGCACCAATGGCCTGCGCCGCAAACACCGACGACGCAATGGCCACGGCCATCGCCGGGAACAGCACATACGACATGACCTGGCTGGCCGCGCCCCAGGCCGCCGTGGCGGCCGAGCCATGGGCGTTGACCAGGCTGAGCAGCCCCAGGTCGGCCAGCGAGCCGGTGATGAAGAACAGGCCCGTGGGCACGCCCAGCCGCACCAGGGTGCGCAGCAAGGCCGCATCGAGCCGCACCTGCGCCAGCAGCGCCCGTGTGGGGGCCAGCACATGGGCGCGGCGCCGCAGGTGCCAGGCCGTGTAGCCCAGCGAGCCCAGCGTGGCCAGCAGCAGCGCGGCCACGCCGCCCAGAATGCCCAGCGCAGGCAGCCCGATGGCGGGCACGCCCTGGATGAACGGCGGCGCACACACCACCGTGATCGACAGCGACACCCCCAGCGCGCGCAGCGGCGTGACGGTGTCGCCCGTGCCGCGCAGCAGTGCGGCCGTGAGCATGGAGGTGAACAGCACGGGGAACAGCACCATCATCCCCCGCGCATAGGCCACTGCCTGGGGCAGCACGTCGGCCGGTGTGCCCAGCAGCCGCATCAGGGGCTGCACGGCCACCACCCCTATGGCGGCCAGCACCAGGCCCAGCAGCACGCCGGTGCACAGCGTGGTGCCCGCCACCGCATGCAGGCGCGCAGGGTTGCGTGCACCAAAGGCCTGGCCCACCAGGATGGAGGCCCCGTTGCCCAGGCCCATGATGAAGGCGCTGAGCAGAAAAAACAGCGGCATGAACGAAGCCACCGCCGCCAGCGAGCCCGCGCCCAGCAGCCGCCCCACGTAGATGTGGTTCACCGTGCCGGTGAGTGCCTGCAGCATGTTGGTGAGCACCAGCGGGCCCAGGAAGACGAGGAAGCGGCGGTCAAGCGAGGGCGCCGGACTGCTGCCGGGATGGGTCGGGTCTGTCATGGCGCTGCGCCCTCCGTGCGCTCTGTGGTCCAGGGGGTGGGGCTGCTGTGGATGGTCACCCGCGTGCCGACCACCACCCGGTCAAACAGGTCGATCACATCGGCATTCGCCAAACGCACGCAGCCGTGCGACAGCGGCACGCCCATCGCACAGTCATCCGGGCAGCCGTGGAGGTAGATGTAGCGGCGCAGTGTGTCCACCGCGCCACCCCGGTTCACGCCGGGTTCGCAGCCGGTGAGCCACAGGATGCGGCTCAGGATCCAGTCGCGCCCCGGGTGGGCGGCGGCGAGTTCGGGCGAATACACCTCGCCCGTGGCCCGGCGCCCCACAAACACCGTGCCGGGCGCGCAGCCTGCGCCCACCTTGGCGCGCACGCGGTGCTGGCCGCGTGGGGTGCAGCCGCTGCCATGGATCTCGCCCACGCCATTGAGTGCGGTGGAGATGCGGTAGCTGCGCTCTGTGGCCCCGTGCACCACCAGGTGCAGCCGCTGCTGCGCCACGTCGATGTGCAGTTCGGGGCCCGCCATCCCTGCCATCGGGGGTCAGCCTGCGGCCACCAGGCCCGCGCCGTGCCCGCGCGTGAAGGCTTCTTCAAACACCGAGTAGCCCGACCAGTCGCTGTGGGCAAACGCCAGGCGCGCGGTGGTGGGGGTGGGAATCCAGGGCGTTTGCTCTGCTTTTGATAGCTGCTTTCGCATACTGGTCGCGCGGTGAAGGCCAATTTTGCTCAAATATTCGAGCACCCCGGGCGTGGGAATGGCCATGGCGTGGCCGTAGCGGGTAATGTCCACGCGCGCGGCGTGTTCGCGCAGGTCGGGGTGGGGCACCGAGAGCGCGGCCAGCGCGGCGTCGGCCCAGTGCTGCCAGGGCTGGGTGGCCAGCTGCTGGCGGCCGTCCTGCAGGTCGCCCAGTGCCTGGTAGTAGGTGAGCACGGTGGGGCCGGTGAGGGTGGCGCGCGGGTCCAGGCCCTGGTGGCCTGCGTTCACATAGCCTAGGCCCCCGGCCGTGGGGTCGGCATAGAGCACGTTGTCCCACGCGGGTGCGGCGCCGGGGCGGTCGGCCAGCGGGCTGCCGATGTGGATGTTGGCCACCAGCCAGGGCGCCCACTGCAGGCGCTGCGCCGCGCCCGTGAGGAAGGCGGGCGGCTGCTGCACCACGCGCGCCGCCAGCAGCACGGGCAGCGCCACGATGCACTGCGGCGCCACCCAGCGCTCTACATTGCCGGTGCGGTGGTTGAGCGCATCCACCTCCACGCCATGGCGGCCTTCGGTGATGCGCAGCACGCTGGTGGCGGTGCGCAGCTGGCCGCCACCTGGGGCACTGTTCTGCAGCGGCTCGGCCAGGCGCTGGGTGATCCAGCCGTTGCCTTCGGGCCAGGTCAGCACGCTTTCGCGCGCTTCGTCCACCGCCTCGCCGGGCGCATGAAAGCCGTGGCGGCTCGCAAAGTAGTGGATGCCCGCCCAGGCCGACACGCGGGCGGCGCCCGCGCCGTAGTCGTCGCGGCAGCAGTAGTCGAGGTACCAGCGCAGGTGGGCGTCATCCAGTCCCTGCGTGGCCAGCCATTTATCAAAAGTTATAGCATCCAGCGCTTGATGGGCGGGCGCAAGCGGCTGTTTTTGGTTCCATAGCTTGAGCGCGGGCATGGCAAACCGGGCGGCGCGGGCCTCGGCGTCCACGGCGCGGGCGAAGCGGCGGTACTGCGCCAGCGTGGCATCGCCCACGCCGTGCACGGGCAGCAGGCCCTCTTGCCATTCGCCGTCAAAAAACAAACGCTCCTGCGGGCTGTGGCACAGGTGGCGTTCGTCGTACTGCCAGCGCCCGGCCACGCGCTGGCGCACGCCCAGTTCTTCGAGCAGGTCCTGCACCTCGCGCGCGTCGTCGCCGGGCACGGGCAGGTAGTGCGCGCCCTGCGGGCAGGGCAGGCCGCCCACCACGGTGCCCCGGCTGTTGCCGCCGGGGGTGTCTTCCAGCTCCAGCAGGGCAAAGTCGTGAACGCCCGCCAGCCGCAGCGCGCGTGCTGCGGCCAGCCCGGCCACACCACCGCCCGCAATGACCACCTGCGCACGCCGCACCACGGCGGGTGCGGGCAGGTGGCCGGTTTTCAGCAGGTCGCGCAGTTGGTGGCCCCGGGCCATGTCGATGCCGGTGAAGCCGCCCAGCAAAGGCGGCGTGGTGCGCTCACACCCGCCCAGGGCGGCCGTGGCCAGGGCGGCAGCGCCCGCCACAAACTGGCGGCGCTGCAAGGTCCATGCGGTCATGCCATCGTCCCTTGCACCGGGTCAGTCGGCCCAGCGGGCGCGGAACTCTTGCAACACGGGCAGCAGCGGCACAAACAGCGGCACCAGGGCCGGGTCGAAATGCCGGCCCGCCTGCGCCGTGATGTGGTCCATGGCCTCGTGCACGGGCCAGGGCTCCTTGTAGGGGCGGCGGGTGGTGAGGGCGTCAAACACATCGGCAATGGCCACGATGCGCGCCGACAGCGGGATGGCCTCGCCCGCGAGGCCCTGGGGGTAGCCGCTGCCGTCCCATTTTTCGTGGTGGGCCAGGGCGATCTCGCGGGCCAGCTGCAGCACCCCGGCGGGGTGTTCGCCAATGATCTCAGCGCCGATCTCGGGGTGGCGGCGCATGGTGGCCCACTCGTCGGCATCGAGCGGGCCAGGCTTGCGCAGCACGGCGTCGGGGATGCCGATCTTGCCCACGTCGTGCATGGGCGCGGCGTTGAGCAGGTCTTCGGCCCAGGCGGGGCGGCAGCCAGCGGCCAGCGCAAGCTGCTGGGCAAAGTGGCTCATGCGGATCACATGCATGCCGGTTTCGTTGTCTTTGTACTCGGCCGCGCGGCCCAGGCGCAGCACGATCTGCAGGCGGGTTTCGCGCAGCTCGTCCAGCCGCACCAGCGACAGGTGGGTGCGCACCCGCGCGCGCACCACGGGCGGGCTGACGGGCTTGGTGATGTAGTCCACCGCACCCGCGTCGAACCCGGCGGTTTCGTCCTGGCTGTCGGTGAGCGCAGTGATGAAGATCACCGGGATGGCCGCCGTGGCCGCGTCGGCCTTGAGCAGGCGGCACACGGCGTAGCCGTCCAGGTGGGGCATCATGATGTCGAGCAGGACCAGGTCGGGCCGCTGCTCGCGCGCCACCTGCAGCGCGCGTTCGCCGTCGGTGGCAAACAGCAGGCGGTAGTCGGCCTGCAGGATGTGGCGCAGCACCTGCAGGTTGGTGGGCTCGTCGTCCACCAGCAGCAGGCGGGGCCGCAGGTCGGGGGCGGGGTTCATGCGGGGGTCTCCGTGGGCGCGTCGATCCAGTGCGTGCGCAGCTGCTGCAGCTGCGCCAGCGCCTGGTCGAAGTCAAAGGTGTCGATGGCCTCCTGCAACCGCTCCATGGCGTCAGCGGGCAGCAGCTGCGCCAGCTCGTCCAGGGGCGGCTGGGCCAGTTCGGAGCGGGCCAGGGCCTGCTGCAGCGCCTGGGCCGCCGCAGCAGCCTGCGCGCGCTGCGCGGGCGCCAGCGGCGCGTGCTGGCCCACACCGGGGGCCGGGGCGGCGGCGGCGTCCAGCTCCTGTGCCAGGGCCTGCTGCACGGCGTGCAGGGCGGCGGGCAGCGCGGCCACCAGCGAGCCCAGGGCGGTGCGGTCCAGCGTGTGGGCCGCTTCTTCGATGCGCTGGGCCAGCGTCTGCACGGGCGCCAGCGCCAGGTTGCCCGCCGCGCCGCGCAGGCGGTGGGCCAGGGCGCGGGCGCCGTCCATGTCGTGCTGGGCCACCAAGGCCTGCAGCGCGGCGGGTGCGGCGTCGTATTCGCCCACAAACCGCGCAATCGCGTCGCGCAGCAGCGCGCGCTGGCCCCACAGGCGGGTGCCGCGCTCCCACTCTATGGCGGTGTGCGCCTGCGCCGTGGGCACCGGCACGGGGCCCAGACTGGCCAGCGAAGACGCCGTCGTGAGGCCGCCCCAGCCCGATGTGGCGGGATCGGGCTGCAGCTTGAGCACGCGGGCGATCTCGCGGAACAGGCGGGCGGGCTCCAGGGGTTTGCTGGCAAAGCCGTCCATGCCCGCAGCGCGCGCGTTGCGCCGGTCCTGCTCCAGCACGCTGGCCGACAGCGCGATCACCGGCACGGGTTTGCGGCGCTGTTCCTGTTCAAACGCGCGCATGCGGCGCGTGGCCTCCAGGCCGTCCATGCCAGGCATCTGCAGGTCCATCAGCACCAGGTCAAAACGGCCTGACTGGAAGGCTGCAACGGCCTCTTCGCCGTCGCGGGCGATGGTGGTGTGGTGGCGGCCCTTGTCCAGGTGGATCTGCAACAGCTCGATGTTGGCGGGCACGTCGTCCACCGCCAGGATGCGCAGTGGGGGCAGCTGCACCGCGTGGCTGGGGGTGGCCACGGCCTCGGTGGCCTGACCCAGGGGCAGCGGCAGGCACACGGTGAAGGTGGTGCCCACGCCCAGGGTGCTGCGCACGCTGATGCTGCCGCCCATCAGCTCGACCAGCTGGCGCGAGATGGTGGTGCCCAGGCCCGTGCCGCCAAACTGCCGGGTGGTGGACGCATCAGCCTGTGCAAAAGGGTCGAAGATGCGGTCCAGGTGCTGGGCAGCGATGCCGATGCCGGTGTCTTCCACCTCCATCACCAGCGTGCCGTCCTGGTAATCCAGCCGCAGCAGCACATGGCCGCGCTGGGTGAACTTGAGCGCATTGCCCAGCAGGTTGAGCAGCACCTGCTGCAGCCGCAGCGCGTCGCCGCGCAGGTAGGGCGGCACCTGTTCGGTGGTGATGCATTGCAGCTCCAGCCGCTTCTTGGCGGCGTGGATGCGCAGCGAGGCCAGGATCTGGTCGCACACCTCGGGCAGGGAGAAGTCGGCAATCTCCAGCTCGACCGCGTCTTTTTCGAGCTTGGCCGTGTCCAGGATGTCGTTAAGCAGGCGCAGCATGGAGCGCGCCGAGTGCTGCACGGTGCCCAGGTGGCGGCGCTGCTGGGCGTCCATGGGGGTGTCGAGCAGCGCCTCGGTGAAGCCGATGATGGCGTTCATGGGCGTGCGGATCTCGTGGCTCATGTTGGCCAGGAAGGTGCTGCGCGCCGCAGCGGCCTGCTCGGCGCGGTCCTTGGCAGCGCGCAGCTCCTGCTCCATCGCGCGGCGCTGGCTCAGGTCGGTGGCAAATTTGACGACCTTGAACGGCCGGCCCTGCGCGTCGAAGATGGGGTTGTAGGTGGCCTGGATCCAGATGCGCCGCCCGCCCTTGCCCAGGCGCTGGTACTCGCCGCCTTCCAGCTTGCCATCGCGCAGTTGTTGCCAGAACGCGGCGTAGGCATCGCTCTGCGCATAGGCGGGCTCGCAGAACATGCGGTGGTGCTGGCCCACGATTTCGTCGAGCCGGTAGTCCATCAGCTCGCGGAAGTTGGCGTTGGCGGTGATCACATGGCCCTGCAGGTCGAATTCGGCCACGGCCAGTGCGCGGTCAATGGCGCGCACGGTGCTCTCGAACTCGGCGTTGCGTTCCTTGAAGACCGTCATGTCCATGATGACGCCGTCGATCCACTGCACCTCACCGTCCGGGCCCACCACGGGGCGCCCGCTTTCGGACACCCAGCGCATGCGGCCCTGGCGGTCCACCAGGCCAAACTCCACGTGGTAGGGGCGGCGCAGCGCGATGGCGGCCGAGACCTCGTTCCACAGGCGCGGCACCTCGTCGGGCACCGTGAGCTGCGTGAAGTTGATGCGGCCCTCCAGGAAATCCTGCGGCGTCCAGCCCGTGAGCGCCGTCACGGCGTCGCTGATGAACAGCATGGTCCAGTCTGCGTCATGGCGGCAGCGAAAGCTCACGCCCGGGATGTTGCCCATCAGCGAACGCAGGCGCTGCTCGCTCTCGCGCAGCTCCTGCTCCATCGCGCGGTGCTGGCTCAGGTCGCCGATGAAGCCCACAAACACCGGGTCGCCATCGAGCTGCACACGCCCCACCGAGATGCGGATGGGCACCGTGCTGCCGTCGCGCCGCAGGGCCAGCACCTCGCGGCTGCTGCCCCCCACCACCCCGCTGCCCTGCCCGGCCAGGTAGCGCTGCAGGTAGCCGTCGTGCCGCGAGCGGTCGGGCTCGGGCATGAGCATGGACAGGTTCTGCCCCAGCACCTCGGCGGCGGACCAGCCCAGGATGCGCTCGGCCGCCGCGTTGAACGACTGCACCACGCCCCGGGCGTCGATCATCACGATGCCATCCACCGTGGTTTCGGCAATCGCGCGCAGCCGCGACTCGCTCTGGCGCACCTTCATGAACATTTGCCGGTAGCGCAGGCCCGCGTTGATGGCCACCACCAGCAGGCCGATGGCCACGGCCACCACCGCCACGGCCAGAGCCAGCGACGTGCTTTCGGCAGCGGCCAGCAGCGCCAGCGCATCGGGTGCATCGGTAAACCTGAGCGCCGCCATGCCCGTGTAGTGCATGCCCGCAATCGCCAGGCCCATCACGGCCCCGGCCGCGCTGTTCAGGTACAAGGGTCGCCACTGCACCACGCGTTCCAGCCCGAAGCGCACCCACAGCGCCACAATGGCCAGCAGCACCGCCACCAGCACCGACGCCGCAAACCCCCAGGGGTCGTAGCGCATCACACCCACCCACTGCGATGCCGCCATGCCGATGTAGTGCATGGCACCAATGCCCGCGCCCACCAGCACGCCGCCCACCACCAGGGCCATGCGGCCCACCGTGCGGCGCATCAACAGCCCCAGCGCAATCCACGACGCCAGCACGCTGGGCAGCATGGACACCACCGTGGTCACGGCATCGAACTGCCCGCGCGCGCGCACGGCAAACGCCAGCATGCCGATGAAGTGCATGGCCCAGATGCCGCCGCCCAGCGCCAGCGCGCCCGAGCCCCGGGCCATCTGGCGCATGAAGCCCGTGTCCGCGCGCCGGGCCAGGGCCGCCATCTGCAGCGCCAGCACCGAGGCCAGCACCGCCATCAGCACCGACAGCGCCACCAGCCAGGGGTCGTGCTGCGCCCACAGCAAGGGGTAGGCCGGAGCGTTGGAAAGAAAAAAGGAGTCCAGCATGAAGTTCGCCCATGACAACCCGGTGGTTGCCATCATTTGTATCCCATTGTCACGCCCCGGCGCCTTCGGGACTCCCCGCCCCAGCGGGCTGCCGGGCTGCAAGGCCGCCGGGGTCCGGGGCGCCCACGCGTCAGTGGGCCACCACCTTGCCCCATTCGCGCTCGTAGGTGTGCACCAGGGCCTGGTTGGACAGGCGGTTCACCCCGGCGGGCACCCGCGCCATGTCCAGCGGGAAGTCAAACAGCAGCGGCAGCGACGGCCGGCTCAGAAACCGCAGGCCGTCCGGCAGGGCCTCTGGCATGCGCCAGGGCCGGCGGCTGGCCACCACATAGCCCCATTCGCCAAAGCTGGGCACATGGGCGTGGTACGGCGCGGTCGAGAAGCCCACGGATTCCATGGTCTGCACCACCGTCCAGAAGCTCTGCCGCGCCACCAGCGGCGAGGTGGTCTGCACCACGGCATAGCCGCTGGCCGCCAGGCGCTTGTCCAGCAGCGCATAAAAGCTGTTGGTGTAGAGCTTGCCGATGGAGAAGTTGGTGGGGTCCGGGAAATCCACCACGATCACATCAAAGGTGTCCGCCCCTTGCTGCAGCCAGCCAAACGCATCGGTGTTGACGATGGTCACCTTGGGGTTCTGCAGCGCATGGTCGTTCAGGCGCGCGAGCGCGGGGTTCTGGCTGAAGATCTGCGTCATGGCCGGGTCCAGCTCGACCAGGGTGACGGATTCCACCGAGGGGTACTTGAGCACTTCGCGCACGGCCATGCCGTCGCCGCCGCCCAGCACCGCCACCCGCTTGGGCGCCCCGTGGGCCGCCATGGCGGGGTGCACCAGGGCCTCGTGGTAGCGGTATTCGTCGCTCTGCGAAAACTGCAGGTTGCCGTTGAGGTAGAGCCGGTGCCCCGCGCGCCCCTGGGTCACCACGATGCGCTGGTAGGGCGATGCGGAGGTGAACACAATGCGGTCCTGGTAGAACTTGTCCTCGGCAAAGCTCGTGATGTGCTCGGCCCCCGCCAGCGCGGCCAGCAGGATGCCCAGCACCATCACACAGGCCGCCAGGTGCGCCTTCAGGCGCCGCAGCTCGTGCCGGAACAGCCACACCGCCCACAGCGCCACCGCCGCGTTCATCACGCCAAACAGCAGCCCCGTGCGGATGAGCCCCAGGTGCGGCACCAGCAGCAGCGGAAACGCCATCGACACCGCCAGCGCGCCCAGGTAGTCGAACGTGAGCACCTGCGAGACCAGGTCCTTGAGCGCCACATTGCGCTTCAAGATGCGCATGACCAGCGGAATCTCCAGCCCCGCCAGCATGCCCACCATGAACACCATGCCGTACAGCAGCAGCCGAAAAGCCCCCGGCGCGTACGCATTGGCCAGAAACAACGTGGCAGGCAGTAGCCCGCCAATCAGCGCCACCATCAACTCGATGCGCAAGAAGTGCGCGGGCAGCTGC
>Ga0187844_10000341_pt1 | contig 36468 bp, 28 predicted proteins | sample SpaLakP09_SKY_50_FD_134517 | JGI IMG/M metagenome (GOLD analysis project Ga0187844, IMG submission 134517) | Oligotrophic lake water microbial communities from Sparkling Lake, Wisconsin, USA - SP09_SKY_50 | ecosystem: Environmental > Aquatic > Freshwater > Lake | place: USA: Sparkling Lake... | reverse complement strand
GGTCTGGCCCACGCTGGAGTAGATGCCGACCTGCTTGAACAGGTTGGCCATGCCGAAGGTGCGCGCCTCGTCGGCCACGATGGGCACGATGCGCGGGCCCAGCGCCGGGTCCTTCAGCAGGTTGGTCAGCATGCGCACGAAGGCCATCGTCGTGCTCATCTCCTTGCCCTCGGCCTTGAGCGCGAACTCAGCGTACTTGCTGGCCGGCGGCACGGCAATGGCAGGCGCCTGCTGGCGGCGGCTGGGCAGCGCGCCGCCGAGCGCGGTGCGGCGGGCGTGCAGGTACCGCATCTCGGGGCTGTCGGCGGCCGGCTTGAAGAACTCCAGGTTCTCGGCCTGCGCATCGGTCAGCGGCAGGTTGAAGCGATTGCGGAAGGCGATCAGGTCGTCGCGCTCCAGCTTCTTCTGCTGGTGCGTCGTCATGCGACCCTGGCCGGCGTCGCCCATGCCATATCCCTTCTTGGTCTGGGCCAGGATGACGGTCGGTCGGCCGTCGCTCTGCATGGCCGCGTGGTAGGCGGCGTGGATCTTGACGAGGTCGTGGCCGCCGCGCTTCAAGCGGTCGATCTGCTCCTCGGTCAGGCCCTGCGCGAGCGCGGCGAGCTGCGGGTTCTGGCCGAAGAAGTGCTCGCGGTTGTAGCGGCCGTCCTTGGCGGCGAACGTCTGGAACTGGCCGTCCACCGTCTGCGCGAAGGCGCGGGCCAGTGCGCCTTCATGGTCGCGGGCGAACAGGCCGTCCCAGTCCGAGCCCCACACCAGCTTGATGACGCGCCAGCCCGCGCCGGCGAACAGGCTCTCCAGCTCGTCGATGATGCGGCCGTTGCCGCGCACCGGGCCGTCCAGCCGCTGCAGGTTGCAGTTGACGACCCAGATGAGGTTGTCGAGCTTCTCCCGCGACGCGAGAGTGAGGGCGCTCATGCTCTCGGGCTCGTCCATCTCACCGTCGCCAAACACGCCCCAGACGCGACGGCCACTCGTGTCGAGCAACTTGCGGTGCTGCAGATAGCGCATGAAGCGCGCCTGGTAGATGGAGCTGATCGGGCCGATGCCCATGGAGCCGGTCGGGAACTGCCAGAAGTCCGGCATCAGCCACGGATGTGGGTAGCTGCACAGGCCCTGCGCCTGCGCGGCCGGTGCGCTGATCTCCTGGCGGTAGTGGGCCAGGTCGTTGGCGCTCAACCGTCCTTCCAGGAAGGCGCGCGCATAGACGCCGGGCGCCGAGTGGGGCTGGAAGAAGATCAGGTCGTCCTTGGCCTCGCCCTGGCCGGCGCGGAAGAAGTGGTTGAAGCCCACCTCGAACAGGTCGGCCGCGCTCGCATAGCTGGCGATGTGGCCGCCCAGCTCGCCATAACTCTTGTTGGCGCGCACCACCATGGCCAGCGCATTCCAGCGCATCAGCGAGGCCAGTCGCTCCTCGATGGCGAGGTCGCCGGGGAAGGGCGGCTGCTGGTCGACCGCGATGGTGTTGACGTAGGGCGTGCCCAGCGCGGGCTGCCAGCCGATGGCGGGGTGGCGCGCGGTGGCAGCCAACATGTCCATGATCTGGCGCACGCGCTGGGGGCCGGCGGCCTGCAGCAGCGAGGCCAGCGACTGTTGCCATTCGGCGCTTTCTTCGGGGTCGCTATCGGTGTGCAAAAGCGCTTGGATGCCGAGGTTGCTCATGGGGTCTCCTGTGGAGGAGAACTCTAGGAACAGTGGTGCGGCATTTGTGCCTGCAAGCGCAGGCGGCACGGTGGCCCTGCGGCAGGAAATGCCGCACATCGGCCTGATCGCGAGCAATGTCGCCGCAGCCGAGGGAAAACGCGGAATCAGGTTGAACAGCGCCGCTGCGCGCCCTTTTGAACAATGACCCGCAAGCCGCCGCAAGCGGAGCGACAAACAAGAGGAGACAAACATGAGCAACGCACAAAGCACTACATCCCTGTTCGGCGAGATGTCGGGGCGCTTCCACAAGCCCGCCGGGCCGCTGGCCCCGCGCACCCCGCTGGTCGTCGCCTTCCACGGCGGCACCTACACATCAGCCTATTTCGACGTGCCCGGCGCCTCGCTGTTCGACACGGCTGCGGCCAACCGCATCCCGCTGATCGCACCGGACCGGCCCGGCTACGCCAGCAGCCTGTCACTGCCGGACATGACCATTGAGGCGCAGGCCCAGCACCTGTTGCGCGCGCTCGGCGACGCCTGGCAGCGCCATGGCGCGGGCACCAGTGGCATCTTCATCATTGGCCACTCGATTGGCGGCGCCATCACGGCGGCCATCGCCGCACTTGCCGCCGAGGAGGTGCCGGCCTTCCCGCTGCTGGGCATCGCGCTGTCGGGCATGTGCCTGAACACGCCGCCCGAGCACAAGCCGTTGTGGGAGCAATTGCCCGACACGCCGACTGTCGAGATGCCGCCGCCCGTGAAGGACGCGTTGATGTTCGGCCCGGAAGGCAGCTTCGACGTCAAGCTCGTGCGCGACAGTGACATCGCCAACGCACCCGCGCCCAAGGCCGAGCTGGTGGACGTCGTCAGCACGTGGAGCGACAAGGCCAAGGACGTGCTGGGCCGTATCAAGGTCCCCGTGCACTACCGCCAGGCCGAGGTGGACCGCCTGTGGGTGATGAACCAGGGCGAAGTGGATGGCTTCATCGGCGCGCTGACCAACTCGCCGCTGGTCGATGGCGCCATGGTGCGCGGCACGGGCCACTGCATGGACTTCCACCATGTCGGCCGCGCGCTGCAGTTGCAGCAGCTGGCGTTCGCGCTGCAGTGTGCAAGTGCGTCCGGCCCAGTCTGAGGCGGCGGGCGCGGCAAGCGTCCGGGGGTGTAGGCTGGCGCTCGCCATGCACGACATCCCGAAAGGCGCCGCCTGCCGTGACCACCGCTCCACCAGTGCCGACAAGAAGCGCGCCGAAACCCGCGCGCGCATTCTGAGTGCGGTACTGGCCCTTTGCGTCAGCAACCGCAGCCATCTGCCGACGGTGGAGGACGTGGTCGTGCGGGCCAAGGTGTCTCGTGGCACGTTTTACAAATACTTCGAATCCATCGAGGAGGCGCTGGCCGCGCTCGGGCACGACTTGGCACGGCTTTCGGTGCTGGAAAACGAGCGCTTTCGCGGTGTCTTCACCGACAAGTGGAAGAGCACGTCCGTGGCATTGCGCGCGCTGATGACGCGCGCTTGGCTGGATCCGACCTGGGCCGGCCTGGTGCTGCGCACGCGCGGTTGGGTGGGCGAGGGCCTGTTCGGCGAGATCGTGCTGCAGGACCTTGCGGAAGGTCGTGCCAGCGGTGAATACCGCGTGCCGAGCGACGCGGTGGCGCTGGACTTCCTACTTGGGCTCATCGAATCCTGTGTCGCCTCGCTGCACAAAGGTGTGACCGACCCGGAGCACTACATCGACAGCGTCGTCCACACGTGGCTGCAGGCGCTGGGCGTCGACGCGCAGCGCTGCCGCGACGGCGTGACGATGTCGGCGCAATTCCTGCGCGACTACGTCTCGGGCGAACTGCAGTCGCTGCTGCACACGGACGACTGAGGCTGATGCGCTGGCGGCATCGATGCCGCCTTGCCACCATCTTCTGGTGAGCGGCATTGCTTCATAGCATCGAGTCCAGATGCCCATCGCACACGGCACAGACTTGGAGACAGCCATGAAGATCATCGCCCTGCTGCTGCTGGCAGCGGCCGGCCTGCTGCCTGGCGCTGCGCCAGCGCAGCCCGCCTTTCCCAGCCGCCCCGTCACGCTGCTGGTGCCCTACACGTCGAACAGCGGCAGCGACATCGTCTCGCGCATCATCGGCCCGCGCCTGGCTGCGCGTTGGGGCCAGGCCGTGGTGGTGGAGAACAAGCCCGGCGCCAGCGGCAACCTCGGTGCCGGCCAGGTTGCAAAGGCCGCGCCGGATGGGCACACGCTGCTGATGATGATCAACACCTTCACCATCACGCCGGCGCTGTACAAGAACCTGCCTTACGACCCGGTGGTCGACTTCGCGCCGGTGGCCAAGCTGGCCGAGGCCGGCTTCGCGCTCGCCGTGAACCACGAGGTGCCGGTCAAGGACGTGAGTGCCTTGATCGCCCATCTGAAGCGCAACGCCGGCAAGTTCAACTACGCCACGCCGGGCAACGGCACGCCGCAGCACCTGGCGATGGCGTTGTTCACGGAGCGCCATGGGCTGGATGTGCTGCATGTGCCGTACAGGGGCATCGCGCCGGCGCTCACCGACCTGGGCGGCGGCGCGGTGCAACTGATGTTCGGGACGCCGCATTCGCTGCTGCCTCTGGTGCAGTCGGGTAAGGTCCGCGTGCTGGCCGTCACCGGCGAGGCGCGCAGCCCGTTGCTGCCCAACGCGCCTACGTTCGCTGAGCAAGGCCTGGATGCGATGGCCGGCATCGATGCCTGGTACGGCGTGCTGGCGCCGGCGCGCACACCGGCGGACGTGGTGCAGCGCCTGCAGCGCGACTTCATCGCCGTGCTGAACACCGACGACGTCAAAGCCGAGCTGGCCCGCCAGGGCCTCGTCGCTAGGCCGGCCACGACGGACCAACTGCGCGCACTCATTGCGAGCGACCTGCAGCGCTGGAAGAAGGTCGTCGCTGAACACAAGATCACTGCGGACTGAACGCCATGAGACTCATCGCTCTCGAAGAACACTATGTCGACGCCAACATCATGGCGACCTACGACGACGTCGACCGCGCGCTGCTGGCGCCGTCGCGCGTGCCCGGCCTCGACGAGGTGGGCGACATGCGCATCAAAGGCATGGACGAAGCGGGCATCGACGTGCAGGTGCTGTCCCATGCCAAGCCCGGCGTGCAGGAGGTGATTGAGCCCGACCGCGCGACGGCGTTGGCGGCGGCAGCGAACGACGCGCTGGCTGAGGCAGTCGCCGCGCACCCGACGCGCTTCGCCGCGTTCGCGATGCTCGCACCGCAGGCGCCCGAAGCAGCGGCTCGGGAGCTGGAGCGCTGCGTGCGCCAGTACGGTTTCAAGGGCGCCATGATCAACGGCCACACGCGCGGCGAGTACCTCGACAACAAGCGCTTCTGGCCGATCTTCGAAGCCGCCGAGGCACTGGACGTGCCCATCTACCTGCACCCGGCCAACCCGCACCCAGCCGTGCTGGAGGCCTACTACAAGGACTTCCCCGTGCTGGGCTACGCGCCCTGGGGCTATGCGGTGGAAACGGGTACCCACATGTTGCGCATCATGCTCAGCGGTGTGTTCGACCGATTCCCCGGGCTGAAGATGATCATCGGCCACATGGGCGAGTTCATCCCCTTCGGCCTTTGGCGCGCGGATGGCCGCTTGACGCCGAAGTACCCTCAGCTGAAGAAATCGCTGCGCCAGACCTTCCTGGACCATGTCAGCGTGACCACGGCCGGTGTTTTCTCGACGCCCGAGCTGATGTGCACGGCCGGGGTCATGGGGTTCGACAACATGCTGTTCTCGGTCGACTACCCGTTTGAATCCAACCTGCAGGCGACGGCTTGGTTCGAGGCGCTGCAGATCGCCGACGGTGACAAGGCCAAGCTGGCGCACCTGAACGCCGAGCGGCTGCTCAAACTGCGCTGAAGGCCCGGCATGAATTTCCGCCAGAAGATCTGGGCGCTGCCACTCAGCGCCTGCCTTGTGTTCGGTCTCGGCATTGCAGCCAGCCTCACCATCGCAACGCGCAGCAGCTCGCAACTGAAGCAGCTGCGGGACACCGACAACCGCCTGCTCGAAATCACGCTGCAGGTCGACCGGCTGTCGGACCGGCTCGACACCGCACTGGAAAGCGCGTCGATGGGCGACTCCAAGCGCATGGCCGATGCCAAAGCCCATGCCACTGCCATCGAGGAGCGCCTGGCGGCGGCCCCGGAGAAGCTGCGCGCGTCCTTCGCGACCTATCGAGCCGAGGCCTTCGGCATGGTGCAGGGCATGCTCGACGGCGCCGACGTGACGGCGCGCGTGGCCAGCCGGCGGGCTGCACAGGCGGCCTGGAACGCCGACCGGGCTGCTGGGCTCGACGTCGCTAGGCGGGCCGTCGAATCCGGCTTCGACATGCTCGCCGGCGCCTTGCGCAACACAGTCATCGCGAGTGCGCTGACGGCGCTTGTCGTGTTGCTGGTGCTGGGCGTCGCATCCTGGCTGGTGGTGCGCTCGGTTTGGCGCGATCTGGGTGGCGAGCCATCGCATCTGCGCCGCGTGGCAGAGCATGTCGCGGCAGGTCGGCTCGACACTGACCTGCCGGCCTCGACGGACGGATCGCTGCAATCGGCGATGGGCACCATGGCCGGCACGCTGCGGCAGACGGTGGCCGTGATCAGGGACACGTCCGAAAGCATCAACGCCGCGGCCGGCGAGATCGCTGCCGGCAACCAGGACCTCAGTCACCGCACGGAACTTGCGGCCGCGAACCTGCAGGAAACTACGGCTTCGATCCAGCAGCTCGCCACCGCGGCGTACGACACGGGGCAGTCGGCCACTCGGGCCAACCGGCTCGCCGCCACCGCCACGGAGGCGGCTGGCCAAGGCGGCGCCGTGGTGGCACAAGTGGTGGACAGCATGAACGGCATCAACGAGGCCTCGCGACGCATCGCCGAGATCATCGGCGTCATCGACGGCATCGCATTCCAGACCAACATCCTTGCGCTCAATGCTGCGGTCGAAGCGGCGCGGGCAGGCGAGCAGGGCCGTGGCTTCGCCGTCGTGGCGGGCGAGGTGAGAACGCTCGCCAAGCGCAGCGCCGAGGCTGCGAGCCAGATCAAGCAACTGATCGCCTCGTCCAACGCCAAGGTGAACAGCGGCGCGGCGCTGGTGGGCGAGGCTGGTGCCGCGATGGCCCGCATCGTCGACAGTGTCGGCAAGGTGACCGAGGTGATCGGCACCATCCATGCCACCGTGCTGCAGCAGACGACCGAAATCCACAGCGTCAACAACGCCATCGTTCAGCTTGACGGCATGACGCAGCAGAACGCCGCGTTGGTGGAGCAGTCGGCTGCCGCATCGATGAGCCTGCGGGAGCAGACGCATCGGCTGTCGGAAGCGCTGGCGGTGTTCCGGCTGGAAGCCTGAACCGCGCCGCGTGAAGTGCCACGGCCCCCGCTGATGGGGTCGTGGCCAGCGTGCATCTGCGGTTGCTCGGAGGCCATCGTGCACCCAGCGTTTGGGTGGTCTGGTGCGGCTCCGTCAGCTATGGGGAAAGCATGAGTTCACATTGAACACCGCCGCCGAACCCGCTCCCTACCATCGGTTGCAACAAGTACAACGATGGAGACGGTGATGACATTGGACCAGCCAATGCGCGTCAATGCGCGCGTTCTGCCGGCAACGAAAAGCCGCTGCCCGAGGGCACTCTCGATGGTCGCGGCGGCGGGCCTGCTGGTCGTCGCCAACGCGGCGGCGATGGACTTCGACACGGGCAACGACGATCTCAAGATCCGTTGGGACAACAGCTTCAAGTACAGCGGCGCGCTGCGCCTGAAGGCACCGCTGGCGGCGCTGGCCAGCGACCCCAACCAGGGCGATGGCGACAGCAACTTCGGCAGGAAGGGCCTGATCTCCAACCGGGTGGATCTGCTGTCGGATCTGGACGTGGTCTACAAGGGCGACGTCGGCTTTCGGGTCAGCGGCGCGGCCTGGTACGACACCGTCTACAACCGCAGCACGCGCAACACCGCGCCGGCCTTCTTCTACAACCCGGCTTCCGTGCCGTCCAGCGAGTTCCCTGATGCGACGCGCAGGGAGCATGGCCGCAAGGCGGAGTTGCTCGACGCCTTCGTGTTTGCCAAGGGCGACGTCGGTGGCACGCGCTGGAGCCTGCGCGCCGGCCGCCACACGCTGGTGTGGGGCGAGACGCTGTTCTTCGGTGCCAACGGCATTGCCGGCGGGCAGGTGCCTGTCGACGTGGTGAAGCTGCTCTCCGTCCCGAACTCGCAGTTCAAGGAGATCCTGCGCCCCACCGGCCAGGTCTCGGGCACCGTGCAGATCACGCCGGACGTGCAGATCGGCGCCTATTACCAGTACCGTTGGGAGAGCACGCGCCTGCCCGGCGTGGGCAGCTACTTCTCGACGGAGGACCTGTTCGACGAGGGCGGCGAGCGCTTCTTCCTCGGCGGCCCGGTACTGGCGCGGGGCCCAGACGTGACGCCGCGACACGGCGGGCAGGGTGGCGTGCAGGTGCGCTTTCGCCTGCCCGGCGGGCAGACGGACTTCGGCGTCTATGCGATCAGGTTCAACGAGAAGACGCCCAACCTCTACCTGAACATCCCGATCGGCACCTATTCCATCGCCTATCAGAAGGGCGTCACAGCGTTCGGCCTGAGCGCCAGCCGCACCTTCGGCGATCTCAACCTGGCGTCCGAGGTCTCGGTGCGCCGCCACGCCTCGCTGGTCAACGACGGTGCCGTCAACTTCACCGGTGCGCCACCCTCCGTAGACAACCCGCTCTACCCGGTGGGCAAAACGGCGCATGCCAATGTGTCGGCGATCTGGACGCTGCCGACCTCGGCGCTGTTCCCGGAGGCGACGCTGCTGGCCGAGGTGGCGTGGAACCGCCGCCTCAGCGTCACCAACGGCGGCACGCTGGCCCTCAACTCGACCCGCGATGCCTGGGGCACGCGCATGGTCTTGACGCCGACCTACCGGCAGGTCGTCCCGGGCCTGGACCTGAACGTGCCGATCGGCCTGGGCTACAGCCCCAAGGGCACCTCGCAGGCGGTCTCGGTCTTTGGTGTCCACAAGGGCGGCGATTTCAGCGTTGGCCTGGCCGGCAACTACCTCAACACATGGAACCTGGGGCTGAACTACACGCACTACTTTGGCACCGCCGGCACAACGCTTGAAGCCGGCCATTTTTCGTTCAAGCAGGACAGGCGCGATCGCGACTTCCTGTCGCTCTCCGTGCAGACCACGTTCTGACCGACCCCATCTCTAGGAGCCATTTGTGAAACTGCCGCACATCACTACGCTGGCGCTCGCCGCCGCCTGCCTGCTTCAACCCATCCCCGTGCTGGCCGTGTCGGCTGAAGAGGCTGCCAAGCTCAAGACCGAACTCACGCCTTTCGGCGCCGAGAAGGCGGGCAACAAGGAAGGCACGATTCCTCCCTGGACCGGCGGCTACACGCAGGCTATCCCCGGCTACGTGACCGGCGGCCGCGTGCCCGACCCATTCGCCGACGACAAGCCGCTGTTCACCATCACGCCGCAGAACAAGGAGCAGTACGCCGACAAGCTCAGCGAGGGCGTGAAGGCGCTGCTGGCCAAGTACCCGGAGCACTACAAGATCGTTGTCTACCCGACGCGCCGCACATCGGCTGCGCCGCAGTGGATCTACGACAACATCTACAAGAACGCCACGCGCGCCACGATCAAGAACGACAAGCCCGAGGGTGCCTTCGGTGGCGTGCCGTTCCCCATCCCCAAGGCCGGCAACGAGGCCGTGTGGAATCACCTGCTGGCCTGGATGGGCACCGCCGGCAAGCTGACCAACTCGAACAACGTCATCACGGCCGACGGCCGCAAGGTGCTGCTGGGCAAGGAGGTGATCTATGAAGCCCGCCCGTTCTACGACGAAGGCGGAAGCGCCGAGAAATGGACCGGTGACACCTCGCTGGTGAACTTCCGCTTCATCGGCCCACCTTCGCGTGTCGGCGAAAGTCTGGTGTTCCGCTCCCACGCCGATGCCGACAAGTCGCGCGGGTGGGTCTACTTCGCCGGCCAGCGCCGCACGCGCCAACTGCCCAACACCTGTTGTGACACGCCGAACCCGGGCACCTCCGGCTTCGCAGCGATGGACGAGACCTATCTGTTCTACGGATCGATCTCGCGCTACGACTGGAAGCTCGTCGGCAAGAAGGAGCTCTACATCCCCTACAACCAGAACAAGCGCCTGCAGGCCCCAACCGACGCCGAGGCGGTGGTCGGCAAGGTGCTGAACCCTGAGTGGTCGCGCTGGGAACTGCACCGCGTGTGGGTGGTGGAAGGCAGCGTGCGCGCCGGCCAGCGCCACCAGGCGCCGAAGGTGCGCCTCTACCTCGACGAAGACAGCTGGCATGCCGTGCTGTCCGAGCGCTATGACGCGCAAGGCCAGCTGTGGAAGGCCGGCGAGAACATGATGGGCATCATCCCGAACGGCCCGCCGTCGCTGTTCTCCTACGGCTTCCATTCCTACGACCTGCTGGCTGGCACCTTGTTCTGGGTGGCCACGTCGGACGGCAAGGACCAGCGCACCGTGCTGGACCGCAAGCAGGTGCCCGACTCGATGTTCACGCCCGAGGCGATGGCGGCGGAAAGCGTTCGCTGAGCGTTCGCCAAGCGGCATTCACCCCAAGAAGATTGATTCGATGCAGTTGTTGAACAAGGGACGCCCGGCCCTGATGGCGGCGCTCGCCTTGAGCACCGCTGGGGCGCTGGCCGCGGAGGTGCCCGACACGCTGAACCGACCCGCCACCCGCGTGGCGCGGCCGGGCCAAGCCTTCCTGCTCGGCGTGGCGAACGCGGGTGACCGGGTCGTCGCCGTTGGCGAGCGCGGCGTGGTGGTGCTGTCGGATGACCAGGGCAAGACCTGGCGCCAGGCGGTCGTTCCTGTCAGCGTGACGTTGACGGCAGTGAGCTTTGCTTCCGCCAAGAAGGGTTGGGCGGTGGGTCACCGTGGCGTCATTCTCGCCACAGTTGATGGCGGCGAGACCTGGACTCAGCAGTTGGAAGGCGGGCAGTTCGCGCAGCAGGCGCTGGCGCAGGTGAGGGTCGCCGCCAGCCCGGCGAGTGCGGCGCTGGCCAACGCTGAGCTGCTGGTCAAGGACGGCGCCGACAAGCCGTTTCTGGACGTGAGCTTCACCGACGACATGCACGGCCTGGCGGTCGGCGCTTACGGCCTGTGCGCCGCCACCCATGACGGCGGCGCGCGCTGGGTCTCCTGCATGGACCGGCTGCCCAATCCCAACGGCGCCCACCTCTACGCCATCGCCCGCAGCAGTCCGGTCACCTACATCGCCGGTGAACAGGGCCTGGTGCTGCGCGCCGACGACGGCGCGAACTTCGCCGCCGTTGCCAGCCCGCACACCACGAGCGTGTTCACCGTGGGCATCGCGGCCAACGGCGACATCGTGCTCGGCAGCCTGCGCGGCGCGGCCTTCGTCTCCACCGATCAGGGCCGTAGCTTCGACAAGCTCGGCGCCGACACCCCCGGCTCCTTCTCCGGCGCCGCGCGCACTCGCGACGGCCGCCTGCTGCTAAGCACGCAGATGGGCCAGTTGCTGCAGTACGACCCTGCGGCCCGGCGCCTCAAGATGCTTGCCACTCCGCCCATGGCCCCGTTGACCGGCCTGACGCAAGGCACTTCGGGCGCGCTGGTGCTGGTGGGCGTGCGCGGCGCCAGCGTGCTGCCTACGGCTTCCGCCAAACCATGAACACTTCCGCCACCGACAGCCTGGCCGACCAACCCGTCGTTCGCGACCTGGCCCAGTTCGACCGCCGCAGCGGCTCCTTCATCGAGCGCCTGTTCTTTAATCACCGTTTACTGGTGCTCCTCATCTGTGCGCTGGTGACGGTGCTGCTTGCCACGCAGCTGCCGCAGCTCCACCTCAACGCCAGCTTCGAGAAGATGATCCCCAAGGGTCATCCGTACATCGCCAACTACCTGGCCAACAAGGGCCGGCTCAACGGCCTGGGGTCGGCGGTTCGCATCGCTGTCGAGAACCCGAGCGGCAGCATCTACGACGCCGCCTACCTGAAGACGCTGCAGCAGCTCAGCGACGAGGTGTTCCTGGTGCCGGGCGTGTACCGCCAGTTCATGAAGTCGATCTGGACGCCCAACACTCGCTGGGTGGCCGTCACCGAGAACGGCCTGGACGGCGGCCCGGTGATGCCCGATGCCTTCAACTACTCGGCCGAGGCGCTGGCGCAGCTGCGGCTCAACGTGGAGCGCTCCGGCGAAGTGGGGCAGCTCGTCGCACCCAACCAGAAGAGCAGCATCATCTTCGTGCCGCTGCTGGACGCCGACCCCAAGACCGGCGAGACGCTGGACTTGCCGCAGCTCGCCAGCCGCCTGGAAGCGCTGCGCGCCAAGTACGAGGCTCAGGGCGTCAAGGTCCACATCACCGGGTTTGCCAAGGTGGTGGGCGACCTCGTCGAGGGGCTGCAGCAGATCCTGGCTTTCTTCGCGGTCGCGGTGCTGATCGCCGTTGCCATCGTCTACGGCTACACCCGCTGCGGGCGCAGCACGGCGCTGGTGGTGGCGTGCTCGCTGGTGGCGGTGCTGTGGCAGCTCGGGCTGCTGCCCGTGCTGGGCCTTGGGCTCGACCCGTATTCCATCCTCGTGCCCTTCCTCGTGTTCGCCATCGGCATGAGCCATGGCGCGCAGAAGATGAACGGCATCATGCAGGACATCGGTCGTGGCACACACCGCGTGGTGGCCGCGCGCTACACCTTCCGCCGCCTGTTCGTGGCCGGCCTCACCGCGCTTCTATGCGACGCCGTCGGCTTCGGCGTGTTGCTGTTCATCCCGATCACGGTGATCCGCGAGCTGGCTCTCTCCGCCAGCATCGGCGTGGCGATCCTGATCTTCACCAACCTGATCCTGCTGCCGGTGCTGCTGAGCTTCGTCGGCGTGAACCCGAAGGCAGCGCAGCGCAGCCTCAAGGCCCAGCGTGCCGAAGACAGCGGCAAGGACAAGCCTGCGCTGTGGGCGCTGCTGGACCGTTTCACCGAGCGCAAGTGGGCCAGTGGCGCCGTCATCGGCGCCGTGGTGCTGGCCGGGCTTGGCTTCGCGGTCAGCCAGCGCCTGCAGGTCGGAGACCTCGACCCCGGCGCGCCCGAGCTGCGGCCCGACTCGCGCTACAACCGTGACAGCCAGTTCCTGGCCGGCAACTACGGCGCCAGCAGCGATCTCTTCGTCGTCATGATCCAGGCGCCGCCCGGCGAGTGTGGCGCCTACGACAACCTGCGCCGCATCGACGCGCTGGAATGGCAGCTGGCCCAGCTGCCGGGCGTCGAGTTCACGTCATCGATGGCCTCGTTCAACCGCCGCATGATGTCGGCCTTCAATGAAGGCAGCCTGAAGTGGTACGAGCTGGTGCCCAGCGATTCGCTGCTGGGCAACATGAGTGCTCGCGCGCCGCGCGACCTCATCGATGAGGGCTGCACGATGTACACCGTGTACGCCTACCTGGCCGACCACAAGGCCGACACGCTGACCCGCGTCGCCGACGCCGCTGGGGCGTTCGCCAAGGACAACAGCAACGACCGCGTGACCTTCCAGCTCGCGGCGGGCAACGCAGGCATTGAGGCGGCCACCAACATTGTCATCAAGTCGGCCAGCCGCGAAATGCTGCTATGGGTCTATGGCGCGGTGACGCTGCTGTGCTTCGTCACCTTCCGTTCCTGGCGGGCGGTGGTGGTGGCGGTGCTGCCACTGGTGCTGATCTCCATCCTGGCCGAGGCACTGATGGTTGTGCTGGGCATGGGCGTGAAGGTGGCAACGCTGCCGGTCATCGCACTCGGCGTGGGCATCGGCGTGGACTACGCGCTCTACATCCTGAGCGTCACGCTGGCCAACCTGCGCGCCGGCCACAGTCTCTCGGTGGCGTACTACCGCTCGCTGCTCTTCACCGGCAAGGTGGTGATGCTCACGGGCGTGACGCTCGCGGTGGGCGTGGCCACCTGGGCCTTCTCGCCCATCAAGTTCCAGGCCGACATGGGCATCCTGCTGGCCTTCATGTTCATGGGGAACATGGTGGCGGCCCTGGTGCTGCTGCCGGCACTGGCGCACTTCCTGCTCCCGGGCCGCCGTTGAAGCGGTGAAGCGAAGAAGCGAACAAGCGAAGAAGCGAAGAAGCAGGCAGGCGGGAGGGTGAGCCCCTCCCGCACTTCGTTCCCGCTCAGTGCTTGTGCGAGGTGTCCAGCACCGCGTTGACGGGGCGCATGGGCAGGGCGCCCGCGGCTTCGGCGACCTTGGCCTTCAGCGCGTCGAGGTCCGCTTTGGCGAAGTACTTGCCCGCGTTGACGACGCCGGCGATCTTCGACAGGTTGGCCGCGTCGTCGATGGGGTTGGCATCGAGCAGCACGAGGTCGGCGTTCTTGCCTGCCTCCACACTGCCCATGGTCGCCTCACGCTTCAGGAAGCGGGCGCCGTTGAGCGTGGCGGCTTGCAGGATTTCCAGCGGCGTGAAGCCAGCCGCAGCGAACTCCTGGAACTCCTGGTGCAGCGAGAAGCCGGGGATGACCCAGATGCCGCCGACATCGCTGCCGGTCATGATCTTCGCTGCGCCGCCCTGCGCGCGCAGCAGCTTCAGCGTCGTCACGAACGCGCCATACGTCTTGCGCATGGTCTCCGGCCCGCTGGCGGGCTGCAGCGCGGCGAACTCGGTGGCCAGGCGGTTCCACAGCGCCTTGGTCGTTGGGTCGACATACTTCAGGTTGCGGTCGCTGCGAAAAGCCGGTGAGTCGCTGTTGGTCATCGTCCTGAGCCGGATCATCGTCGGCACTTGCCACGTGACTGACTGCGCCAGGGTGCGCGCCACGCCTTCGCAAGCGGCCGCGTCGTAGCTGTCCATGGCGCGTTGCATGAAGGGCGCATCGTCGGCGCTGAAGCGGTAGGGGCTGACCGGGTAGATGGGCGTGAAGGGCACGGGCATCTTGGCGCCCTTGCCGGCGAGCAGGTCGGCGCGGATGCCTGCCTGGTCGCGTGCGCAGTCCAGTGCAATGCTCCAGCCGCCGCCCAAGTGCTCCATGGCTTTCATGCCGGCCTTGGCCGAGTCGACGGCGCTCACGCCTGCCGACAGATGACCAGCGACCTCGAGGCCCTGCGCCTGTGCAGTCTGCATCAGCGCCTGCAGCGCCTCGGGGCTGGCCGACACGACCTTCACGAAATCTCCGCCGATGGCCTTGGTCTGCATCACGGCTTGCACGCCGCTGGCGGCGGTGGCAACGCCCGCGACGATCAGGCCGGGGACTTGCAGAATCTCCGGGGAGTCGAGCGTGCCGGCCGCGCGGGCGGCGTTGAAGCGCTTTGCGGCGGCAATCAGCGGCGGTGCGCCCGCCATTTCACGCACGCCGGTCACGCCGTTGGCGATCAGCAGCGGCCAGGCGGGTGCCTGCTGGAAAACGGCCGCTGGCAACAGGTGGGTGTGCATGTCCAGATAACCCGGCACAACGAACTTGCCACTGGCGTCGACGACCTGGGCCGCGCCGCCGGTCTTGATGCTCGCGTTGGGCAGCACCCGCGTGATGCGGCCTTGTTCGATGACGATCGCCTGGTGGGCCTGGGCCTGGCCGGTGCGGGTGTCGATGACGGTCACATTGCGCAGCACGGTGCCGCTAGTGATGTCGATGTCGGTGACCGTGCGATTGGCGCTGCAGCCGGCGAGTCCCACACCCGCTGCGACCGCGGCGGCGGCCGCAGCGATCAAACCTTTTCTCGTGCGCATTCCTTGTCTCCTTGTGACTTGACGGTGGCAATCAAAGGTTTCGACTCTAGGGATTCGAGGTACTTGGCAGCAGATGCGGAAACCGTTCGAGCGATCAGCAGCCGACATCACGGGGGCTTTCGTCACAAGCTTTTGTTTTGTCGAGTCGATCAGGTTTGCGCATCGACCGCGCCCTCCCGCCATCTGTGCACGCAGGAGCCGCTGTCTAGCATCGCCCGCCATTTCAACAAGATGGAGACAAGGCAATGGGCATGGGCAATATCGGGCGGATTGCGAGCCTGTGGGTAGCGATGGCGCTGCTCATCGGCAGTGCGCGGGCGAGGGCGGACGACATCGTCATCGGGCAGATCGCGCCCATCGGCGTGGCGTCGACGCCGGAGGCACTGCTGCTGAACGAAGGCACGCGGGCCTGCGTCGATCAGGTCAACGGCCAAGGCGGCGTGCGCGGGCGCCGCCTGCAGTTCTTCGCCATCGACGACGAACTGCGCGCGCCGCTGGTGGCGGACAAGTTCCAGCAAGCCATGGCGCGCAAGCCGGTCGCCCTCATCAACGTAATGGGCTCGGCCGTGCTGGGCACGCTGCTGTCGACCCAGGCGCTGGACCGCAACGACGTGGTGGTGCTCGGTGCGATCCCGGGTGCCGAGGCCTTCCGGCAGCCGGGGCATGCACGGCTCTTCCACATCCGCTCAGGCGACAAGTCCCACCTCGAGCAGATCCTGTCGCACAGCAAGACGATGGGCGTGCAGCGCATCCACGTCATCTACCAGGACGCGGGTGTCGGTCACTCGGGCCTGGCCGTCGTGAAGGCCGGCGCCGAACGGTTCGGCATCACACTCACGTCCAGCCTCAGCACGCTGGACGTCGCGTCCAAGGCTGCGGCCGTGCAGCAGGCGGTGGCTGCCGGCGCACAGACCTACGTGCTGCTCGGCTTCCCGCATTTCATGGCCGAGATGCTGGACCAGTTGCGACGCGCCGGCATGGAGCAGGCGGTGTTCGCGTTGGGCTACCTGTCGCCCGCCCTGGCGGTGAAGGCTGCGGGGCTGAAGGGCGCGCGCGGTCTGGGCCTGGTGCAGGCCATGCCCAACCCGAACGGCCGTGTGTTGCCTTTGCAACGTGACTTCCAGGCGGCGATGCGTCAGGCGATGCCGAAACTCAGCGAATACAGCGCCTTCCACCTCGAAGGCTGTGTCGGTGTGCGTGTGCTGGTCGAGGCGCTGAAGCGCATCGACGGCCAGCCCACGCCGGCCAGCCTCGTGCAGGCCTTGCGCATGATGGGCGAGGTGGATCTTGGCGGCTACCGCGTCAACTTCAGCAAGGGACAGGTGGGCAATGCGTGGAGCGACATCGGTGTGATGTCGGAGGCGGGCCGGTTGTTGTTCTAATGCCCCAGCTTCGGGTTTTCAGGCGCGGCCCGGCATGACTGTGCAGTGTGGGCACGGGGAAACGAGAAGATAGCCGCGGGGCATCGAACAGCGGTTTTCGCCATCTTTTGGTGAGCTGGTGCTGTCCATAGAGTTGATTTCGTCATGCGGCACACGTGCCGCAAGCACGACAAACTCAACAAGATGGAGACAACATGAAGATTCGCCTCACCTTTATCGCCGCCGCCCTGATCGGCCTGCCCGCTGTAGCCATGGCTCAGACTGCAAGCGTCCAGATCTACGGTCGCATCGACACGTCGCTGAACCTGCAGAAGACCTCCGCCACGGCGACGACGGCCGGGAGGACCCGCAAGTTCGTTTCCGGCGACGTGCCGTGGCTGGGGTTCCGCGGCAGTGAAGACCTCGGCAACGGCCTGCGCGCGTTCTTCAAGTTGGAGCACGGCTTCAATTCCGACACCGGTGCGCTGTCATCGCCGGTGCCCAATCAATTTTGGAACCGCGAAACCATCGTCGGCCTCAGCAGTGCCTCGCTGGGCACGATCCAGCTGGGCAGCCAGTTCACGCCGTCACTGCTGCTGACGGGCAGGATCGACCCCTACGGCCGCACGAATTCCGGCGCCATCATGCCGATGTTCCAGCAGGGTTTGTCGGGCCCGTTGGGCTACACCGCTTCGTTCAACAACTCGGTGCAATACATCAGCCCGTCCGTGAACGGCCTGCAGGCCAAGGTGCTGGTGGGCACACTGGAAGGCGCCGCCCCCGGGGGCCGCCAGATCAGCACGGCGCTGGAGTACACGATGGACACGCGCCTGTTCGGCGCCGTGACCTATGACCGCGTGAAGATCGCCGGCGCGGCCGTCGGGCAGCCGACCAAGCCGGCGGTCGACCTGGTCACCACGCAGGCCGCCATCACCTACCGCTTCGACTCTATCAAGCTGCATGGCTACCTCATCCGCTCCAAGGCCGACGGCGCGCCCGGCATGAAGGGCATGATGGTGGGCGTCAGCATCCCGGTGAGCGCCACGGGCGTGATCGCATCGTCGCTGCAGCGCCGCGACGCGCAGGACGCCGCCAACTCCGATGCTCAGACCATCGCGTTGCAGTACTCGCACAACTTCTCGAAGCGCACGGTCGGCTACGTCGGCGCCGCCTACCAGAGTAACAAGGGCAATGCGACTTTCGGCGTCTGGCCGAGCCGCCTGGAAGCCGGGCCGTCACCGGTGGGCGCCGAGGTGTCGGGCTACCAGATCGGCATGCGGCACTACTTCTGATCTGCAGTGGCGGCCAGCACCGCCTCGTGCACCTGCACGTTGTTTCGGCCCGCCGCCTTGGCGCGATAGCACGCGGCGTCGGCCGCGCTGACGATGCCGGCAGGGTCCAGGCCACCCGGCCTGAAGCCGACCGCGCCGATGCTGGTGCCGACCTTGAAGCTCGTGCCCTCCCGCTCGAAGGTGAACGCTGCAACCGCGTCCTTCACTTGGTTGGCGATGCGGCTGGCATCCGGCAACGCGCAGTTGGGCAGCAGCGCCGTGAACTCGTCGCCGCCCACGCGCGCCAGCATGTCGCTGGCGCGCAGCTCCAGTTGCATGCAGCGGGACACCTGGCGCAGCAGTTCATCGCCGGCGGCGTGGCCGGCGCTGTCGTTGACCTGCTTGAACTTGTCGAGGTCGATGTAGAGCAGGGCGTGCGGGCCGGCGTCGCCAGCGCGGTCGGACCGGGCCAGCAGCGCCAGCCGTCGCTCGAACTCCTTGCGGTTGATGAGGCCGGTGAACGCGTCGTGCGAGGCCTCGTAGCTGATCGTCGCCTCGCGGTGACGGGCCTCGGTCGCGTCTCGGAACACCAGCACCGTGCCGACCACGGTTTCGCTGCGGTCCTTCACCGGCGAGACGGTGTAAGAGACAGGCAGGCGGCGCTGCCCGTTGCGCGACACGAGGTCCAGATCGTGCTCGACGGATTCGCTCTGCCCGGCCAGCGCGCGGGCCAAGATGTCCGTGGCTGGCTGCTCCGTCGCGGGGTCGATCAGCCGATAGACATCGCCCAGCGGTCGGCCGATGGCTTCGGCCGAGGCCCAGCCGGTGAGGGCTTGCGCAGCGTCGTTGATGAAGGTCACGCGGCCGTCGGCGTCGGTAGTGACGATGCCATCGCTCACGTGGCTCATGACGGTCGACAGCCGGCGCTCGTTGAGCACCAGGCGCCGCGCCAGCGGCCGGACCTGCAGGTTTAGAGTGACCATGCCCAGTGCGAGCATGGCGCCGATCACGCTGAAGACCTGCTTGAGCTTTTCACGCACCGGCGCCACCACGGTGTCCAGTGACTGCCGCAGCGTCAGGCCCAGCGGGCGTTGTACCGACGCGTAGACGTCGATGACCGCCGTGCCGCTCTCATCGTTCGTGATGACCGTGCCTTGCTCGCCGCGAATGGCCAGCGCGATGGCGCTGGGCGCTCCGCGTGCATCGTGCAGTGGCAGCCGGGCGCTGCTGCCGCCGTGTCGTGACGGTAGGCACCAGGCTTGCGTCGCGGATGCCGGCGTGCACAAGCGCACCCTCACATGCGGCCCCAGGTCCGTGGTCTCGAACAACTGCTCTGTCATCAGCGGCAGCCGCTGTTGCAGCACCACCCACCCCAGCGTGCGGCCCTCGTCCTGCACGGGCACCCTGGCGTAGGCCATCAGGCCGTCGTTCCACTGCAGTTCGAAGTGGCTGTCGCTGGCATGGTCGATCACCACGCCCGGCAGCGTCGAGGGCAGAATTTCGCCGCGCGCGGGGAGCTGAGCCGGCAGTGGCGACGGCGGCTCGAACCGGATGGCCGTGACGTCCTCATGCCAGGCGGCGGCGAGTTCCTCCGCCAGCATGGGGCCGGCCACCTGCGGCTCGGTGGGCCACATGGCCAGTGCCCGGCGTACGTTGGGCGAGCGCGCCAGCTCGCTCCCCAGGCTACCAGCCGTGGCCAGCTGAAAGTTGAATGCCATCTCGCGCCGGTAGGCGCTTTGCACCAGGCGCTCCCGCTCCGATTCCTGCAGGCGGCCCTGGACCGCCCAGAACGTGGAGATGCCGGTCACCACCACCACGGCGCTCAGCACCGTCAGGCTCATGATGGAGATTCGGAAGTCCTCGCGGAGCTGCGCCACATGGGCATCGGGCGGCTCGCGGATCATGCTCAGGGTCAACACCAGGAACGCGACTGCGGTGCCGGGTGGAATGTCGAACGACGCGAGCCACAGCTCCTCGCGGTGGTCGTTCAACGCGACGGACATGATGCCCAGCAGCGCCAGCACGGTCAGCAGCGAGGCCGGTAGCCAGCGCAGCAGCGCGATGGTTGCGAGGCCTGGCTGCCGGGTGGGGGCAATGAAGAGGGGGAGCGCGGCGCAGATCAAGCCGATCGACACCAGCGGCATCGGTGCGCCGACAGCCCGCTCAGGAAGGGGGACGGCGGCTGCGTTCAGCCAAAGCACGCCGGCCAGCAAAAGCACACCGACGCCGAAGGCCCGCTGCCATGCGATCGCGCTGCGGTGCTGACGGACCAACAAGCCTGCGCCCATGCAAGCCCATGCCAGAGCGTGGACGGGTGCGATGCCGCGCACAGCAGCTTCCAGCGTTGCCGGCAGGGGCGCCGTGAAATTCCAGAAAGACAGCAGCGCCAGCAGCATGCACACCGCTGCGGGCAGCGTCAGCAGCAGCGCGGCAACATGTTGCGGCCAACGGCGTGAAGCGGAGGTTTCCAAGGCGATCAGTCCGATAGACTTTTTAACGCGGCAGCGTCGTGTCGCAGGTCCTATTCAAACTCGTAGGCAACACGGACCGAACCGTCAAGGGCCGACTTTTCAATGTAGCCCACCGCTCGCGGGTTCGCGGCCACAGCCTTCTTCACGGCGGCAGAGTCCGCGTATTCCTTGGGCATGCGGGCCTTGCCGGTAAAGATGACGCGCGACCACACGGACCTCACCTGGGCCAGGTCGCGGTCCGTAGCACGGCGGTAGAACTGGGCCCGTATTGGTGCGTCGTGCAACTGGTCGAGTGGCAGCGACCGCGGCGCACGGCCCAGGAAGACGTCTGCCACCTGTTCCTTGGTCAGAGCCGGTGCATCGGGATGCACGATGACCACGAGTTCGCCCGCCCGGGCGGACCAGGCGGCCAGTCCGATCAGCAATGCAGCTGTGGGCTTGCGGAACGGCATGCCGGCGCTCAGAACACGAAATCCACGGCGACCGTGTACACGTTGGCACGCTGGCGAACGTCGATGCCCGGCCGGGCGCGAATGAACTGCTGGCCAGCATACGAGGCACGCTCTGCCTGGGCCTTCACGGCCACGTCCTTGAACGCGTCCCAGCGAATGCCTACGGCGTGGGTGCGCGAAGCCGGCAACACGCTGATCACCGTGCCGCGGTTGCTCAAATGAGCGTAGGTGAGGTAGGGCATCCATGCGCCGAGGCGGTAGCCGCCTGTTACGTACTGGCCGGCGATGTCGTAACGCTTGGTGTTGGTCGTTCCGATCATCATCTCGGCCATCGCCATGAACCTGCCGTTGTCGTACTGCACGCCGAGGCTGGAGAAGGCGTATTTCACCGGCTCGACGGGTTGCCTCTGCCACTCCAGCCGCGCATCCGTCACCATGTGCCCGAGGCGGGCAGCCCAGTCGCCCTTCTCCGCCATAACGTGCACGGTCCTCAGCTTGCGAAAGACACTGTGCGCTGAGCCCAAGCCGCCGGGCTGTTCGTAGTGGGTGCCGGCTTCTGCACGGCCGAACGAGGGTTGCAAGACGATCTTGATACCTTCCCACGTGGTGCGGTAGAGCAGCTGCGCGCCATTGACTTGAGGGAAGGTCAGATAGACCTCATAGGGTGTGTGCACCCAATGCTGCGAGTAGCCGATGTTCCGGACGTCGGACAGCATGAACGTGGTGAGCACCATCCGGCCGACCCGCAGCACGGTTTCCGGGGTCAGCTGGGCCTGCCCGTAAAGCCACTCGGCGGATATTTTTGCACCAGTGCCAGTGCGTTGGACAAGCACCTGGCCCGTGGCGGAAAAGATCTCGTCAAACTCAACGTCGAGCTGCGCGCCGAGGCGCGAGTCCACGCCCCAGTCAACGCGCGACCGGGAACCGCGCGCGTGCTGCAGCGAGGAGCGGAACTCCGCGTCCTTGGTGTCGGCAAAGGTCGCAGCGACTGTGCCGTAGGCGCTGAACTGGACATCCAGGGGCGCGGCTTGGACGCTCAGTGCGGCGCTGCCCAGGATGACCGGGATGAGGGCACGAGCAAGTGAGTGCATGGTGAAACGTGCTGCGGACAAGTGGCTGGGGCAAGGCTAGCAACGATTGTCAATGCAACGTTTCCGCTGAAGGTGCCAAGTAACAGTCGACCTGCATGGCGTCCTTCACACAACCACCTTGAATCATCCGATTGGCCCAGGCACGCCGACTGCGCGGCGCTGACGTGCAGCGGCGGCGGTCCGCTGCGGTGCCTCGTGGAAATCCCCGACTCAGATTGAACAGATGGCGCTTTGACCATCGACGTGATCGTCGCTACTCTTAAAACAGTTGTTTAAGCAACCATAACGATAGTAGGAGACACGATGACAGCGAAACAAGCGCAACACTGGATCGGCGGCGAATGGATGTCTGCCGATGGGCAGCGAGACAGCCGCAACCCGGCGACGGGAGATGTCATCGGGCACTTCTCGGACGCCACCGTCGCCATGGTCCAGGCTGGCATCGATGCAGCGCAGCGCGCGTTTGCGTCCACAGCCTGGCGCCATGACAACCACTTGCGAGCCAAGGCTCTCAGCCGACTGGCAGATGCCTTCGAGGGGCGGCTTGCGGAGGTCATCGAAACCTTGTGTCTTGAGAACGGCAAGGTGAAGTACGAAGCCACTTTCGAGGCGTCGCTCATTTCTCGTTCATTCCGTTTTGCTGTGGGGCTGTCCATGCACAACTTCGGCCGCGTGTTGGAGAGCCGGCCCGGGCAACAGGCGATGTCGATCCGAGAACCGGTCGGCGTGGCGGGCTTGATCATTCCCTGGAACTCACCGGCCTACTTGTGCGTGCGCGCGCTGGAGCCGGCCTTGGCGGCGGGATGCGCGGTGGTCATCAAGATGCCGCATCAGGCTGCCCAGACTGCAGCGTTGCTCGGCAGCATCATCAGCTCGGTTGACGAGATTCCCCGAGGCGTCGTCAACATCTTCATCGAGTCCGGTGCCGACGGCGCCAGGCTGCTGGTCGACTCGCCCGACGTGCCTGTCATCAGCTTCACCGGCAGCACGGCGACGGGCCGGCAGATCGCCAAGGCCGCTGCCGTCCACCTGAAGCGCGTCGGCTTGGAGCTTGGCGGCAAGACGCCGCATCTGATCTTCGAAGACGCCCAGCTCGATGCCGTGTTGCCGGTGCTGGAGAAGTCCTGCACCGTCTTCGCCGGACAGTTCTGCATGACGGGCAGCCGCGTGCTCGTGCAGCGCTCGATCGCCGACGCGGTGCGCCGAGGGCTCGCGGCGCGTCTCGAGGCCGTACGTCCAGGCCCCGCCGCTGATGCCGGCAGCCAGATGGGACCGCTGATCGACAAGGCTGCAGTGACCCGTGTGGACGGTCTGGTCCAGGCGGCCATCGCTGCCGGTGCAAGGCCCATCGTGCGCGGCGGCCCGGCGACGGGCGCGGCGCTGGCCGGCGGCGCCTTCTATCACCCGACCTTGCTCGAGGTTTCGGATGCCAGCCTGCCCATCGTGCGCGAGGAGACCTTCGGTCCAGTCCAGACGCTGCAGGTTTTCGACACCGAGGAAGAGGCGATCGCGCTGGCGAATGACAGCGACTACGGGCTGAGCGCCTGTGTCTGGAGCCGCGACGTTGATCGCCCCATCCGCGTGGCGCGGCGGCTGCAGGCCGGGCTGATCTCCATCAACAGCTGGGCCAATCTGGCGCTGGAATTCGAAGAGGGCGGCTTCAAGAGCAGCGGTTCCGGCCGGCTGGGCGGGCTGGCGTCCGTCGAGGACTTCCTTGAATACAAGCAGATCACGCAGAACTTCAACGCCGGCGCGCACTGAGCTCATGTCGAAGGAGCCGCAGATGGTAGAGCTATATCACTTCTGGAGTTCGATGTGCTCGGTGCGCGTGCGCATGGCGCTCGGTGAGAAGGGCGTTGAGTGGGTGAGCCGTTATGTCGACCTGTTCAATTTCGAGCAATTGCAGCCGGCCTACCTGGCGATCAATCCAGACGGCGTCGTCCCCACGCTGCGCCACGGCGGCGTAGCGATACGGGATTCCCTGGTGATCAACGAGTACATCGACCAGGCTTTCGACGGGCCTTCGCTGAGGCCCGCCGGCGCGCTCGCCCAGGCGCGCATGCGCGAGTTCAATCGGATGTGCGATGACAGCTTCGCTCCCATCGTGAAGCTCACGCTGGTGAAGTACATCCTGCCCAAGCTGCGCCGCCGCTGGGGCGACGAAGCGCTGCGCGACCACGCCGGGAAGCGGCCGTCGCGCTTCCTGCAAGACATGCACGGTCGCGCGCTTCGCGGCGAGATCGACGAGCAGGAACTCGCGGCCTGCGGCCAGGAAATCGAGGCGCTGCTGGACAAGGTCGACGCATGGCTGGCCGCTGCGGAGTTCCCGGCGGGCGCCGACGGGCAGCGATGGATCGTTGGCAGCTTCTCGCTTGCCGACATCTGCCTGGCGCCCTACCTGTACCGCCTGCATGTGCTGGGCGCCGGCCGCTACTGGTCGGAAACCACGCGGCCGCGCCTGGCGAACTGGTACGGCCAGCTATCGCACCGGCCCGCGTTCAAGGCCGCCGTCGAGTGGCCCGACGAAACGGGAGGCGGCTACGCGGAAGTGGGCTTGTCTGCCGCGCAATGACCTCTTCTCCGAGACCACGCATGAACACAGACCCCCACATCCTTGACCCCGCGACGCCCGCGGAGCGCGTCGACTTCAACGAACTGCTGCAGAGCGCCAGGCGAATCGGCGCGCTCGTGCGTGAGCGTGCGCGGCAGACCGAGCGCGACCGCCGCGTCAGCGCCGAGGTGACCCGGCTGCTGCAACGGGCCGGCCTGTTCCGCGCCGTGCAGCCGCGGCGCTTTGGCGGGCATGAGTTCAGCCTGGAGCAGTTGCGCCAGCTTGCGTTCGAGGTGGGGCAGGGCTGCGCGTCCACAGGCTGGTGCTACGGCCTGAGCGCCGCCAACGCGTGGACGCTGGGCATGTTCCCGTTGCAGGCGCAGGTGGACGTCTGGGGCCAGGACGCCGACATGCTGCTGGCCGCCTGCATCGCACCGACCGGCAAGGCTCACCGGGTCGACGGCGGCTTCCGGCTTGGCGGCCACTGGAGCTTTGCCAGCAATTGCGACAACGCCGGCTGGCTGGCGCTGGGCACGCTGGTGAGCGACGGGGAAGGCCAGCCGCTGTGTGCCATGTACCTGTTGGTGCCGATGAGCGACTGCCGCATCGTCGACAACTGGCACACCGTGGGCCTGGCGGGCACGGGTAGCAAGGACATTGCCATCGAAAGCGAGGTGTTCGTGCCCGCCCATCGCGCCGTGGCCTTCGCTGACGTGCTGGAGCAGCAGGCACCAGGCGCACTGGTCAATGACGGCGTGCTGTTCCGCATCCCGTTCCTGAGCGGATTTCCGCCGCTGCTGGCCAACCCTGCGGTGTCGGCGCTGCGAGGCGCCGTCGACGAGTTCGTGGACAGCGTCGCCGGCCGCGCCACCCGCGGCGCGTTTGCCGGCGGGGGCAACACCATCGCCCAGTTCAGCCATGTGCAGACCGCGGTGGCCGAGGCCGAAGCGGCGATCGATGCGGCGCAGCTGATCCTGCAGCGCGACCTTGGCTTGGCAACCGACCTTGCGGCCGCCGGCGTGAGCATCTCCAGGGAGCAGCGCATCGCCTTCCGCCGCGGGCATGCCTATGCGGTGCGGCTGTGCGTGCAGGCCATCAACGGGCTCTACGACGTGGTCGGCGGCACCGGCATCCAGCTCGACAGCGGCATCCAGCGGGCGTGGCGGGACATCAACGCGGTGGCCCACCACATCAGCGTGAACTGGAACGCCGTGTCGACGATGGCGGGGCAGATGCGCCTGGGCCTGCCGCCGCGCGGCCAGTTCTGACCGGTGGCCAACGTGATCCGCTACAGGAAACTTGGCCGGGTGGAACTCGGCGTCACCGACCTCGGGCGCGCGCGCCGCTTCTACGAAGATGTGGTGGGCTGCGAGGCCGTGGCCATGGCGGCCGACGGCGATGTGCTGCTGCGCTGCGACCACGACCACCACAGCCTGCTGCTGCACCCGTCCGCCACGGCCGGCCTGCGCGTGGCCGGCTTTGAACTCGAAGACGCGGCGCAGTTCGCGCCGTTGCTGGCGCGGCTGGCGCAGGCGGGCCTGGCGCCGCACGAAACGCCTGCCGCCCTTTGTGGCGGGCGCGGCCAGCAGCGGGCGGTGCGGGTCTTCGAGCCGCTGGTGGGCGCGGTCATCGAGTTCTACGTCCCGCAGCCGGACGCGGCCCGGCCCTTCCGGCCCAGCGTCGCGCGCATCCAGCGCCTCGGCCATGTGGTGTTCAACACGCCCGACGCCGCCCAGGCCGTCGCCTTCTGGCGCGACGTGCTGAACTTCCGGGTTTCGGACGCTGTCGGCGACATGATCACCTTCATGCGCTGCTGGCCCAGCCCTTGGCATCACGGCATCGGCATCGCCCAGGCAGCGCGCAAGAGCCTGCACCACGTCAACTTCATGGTGACGGAGATCGACGACATCGGCCGCGCGCTGGCACGGCTGCGCCAGGCCGGGTCGCCCGTCGTCTTCGGGCCGGGGCGGCATCCGGCGTCGGACAGCGTCTTCCTCTACTACCTCGACCCCGACGGGTTGACGATGGAATACAGCTTCGGCATGGAGGCGTTCTCCGAGCGCTTCCCGCGCGAGGCACGGCAGCTGCCGCTTGCGCCCGAATGGCTGGACCACTGGGGCTCGCAACGCGATCCGCGCTGCTTCACCGGCGCCGGCGCGAATGCACCGCTGGGAGAGCCGGCATGACGGCGGCTGCCGAAGTCGACGGCGCCCACATCGACCCGCGCGAACTGCGCAACGCCCTCGGCCGCTTCGCCACCGGCGTGTGCGTTGTCACCACGCGCACCGCAGCTGGCCAGGCTGCGGGCCTGACGGTGAACTCCTTCAGTTCCGTGTCGCTTGATCCACCGCTCGTCGCCTGGTGCCTGGGCCGCCAGGCGCCGAGCCGGTGCGCCTTCGAGGCGGCCGAGCACTTTGCGGTGCACGTGATGGCGGCCGACCAGCAGGCCCTGACGATGCACTTCGCGCGGCCGGCGGCCGACAAGTTCGCCGACGTGCAGGGCGAGTTCGAAGACGGCCTCGGCGCAGTGCCCGTGCTGAAGAACGCGCTCGCCCGCTTCGAATGCCGCAAGGCCTCCGTCGTGGAAGGAGGCGACCACCTCATCTTCATCGGCCGTGTTGAGCGCTTCACCTACGCCGACCGGGCGCCGCTGCTGTTCCACGCCGGCCGCTTTCTGGAAACCGGTGCGGTACCCGAGACACAAAGATGAGGAGACCGTCATGAAGTCACTTCGTAACCCGTGGTGGATCGTCCTTGGCTCCGTGCTCGGCTTGATCGTCGGCAACGTGACCATCCTGCAGTTCGCGACCTCTGTGCTGATGAAACCCATCATGGGCGAGTTCGGTTGGCCGCGCACCGTGCCCTCCGCGGCGGTCGGGCTCGGCACGTTGTGCGCCGCCATTGCAACGCCGTTCGTGGGCCGGCTGATCGACCGGCGCGGCGTCAAGGCAGTCACGCTCACCGCGATTGCGCTGTTCGCGCTGGCCACGGCCGCGATGTCGCTAGCGCCGGGTATCGCGGCAGTGTTCCTGGTGATGTTCTCGGTCGTCGGCCTCTTCAGCGCCGGTCAGGCGCCGCTGCCTTACGCCAAGTCGATTGCCGCCGCCTTCGACCACCGACGAGGGCTGGCACTGGGCATCGCCATGACCGGCGTGGGCCTGGGCGCCGCGCTGATGCCCAAGCTCTCGCAGACCTACCTGGAGCACTTTGGTTGGCGCGGCGCCTTCTTGGCGCTAGGCGCCACGGTGTTTGTCATCGCCATGCCTGCCGTCGCACTTTTCCTGCACGAGCCAGGGGGGCGTGCCGTTGCTGCGAGGACGACTGTGCCCGGCCTGGAGGCGCGCGACGTGGTGGGGAGCCGCGCCTTTTGGCTGCTTGCCTTCGTCTTCCTGTGCATCCCCATCGTCGCCAACGGCATCATCTTTCACCTGGTGGCGCTGCTGACCGACAGCGGCATCCCGGCGGGCCGGGCGGTCGCAGTGTTCGCGGCCATCGGCCCGTCGCTCATCGTCGGCCGCCTGCTGTGTGGCTATCTCCTTGACCGCTTCCACGCGCCGTACGTGGCGGTCGCCTTCATCGCGCTGCCGGCCGCGGGTGTGCTGGTGCTGCTGTCCAGCGTCGACCCCACGGTCACGGCGGCGGGTGCGGTGCTGGTGGGCCTCGGGCTCGGTGCGGAGGTCGACCTGATTGGCTATCTGCAAAGCCGTTACTTCGGCCTGCGCGCCTTCGGCCAAGTCTATGGCTATCTGTTCGCCGCCTTCACCGTTGGCGCCGCCATCGGCCCGTTCGTGATGGGCGCAACCTTCGACGCCACCGGCTCCTACCGCCCGATCCTGATGGCCTTCCTCGTCGTGCTGTTCGGCGCCGCGCTGGCGATGCTGCGCTTGCCACGCAGCTACCCGTTTCCCGTCGAGCCTGCTGCGATGTCAACGTGATCGCGACCGAGCCTGCATGACCTGCACCATCTTCAGCGCGACGGGTCGCGCCAAAGCCTGGCCTAGACTGGTGCTAACAGCCCATGCACTGACGCTTCATGCCCAGCCGACCGTATTCCAACAAAGCCAACTACGCGCTCGAGAACTCGATCGGCTACCTGCTCAACCGCGCCGCGCACCTGATTGCAGCCCGGTTCAGCGACGACCTGAAGGCGCACGACGTCAACCTGCAGGCTTGGCGGGCATTGTCCGCGCTGAAGGCCCAGAATGGCCAGTCGATGAGCGAGCTCGCGGACCACACGGGCGCGGAGCTGTCCTATCTCTACCGCTCGGTCGTTGCCATGGAGGAACGCGGTCTGCTAACCCGAGCGTCGTCGGCCACGGACAAGCGCATCACGCACCTGTCGTTGACCGAGGAGGGGACGGCCCTGGTGCTGGAACTCGGACCCAAGGCCAGGGCGGTCGAGCGGTTGAGCGTCGCGAAGGTCTCCCGCGAAGACCTCCAGGCGACCTTGCGCACCCTTCGAGCGGTCTGCCACAACATGGTGGGCGTTTCGGACGACACCGTGGACGTCAACCGCAAGTTGACAGTAGCGCGGCGCGTGAAGCGAAAGGCGGGAGGCCCGAGCGAGACACCGACGCTGCGCGTCAAGCGCAGTTAGGCCCGGCGCGCGCTGCTGTCTTTAGAGCTGGGCGGGCTGCGCATGCTCGCTGCTGACGACCCTCGCCAGAGGCAGCTGCGGCTGCTGGCCCGAGCGTGCGACCGTGCCGGCCTGAGCACCGCCTACGGGCATTGCAGTGTCCGGGTCGATGAGGCGTCGTTCCTCGTCTGTGCTTCACGCCCGATGGGCCTGATCGCAGTGGGCGAAGCTGGGACCGTCGTGCCGCTAGACGGCCCATTGCCCGACGGCGTGATGGGCGAGGTGCGGATGCACCGCGAGATCTACCGGCGCCGTGCGGACATCCATGCCATCTTGCGCTTCATCTCGCCGGCCGTCACTGCTCTGGCCGCTATCGGTCGGGTGCCAAGGCCGCGGCACGGGTTCGGCGCCTACTTCGCGCCCGAGGTGCCGATGTGGCGCGACCCGGCACTTATTCGCAGCGACGAGGCCGCCGCCGGAGTGGCGGCGATGCTTGAATCCGCCGCAGGCATCGTGGTGTCGGTAAACGGCGCTGTTGTCGGTGGCGCCGACGTGCAGCAGGCGCTAGCGCTGGCGGTGTTCCTCGAAGACGCCGCTCGCATCGAATTGCTCGCGATACAAACGGGCGCCGAGCATGGGCCGGTGCTGACCAACGCGCAGGCCTTGGCACGCGCCGTCTGGGACGGGCGCGTCGCTGAGCGGCTCTGGGAGTACTGGACGCAACATGACCCGGAGCGCGTGACGTGACTGCCATTCCTGAAGCGCCTGAATGGGTGACAGGCAGGCGCCGGCCGTGCCCGCTGCGACCACCCTCACGCGAACGGTATGGTGGAGCGCTTCAACGGCTACATCTTCGTTGGCACACCTGCGTGCAAATGTCGTCGAGGAAGTCCATGCTGTTGGCCTAGCTTTGGTCCGCGTACACGCAAGGCCGCCAGTGCATGACCCGAATGTGCGGCGCCGCGCGCATCACGCCCTGGCGCCCAGTCCGAGCGGTCCGCGCCACCCACCTTATGGCAGATTGCCGCGTGCGAACCGGGATCGGCAGACTTGGTTGCCGTTGATCGTTTCGAAATCGCTGGCCAGCATCAGCAACTGCTTGCCGTCGGCGGTGGGCAGCAGGGGTGATGAGTAGTTCTGGCACCAGTTGGTAGCGGTCGGCGGCGCCAGTGGCTTGACGGGCGCAGCCATCGTTGTCCATGCGCCGCTGCCGTCGGCCGTGCTGCTGATGAAGATGGTGGCACCGTTGCCTGCGGCGTCTACTGAGCCCGCGGCGTTGTTCAGGATCTGCCCGACCAGGGCGACTCGCTGCTGTGCAGGGAGCCAGACATGCGTGGGCGCGTGGCGGAACCAGCGACCGTCGGCCGTCTTGGGCTCGAAGCCCTTGTCTGCGGTCGAGCCCCAGTCCAGGCCGTCGGCAGAGCGCTTCAGGTAGACGCGGCAGTCTAGACCGGCCGTGCTGCAGAACTCATAGCTGAGCAGATAGCTGCCATCGCCGAGCTTGCTGGTGACGGCCATGCCGGGGCGGTCGGTGGGGTTGACGGCGGCGACGAGCAGGCGCGGTGCGGTCCAGGTCACGCCGTCGGCGGTGCTCATGATCTTCAGCACCTGCGAGGCGCCGTCGTCGGTCTCGTCGGAGTACATGCAGGCGAGCTGGCCGTCCTTGGTGACCAGGAACTCGGGCTCCCAGATGCCGGTGCCTTCGCCGCCGCGCGGCTTGCGGCCGATGCCGCAGTGGGCGCCGAGGGAGGTCCAGGTCTTGCCAGCGTCGGTGCTGCGGTAGATGGGGTGCTGCATCGGCGTGCCAGGCGTGTCCTGGCCGACCGAGGCCGACCACAGCAATGTGCCGGCGGTGAGCGTGCCGACGCCAGCGGGCAGTTCGTAGACGGAGCCGCAGCACAGGCCCTTGGCCCAGGCGGCGTCGCTGACCGCGCCTTGGGGCGCGAACGTCGCGCCGTCGTCGCGGCTGATGAAGATGCGGCCCTGGCCCTGGGGGCCATCGAAGCCGATGGCGCTGGCGATGACGGCGCCGTTCAGCGCGGTGTCGGCCTGGTGGGCGAGGCGGATGAGGCGTGGGTAGAAGACCGAGGCCTCGCTGAGCAGCGTGCCGGTGCGGGTGGGCGCGGGCGGCGGAGGAGGTTCGGTTGGTGTCGTGGCTGAAGAGCCACCACCGCCGCCACAGCTGGCGCAGGCGCCAATGAGCAGCAGTGCCGGCAGCATGGCGGCGGTGATGGCGAGCTTGTGCCAGAGCTTCATGAGGAGGGACATTGTTGCGCTCCAGAAAACGCGGGATGAGTTCACCCGACCACTGCGCAGCGGTCGCTGCGGCGGGCGGGAGGAGGGCTGGGCGTTCAGGCTTCGCCGGACGGCTTGCGCTGGGGCACGCCGCTGGCTATTGCCGGGCCGAAGTCGGGCCGCCCGTCTGGCGTCCAGCCAAAGCGCTGCACACGCATCGTGCGGCCATTGGCGTCACCGGCGTCCTGGTCCTTGGCGTGATAGACCAGCCAGTCCTCGGTGCCGTCGGGCGAGCGCGTGAAGCTGTTGTGGCCAGGCGCGAAGACCTTGCTCGTCGGGCCGAACAGCGGCTTGGGTGCCTTGGTCCAGCTCTTCGGGTCCAGCGGGTCCTTGCCAGTCAGCTCCAGCAGGCCCAGGTAGTAGACGGCGGCGGTGTGGCCGGCGGAGTAGACGACGAAGTCGCGGCCGTTGCGTTGCAGGGCCTGGGGGGCTTCGATCCAGTAGTTGTCGCGCTGCGGCTGCCAGCGGCCGTCGATCTTGTGCCAGCCGCGTTCCCAGTCGTGCTCACCGCGAACGATGCGCACGCCGGCACCGACCGCGCGGGTCGGGCCGGACATGGGCGCAATCCACAGGCCGTCGTCGGCATACATCCAGTAGAGGCGCCCGTCCTTCAACCGCAACACGGAGCCGTCAATTGAGTAGCGCTCGTGCTCGGCGTGCACGCGGCCACGGTCGACGAAGGGCCCCATTGGGTGATCGGCCTCAAGCACGTAATGGCGGTGGTTGGCGTCGATGCCGTCGGCGGCCGTGAAGTAGAGGTACCAGCGGCCGTCGAGGTGGTGCAACTCGGGCGCCCAGATCATCTTGCTGCGGGGGCCGCCGGGCTCGGGCGTCCAGACCTTGCGACGCTCGGCGTTTCGCCAGTCGCTCAAGGCGCCGGAGCTGTAGACCCACAGGCCGCCCTCGGGGTCGAAGGTAGCGGTCAGGTAGTAGCGGCCGGCATGCCAGACGACCCATGGGTCGCCGGCCTCGACGCCGGGCAGCACGGGGTTGGTGAAGGTCGCCTCTGGCGCTGTCATCGCGGCTCCTGGCAGGCCCAGGCCGGCGGCGGCTGCCAGGCTCAGCAGGCCCCGGCGGCGCAGCGCCACGCCAGGCGTGTCGTCGTTGTTCATCGTGTTGTCTCCTCGCTCGGCGACCTGTCGGCCCCGAGGCGGCGCGATGCTAATCGGCTTTCTTGTTTATAACAAGTAAATCGGTTAATAATGGTTGCAACAAGAATTTGGAGGCGACATGCGCGTGCTCGTGACCGGCGGTGCCGGCTACATCGGCAGCATCACCACGCTGCAACTGCTGCAGGCGGGGCACGAGGTGCTGGTGCTGGACAACTTCAGCAACGCCAAGCCGGCGGTGCTCGCGCGAATCGCGCAGCTGGCGGGGCGTGAGCCGGCTTTCCATGAAGGTGATGTGCGCGACGGCGCGTTGCTGCGCCGGCTGCTGGCCGAGCACCGTATCGAGGCCGTCATGCATTTCGCGGGGCTGAAGGCGGTGGGCGAGTCCGTCCACAAGCCGCTCGACTACTTCGACAACAACGTGCAGGGAACCTTGAGCCTTATGGCGGCGATGCGTGACTGCGGCGTGCGCACGCTGGTGTTCAGCTCGTCTGCCACCGTCTACGGCCTGGCCGAGGCCATGCCACTACGTGAGGACGCGCCGACCGGCGCCACCAGCCCCTATGGCCGCAGCAAGCTGATGGTCGAGCAGATGCTGCAAGACCTGGCGGCGGCCGACCCGGCCTGGTCGCTGTGCGCACTGCGCTACTTCAACCCGGTGGGCGCTCACCCCAGCGGCCTTCTGGGCGAAGACCCGCAGGGCACGCCCAACAACCTGATGCCCTTCATCGCCCAGGTCGCCGTGGGCCGGCGCGCGGCTCTGCAGGTGTTCGGCCGCGACTACCCGACGGCGGACGGCACCGGCGTGCGCGACTACATCCACGTGCTCGACCTGTCAGCCGGCCACCTCGCGGCGCTCTCGCACGTGCATGGCCGGCCTGGCTGGCATGTCTTCAACCTTGGCACGGGCTGCGGCAACTCGGTGCTGGAGGTGTTGCGTGCCTACGAGGCTGCGTGCGGCATGCCGCTGCCACACGAGTTCATGCCCAGGCGCGGCGGCGATGTGGCGCAGAGCTGGGCCGACCCGACACGGGCCGAGTCGCTGTTGGGCTGGCGGGCGACGCTGGGACTGGCGGCCATGTGCGAGGACAGCTGGCGCTGGCAGTCGCGTAACCCGAACGGCTACGCCTGAGGTGTCAGGCTGCGCCTGTCCCGGCGCCCCGGGGAAAGTCGAACGCCACCCGCATGACGATGTCCTGCGGGTAGTTGCCGAACTTGCGGCCGAACAGGTTCATGCCGCCACGGTTGCGCGCATCCGGCTTGATGCCCAGGCGCACCTTGATGTGGTTGGTCTGCGGCAGCGTCAGCTGCTCGATGCCGACGGTGCTCAGCTCGACGCCGTCGATCATCGACGCCCTGGGCCCCACGCTCCATTGCTTGAGCAGCCCGTGCGTCGTGCGGTCGGTCTGCCACCACGACGGCATCAGCAGCGAGGCCTTCCCGCCGTAGTCGCCGGGACAGGTCCAGGTGCCAATCTCGACGTCGTTGATCCACAGCGTGATGTCCGACGGCCAGTCCTCGTTGAACTGGGGCGCCTCTGAGCAGATCTCCATCGACAGCTCCAGGTGCGATGGCACCGCGCCATGGGGCAGGTTGTTGGGGAAGGCGTAGTCCACATAGCCATCGCCGCCGAACCACAGCAACTGCGCGTAGACATGTTCGGGCTCGAAGAACGAGCGCGGGTCGTCCAGCATGCCGATGATCTTGTTCTCGCTCACCAGCCCGCAGCTGGGCCGCGCCTCCACGTGGCGGTAGCTGCCCACGGGCATGCTGACGGAGATGACGTTGGGCTTGCTCTCCACGGCCGCGCCCGGCAAGCGCAGCCGCACCTCGTCGTAGCGTTTGGAGCACAGCTTCTGCTGGCCGCGTGTGCCGGGCTCCACCTCCACCGACACCAGGCCCACGGCCTGAAGTTGGTTGATGTTGAAGCTCACCGTCGAGTGCGGCAGGCCCATGGCCGTGGCCAGCTCCGACACGTTCAGCACCTGGTTCGTCAGCATGCCCAGCATGGCCTGGCGCGTATCGGACGCGAGCGCCTTGGCGACTGCCAGCGCGGCGTCGCCCTCCACCATCAGGATTCGGCTGCCTGCGACCTCCATGTTTGCCCTCTCGCGCTTTGAACCCAAAGAAGTTGCGAGTTTATGCGCCCGAAAAGGCAGACGCCGTGGCGCTTTCCCTGTGAAACCGCCACCCGACTAGGGTAAAGACCGATCGTTATTAACAAATAAAATGGCGACAATGCAACGCATGAGTTCCCAAGATCCCAGCGAGCCCGTGCACCGCCGCCGCAACCCCCTGACGGGTCGGCATGTGCTGGTCTCGCCGCACCGCACGCAGCGCCCCTGGCAGGGCGCGCAGGAGTCGGTCGCCGACGAGCAGTTGCCCGCCCACGAGGCCGGTTGCTATCTCTGCTCTGGCAACGCACGCGCCAATGGCCAGCGCAACGCGGACTACCGTGGCACCTTTGTTTTCACGAACGACTTCGCGGCTTTGCAGCCTGCCTCGGGCGAGCCGGCGGCCACCACCGACCCGCTGCTGCAGGCCTCGCCCGTTGCCGGCGAATGCCGCGTGCTGTGCTTCTCGCCCGACCACGGCAAGACCCTGCCCGAACTGGACCCGATCGCGCTGCGCGGCGTCGTGCAGGCCTGGATGGAACAGTCAGCCGACATGGGCCGGCGCCACCGCTGGGTGCAGGTGTTCGAGAACAAGGGGGCAGCCATGGGCTGCTCCAACCCGCACCCGCACGGCCAGATCTGGGGTCTGGACCAATGGCCCGACGAGGCAGCCCTGGAAGACCGCCACCAGCGCGAGCACCTGGCTGCGCAGGGCGAGCCGCTGCTGGTGCGGTACGCCCGCGCCGAGCTGGCGGCGGGCGAGCGCGTCGTCGTCGACACAGAGCACTGGTTGGGGGTGGTGCCCTACTGGGCGTCCTGGCCGTTCGAGACCTTGCTGCTGCCCAAGACCCACACGCTGCGGCTGGACGCGCTGACCGCGGTGCAGGCCGACGATCTGGCGGTCGCCGTGCGGCGGCTGACGACGCGCTACGACAACCTGTTCCGCTGCTCATTCCCATATTCGATGGGCTGGCACGGCGCACCGCACGAGGCCGGCCGTGCGGACGACGCGACGCTACGGCACTGGCAGCTGCACGCGCACTTCTACCCGCCGCTGCTGCGTTCGGCCACAGTGCGTAAGTTCATGGTCGGCTTCGAGATGCTGGGCGAGGCCCAGCGAGACCTGACCCCCGAGGCCGCCGCGCACAGGCTGCGCGACGCCAGCGACACCCAGCACTACCGGCGACCGAGGGCGGCATGACGGCTCCACATCAAGCAACGCCGCGTGACCGTGCGGCGCGGGGATTTCTGCGCGTCTTCGGTACCGAGGCGCAGCGGCTGGCCCGTGCGCCGGCCCGCGTCAACCTCATCGGCGAGCACACCGACTACAACGAGGGCTTCGCCATGCCCTGCGCCATCGACCGCGACACGGTCGTGGCCGCTGCGCCGCGCGACGACGACGTGGTGGAAGTGCTGGCCTGCGATCAGGGCGAGGCCATCGGGCGCTTTCGCGTCGGCGATGCGGCCGACGTGGGCGGCAGCCCGCAGTGGCTGCGTTATGTGCAGGGCATGGTGGCCGTGCTGAGGCAGCAGGGGCTGGCAGTGGGCGGCGCGCAGCTGGCGATTGCCGGCAATGTGCCGCAGGGCGCGGGGCTCAGCTCGTCGGCATCGCTGGAGCTGGCCGTGGGCCAGGCCTTGTCCGCGCTGAACGGCTGGCAGCTCCAGCGATGCCGACGAGCTCAGCCCCGCGCCCTGCGGCACATTGCCGGCAATCGCCAGCTGCGCGCCGCCGACCGCCAGGCCTTGCTGCCGCAGCACGGCCACCATGCCCTGCACATAACGCAGC
>Ga0187844_10000340_pt1 | contig 36487 bp, 28 predicted proteins | sample SpaLakP09_SKY_50_FD_134517 | JGI IMG/M metagenome (GOLD analysis project Ga0187844, IMG submission 134517) | Oligotrophic lake water microbial communities from Sparkling Lake, Wisconsin, USA - SP09_SKY_50 | ecosystem: Environmental > Aquatic > Freshwater > Lake | place: USA: Sparkling Lake... | reverse complement strand
GTCCGTCACGCTGATCGCCGCCACGCGCATCGACCCGCCGCGCTGGCTGGTCATCGGGCGGAGCTGAGTCATGGCCACCGTCCTCAACGCCCGGCTCAACCAGGTCATCGCCGTCGACGGCGAGCCGCGCAGCTTCTTCTTCAACGGCCGCCTGCTCAGCGCTGAAGACCTGACCCGCGAGCAGGCCGCGCGCGACGGCGCTGAAGCGCGGTTGGCCCGCCTCATCGGCTGCGGCGTGGCCCAGGGGCTGACGGTGACGGCCGGCGCGGGCAGCGTGCTGCACGTCTCGGCCGGCCTGGGTGTGACGCCCTCGGGCGCTGTCATCGACATCGGCAACCTGGATCTGGACCTCAGCAGCGCCGGCAAGGGCTCGTCCTTCAGCGGCTTCGGCAACTGCGCCGCAGGCCTGGCCGAGGCTCAGGCGTCGGCGGGCGTGCACCTGCTGACGTTGGCCCCCGCCTGGAGCGGCCAGGGCCGCGCAGCCACGTTGCTGGGCGAGGTTGGCGCGTGCAACCGCCGCACCCAGCAGCCGGCCGTGCGGGCGCGGCTGGTCGAGGTCGTGTCGGCCGGCGGCCTGACCCGTAACGAGCTGGCCGTGGCGCTGCTGTCGCCCGACATGGGGCTCGCGGCTGTGCCCGAGGGGGGCCGCGTGGGCTGGTGGATGCGCCAGCGCATCGCCGGCTGTGCGGCGGCGCCTGGGCTCACGGCCGACGAGCTGCCGCTGGCCCTGCTGCAGATCGACGCCAATGCCGTGCCGCTGTGGATCGCCCCCGACGGCGCCCGCCGCCGGCTCGGCCCCCCGCCGGGCGGGGCCGGAGACGCCGGGCCAGGCACATGGCCTCAGTCCTGGGCCGTCGAGATGCAGGCCTTTGCGGCCCAGTTCCTCGCTGAGCTGATGGAGGCCCAGGCCAGCGCCGCCGCCTTCGTCTGGCTGCCGCCGACGCTGCCGCTGACATCGGCCCAGCTGGCCAGGCTGCGCGCGGTGTTGCCCGGTATGCCGGGCACGGTCGATGTGTTGAACCGGTCGCGCTTCGCCCGCGCGTTGATCGAAGGCTGGGACGGCGAGCCCGTGCGTCGGCAAGGCGCCGTGCTGTATCTGGCCCGGCTTGAGGGCCACCCCGAACGGCTGCTGTTGCGCGCCGGCACGCACGCCAGCAGCAACGGAGATGCCATCGTCTCGGCCGGCGGGGAGCGCACATCGGCCAAGGTGGCCTCGGCGGCCGCCCGCGTGCTGGCCGCCGGCCGCCGCAAGCGCGAAGGTGGGCCGAGCCAGGACGAGCTCGCGGCTGCAGGCTCCGCGCTCACGCAGACGCCGGACCGCAAGCGACGCTAGCCATGCCCGCCGGCCTCGCCATCCATCGCTTCAGCGCCCGCACGCCCGCGCGGGCCCAGCCGGTGGCCGCGCGGCTGGCCTTGCAGGCGCTGGGTGCCGACCTGGAGGACGCGCTGCCCCGCAGCCTGCCGCCGCAGGCGCTGCTGTGGCTGCGCCGCCTGCAGTTGCAGGCACCCGAGGCGGCGCTGCTGCGCCCGGCGCCGGCGGCCTGGCGGCAGGACTGGATCGCCGCCGGCCGCGAGCGCTTCGACGCGGCTCTGGCCCAGGCCGCCCGCCCGGCCCTGGGCCCTGTGCCCGATTCGGCGCCCGCCGTGCTGTTTGCCGATGCGGCCGAGATGCTGGCCTGCCTGGCCCTGGCCGCGCAGGCGGGACAGATGGAGCGCTGGTGGTGGCGCGGGCTGCTGGGGCGCGCCTGGCCCCGGTGGGAGACGGCCTGGGCGGCGCGGCCCGAGGCGCAGGCGGGGGCGCTGCGCTTGCTGGTGCGCATGGGGCAGGGTGGAGTGGTGGCGGCCTGGGGCGAGATGCTGGCGGAGGTGCGGGTGCCGTCGGGGACGATGACCGCCGTGGTTGAAGGCCTGCCGGCACGGGCGCGGCCTTCGGCGGCCCCGAGCACGACGGTCGACGCGATCAAGCCGACCACCACGCTGGCGGCCGAGGCGTCTACGCCGGCCACGCCGGTGGTTGCCCACACCGAGCCCGTGGTGGCACCGCGACCTCACGGTGCTGCGGCGCCGGGCGTGGCGGCGACGGTCTGGGCCCGGTCTTTGTCCGAGCCCGACGAGTTGCCCGCCGCCACGGCTGAAGGGCCTGTCCACGCCGTCCCGCCCGCCCCGCAGCATGCCCCACGGGCCGGCCACATCCCGCTTGCTGAAGGCGGCACGGCGCAGCCGGTGGCGAAGCCCCCCGCAGGTTCTGCCGCGCCTTCCCAGGAGCGCGTCATCCCGGCCACGCCGTCGCACCGTACTGGCGTGGTGCCGCCAGCGGCGCAAGCGTTCGGCGCCCCATGCGTGGCTGCCGCAGAACCCGATTCGGCCTCGGTCCCGCCATGCTATGGGGATGTTCCGCAGACGCCCGCTGCGACGACCGAAATCCTGACGAGCCCTGCGCTCCCCGCCATCGAGGCCGAGCCATTGGCAGGCCCCACCGCAGCGCCGCAGGCACGGATTGTCGAAACCGTTCCCTACGAGCTGGTCAGCCCCGAGCCGTCCGTCCCGGTCGAAGCCAGCGCCGTCACCTGGCCCTGGCCTCAGGCGGTTCTCAGCCGCGAGGCGCCGCTGCTCTTCATCGTCAACGCCTTGCTCGAAGACGGTCTCTACCCCGACTTCACCCGCCCGCGCGATCCCGGCCTGCCCGTGCCGCTTTGGGCGCTGCTGGGCGCGCTGGCCCGGGCCTGGCGCCTGCCTGCCGATGACCTCCAGGCGGCATTGCAACAGCACTGCCCGGACTGGATGCCACCCGCCCTCATGCCCGCCGCCCCTGGTGTGCCGGCTGGCCCGTGGCCCGACTGGCTCGCGGCCTATGCCCGCTCCCTGCGCCGCCGCCTGTGCCGTCGACTGGGCTTGCGCCCGGCCGCCTGGCCGCAAGCCCTGACCCTCGCGCGGCCGGTGCGGCTGTGGCTCAGCGAGGCCGAGTGGGTGGCGGAGTTCGACCTCGGTTCGCACGACGTCGCCTGGCGCCTGGCCGGTCTGGACCGTGATCCTGGCTGGCTGCCTTCGGCGGGTTGCACGCTTCGTTTCGTTTTCGCCTGATGCGCGCCGACCCCACCCCCGAACTCTGGCCGCAGGCCGCCACGGCCTTGCGCGCGCTGCTGCTGGCTGCGGGCTGGCGCGTCGTGCAGCACGCCCAGGCACTGCTGGGCGAAGACGTGGTGGCCGAGCGCTTCGGCTTTGCGCTGGAGTATGCGGAGGCCTTCGAAGCGCTGCCCGATGAAGCGCCGCTGCATCCCGGCCTCGCCGCACTGGCCCGTGACTGGCCCGAGCAGGCCGTGGAGCTGTGGCTGGTGCATGGCCTTGTCGAGGAGGACCGGCGTTTCGGCCCGCTGTTCGAGGCGATGAACCAGGCGTTGGGTGACGACGGGGCCCAGCCCGGCCCGGCCTGGCTTCAGCAGAGCTTTGGCAACCTGCCGTGGCAGGGCCTGCGGCCGGCGCTGCGGGCGCTGCTGCAGGCCGGTGTGCTCAAGCCAGAGGGCGCTGGCCAGGCACGTGCGGCTCAGCGCTTCGAGGTGGACGAGGCCTGCTGGGCGGCCTTGCGTGGCGAGCCTTTCGCCGACCCCGCGCCGGGTCTGCGCTTGCGGTCGGTGGAAGGCGCGCCTTTGCTCAGCAGCCTCGTGCTGACCGATGCGACGCGCGAGCGCCTGAAGTCGTGGCGGCCGGATCAGCCTCTGCTGGTGCGCGGCCCGGAGCACAACGGTCGCGGCTGCCTCGTCGCCGCCTTGGCACGCGAGCAGGACAGGCCGCTGCTGGAGTGCCGCCTGGAGGCCGGCAGCCCGCCGCCGCCCGCCCTCGCAGCATTGGCGGCGCTGTGCGGCGCGATGCTGCTGCTGCGCGTCGACGCGACGCCCGGCGAGGGGCTGCGCCTGCCGGCGCTGCGCGTCGCCCATGCCGTGGTTGCCGCCGACGAGGACGGCCTGGAAGGACTGGCCTCCGACGTGCTCACCGTCTCGCTGCCGCTGCCGACCTATGAACAGCGCCTGGCCTTGATCGAGCAGGCACGGCCTGGCCTGGTCGATGCAGCGGGCCTGGCTGCGCGCCTGCATCTGGCCTGCGGTCACCTGCACCGCGCGCTGACGCACACCGCCGCGAGCGATGAGGCCACGCTGCGTGACACCGCTCTGGCCGGGGGCGCTGCAGGCCTGGGCCGGCTGGCCCAACGGCTGGACCCGGCCCAGGCACCGCCCGATGCGCTGGTGCTGGACGATGGCCTGCGTCGTGACCTTGCCGCATTGGCTGCGCGTTGCCAGCAGCGCGACCGCTTGCGTGGCGCCTTGCCGGCTGCCTTCGCCGCGCGGTTGAATGCCGGCGTGCGCGCGCTGCTGGCCGGGCCGTCCGGGACGGGCAAGACGCTGGCGGCCCAGGTGCTGGCGCGCGAGCTGGGCCTGCCGCTGTTCCGGCTGGACTTGTCGGCCGTCGTCAGCAAGTACATCGGTGAGACGGAGCGCAATCTGCACAAGCTGCTGTCGGCGGCGCAGGCGCTGGACGTGATGCTGCTGCTGGACGAGGGCGACGCGTTGCTGGCGCCGCGCACGGAGGTCGGGTCCAGCAACGACCGCTATGCCAACCTGGAAACCAACTTCCTGCTGCAGCGGCTGGAGAGCCATCAGGGGTTGGTGCTGGTGACGACGAATGCGCAGGCGCGCATCGACCCGGCGTTCATGCGGCGCTTCGATTTCGTCATTCCTTTCCGGGCGCCTGAGGTGGCTGAACGGCTGCGACTGTGGGTGGCGCATTTGCCGGGTGACCATGGGTTGAGTTCGGGTCAGTTGGGGGCGGTGGCGGAGGCATGTGCTTTGGCGGGTGGGCAGGTGAGGAATGTGGTGCTGGATGCGGTGTCAGCGTCGCTGTCGCGTGGGCGAGTTGTTGACGCCGAGTTGTTGTTCGATGCGTTGCAGCGTGAGTACAGGCGTGGTGGGGGGTTGTGTCCGTTGAAGGGGCTTTGAACGTGCTGTGCGGTCGTCGTTCTTTGGTTGCGTTCGCTGACAGCGTGTCTGCGCGGTGCGTTGCCGGGAGTCCGTCCCGGCCGCCGGGACGGACTCCCGGCAATGCAACGGGCAGGCACGCTCTCCGCAGAGGCGACCCAAACAGAGCAACGCCAACAGGCCACTGACATGCTCGCCCCCCGCTCCTTCGCCCCTCGCGTCGCCAAGCCCAAGAGCGACCCCCGCTTCGTCGCAGTGACCGAGCAAGCAAAGGCCGGCGCATCAAAGCTCAAGCAGCACCCCACCGCTGCGACAAAGGCCAAGCAAGCCAGCAAATCCACCAAGCCGCCCCCCAACGAACGCCTCGCCACCGCCAAGGCCAAGGTCGTCGACGCCGTCAAGGAGGCCCCAGCCCCGAAGCCCCAGCCGACGTCCTTCAAGGCCTTGCTCCGCGCCGAGATCGACAAGGCCATGCCCAAGACCTTGGGCGAGACCGAGAACTTCATGGGCGGTGGCGCGCAGGGCCAGATGAAGGCGGCGGGCAGCGGTGGCGTCGCGCAGCAAAAGGAAGCCGCGACTGGCCCCGCCGATCAGGCCGTCAAGAAGCCCCCGGACGCTGGTGCCGTACCCGAGCAGCCCAGCACACCACTACCCGCCGAACCGACAACGGCCGCACCGCCCATCGCCGGGGGCCAAGCCATGCCCGAGCCGGCCAAGCCGCAGGAGGTGTCGCTGCAGGAGACCAAGAAGGACACCGACCAGGCACTCAAGGACGAGAAGGTCAAGCCCGAGAGCCTGCCCAAGGCCAACGACCCGCGCTTCTCGGCCGTGGCCGATGCCAAGGGCAAGGTCGCCGCGCAGGCGGACAAGGCGCCCGCCGCCTTCCGCGCCAAGGAGGCCGGCGTGCTGGCCAAGGCCGGCGCGCAGGCAGCGGGCGCGGCGCGCACCGGCTCGCTGCTGATGGCCGGCCGCAAGGGCGCGGGCAATGCCAAGGTGCTGAGCCGCCAGCAGCAGCAGGCCGCCAAGGAAGAGGCCGAGCGCGCCAAGGTGGCGGCCACCGTGGAGGGCATCTACACGCGCACCAAGACCAAGGTCGAGGCCAAGCTGGGCGGGCTGGACGGCGAGGTCAGCGCCATCTTCGACCCCGGTGTGGACGCGGCCATCGCGCAGATGAAGGCCTTCGTCGACGACAAGATCTTCGACTACAAGCTGCGCCGCTACTTGAGCATCCCGCTGGTCGGCCTGGCGCGCTGGCTGCGCGACGCGGCGCTCGGCCTGCCCGACGAAGTCAATGTGTTCTACACGCAGGGCCGCGCGGTGTTCACCAAGAGCATGGACGCGCTCATCGACCGCGTGGCCGCGCTGGTCGAGAAGCGCCTGGCCGAAGCCAAGGCCGAGGTGGCCGCCGGACAGGCCGAGATCAAGGCCTATGTGAGCAGCCTGCCGGCCAACCTGCAGGCCGCCGGCAAGACCGCAGAGACGGCCGTGAACGACCGCTTCAAGGAACTGGAAGAGGGCATCGAGAGCAAGAAGAACGAGATCGCCGCCGGCCTGGCGCAGAAGTACAAGGAGGCCTTCGACAAGGCCGACGAGGCCTTGAAGCAGATGCAGGAGGAGAACAAGGGCCTGGTGGCCGGCTTCCTCGAAAAGCTGGGCGAGATCGTCAAGGCGCTGATGGAGTTCAAGGCCAAGCTGCTGGGCCTGCTGAAGAAGGGCATGGAGACCATCCAGCTCATCCTGGACGACCCCATCGGCTTCCTCGGCAACCTGATCGCGGCCGTGAAGGGCGGCTTCAACGCCTTCGTGGGCAACATCTGGACCCACCTGAAGGCGGGCTTCTTCAAATGGCTGCTCGGGCCGCTGGCGGCGGCGGGCATCGCGCTGCCGGCGGACCTCAGCCTGATGTCGATTTTCAAGCTGGTGCTGGACGTGCTGGGCATCACCTACCCCAAGCTGCGCGCCAAGGCCGTGAAGCTCATCGGCGAGACGGCGGTGACCGTCATCGAGAAGCTGGCGGAGTACGTGCAGGCGCTGTTCACCGGCGGCGTGGCCAAGCTGTGGGAGCAGGTCAAGGCGGACCTGTCCAGCCTGAAGGACATGGTCATCGGCGCCATCCAGGACTGGCTCATCGAAACCGTGGTCAAGCAGGCCGTGACCAAGGTGGTCAGCATGTTCAACCCGGCCGGGGCCATCATCCAGGCCATCCTCGCCATCTACAACGTCGTCATGTTCGTCATTGAAAAGGCGCAGCAGATCATGGCGCTGGTCGAGGCGGTCATCAATTCGGTGCACGCCATCGCGACGGGCGCCATCGGTGGCGCGATCTCGTGGATAGAGAAGTCGCTGGCGGCGGCCATCCCCGTGGTCATCGGCTTCCTGGCGCGGCTGCTGGGGCTGTCCGGCATCACCGAGAAGATCGTTGCCTTCATCAAGAAGGTGCAGGCCAAGGTGGATGCAGCCATCGACAAGGTCATTGGCAAGATCGTCGGCGTGCTGAAGAAGGCGTTTGGTGCGATCAAGGCCGGGGCGAAGAAGGTGCTGGGCTGGTGGAAGAAGAAGCTGGCCATCGGTGGTGGCCACAACCTGATGTTCGAGGGCACGGGCAAGTCGGCGCGGCTGGTCATCCGCTCCGCGCCGCAGAAGCCGTCCGAATTTCTGGCCGACCAGGCCGACGAGCGTGGCGTGAAGGACCCCGAGAAGAAGACCGGCGTGGCGGGCGTTGTGCCGTTGGAGGCCAAGGTCAAGGTCTCGCAGGACGCACTCGCCAAGATCGACGACGATCCCAACAAGGCCACCGATCTCGCCGCTGGAGGCAAGCAGGCCGAGAAGGCCGATGCCGAGATGGCCAAGCTCGACACCTCGCTCGGCAAGGTGCAGGCGTACGTCGCCAAGGCGCTGGGCGGCTGGGGCGCCGATGACGATGCGTTGCCGACCGGGCGCTGGTTCTCCATCTCACGCCCCAGCTTCACGGTCACGCAGAAGGTCAATATCGCCAAGCAGCACGAGGCGACCAACAAGCGCCTGAAGGCCGCCGGCAAGGCTGCACCCGACCTGCTGAAGAACAACAGCGACGGCCAGCGCATCAACATGGCCGCGGGTCAGGCGCGCCGGCATGTCGTGTCGTCCGACGACATGGCCAAGCACTACGAAGAAGTACTTCGCTCCAAGAGTGCGAAGAAGAAGGATGCGCTGCGTGGCTCGGCGGGCAAGCTGCTGATCGAACAGCGCGGCTCGGTGGCCGAATCCCATGTGGCGGTCGCGGGGACAAAGAAGGAGAACATCCAGGCCGCAGCCATCGCCCGGCACGGTGCGTTCTTCGGCTATGCCAAGAACTTCTTCATCGGCGACAGCAAGGAGAACAGTTCCATCCAGCAACACCTGGACGACGGCCATCCCGAGATGGCCGCGACCGCGCTGAAGAACCACGTCCGGCTGATGAAGCGGGCGTGGACCCTTGATGGCACGTTCGACGAGACGCCCGTCAAGTAGTGCCGCGCAGGCTCAGCGCTGCGCCACCTGTCGCTGCCCGAACAGCACCTCGCGCGCCTTGTCATCCGTCAACGGCCGCCGCGCACCAGCCAACACCTCCACGCCGCGCTGCACGGCCGGCCGCTTGGCGATCTCGTCGAACCAGCCTTTCAGGTGCGGGTAGTCGCGCATCTCCACGCCCTGGTTCTTCCAGGAGCGCAGCCAGGGGAAGACGGCGATGTCGGCAATGCTGTACTCGGCACCACCCAGGTAGGTCGCATGGGCCAGGCGCTTGTTGATGACGCCGTACAGTCGCTTGGCCTCGTTGGTGTAGCGCGCGATGGCATAGGGCAGCTTCTCGGGCGCGTAGACGCGGAAGTGATGCGCCTGGCCCAGCATGGGCCCCACGCTGCCCATCTGGAACATCAGCCACTGCAGCACCTCGTACTTGGCCGCCACGTCGGCGGGCAGCAACTTGCCGGTCTTGCCAGCGAGGTAGAGCAGGATGGCGCCGCTCTCGAACAGCGAGATCGGCTTGCCGCCGGGCCCGTCGGGGTCGGTGATGGCTGGGATCTTGTTGTTGGGACTGATGGCGAGGAAGGCGGGTGCGAACTGTTCGCCGGCGCCGATGTCCACGGGATGGACCCGGTACGCAAGGCCACACTCCTCCAGCATGATGTGCACCTTGTGCCCGTTGGGCGTGGGCCATGAGTAGACTTCTATCATTCGTCGCCTCCATCCGGTGCGCCCCGGGTTGACCCCGGCCAGCGGCCCCATTCTCAGACTTCCCAACGACTCATGGTGGTAAAGCAAGTCAAGCACTGGCTGGTGACCCGCGCCAACGCGGCGCGCTGGCGCCCGATCCAGGAATGGGCCGAGGCGCGCGGCGCCAGCTTCACCCAGGCCCGCGATGGTTCCGGCTTCCTCATCGAGCAGCCCAAGGCGCTGCCCGGCCCGCTGCGGGTGGAGTGGGGCGTGTCGCAGCGCAGCTATCTGCCCGGCACCGAGCTGCGCATGCGCTGCGAGATGGGCCTGCACCCTGACCTGCAGACCATGGTGCTGTGCCGCGCGCTGATGGAGAACCTGGAGCGCGCCGTCTTCGAGGCCTACACCGACACGCTCAAGACCCGCGTCGATACCGACACGCCGGAGGAGATGCGCTGGTTGGTGATGTTCCCGAAGTTCAACAACGCGGCCTCGCAGATCGTGCGCCAGCGCTACGGCGTCGTCGGCGTCACCAAGGAGCTGACCGGCGCCTGGATCGACGGCGAACTCAGCGAGGCGCTCGCCCAGGCCAGCCAGGACTTGCTGCCCGAAGGCCATCCCTTCGTGCTGATGTGCATGCGCGGCAACCTCTATCTGCGCACCGAGATGGCCGAGGCCGACCTGTCTCGCGTTCAGGCGCTGGTGCGCCTGCTGGAGACCGCCGCGCGCGAGGCGCAGCGCGTGAATGCCCGCCTTGGCGACACCGGGGCTTGGCCGACAACGACGTCCATCGCGTGGACGCCGTCCACGCGACCGGGCAACATTTAGGGCGGGTCAGCTTTCAAGCCTTTTGCGCAAAGCTCCAGGCCAGCTCCGACAGTGGCCTGGCGCTCTTGGCGGTCTCTCTGGCCTGGTCGCTGGAGGCGGTGCCGTCCACCACGCGCTTGGCGATGCCCTGCACGATGGCCGCGATGCGGAACATGTTGTAGGCCATGTAGAAGTTCCAGTCGGCCATGACGGAGCCGACGTCCGCGCGGCCGGTGCGCTCGCAGTAGCGCTGCACGTAATCGCGCTCGCCCGGGATGCCCAAGGCGACGAGATCCTTGCCACCCAGGCCGCGCGCGGCGCCCGAGGTCTGGATGTGCCAGCTCATGCAGTGGTAACTGAAGTCCGCGAGCGGGTGGCCCAGCGTCGACAGCTCCCAGTCCAGCACGGCGATGACCCGCGGCTCGGTGGGGTGGAACACCACGTTGTCCATCCGGTAGTCGCCGTGGACGATGGATACCTCGCCCTCGTCCCGCGCCGAGGCCGGGATGTGCGCCGGCAGCCAGGCCAGCAGCGAGTCCATCGCCGCGTTGGGTTCGGTGACCGAGGCCAGGTATTGCTTGCTCCAGCGGCCGATCTGGCGCTCGAAGTAGTTGCCCGGCTTGCCGTAGTCCGCCAGCCCTGCCGCGTGGTAGTCGACCTGGTGCAGCGCCGCGATGACGCGGTTCATCTCGTCGTAGTGGTCCGCACGCTCGGCCTGGGTCATGCCGGGCAGGCTCTGGTCCCACAGCACGCGGCCGGGCATGAACTCCATGACGTAGAAAGCGCGGCCGATGACGGCCTCGTCCTCGCACAGCGCGAGCATCGCCGGCACGGGCACGTCGGTGCCGGCCAATGCGCCCATCACCTTGAACTCACGCTCGATGGCGTGCGCCGACGGCAGCAGCTTGGCCACAGGGGCCGGCTTGCTGCGCATCACGTATTGCGCGCCCGGCGTTGTCAGCAGATAGGTCGGGTTGGACTGCCCGCCCTTGAACTGGGCTATCGTCAGCGGCCCCGCGAACCCGTCGACATGGGCTCCCAGCCAGGCTTCAAGGGCTGCGGTGTCCAGGGCCTTGGCGAGGGGACGGGTGCCGGTGAATGCTTCCATGGACTTGTTCTGCGTGACGTGAACTTTCCATTCTGCGAGCAGGTCGCCGGCCGAGGTGTCCTCAGCGCGACGCCGCCGCCAGCAGCTTGTCGCGACTGAGCACCACAAGACGAGTGGGCTCCACGCGCACGGCCCCTTCGCGCTCGAAGGCCTTGAGCTCCTGATTGACCCGCTGGCGCGACGCGCCGAGCAGCTGGGCCAGGTCCTCCTGCGCAAGCTGCAGGCCAATGCGGATCTCTTCGCCCTCCTGCACGCCGTAGGAGCGCGCCAGCAGCAGCACCTGCTTGGCCAGGCGCGCGGCCAGCGGGCGCGTGTTGAGGTCTTCGATCATGTCGAACATCAGGCGCAGCCGGCGGCAATTCAGGCGCAGCAGCGCGTCGTACAGCTCCGAATGCGTCTGCAGCAGCTCGCGGAAATCGGCCTTGCGCACGCACAGCAGCGTGGTCTCGCCATGGGCATAGGCGTCGTGCGTGCGGGGCAGGCCGTCGAACAGGGCGATGTCGCCGAACCAGGTGCCGGGCTCGACGTAGGTCAGCGAGATCTGCTTGCCGGCCAGCGACACGGAGCTGACTCGCACGGCGCCCTTGGCGACGGCGGACCATTCCTCGGCGGGCTCGCCGCGGTGGGACAGCATGGTCTCGTCGGCCAGGCGGCGCACGAAGGCGCGTTGCAGGATGTCGTTGCGCAGCGCCTCGGACAGGCGGGAGAACCAGACGCCCTGGTCGATCTGCTGGCGTTCTGCGGGGGTGAGACTGAGTGCATTCATGTCTTGCGCATTGTGCAACCCCGGCAACAGGGGCACCCCATGCTAGAGTGAACCGCACTGTCCCCGCCCTAGTTCAACCGCTTGTAGCCGCCCGCAGTCAATGCCCTTTCCGGCCGTGCGCCCCACGTTGCTGGGTGCCCTCACCCCCGCCTTGGCACTGATGCTCGGCCTGGTGCCCCAGGGCGCCGAGGCCATGGGTCTGGGCCGGCCCCAGGTCCACTCCTCCCTTGGCAAGCCGCTGGATGCCAGCATCCCGCTGAGCCTGGCCGACGGCGAGCAACTGCCCGACAGCTGCGTCCGTGCCGAGGTCTCGGCCGGCGATGCGCGCGTGCCTGCCGGGCTCCTGCAGATGCGTGTCGAAGGGGAACCCGGGCAGTTGCGCATCCGCCTGCAGAGCCTGGTGCGCATCGACGAGCCGGCCTTGCGCATCACGCTGGCGCTGGGCTGCCCGCTGCGGCTGACGCGCGAGTTCAATGCCTTCATCGACCCGCCGAACAGCGCGGCCGCAGTGCCTGCTCCAGCTGCAGCTCCGGCGCCCATACCCGCGCCGGCACCGGCGGCCGAACCGGCGCCACGCGTCGTGGCCGAAGCCGGCCCTGCGGCCGCGTCTGCGCCAGTGGTCCGCACTCGCCCCCGGTCCAAGCCCAAGGCGACCGGCCCGCGTCTCGTACTGGAGCGGCCCGAGATTCTCGTCAGCCAGGCGCCGCAGCGCCCGGCTACCAAGAGCACGCCCGAGGCTGAACTGACGCCCGAGCTCGAGGCACAGATCACCCAGCTCGAAGAGACCGTGGCCCAACTTCGTGCTGAGCTGGAAGCCCGCTTGCAGGCCGAGGCCGATGCCGCGTCGGCTGCAGCCGCGGCTGCGGCTTCGGCGGTGGTTTCTGCATCTGCCCCTGAAGCGTTCGCATCAGCCCCCACGCCCCCGCCCGCACCAACAGTGCGGCCCTCGCCCTATCGCGACCCCATGACCTGGGTGCTGACGTTGGGCCTTAGCCTGCTGGCCGGCGCAGCGGCCTTCTATGCCAGCCGCTGGCGCGACGAGCGCGCCCGCCGTGAGCTGGCCTACTGGCGCGCCATGCATGCCGCCGAGGGTGCTGCAGATCACCGGCCGCCGCCATCCCCTGCGCCAGCACCGACTCAGCCTCCATCGCCCGGCTTCGCCCCAGCGGTGAAGGGCAACGCGGCCCCGTTGCCGGATGAGGGCCAGCACCAGGCGACACGCCCCCAGCCGCGGCCCATGCCGTGGCCGCCCGCGCCTTCTGCTCCTTTTGCGCCTGCTGCGCCCGCTGCGGCCGCTGCGGCCGTCACGCTGCCAGCGGCCCTGCAGGCGACGCAACCGATGCCCATGCAGGCCGCTGCGGCACCGCAGCCGTCCAATGAACTGACCGTTGCCGACGAGTTGCTGGACTTGCAGCAACAGGTCGACTTCCTGCAGTTGTTGGGCCAGCACGAGGCCGCAGCCGATCTGCTTGCCACCCGGCTGTCGCGCGGCAATTGCGGCGCCATGGCCTATCTGCTGTTGATGGAGATTTGCCAGCATCGCGGTGAACCCGAGGTGTTTGCCGAGCTGGTCAGGCAGTACGAGCAGCGTTTTCGCACGCAGGCGCCGCAGTGGTCGCAGAGCCTGGCGCGTGGCCGCACCCTCGACGCCAGCCCCAGTGTCATCGCGCATCTGCAGGTGGTCTGGTCCGACCCGTCCGCATCCATGCAGATGCTGCAAGACCTGCTGTCGCGCGGCGCCGGGCCTGGCGCACCACACTTCGACCTGCCGGCCTACCGTGATCTGCTGACGCTGTACGGCGTGGCTCGTGATCTCTTCGAGGCCGGCCTGCGCAGCGACGACGTCGACCTGATGCTGCCGCTGGACTCCAAGTTCGAGGGCCAGTAGCAGAGGCCGCCGCCGACTACATGTCGAAGTCGTCGGCCTCGCCGGTCATCGCCCGCTCGATGAGCTTGCGGGAGAGCCGCTCCGACAGCAGCTCGGCAAAGCTGTACACGTAGTTGCGCAGGTAGGCGCCGCGCTTGAAGGCGATGCGCGTGACATTGCTGCCCAGCAGCGAGCCCAGCGGCCGCGCGACGAGGTCGCTGTTGGCTGGTTCCTCGCGCATCGCCATCTCGGCCACGATGCCAACGCCCATGCCCAGGCGCACATAGGTCTTGATGACGTCGGAGTCGATGGCCTCAAGCACGACATTGGGCGTCAGATGGCGCGCGGCGAAGGCCTTGTCGATGCGGGTGCGGCCCGTGAAGCTGGGGTGATAGGACACCAGCGGCTCGGCAGCGAGTTGCTCCAGGCTGACTCGCTCGACGCTGGCCAGCGGATGGTCCCGTGGCACGACCATCACATGCTGCCACTCGTAGCAGGGCAGGGTGACCAGCTCGGGGTACTGCGCCAGCGACTCGGTCGCCAGGCCAAGGTCGGCGGTCTCGTCGATCAGCATGCGCGCGACCTGATCGGGGCTGCCCTGGTGCAGGCTGATGCGCAGCTGCGGCAGGTTCTTTCGCAACTGGGCCACGGGCGCGGGCAGCACGTAGCGGGCCTGAGTGTGCGTCGTCGCGATGGAGAAGGTGCCGCTGTCCTGGCGCGAGTACTCCTCGCCGATGCGCTTCAGGTTGGCCACCTCGCGCATGATGATCTCGATGCAGGCCAGCACCTGCTGGCCGGGCTCGGTGATGCGCCGCAGCCGTTTGCCGTGGCGCGAGAAGATGTCAACGCCCAACTCCTCTTCCAGCTCCAAGATGGCCTTGGACACGCCCGGCTGCGACGTGAACAGCGCCTTGGCCGTCTCGGTCAGGTTGAGGTTGCGGCGGGCGGCTTCCTGAACGAAGCGGAATTGGTGCAGGTTCATTCGGCGAATGCTTGTTCGAGGACGCTCAGGCAGGCCTGGCTGATGGCCTGGAGCACGGCGTCTTGGTCGCCGAGCGGCGCATGCAGCTGCCACTCGATGGCGTCGCCATGCTGCTGGCGCAGGCGGTCCAGCAGCAGCGGCACGTCGCGGCGCACATGGCCGCCGGTACCGAGGAAGAGCGGCATCACATGCACGCGCGTGCAGCCAGCGGCGGCGAGCTGAGCGGCGGCCTCGTCCATGTCAGGCGACATGAATTCGAGATAGGCCATGGCCAGCGGTGTGTCGGGCCGCGCGGCGCGCAGTCGCTCGGTGACGATCTCGAACGGGCGTGCCCAGGCGGGGTCACGCGCGCCATGGGCGAACAGCAGCAGCCCGTCTTTCATCGATACCTCACCAGCCATGTGAATGCCGCCATCGACAGCCCCAGATAGATCAGGCTCGGCGTTGCCGCCACGGCCCAGGGGGTCCAGTTCTGCAACAGTCCCAGATGGCCCGCCACGTTGTTCAGCAGCACGAAGCTGATGCCCAGCATGATGCCGCCGAAGACCTTGATGCTGATGCCGCCCGAGCGCCCATGCAGGTAGGCGAAGGGCAGGGCCAGCGCCACCATGACGAAGCAGGCAAACGGGTAGAAGGCCTTGCGCCAGAACTGGATGTTGTGGGCCTGGGCCGACTGCTCCTGCGCGGACAGGTGGGCGGTGTAGCGGTAGAGCTCCAGCGTCGACATCGACATGGCTGGCAGCACGGCTGCGGCGATGACGCCCGCATGCAACGAGCTTTGCCAGTCGAGCTTTTCGAGCTGCTGTTCGCTGACGACAACCTCGCCGACCGAGCCACTGGCCGTCGGTGCGCCCGGGTTCCAGACTGTGCGCTTGACGGTCTGCAGATGCCATAGGCCCTGGCCGTCCACGTCGACCTTGCCGGCCTCGGTGCGCGACATCAGCCGGCCTTCGGGGTCGAACTCGAAGATGCGCACGTCCTCCAGATCGCCGCCACTGCCCACGCGGCCGACCTGGACGGAGTAGCTGCGCTCCTGACCGTCGACATTGCGGTGATCCTTGAGCCAGGCGCCGCGTTTCGTTGCCGGCGCATTGCGGCTGAAGCGGGCGCGCATCTCGTCACTCTGGCGCTCGACCTGTGGGGCGACATAGTCGCCGACGACGAAGGTCAGTACCGCGAACGCGGCGGCAAGGCCGGCCAACAGGCTCAAGGCCCTTGCGGGACCGAGGCCGCCTGTGCGCAGGATGGTGAATTCGCTGCTCTGCGCCAGCCGAGCGAGCGCAACGATGCCGCCTATCAGCACCGCGATGGGAAAGAGCTCGTAGAAGTTTCCGGGCAATTCCATCGCGGCCAGCAGCGCGGCCTGCGCCGCGCCGGCGCCGACGCGCGACATGCGCTCCATCTCGTCGACGAAGTTGATGAAGAAGTCCAGCGCGAGGAAGGCCAGCGCGACCAGCGCGACCGAACCGACGATGTCCTTGTACAAAAGGCGTCGCACCGTCCTCATGCGGCGGCTCCCGTCGCCCGGCGACGCAGGCAGAAGCGGTTGCCGTTGTCGCGCAGCCAGATGACGGCCAGCGCGAGCACGAAGGCGCCGCCGTGCACGCCGATCAGGGCCCGCGGCAGCGAGGTGCGGCCATTGCCCACCCAGGACTGCGACAGGTTGATGAGGTTGAAGTAGATGACGAAGGCCAGCAGCGCGAACAGCAGGTTCCAGTTGCTGGCTCTGCGCGGGTTGGATGCGGCCAGGCCGACACCCAGCAACGCCATGTTGATGCCGCCGAAGATCAGCCCCAGGCGCCAGGCCAGCTCACCCTGGTTCTTCGGTGTCGGCTGGCGCAACAGGTCCAGTGTCGCGGTGGCCTTGGGCGGCAGTTGGCTCGCGTTGGCCAGCACCTGGGTGTCGGTCAACACCTTGTACTGCTCGAAGCGCGCCAGGCTCTTTTCGCCCGTGTTGAGCTGGGTCTCGTTGCGCTGGCCGTGGTCCAGCACGAGGAAGCGGTCGTTCCCTTCCATGTCCAACCGGCCGCGCGACGCTGTCGTCACCGATTCGCGCTCATGCTGGCTGGCAAGGATGAAGACATTGCGGCCCGTGGCTGCGTCGTCGCCATCGCGTTCGATGAAGAACACACGGCTGCCGTCGCGCGAACTCTGGAACTGGCCGGGCGCCACGCGCGAGAGATCGCTGCGCTTTTGGTAGCGGTCGCGAAGCTCGGCGCTGTTCTGGTTGCCCCAGGGCCAGACGACCAGTTCCAGCACGACGACTGCCAGCAGGATGGGCCAGGCCATGCGCAGCACCGGCCGCACGAATCGCGACAGCGGGATACCGCTGGCGAACCAGATCGTCATCTCCGACTCGCGGTAGGAGCGCCCCAGCGTGACCACGACGGCGATGAACAGCGACAGGATGAGCATGGTCGCCAGGTGGGCAATGGTGGCGTAGCCCATCAGCAGCACGACGTCCTGCGGTGCGACGTTGCCGCCTGCGGCCTGGCCCAGAGTCTTGATCAAGGTCTGCGTCAGCATGATGGTCAGGATGACCACCAGCGTGACCCCGAAGCTCTTTGCCAACTCAGACCGCGTGGATGAATCGAATAACATCAAACGCACTTCTTTCTACTTCAGGTCATTATGGACTTCAAGGTTCAAACCACAGAGCTGGACGCACTCGCTACCGCAGGCGCAGATGCTCTCATCGTGGTGCTGGGCGGCGACTCGCTGCCCCAGGGTCTGGACGCCGCCGTCGCGAAACATGCGCAGGCAGCGATCAAGCTCGGCGACTTCGCACTGAAGGCGGGACAGGCGGTCACGCTGACGCAGGCCGATGGCATCAAGGCGCCCCGCCTTGTGCTTGCCGCCAGCGGCAAGACGACGCTGGCCGCTGCGCGTGCCGCGTTGGCGGCGGGTCTGGCCCAGATCAAGTCGCGTGGCGCTGCCAGTGCGGCTGTGGCCTTTGCGGGCTTCGAGGCCGAGCTCGCCGAGTCGCTGGCGGAGCAGACGGCCATCGCTGGCACGGACGCTGTCTACGTCTATCGCCACACCAAGCCCAGTGCCCCTGCGGCGTCCAAGCTGGCCAAGCTGGTTCTGCTGGTCGGCAAGGCTGAGCAGAAGGCGACCAAGGCGGGCCTTGCGCGCGGTGAGGCCGTCGCTGCCGGCATCGAACTGGCGCGCGAATGTGCCAACCGCCCCGCCAACTACGCCACGCCGACTTACCTCGGCGAAGTCGTGCAGGCCCTGGGCAAGGCCCATGGCCTCAAGGTCGACGTGCTCGACAAGAAGGCCGTCGAGAAGCTCGGCATGGGCAGTTTCCTGTCGGTCGCTCAGGGCTCTGACGAGCCGTTGCGCTTCATCGTCGCCCGCTACGAAGGTGCGCCCAAGACGGTGGCGCCGGTGGTGCTGGTCGGCAAGGGCATCACCTTCGACACCGGCGGCATTTCGCTCAAGCCGGGTGCCGAGATGGACGAGATGAAGTTCGATATGGGTGGCGCGGCAAGCGTCATCGGCACGCTGCGCGCTGTGGCCGAGTTGAAGCCCAAGCTCAACCTCGTCGTCATCGTCGCCGCCTGCGAGAACATGCCCAGCGGCCGCGCGGTCAAGCCGGGCGACGTCGTCACGTCCATGTCCGGCCAGACCATCGAGATCCTCAACACCGACGCTGAAGGCCGCCTCATCCTTTGTGATGCGCTGACGTACGCAGAGCGTTTCAAGCCCGCCGTCGTCGTCGACGTGGCCACGTTGACCGGCGCCTGCGTGATCGCGCTGGGTGGCGTGCGCAGCGGCATGTATGCCAGCGACGACGAACTTGCCGCATCGCTGACCGCCGCCGGTGACGCCGCGCTGGACCCCTGCTGGCGCATGCCGCTGGACGACGATTACGCCGAGGGTCTGAAGAGCAACTTCGCCGATGTACCCAACATCGCCGGTCGCGCGGGCGGCTCCATCACCGCGGCCAAGTTCCTGCAGCGCTTTGCCGGCAAATACCGCTGGGGCCACCTCGACATCGCCGGCACGGCCTGGAAGGGCGGCGCCGCCAAGGGCTCGACCGGCCGGCCCGTGGGTCTGCTGACGCACTTCGTGCTGAGCCAGGCCAAGTAATGCGGGTCGAGCGACGGGCCGCCCCTAGCCGACCCGCCATCCCCTTGGGGGATCGGTCGGCGTACGCGCCGGCCGAGGGGTTCACATGACGCAGCAGGTCAGCTTCTACAGCAACGCGGCCGACCCGCTGCACTTTGCCTGCCGGCTGGTGCGGCGCGCCCTTGCCTCGGGCAAGCCGGTGGGCGTGCATGTGCCGCCAGCACTCGCTGCGCGCTTGGACGAATTGCTGTGGAGCTTCGACGCGGCGGAGTTCATCCCGCACAGGCGTTGGGACGGCGCGACACCTCCGGCGCCTGGAGAGGTGTTGCTCGTCGAAGATGCTGCAAGCCTGCCGCATCGCGGGCTGCTGCTGAACCTGGCGGACAACCTGCCTGGCGATGCCTTCCAGTTCGAGCGTGTGCTGGAGGTGGTCGGGCTTGAGCCGGCTGGGGTGCAGGCGGGTCGCGTGCGCTACCGCGCGTACCAGCAGTCCGGGGCTACGCTGGACCACTTTTCAGCGGCAGGTTGACCCTCCGAGGCCCATGCTTTCCCGTATGAGGGGGCTTTCGGATTTGGGATATGTTCATTTCGTTGAAAACTCAACAGTTTTGCTGGTCTCTTTCTCTCTTCCCCTTCCAAACCGGAGTTGATCCATGCAAGTCAAAGTGAATGTGTTGGTGGGTGCCGTGGCTGCGCTGCTGAGCGGTGCCGCGATGTCCCAGGATCTGGTCGTCAAGATCGGCCACGTGGGCCCGACCAGTGGCGCCATCGCCCACCTGGGCAAGGACAACGAGCTGGGCGCGCGCCTGGCCATCGAGGAACTGAACGCCAAGGGCGTCATGATTGGCGGCAAGAAGGCCAAGTTCGAACTGCTGGCTGAAGACGATGCCGCCGACCCGAAGCAGGGTACGGCTGCGGCATCCAAGCTGGTGGACTCCAAGGTCAACGGCGTGGTGGGCCACTTGAACTCGGGCACCTCCATTCCCGCGTCCAAGATTTACAGCGACGCCGGCATTCCCCAGATCAGCCCGTCTGCCACGGCCGTTGAATTCACCAGCCGCGGCCTGAAGAACACCTTCCGTGTGGTGGCCAATGACGGCCAACTCGGCGGCACGCTGGGTCGCTATGCCGCGACGACGCTCAAGGCCAAGAAGGTCGCTGTGATCGACGACCGCACAGCCTACGGCCAGGGCGTGGCGAAGGAGTTCGAGAAGGGTGCCAAGAGCAAGGGCGCCGTCGTGGTGGGCCATGAATTCACGACCGACAAGGCCGTCGACTTCACCACCATCCTGACCACGCTCAAGGCCAAGAAGCCCGACGTGGTGTTCTTCGGCGGCATGGACGCCGTGGCTGGCCCGATGCTGCGCCAGATGAAGCAGCTGGGCATTGAGGCCAAGTTCATGGGCGGTGACGGCATCTGCACGGGCGAACTGCCCAAGCTGTCTGCCGGCACCATGGCCGACGGTCAGGTGGTCTGCGCCGAGGCTGGCGGGGTTGAAGGCGAAGCCAAGAAGTCGATGGATGACTTCCGTGCCAAGTTCAAGGCCAAGTACAACATCGAGGTCCAGATCTACGCGCCCTACGTCTATGACGCGGTCAACGTGTTGGTCGACGCCATGGTCCGCGCCAAGTCCTCCGAGCCGGCCAAGTACTTGCCCGAACTGGCCAAGACCTCCGGCTACAAGGGTGTGACCGGCACGATCGCCTTTGATGCCAAGGGTGATATCAAGAACGGCTCTCTGACTCTCTACACCTACAAGGGTGGCAACCGCGAGCAGATCGCCGTCGTGCGCTGATCCTGCAGGGCAACGCTCGCCGTCAGGGGCGAGCGCTTTCTGTCACCAAGAACCCGCCGCTGGCGGGTTCTTCTTCTTTGCGGCGGGTGGTTTGAAACTGTGCGAAGGCGCAGACGATAAACGAGCGCATGAAGCGACAGCGCGAGTTGACAAATCGTTTGGCGCGCGGGATTGATCATATTGACCCGTGCAATATTCACGATCCGAGCCGTCGGTGGCGGGCCGGGTGCTGCGCAGCTTTGAAAAAGCGGTTTCGCCGAATTTCAAATGTCCGGCTGTGCGTTTCGCACGCTTTGCCAAGCGGGCCTGGTGGCTGTCATGGTGCTGTCGCCTGCTTTCGGGTCTACTGCCGCCGGCTTGAAAACGACCGTTGCGGCAGCTTGCGTCGCGTTCCCGACGGAGACGGATTCAAGGGGCAGGCACCCTCCAAACGGGGGGCTTTCAAGCCCATGGGCCGGAGGCATGATGCCGGCGCGATCAAGGTGGGATGGACTATGGGCGTCGCGGCGTCAATCCCGAAACTCCCAAGGTTCGCTCGGCGGTCTTCGAGACGTCAGGCGGTCATTGGTCCGGCAATCCTCGCGCCGGGGTGAATGAATATTGGAATTGAATTCTGAATTTCGTTGATCGGATGGCAAATGCGGAAGACGCCCAGCGGAAGTGATCGGGGAAAAAGATGATTCGAATATTCAACCATTACCTGCATAAGCAGACCTTGCTCCAGGTCTTCTTTGATCTCGGCCTGATCGTTTTCGCTGTCATCGCCGTCGTTTTGAGCCAGGGCGAAGCGGCTCAGACCGTGCTGCCCTTCGCGGCCTCCCACGGCCTGTCTCTGGCCGGCTGCATGTTCGTCATCAATTCGGCCACGGGCTTCTATCAGCACGTACACAACCGTTCCGTTACTGAATCCTGCGCGCGTGCGTTGTTCGGCCTGCTGTTCGGCCTGCCGCTGGCCTACGCCATCTTCAGCCTGGTGCCTTCGGACACCAGCCACCGTGACCTGCTGACCCTTGTCGCAATGGCTGCGGTGGCGGCCGTCATGGTGCACCGCGTCTATGCGGCGCACTCTGGCACGCAAGCGCGCATGCGCAGCCGCATCCTGATCTTCGGCACGGGCCCGGCCGCACGCACGGTGGGCAACACGCTGCGTGCCTCCGACCCGCATGCGCAGATCGTTGGCTACTACGCCGGCCCGAATGAAGAGCAGCACGAAGTGCCGCACGCCGAGATCATCAACGACGGCGCCAACCTGACCGAGGCTGCTTTGCGGCACAACGTCGACGAGATCGTTGTGGCTCTGAGCGAGCGCCGCGGCGGCAGCATGCCGCTGCGTCAATTGCTGGACTGCAAGTTGTCGGGCGTGCGCGTTGTGGACATTGCGACTCACTTCGAGAAGACGCTGGCCCAGATCAACATCAAGCATGTCAATGCCGGATGGCTCGTGTTCGGTGACGGCTTCAGCCAGGGCATGTTGAGGGCTGGGATCAAGCGTGTCTGCGATGTGATCTTCGCCACCCTTATCCTGGCCATCTCCTGGCCGCTGATGCTGGTCACGGCGCTGGCCATCCGTCTGGAGTCGCGCGGCCCGGTGCTGTATCGCCAGGAGCGAGTTGGCCTGAACGGCGTGCCGGTCAAGGTCATCAAGTTCCGCAGCATGCGCACCGATGCCGAAAAAGACGGCAAGCCGCGCTGGGCGACCAAGAACGACGATCGCGTCACCCGCGTCGGTCGTTTCATCCGCAAAGTGCGCATCGACGAACTGCCCCAACTCTTCAACGTGCTCTGGGGCGAGATGAGTATGGTGGGCCCGCGCCCGGAGCGCCAGTTCTTCGTCGACGAGTTGGTCGCCAAGATCCCCTACTACGCCGTGCGCCACAGCGTGAAACCGGGCGTGACGGGCTGGGCCCAGGTGCGCTATGAGTATGGGTCGACGATCGAAGACTCGGTCGAGAAACTGCAGTACGACCTGTACTACGTCAAGAATCACTCGCTCTTCCTTGATCTGTTGATCATGCTGGAGACCGTGGCAGTGGTTCTGACCGGCAAGGGCGCTCGCTGAGCACGCGCTGCCGGCTTCGGCGTAAGCGCCGATGCTGCGGGTCCGCAGTGCATGCTTGAATCCGCCATGCCCAGTGCCAAATCGGATACCGCCTCGGGCGCCTTGCTTGAGGCGCTTGCGCCCATTGCGTCCCTGAGCAGCCTTGGCGACCTGATCTGCTGCGCGGCCTACGGCTTGTTCGCGCTCTACTTTGCGCATCGGCTGCTGCGTGGCAGCTTGCCGGTGAAGGTCCCGGCCGTCGTGTTTCTCGCCGCTTTGGTCGCGAGTTCCGCCTGGGCCGGTTTTGGCTTGGCGAACGGTCTCCGGCATTGGTCCGATCGCTTTTCGACTTGGCTCGTGCCCGGTCTTGACGTGCTGCGCTTTGGCCTTTGGTTTGCCTTCCTGCTGATCTTGTTGCCACCAGCGCGGCGCGGTGGTGGGCTGGCGTGGGTGAGGCCGGTGGTCATGCTGGCGGTGACGGCGCAAGTGGGTTTGATACTCCTTGCCGACCGGATGCCTGCCGACGCCCTGGCGCGGCCGCAGGCCTTTGGTGCGCTGGGCCTCGCGGTACTCGGGTTGGTGCTTGTCGAACAGATGCTGCGCAACGTGGCCGCAGACGTGCGATGGAACGTCAAGCCGTTCTGCCTTGGCCTGGGCGGGATCTTCATCTTCGATCTGTTCATCGGCTCGCAGACTGCGCTGTTCCTGCGCTTCGATGGCGACGCGGTCAGTGTGCGTTCGCTGGTGCATGCCGCCGCCGTGCCTTTGCTCTATGTGGCGTCACGCCGCCATGGAGGCTGGCTTGGCAAGCTGCACGTGTCACGCGCTGCGGTCTTCCATTCGGCGGCGCTGCTGCTGGTCGGTGCCTATCTGTTGATCGTTGCCGGCGTCGGCTACTACGTGCGCTACACCGGCGGGCAATGGGGACGGGCGCTGTCGGTGGCGCTGGTCTTCGTGGCGCTGGTCGCCTTGGCCTTGGTAGTGGCCTCTGGCTCGGTGCGGGCACGGCTGCGCGTCTACATCAGCAAGAACTTCTTCAGCTACCGCTACGACTATCGCGAGGAGTGGTTGCGCTTCACGCGACTGCTGGCCAGCAGTGTGGAGCCCGAGCACACGGCCGAAACTGCTGTGCGTGCGCTGTGCAACCTCGTCGAAAGCCCGAGCGGCATGTTGTGGATGCAGCGTTCGGCGGACGCAGAGTTCGTACAGGCGGCGCGCTGGAATCTTCCCGCCCAGCCCGGCAGTGAAGCGCGCGACGGCTCGCTGGCGACGTTCTGGCAGGAGCGTGCGTGGATCATCGATCTGGACGAATGGCGCACGCGGCCCGATGCGTACCCGGGTCTGAAACTGCCCACCTGGTTGGTGGACGAGCCGCGCTGCTGGCTCGTAGTGCCGCTGTTGGTGCGCGAGGCCTTGATCGGATTCGCGGTGCTCGGCAAACCGCGAGTCGTTGTCGAGCTGAACTGGGAAGTGCGTGACCTGCTGCGCACTGCGGCCAGCCAGGCGTCGGGCTACTTGGCCCAGGCTCAGGCCACGGAGGCGCTGCTGGAGGTGCGCAAGTTCGACGCCTTCAACCGCATGTCAGCCTTCGTCGTGCATGACCTGAAGAACATCGTCACGCAACTGTCGCTGATGATGAAGAACGCCAAGCGACTGCGTGACAACCCCGAGTTTCAGCAGGACATGCTGGACACCGTCGAGAACTCGCTGGAGAAGATGCGCCAGCTGATGCTTCAGCTGCGCCAGGGCGATAAACCGCATGGCGTGACGAGCGGCGTCGACCTGGAGCAGATCGCCAGGCGCCTGGCTGCAGCGGCCTCAAGCAAGGGCAGGGCGCTCGAGCTGGACTTGTGGCCCGGCGTCAACACGCGCGGCCATGCCGAGCGCGTCGAGCGTGTGCTCGGCCATGTTGTGCAGAACGCCTTCGACGCAACCCCGCCGAGCGGCCGCGTCAGCCTGACGCTGGATGCTGAAGGGAGCCAGGCCCGTGTACGAGTCGCCGATACCGGCTGCGGCATGAGCGAGGATTTCATTCAGAATCGGCTCTTCAAGCCTTTCCAGACCACCAAGGCCGCCGGCATGGGCATCGGTGCTCACGAGAGCTATCAATACGTGCAGGAACTTGGAGGCAAGATCAGCGTGCAGAGTGAATTGAACCGTGGCACCACCGTGACGCTGCTGCTCCCCTTGTTCCACGCCCACACCGACGCGCCTCGGACTGCGCTCGAAGCGCGATGAACACGCCCCGTCACGCGCCGCTCTTGATCGTCGAGGACGATCTGGCCTTGCAGAAGCAGCTCAAGTGGTCCCTGGACCGCTTCGAGTCCGCCACCGCTGACGATGTCGCGAGCGCTGTGCTGCAGTTCCGCCGGCACAGCCCAGCGGTTGTCACCATGGATCTTGGCCTGCCGCCAGACCGCGACTCCGTCTCAGAGGGCTTCAAATGCCTTGAGAAGCTGCTGGAGCTCGACCCCGGCGTCAAGGTCATCGTGCTGACCGGCCAGAACGACCAGGGCAATGCACTGCGCGCCATCCGCATGGGTGCCTACGACTTTCTCGCCAAGCCGGTCGATCCCGACGTGCTGAGCCTCACCGTCGAGCGTGCCTACCGGCTCTATGAGTTGCAGCAGGAGAACCGCCGCCTGCAGATGCAGCAGAACAGCGACGTCTTCTCTGGCCTCATCACGCGCGACCCCGGCATGCAGCGCGTCTGCCGCATGATCGAGAAGGTCGCACCCAGCGACGCAACCGTGCTGCTGCTGGGTGAAAGCGGCACCGGCAAGGAGGTGCTGGCCCAGGGCCTGCACGACGCTTCCAAACGCAAGGGCCGCTTCGTCGCGATCAATTGCGCGGCCATCCCAGAGACGCTGCTGGAGAGCGAGCTTTTCGGCTACGAGAAGGGCGCCTTCACCGGCGCCAACAAGGCGACGCTGGGCAAGATCGAAACGGCCAATGGTGGCACGCTGATGCTCGACGAGATCGGTGACCTGCCCATGCCGCTGCAGGCCAAGCTGCTGCGCTTCCTGCAGGAGCGTGTCATCGAGCGCGTTGGCGGTCGACAGGAGATCCCGATCGACGTGCGCGTAGTCGGCGCCACTCACCAGGACCTGACGGCGCGCATCGCCGACGGCCGTTTCCGCGAGGACCTCTACTACCGTCTCGCCGAGATCGTTGTGGAGATCCCGCCGCTGCGCGACCGCGTCGGTGACCCGGTGCTGCTGTCGCATGCCTTCGCGCGGCGCTTCGCCACCGAGATGCGGCGCCCCGTGCCTACGTTGACCGACGACGCCGTCAGGGCGCTGGAGTCCCATCGTTGGCCTGGCAATGTGCGTGAGCTTCAGAACATGCTCAAACGCGCAGTCATCATGGCCGATGAGGATCGCATTGCGGCCGCCGACTTGGGCCTGCGCGCTGTGGCCGCGACCAGCAGCGATGACAGCGAGCTGGACCTGCGCGCCGTGCGGGAGATCGCCGAGCGCCAGGCCGTCATCACCGCGCTCGCCCGAACCGATGGCAACATCGTCAAGGCAGCCGAGGTGCTGGGCGTCAGCCGCCCGACGCTCTACGACCTGATGAACCGGTTGCAGATCAGGTGACGATGGTCATTGAGGCGGTTGGCACCTGCGGCAAGATGCGACGTTGGACTGGCGCCCGACCAGCCGATCTCTTCAAAGTACCGACAGGGAGCCCGCCATGAGTGCCACTCGACGTTCTCCTGCCAAGCGATGGTTTGACCAAGCGACGCAGTTGGTGTTGGGCCGACTGCCGGCGCGGGCCCGCTTCGCGATGCAGCGGGCAGCGTTGGATTGCGACCCCGACCCTCATCTGCGGATCGAGCTCAAAGTGGCCGAAACCCGGCAGGAGCTGGAGGATTGCTTCAAAATCCTGCACGACGCCTACGTGGAGCGCGGCTTCATGAAGCCCGATCCGTCAGGCATGCGGGTCACCGTCTATCACGCGCTGCCGACGACGACGACGCTCTGCGCGAAGTGCGATGGGCGCGTCGTTGGCACGATCTCCATGATCCGCGAGGGCGTCTTTGGCCTCCCGCTGCAAAGCAGCTTCGACCTCGAACAGGTGCGCAAGAAGCCCGGCCAGATCGCTGAAATCTCCGGGCTGGCCGTGCATGCCGACTTCCGCAAGGCCCCGGGCGCGGTCTTGTTCCCGCTGATGAAGTTCATTCGGGAGTATTGCGTCGAGGTGTTCGATACCCGCCACTTGGTCATCGCAGTCCACCCCGATCAGATCGATTTCTACGAATCATTGCTCTTCTTTGACCGCCTGCGCGACACGCCCGTCCCCAGCTATGACTTCGCGAACGGCGCGCCCGCTGTCGGTGCGACGCTGGACCTGCAGGCCGCCCCCGCCGTCTTCAAGCGGGGCTATCGCGGCAGGCCGCCGCGCAAGAATCTGCATCACTTCTTCTTCGAGTTGAAGCTGCCGCATATCAAACTGCCCCAGCGCCGGTATTTCACGACCAACGCCCCGGTCATGACCCCGGAAATGCTCGACTATTTCTTCAACCAGCGCACGCAAGTGTTCGAGAACCTCGACAGCCGTCGCAAGGCGTTGCTCTGCTCCATCTACGACGTCCCCGAATACCGGCGTGTGCTGCCATTCGCAAGTGACGCACCGTTTGCCGCACATCCCTTGCGCCACCACCAGCGCTATTCACTGCGAGCGCCGGCCGAACTCAAGCTCGAGATCGACGGTGTCGAGAGGCTGTTCGTGTTCAATGTCGTCGAGGTTTCGCTGGCAGGGTTCCTGGCCGAGTCACGGCTGGAACTGCCGCTCAACATACAAGGCGAGGCACGCGTCCAGCTCGGCGTGCAGGACTGGTCGTACAGCCATGTGCGCGCGGTGAGATGCAAGCAGGTTGATGGGTCGAGCTTCTATGGCTTTCATGTGAACGATCCAGACGACACCTGGCGCCGTTGCGTCGCCGCGCTCGAAGTCAGCTTTACGTCGCGTGACCTCGTGCAATGAGGCGCCGCAGCCTGTTCTGGGGCCTGGCCCTCGCGCCCCTTTGGGCGTCCGCCGGTGATTTGCCGGCCCTGATCGAGCGCAGCAAGCCTTCCGTCGTGCTCGTCGGCACCTATGCGCCGACCGACAGTCCGCGCTTCGGTTTTCGTGGCACAGGCTTCGCCGTGGCCGACGGTGGCTGGGTGGTCACCAACGCCCATGTGCTGCCGTCCCCGGAGGTGACCGAGGCCGAGCGCCGTGTCGCTATCCAGGTGCGCGCTCCCAATGGCGATTGGGAGCTGCGGCTGGCCCGCATTGCAGCGCTTGATCGTGCTCGTGACCTCGTCGTGCTTGGCTTTGAGGGCGCGCCGATCCGGCCGCTGCGCATCGCCGATCCATCCTTGGTCCGCGAAGGGCGCGCCGTCCTGTTGATGGGTTTTCCAATCGGTGGCGCCCTTGGCTTCTCCACGGTCAGCCACCGAGGCATCATTTCTGCTATCACGCCGATCTCGTTGCCGGCAGCCAACGCCCGAAGCCTTGACCCACGGGCGCTGCGCCAGTTGCGCGCCGGTAGCTTCGACATCCTGCAACTCGACGCGACGGCATACCCAGGCAACAGCGGCGGCCCTGTGCTGGACCAGGAATCAGGCGATGTTGTTGGCATCGTCAACATGGTGCTGACCAAGGCCGGCAAGGAGTCTGCGCTGAGCCAGCCGTCCGGAATAAGCTACGCCATCCCGGCTTCGCTGCTCAGACCGTTGATCGAATCTGCCAAGACGGAAAGCCCGAGTGTTGGCCCGGCCGTACAGAAGTGAAGTCAGGGCTGCTGAGCCTGCTGGCAGCACAAACGTCACGCGTCCGCAGCCTACGAGATGTCCGTGCCGTCGCTCCCTGGCCAGCGGTGTTTTAGTTGATACGATCAAAGCACTTTGAGGTAACTCGTGGATCCATCGACTTCAAGCGGCGGCGGCAATCTTGGCAATAGGTTCGAGGACCTGTTCGATTTCTCGGTTGCCCTCGATGCGCAGAGCATCGAGATGGTGTACCGGATTCGGCACGATGTTTATTGCCGGGAGCTTGGCTGGGAGGCGGTTCGCCCGGATGGCCTTGAAACGGACGACTACGACCGGCACTCGGTCCATTGCCTTCTGCGCAGGCGGGGTACCGGTGAGCCGGTGGGGTGTTCCCGCCTAGTGCTGGCCCGGCCGGATGATCCCTCGTTCCCCTTGCCGTTCGAAGTCAGTTGTCGTGAAGCGATTTATCGTGACCAGGTTGACCCTGCTGGACTGCCGCGACACGACGTGGGCGAGGTCTCCAGGCTTGCGGTGATGGGAGGCTTTCGCCAGCGCCAGGGCGAAAGTCACGAGCCCGTCACGGTCGACAATCGGGACTTTGAATCCAAGGGCGGCCAGCCCCGTTTTCCGTTCATTCCGATGAGCCTGTATCTTGGCGCGGCGGCTATTGCGCGGCGGCTCAATGTCGAGAATGTGTTCGTGCTGACCGAGCCGCGCTTGGCGAGCCACTTTGTGCGCCTTGGATTTGACATTCATCCGATCGGTGACGCGATAGAGCATCGTGGCGCTCGCGTGCCTTCGTTGCTCAGCTCCAGCAAGGTGGTAGGCAACTTGCGGCCCCTGATCAAGCCGCTGTATGCGGTGATTGACCGCTTGGTGACCCGCTCGTTTGAGGCTCACCCGGACGCGCTGGAAAGGTTTCGGCCGACCCCGTACTGACCGCCTGTGTGCGGCGCCATCCGCAGCATCGATTCGTGCTGCAAATTCTTCAGAATGATTTCATGAACATTGCTTTGTCATCTGGCTTTGGCAAGAAGCGTACGTGTGCAGCCGGATTGGCGCTCTCGGGTGCGCTTCTGGTGGGATGCTTCGAGAAGTCTGCCGATCAATACCTTGCAGCTGCCAAGGCAGATCTGGCCAAGAAGAACGACGCTGCGGCGGTAATCCAGCTGAAGAATGCCCTCCAGGGCAATCCGTCGCTGGCCGAGGCTCGCGTCCTTCTCGGTGACGCGCTGCTGCAAGGCGGTGATGCGCGCGGCGCGCTGACCGAACTCAACAAGGCCAAGGAACTGGGCTCCAAGGACGACAGGCTCGAACCTTTGATTGCCCAGGCCATGCTGGGTCTGAACCAGTTCGCCAAGGTGATCTCCGATTTTGCGGAAGTTACGCTGGCCTCGAAGCCCGCGCACGCAGACTTGCAGGCTTCGCTGGCCGTTGCCTATAGCGCCACCGGCAATGCCGCGAAGGCGTTGCAACGCGCAAACGCCGCAGTGGAGGCTGATGCGGACAACCTTCGCGCGCAGTTGGTCCGAGTGCGGCTGGTTGCTACGGCCTCCGGGCCGGCCGAGGGTGTCGCTGCCGTCGATGCCGTGCTCGCAAAGTCAGCCCAGAGCGCCGACGGCTGGCAGGTCAAGGGCGATCTGTTGAGCCTGCAGGGCAAGCCAGACGAGGCCATGTCGGCCTACCGCAAAGCGATCGAGTTGAACAAGGCGCATGCGCTGGCTCATGTGGGCGTTTTCCACTTGTTGCTGGCCAAGAAGGATCTCGATGGCGCCAAGGCCGAACTCGATGCGCTGCGCGGAATTCGCGGCGCAGTCGGTCAGGTGAAGCTGCTGACAGTGCTGTTGGCCTTGGAGCGCAACGATCTGAACGCCGCGCGCGACGGCATGCTGGCCTTGCTGAAGATGGCGCCAGATGACGTCAGAGTGATGCATCTGGCCGGCGTCGTCGCATACAGACGAGGGGCGCTGTTGGAGGCCGAGGACTATCTCGGTAAGACGCTTCACGCCGCGCCTGACTTTGAGAAGGCTCGCGTGCTGCTGGCACAGACCCAGTTGCGCGCCGGCGACCCGGGCAAAGCGTTGACTTCGCTTCAGCCTTTGCTGGGTGAGGGAGCCAGCAATACGGCGGCCTTGAATGTCGCTGCCGAGTCCTACCTGCAGGCGGGTGATACGCAGCGCGCCGAGGCCGCGTTCGCCAAGCTTTCCAAGCTCAATCCTAACGACGTACCGACCCGCACTGCGCTGGCGCTGGTGGAAATCAGCAAGGGCCGTGTCGAGCAGGGAATCTCGGTCTTGAAGACCTTGTCGGCCTCCAGCCCCACTCCGGTGGCCGACCTGGCCCTGGTGACGACCTTCATGCAGCGCAAGGAGTGGGACCAGGCGTTGAAGGCCATCGATACCCTTGAGCGCAAGACGCCAGACAGTGCAGGGCCGAGCAATCTGCGCGGCCGCATTGAACTCGGGCGAGGCAATCAGGACAAGGCGATCCAGGCTTTTGAAGCGGCGCTGAAGATCGATCCCGCCTATTACCCGGCAGCGGACGTTCTGGCGGCAATGGACATGGAAGCCAAGAAGCCCGATGCGGCCAAGGCTCGCTTCGAGAAGGTCCTGGCCGTCAATCCAAGGAGCCTCCCGGCCAACATGGCACTGATCGCGTTGCGCGAACAAGCCGGCGCCAACAAGGACGAACTGGTGGCTGCGCTGGAGGCCCTGATAAAGCAAATGCCCTCAGAGGTGCAGCCGCGTCTGGCATTGATAGAACTGCAACTGCGCCGTCAGCAGATCAAGGCTGCACTGTCCATTGCGACCGAAGCCGTCGCCGCGCTGCCGAACCATCCAGGTGTGCTGAGGCAGCTCGCCACCGCCCAGGCGATGTCCGGCGACTACAACCAGGCCATCAGCACCTACAACAAGCTGGTTGCGCTGCAACCCAACGCGCCCGAGCCGCAGATGTTGCTCGCCCAGGTCTATGCCGCGCGCGGGGACAAGGCAGCGTCGCGCCAGGCGATGGAACGTGCACTGAAGCTGAAGCCCGGTTACCAACCAGCCCTGCGGGCGATGGACACCAACGAACTCTCGGCCGGCAACCTCACCGAAGCGCGTCGGCTTGCCGACTCCATGAAGAACCTGTATCCCAGCGATCCGCTGGCGCACTCGATCGTTGGCGATGTGGCTGCGGTGCGCAAGGACTTGGCCGGCGCGGTGCTGAACTACCGGGCCGCATTGAAGCTGCTGCCCCAGGTGGATGTGGCGATCAAGCTGCACCGAGTGCTGAATGGTGCTGGCAAGCACCCTGAGGCGAAGCAGTTCGAGGCTGAGTGGATGGCCGCGCATCCCAAGGACCTGAAGTTCCTCGTCTACACCGCCGATGCCATGCTTCTGCTGAAGGACTACGACTTGGCCCGCGACCGCTACCTGTCGGTGCTGAAGTTGCAGCCAGACAATCCCAATGCCCTGAACAACGTTGCCTGGCTTCTGAACCGCAGCAAGGACCCGAAGGCGCTGGAGTACGCCGAGAAGGCGGCCAAGCTGGCGCCAAACAATCCGGACTACATGGACACGCAGGCGCAGGCCCTGGCAAACGCGAACCGCTTGGACAAGGCCATCGAGATTCAGAAGAGGGCGGTCGCCCTGTCGCCCGAACATGCCATGTACCGCTTCAACCTTGCGCAGTACTACGTCAGCTCCGGTCAAAAATCGCAAGCCCGCGAGCAACTGCAGCATTTGGCCGAACTCGGTGATGGGTTCCGTCAGCAAGCCGAGGTGAAGAAGTTGATGGAGGCGCTCTGAGCGCTTGTCGGGAAACTTGACACTTTGGGGCGAGTAGCTTGTCTTCAGGTGACGAAAACAAGAAAATCTCTTTTGCGACAGTCACTTGCTGTTGCTGGCACGAAGGCTGCTTATTGAATTGCAAGATCGTGCGGAAGTCGCATGTTCGTAACGTCAGGAGAGTTGTAATGAACTTCAAGAAAATTGCCGCCGTGCTCTCGATGGCTACTGCGACCGCAGCATTCGCCGCCCCGAGCATCTCCAACCTCGACGGCACGAAGACGCCGTTCGGTGGTTTTGACTGGGACAGCTCGTCGGCTGCCTGGACTTCGGGCTTTGATCCGCTGAACAGCCCCACGTTCACGCTGAACTACGTTGGCTGGGCTTCGAACGTGAAGACCACGAGCGGTGGCAACATGGCCCTGGGTCAGTTGGACGACTCAGCCGATGGCGTTGCCAATTCGCTTTTCCAGACTTTGGGTATCCCGGGTGCAGGCTCTTACGAGTACACCGTCGTTGCCACGCTGCAAGAGAAGATCATCAGCTGCAACGTCACCTTCACTGCTTGCCAGTTCCAAGTGGTCAGCGGCTCGTTTGACATCTACTACGATGTCACAGCCAATGCCAAGGCCGACGGCGCAGTCTGGAGCGGTTTCTCCAACGGCACGAAGATCGTTTCGGGCAACTTCTATGGTGGCGCTACGACTGACTTCCAGAATCCTGTTGGCGGCCAAGCCAACCTGACTGGTTTTGTGACCTACACGAACGCGACTTTCATCAACCCGGCGCTGGTTGGCACGAACGTCACGTCGACGCTGCAACTCGGCTCTGCTGTGACGAACTTCGCCGCCCCGACTTCGGTCGACGGCAATGCTGTCGGTGTTGGTCAAGTGGTGTTCCAGGCTGATGCGAACCAGACGTTCACGACGATTCCTGAGCCTGCCTCGCTGGCTCTGGTTGGTCTGGCTCTGGGTGGCCTCGGCTTCGTCGCTCGCCGCCGCAAGTAAGCTGATCCGGCGCAAGCCGGTCACAACAAAGCGCCCCGAATTTCGGGGCGTTTTTTTTGGCGCTTTGCGCGTCCCTTCGTGATGTACCGAAGCGCGGACGGCCATCGCCAGAAATGGGTAAGCGCCCGGCCATGCCATCTTGACGGCGTCCGGTTCAGTCGCTGGGCGGGTTGATCTCGCCTGTCGGCGCACCGGTGTCGAAGTGCCTGGCGATGGCACGGTCGAGCCTTTGAGGAGTGCTTGTAGGACCTCGCTGCCGTGTCGCACGAGCATGGCCTGCGAGTTGGGGCCATTGGCAGCGGCGGCCGTCCATTCGACGGGGCCGAAGGCGCCCAGCATGATGTCGCCGCCGTCCTCCATGAGACCCTCGATGTTCTTCATGCGGTTCTGGCCTCACTGCCGGCGTGACCCTGCGCCAGGCCCGTCACCACGGCCGCGCGTTGCTCAGCCAGCTCGAGGCCCACGAACATCCGGGCCTTGTGCCCCATCGCCGAAGGCTTGATCTGCCGCTCCAGTTGGTTGTTGTCGATGAGCGCCGGCCCGCCGTCCAGGGGCTCCGTCAGCGCCACCCCGTGATTGGTCGTGTCGTCGATTGCAGCACCATCAAGCGCGTTTCTTCACCCTCTGGATGGAAATGCGCGGGTGAATCATGTTGGCGTGAGCTACTCCCTGCAGGAGCTGGAAGGCCGTGGCGACGGTCTTGCCGTCTTGGGCATCGTTGCCGCTGGTGGCCGAGACCTGCCACTCAGTGCCACCGGCGCGCGGGCACGACTCGGTGGACCGATGACATCGGCAGTGTGCGGCGCCTCGGTGTCCATGCCGGCATGGAGGTCGGCCTTGGCCGGAGTGCGCTGATTCTCATGGCGAGGCGAGGCCGGCAGCAATTGCGATAGCTGCCAAACCTGCTTATCAAAATTGGGTTCGGGCGCCCGGTCGCGTCAACACAAACTGACCAGCTTGAGGTCGCACGCATCGCGCAGCCCACGGCCCAGCAGGTTGAAGGCCAGCACCGCCAGGCAGGTGGCGGTGCCGGGCATCAGCGCGATGTGCGGCGCGTCGGTCATGGGTCGCGCCGTAAGCCAGGCTGAGCAACTGCGGTACGCCGGCGCGGCTGACGCTGGAGGTCAGCCTGGGCTGGGGCGTTTCCTTCTACCGCCGCAAACTCAGTTGCTGCGCGAGAAGCGCGGCGCCTTGGCCGGTTGCCAGTGGCCCCCCTCGGTCTGCACAAAGCTGCCGCGCGCCAGCGCATGCCGATGCAGCGGTGCCTCTGCCAGCGTCAGCACCGGCGCGAGGCAGACGTCGCTGCCCTCCAGCAGCGCAGCCCACTCATCCCGCGTCTTCTCGCGAATGCGCGCTGCGACACGCTCGCGCAACGCAGGCCATTGCCGCCAGTCTTGCTGTGCGGATGGATCGACGTCGCCCAGCCCCAGGCGATGCAGCAACTCGGCGTAGAACTGCGGCTCCAGCGCACCCAGCGACACGAAGCGGCCGTCGGCGCATTCGAAGCAGTCATAGAACGGCGAGCTGTGAAGGAAGAAGTTCTGCGCCGGTTCGTCGCTCCAGCGGCCGGCCGCGCGCAGCGAATGCAGCAGGCTGGACAGCAGACCGACGCCGTCGACCATGGCCGCGTCCACGACCTGGCCGCGGCCGCTGCGCTGGGCTTCCCATAGCGCAGCCATCAGGCCGAAGGCCAGCAGCATCGCGCCGCCGCCCATGTCGCCCACCAGCGTGGCCGGCAGGCTTGGCGCCACGCCAGAGTGGCTGGCGATGGACAGCACACCGGTCAGCGCGACGTAGTTGATGTCGTGTCCTGCTGCCTGGGCCAGCGGGCCGGTCTGGCCCCAGCCGGTCAGGCGGCCGTAGACGAGGCGGGGGTGGCTGGCCGAGAAGGTTTCAGGGCCGAGCCCGAGCCTTTCCATGACACCGGGGCGAAAGCCTTCGATGAGCGCATCGGCGCCTTCGATCAACCGACGCGCTTCGGCCAGGCCTTCGTGCGTCTTCAGGTCCAGGCAGACGCGCCGCTTGCCGCGGTCCAGTGCCGTGCCGGTGTCTATCACCTGGCCGCCGGGGCGGTCGATGACGAGCACGTCGGCACCGTGGTCGGCCAGCAGCATGCCGGTCAACGGGCAGGGCCCGAGGCCGGCCATCTCGATGATGTGCAGGCCGGCCAGCGGGCCTCGTTGGGGTGAGGAGTCCATGGCGACAATGCTCGCATGAGCAAGGCATTCACCAAGGAAAGCGATTCCGTCGACGATGACGACGGCGACGGCCCGTCGCTGCTTGCGCTTCCCGCCGGCGCGCGCAACTACCTGACGCCGGCCGGCTATGCCCGGCTGCGCGCGGAGTTCATGGAGCTGCTGGACGGCGAGCGGCCGAAGATCGTCGAGATCGTTTCCTGGGCCGCCAAGAACGGCGATCGCTCGGAGAACGGCGACTACCTGTACGGCAAGAAGCGCTTGCGCGAGATCGATCGCCGGCTGCGCTTTCTGACCAAGCGGCTGGACATTGCCGAGGTGGTGGACCCCAGCGCGCATCACGGCACCGAGCAGGTGTTCTTCGGCGCGACGGTGACCTACGCCAACGCGCGCGGCGAAGAGAAGACCATCCGCATCATCGGCATCGACGAGGCGGACAGCCTGGCGGGCGAGGTGAGCTGGGTCTCGCCCATCGCGCGCACGCTGCTGAAGGCGCGTGTGGGCGATGAGCTCAATCTCGTGACGCCGGTGGGCGTGGAGAAGATAGAGGTCGTCGAGGTGGAGTACCCGGCCCCGGGCGCCGGGGTGTGATCAGGACTTCTTCGGTGCGGGCTTGAGCATCGCGTCGGCGCGGGCCTTCTCGTCTGGGCTGAGCTTGGCGGCGATGGCGGGCAGCGCGGTGGCCGCCTGCTCGTGCCCCCGGCTCTTGGCCAGCGCGCACCAGGCGTAGGCGGTGGCCAGGTCCTTGTCGCCGCTCTGGCCCTGGGCCAGCATCACGGCGAGGTTGAACATCGCATCCGGCTGACGGCCTTTGGCGGCGGCCTGGAAGAGCTCGCGTGCGGTGGCATGGTTCTGCGGCACCAGCTCGCCCTGGTAGAAGAAGGTGGCCAGCGCGTTCTGCGCTTCGGCATGGCCCTTGACGGCAGCTTCCTTGTAGAGCACCAGGGCCTTCTCGGGGGCCTTTTGCGTGCCTTCGCCCAGGTCCAGCATGCGGGCGGCGGCGTAGGTTGCCTCGACATTGCCAGCCCGCGCGGCAGCACCGTAATACGCGCCGGCGCGCTGCAGGTCCAGAGGAATGCCGGCCGGTTGCTTGGGGTGGCGGTGGTGATGGAGCTGACCCAGCAGCAGCATGGCCGGCACATGGCCGGCGGCGGCGGCGGCGGTCAGCATTTCGATGGCCT
>Ga0187844_10000335_pt1 | contig 36586 bp, 32 predicted proteins | sample SpaLakP09_SKY_50_FD_134517 | JGI IMG/M metagenome (GOLD analysis project Ga0187844, IMG submission 134517) | Oligotrophic lake water microbial communities from Sparkling Lake, Wisconsin, USA - SP09_SKY_50 | ecosystem: Environmental > Aquatic > Freshwater > Lake | place: USA: Sparkling Lake... | reverse complement strand
TTGCCATTGCGCCAGTCAGCAATGCTGTAGACAAAATCAGGCCAGTTTTGAATGTGTTGTTGAATGTGTTTTTCATTTCGTTTTCCTCTTTGTGGTTGGTTGATGTGTGTACTTTAGAGCTTGCGCTGTCAATCCGCGATGGCTATGCGACGAAACGCAGGAAACTGAGATTGAAGTGTCAAAAACACCTCTCCAACGATTTTTGGGTGGGATAGTTTGATGAAGAAAATTGCCAGGAACCCGGTGGGGAAAAGAACAAACAGAGGTGGATGAGTGGGCAAGGTGACTGCCAGAGAACGCGGTAGAAGTAGAGTGTGGCGCAGGGTATTTATCGATGAAATTCCTGGCCGGGGGTATATTACATTCATGTTAAATAGAAATATGACTTAACAGTGACATTCACAAATCACATAACAGACATCTAAACATGTAATTGGATTAGCAAGTTTCCTTCCCGTATCATGAACTTGTTTTTAATCAACCAAGGAAATAAACATGATCACCATTATCGTTTTTGCTCAAATTCTGGCAACGATCGTTATGCTGACTGCTGCTTTGACTGACTAAGCATAGTCAAGCAATAGTTTTTACCAGTAATACGTTGTAGCAGTCGTTGTCGTCGAAGTAGTTATTACATGGTTATCGCATAGTAATCGAAAAGCAATTGTAGTTTCAGGCATATCCATGCCAGATGAGTAAGTTTCACTACCAGCACAAGCGCGACCACCCGGCGTCGCGCTGAGGCGTACCGGATTCATGGCAGGCTGCCTGCACTAGAGGCGTACAATAGTGGTTTTAGCCGCTCTTGCCATCCGTACCATGACCATCCTGCTCACCACCCTGAATGCCCGCTATTCCCATGCTTCTCTGGGACTGCGCTATTTACTAGCAAACATGGGCGAATTGCAGCCAGTGACGCAGATTCAGGAATTTGTCATCGGTGCGCGCAGTACCGACATCGTCGAAAAAATCCTGGCTTTGCGCACGCCCGGCGAAAAATTCATCGTCGGCTTTGGTGTCTACATCTGGAATGTCATAGAAACCACGCAAATCGTCGCCGTCCTGAAACGGGTGGCACCAGATGTCGTGGTGATACTCGGCGGCCCCGAGGTCTCACACGAAACTGGCGATCAGGAAATCATACGCCTGGCCGACTACGTGGTTACTGGCTGGGGTGATGTCAGTTTCCCTGCGCTGTGCCAACAAATCCTGCAAGGTCCGCAACCACTGATGAAAGTGCACGCGGGCCTGCAACCACCTATGGCCGAAATACAATTGCCTTACCACTTGTATAGCGACCAGGATATCCGTCACCGCACCCTGTATGTGGAGGCTTCGCGCGGCTGTCCTTTCAAGTGTGAATTTTGTTTGTCAGCACTCGACAAGACCGCCTGGCCATTTGATATAGACCAGTTCCTGCAAGAGATGGAGGGCCTGTATCAGCGTGGTGCGCGCCTGTTCAAGTTTGTCGACCGTACCTTCAACCTGAATATCAAAACCAGTTTGAAGATCATGCAATTCTTCCTCGATAAACTGGAAGCAGCGCCGCATGATCCTGTATACGCGCATTTTGAAGTGGTGCCTGATCATTTGCCGGATGCCTTGAAAGAAGGCATACAAAAATTTCCGGAAGGTAGTCTGCAATTCGAGATAGGCATACAAAGTTTTAATACCGAAGTGCAAGCCCTGATCAGCCGCAAGCAAAACAATGACAAAGCCGCGGAGAATATACGCTGGTTATGTGAACACTCGCATGCCCATCTGCATGTGGATCTGATTGCTGGCTTGCCTGGTGAAACCATGGAGAGTTTCGCCCAGGGTTTTAACAAACTGGTGGCACTTGGCCCACATGAAATCCAGTTTGGTATCTTGAAACGCTTGCGTGGTACGCCGATTATTCGCCACACCGAAGCCTATCAACTGGCCTTTGATCCGCAACCGCCTTACACCATCCTGGCCAACAAGGACATCGCCTTTGCCGATATGCAAAGACTGATACGGTTTGCCCGCTACTGGGACATGATTGCTAATTCAGGCCGTTTTTCCCATAGCCTGCCCTTGATACTGGCAGATGCCGCTTTCGAGAATTTCATGGCCTTGTCTGACTGGATGTTTGCCAATACCGATGCAACCCACCGCATCGCCCTCGACAAGCTGGCAGCACTGGTCAACAAATGGCTGCTGGAAGTACAGGGCACGGCAGCAGAAGCGATACAACTTGCCATGTCAAGCGACTATGCCGGGCAAGCCATGCATAAGCAGGGTAATAAGAGTGATCCATCGGCACCTCCAAGACAAACCAGGAAAGAAGCCAGCAGGGAAGCTGCAAAGTCTTTACCGCAAAGGCAGGCGCGTCATATGGCAGCGTAAATAGGTAGCGCGAGGCTTACTTGTCGCTGATCAGTATGCGACTGATTTCACCAGATTTTTTTCCAGCCAGGATCGCTGCATTCAGTTTTCGTATCCATACCTGATACTGGCTACCTACCGCAGCAAAATGCAATTCATCGACCAGCATGGGCTTGGGCAAGACCTTGAAGCCTTGTTCCAAAGTTTTATCTGCCGTGCTGGATTCTTTGCGCAAGATGCGCAGCAATAATTGTTCAATCTCATCTGCCTGGGCGCGGCGGTCGCCAAATATCATCACATCCATTCTCTTATTGACGAGTTTTTTCAGGCGTGCGCCGTGCGAGCTTGTATCTTCTTCTACCTGGAACAAGACATTGCGCTGGCTATCGAATTCATCACCATAGCTGGTGCCACGTACGATACCGATGGTCTTGCCTTTCAGGTCCAGCATACTGTTATAGCTGAAAGTGGCATCGCTGCGGGTGACCAGCCAGACGTAATTGGCATAGATGGCTTCAGAAAACTGGTAAGTCTGCAGGCGCTCGCGGTTTTTCGACAAGCCAAAAATAATGCCCTCACCAGCCTTCGCATTGATTAACAGCCGCGTCCACGGATAGCGACGGATTTCAAACTTGATGTGCAACTGATGTTCAAAGTAATTCAGTAACTGGCGGATTTCATCACGTATCGGCACCATCTCACCCGCTTCATTACGCAGTTCGCGTATCAGCAAAACCAGCTTTTCCTGTTTTTCTACTTCAGTTGCTTTAACTGACGGATATGCAAATAAACCAAGGACAAAGAATAGTAGCAGCCACGCTGGCAGCCAGTACCTGCACTCTGGCTCAGGACGGTCTGGCTGGACAGGGGTAAACATATGCAGTGACTCTTCTATCAACTTCAATCAGGCAAACTTTTCCAGTAAAGAAGCCAGCCGCCTGGTACTGGCAATGGCCTCTTCGGTAGTCTCTGCTTTTTCTGCGTGAGTGACAACTGCGCTGGTCAGCAAAGTGACGAAAGAGCGGTCCAGCGCCTTGCGCGCTGCCGACATCTGTTGCGCTACCGCCTCACAGTCTGCAGGCACGGCTGCCTTGGCGATGAGCTTTTGCACACCACGCAATTGCCCTTCTACCCTGGCCAGACGGTGCAACAGGTCTTTCTTTTGTTGATCGTTCAAGGCCGTGCCTTGCACTATCTTCAGTGGGGGAGTATCTGCCATGAAAAGCCTCCTTCGCTATGGTGATATTAAATCCGATACTACTACTGAGTATCCTACACCAGCTAGTCAGAGATGGGGAAACGGATTTGCACACGCAATCCAGACGTTTCTGATTGGGGGTTTTCTTCCAGGCAGGCGTTTGTCAGGCTGATCTCGCCACCATGCAGTTTGACGATGTCATGGACTATGCATAAACCCAGGCCAGTGCCGCCAGGATTGATTGCCGAACTGGCAGATGCTCGGTAAAAAGGCTGGAATACTTTCTCGCGTTCCGCTTCAGGTATGCCTGGCCCGGTATCCTGGATATCAATCATGGCCTGCCCATTGTCCCGATAAACATGCAAGATGATGCGCCCGCCTTCTGGTGTATAGCGTATGGCATTGTCGAGCAAGTTGCTAAGCATTTCATGCAGCAATAAGATGTTGCCACGATAGTAGACGGCATCATCCGCTTCCAGTGCCAGGTCGATCTGCTTGCGCACGGCGGGCATGGCCAGTTCCAGGCAAACTTCTTGAGCAAGCTGGTTCAGCAAGACATCTTGCAGCTCTGCTGCCGCTGCGCCATGGCCAGTGCGCGCCAGTGTCAGCAGGCGGTTTGCCAGATGGACTGTGGCATCGGTAGTCTGGGCAATGCTGGCGACTATCTGGCGCATGGCTACCGCATCATTTTCGCGTAATGCCAGTTCGGACTGGGTCTTCAGTACTGTCAAGGGGGTGCGCAACTGATGGGAGGCGTCAGCGATGAAACGTTTTTGTCCATTGATCAAAGTTTGCAGCCGCGCCATATACGCATTCATGGCATTCACCAGCGGGCGTATTTCCTTGTGTACGACGTTCGGATCAAAATCAGACAAGTCGGTAGGCTCACGCGCCTCTACGTCGGCGCGCAATTGCATGATAGGGGCGAGCACGAAGCGCAAAGCCACCCACACCATGAGCGCGACCGCCAGCACCAGTGCCGCCTGGCGCAACAGGGTATCGATGAGGATTTTGCGTGACAGGCCGCGCCGCGCATCCAGGGTTTCACCCACTTCTATCAGGGCGATACCACGCATTTGGTCGTCATACACAGGCTGGTGCAGGGCGGCGATGCGCACAGGCTGGTCCTGATAGTCAGCATGAAAGAAATGCACCAGCGCAGGGTAGATTTCTGAGCGCGGCACGTTCTTCGGTAGATCCGGCAAGTCTTCATAACCAGACACAAATTCTCCCTTGACGCCAGTGACCTTGTAATACAGACGCCCTAAAGTATCGGTCTCAAAACTGTCCAGTGCCACATAGGGCACATTGGCGACGACCTTGCCATCCAGGATCTGCACTCTCTCAGCCAAAGCGCGCGCCGAAGACAAGAGGGAACGGTCATACGCCAGATCTGCCGCATCAAGGGCATTGCGGTAAACCGAAAAAGCATTCAAAGCCACCAGCAACACCAGGGGTATCAACAACCAGCGCAAAAACTGTCCGCGCAAACTCCCCAGGCGGTATGGTCTGGACATCAGCGTGCTTCCAGCAAATAGCCTATGCCACGCAGAGTAACGATCACTACCTTGCCAGTGCTGACGGTGTCGAGTTTTTTTCTTAATCTGTGGATATAGATTTCTATGGCATCCAGGTTAGCATCATCATCAAGGGCAAATACTTCATCAAATAGCTTGTCCTTGGATACTGCCTGGCCGGGGCGGCTGATCAGGGTTTCCAGCACCGCATATTCACGCGGTGTCAGTGACAGTGGCTGGCCGTCATAATGGAATTGTCGCGTGACGGTATCAAAGCTCAGCGCGCCACAAGTTAAAGTCACAGCTTCATTGCCCTGGGCGCGACGTAGCAAGGCTTTGACACGCGCTTCCAGCTCAGCCAGCTCGAAAGGCTTGGGCAGGTAATCATCCGCACCAGAATTCAAACCCTGTACCCGGTCACTCAGGCCACCGCGGGCAGTCAATATCAATACCGGCGTCTTGCTGCCACGCGCACGCATGCGTTTCAGCACATCCATGCCATCCATTTTGGGCAGACTCAGATCAAGGATAACCAGCGCATAATCCTGGGTATGCAAAAGTGCATCGGCGTCTGCCCCGTTCATGGCGGTTTCTACCGTCAGGTGCGCATCACGGAGGGCCTTCGCCAGCCAGTGGGATAACTCGATATGATCTTCAACTAAAAGTATACGCATATACGGCCTGTTCACTCCAGATACCGACAAGGCTACCAGTATGCTCCAAAAGCGTCACTATCTCTGTGACTATTTCTGACAAGGAAATGCCAGCCTTGAAGTGGGATAGAGTCAAAACGTTAATACTATAGAGGAGAGGGGGCACTTTGTTGCGAGCTCAAAAAGTAAAACCCTCACTGCAAGCAAACTGAAAGCCTGCAGGCTCTATGCTCCCTCACAAAAAAAATTCCGGAGACTACCAATATGAAGCCCCTACGCCTCAGTTTCTTCCTGCTCGCCTGTTTCATCTGCCCCGCCATCGCCAGTGCAGGGGGCAAAATCGTCATAGGCCAGTCCGTAGAATTATCTGGCCAGGCCACAGGCAAGGAAAACCGCGAAGGTGCGCAGTTATATTTCGATGCACTGAATCGCCAGGGTGGTATCCACGGCAAGAGTATAGAACTCATCAGCTATGACGACAAACGCGATCCGGCGCTGACTAAAGAAAATACCCTGAAGCTCATCAATGAAGACCATGCCATTGCCCTGTTTGGTTACCGCAGCACCCCCACCATAGAAGCCATCTTGCCTTTGCTGGCTAAATATGCGATACCTTTGATTGCTCCTTTTTCCGGTGCACAAAGCCTGCATCAGCCCCCGCATGCTCAGGTATTCAATCTGCGCGCCAGCTACCAGGATGAGGCTGCCAAGATGGTGGACTCGCTGGCTGACCTGAAAATCAGCAAGCTGGCTATCCTGCATCAGGATGACAGCTTTGGCAAAGATGGTTTGAACGGCTTTGTCAGCAATCTGGAAAAGCGCAATATGCGTGCAGCCGTCATTGCCAGATACGACAGGAAAGAAATGAAAGTCGATACTGCTGTTGCCAGTATCGCGGCAACATCGCCGCAAGCAGTCTTGATGGCTTGTACACCAGCCGCCTGTGCCGACTTCATCCGGCAAATGCAAAAACTGGGGCAAAGACCGCAATTTCTGATGCTCTCGAATGTCAATTCTGATGATTTCTTCAAATCCCTTGGGGCAGAAGGGCGCGGCATAGGTGTCATGCAGGTCATGCCTTATCCGCGTGACATAGGCATACCCGTCGTCAAGGAGTTACAAAAAGCGCTGAGATCCAGCAAAAGTCCACCGCCTTTGTCCTATGCTGTACTCGAAGGCTATGTTGCCGCCAAATTAATGGCAGAAGCCTTGCGCCGTGCTGGTAATAATCCAGACTCAAAGAAATTGCTGCAGGCACTGGAAAGCATGCGCGATGTTGATCTGGGCGGGGTGGAAGTTAGCTATGGGCCCAAGGACCATGATGGCTCGCATTTTGTTGAGCTCACCATCGTCGGGAAAAATGGCGTGATATTGCGGTGAGCTGCACCGGTAGTTTGTGAAAGCGTACTGAAAGATTCAATTCGGTATGATCCATGTAACCCATCCACTATGGACTTAACATGCAACGGTCTATCTATCTGACATTCTTGCTAAGCAGTCTGCTGGCCTGCCCGCCAGTTGGCGCGGCAAAGTCTGCATTGGCATCAGAAAAGCCAGAAACGGCAATGTGCATAGTCCCTGCCAAACCCGGTGGGGGCATGGACCTTACCTGCAAATTGGCACAACAGGCGGCAGCCAGTCAGCATATGCAAATTAGCTATTTGCCTGGTGGCGTAGGCGCTATCGCCTGGACCACCATCATTTCCCAAAGAAAAGCCGAAGCGAATACCCTGGTTGCCTATTCCGGTGGTTCGCTGCTGAACCTGGCCGAAGGCAAGTTTGGTAAATTCGATGCCAGCAATGTGCGCTGGGTGGCGGCTATCGGTACTGATTACGGCATGATCGCGGTGCGCAAGGATTCGCCCTACAAAAACCTGCGTGAACTGATGGATGCCATCAAGAGCAAGCCCGCCTCGGTTGCTATCGGTGCTGGTGGCACAGTAGGCAGCCAGGACTGGCTGAAGATGGCCCAACTAGGCAAGCAACTGGGCATAGACTCCAAAGCCATGCGTCTGGTGGCTTTTGAAGGCGGGGGTGAATCTTTTACTGCCTTGCTGGCTGATCATGTGCAGGCAGTATCTGGTGATGCTTCTGAAGCTGCCCTGCACGCCCGTGAAGACAAGATACGTGTATTGGCCGTGCTGTCTGATGCCCGCCTGCCTGGCTCTCTGGCGCATGTGCCGACGGCGCGGGAACAGGGTTTCGACGTGACCTGGCCGATTATCCGTGGCGTCTATATGGGCCCACAGGTCAGCGACAGGGAATATCAAAAATGGGTCAGCTACTTCCAGCAAGCCATGACTACCCCCGCCTTTGATGAACAGAGAAAAATCCATGGCCTGTTCCCCTTCGCCATGACAGGCAAGGAGCTGACTGATTACATACAAAAAGCCGTCAGCAATTACCGTCTGCAGGCAAAGGAATTTGGCATGGTGCGTTAAGCCTTTGCCAGTAGCAAGTCCGTATAAATTCGTAATACCCAAATAAACAATAACAGGAGAAGACAAATGCATGCAAAAAATTATTTCATCAAAAGTATGGCCGCCCTTGCTGTTGGCAGCATCATGATGCTGAATGCCCAGGCGCAAGCACCGGCTGGCTATCCGGCGGATTACAGCAAGATCGTTGACGGTGCCAAAAAAGAGGGCAAGCTGGTCATCTACAGTGCCACCGATACCAAGGCGGTGGAATCGCTGATCAAGGATTTCCGCAGCATGTATCCTGATGTGCAGGTTGAATACAATGACATGAATTCCACCGAAGTCTATAACCGCTACATCTCGGAAATGGCAGCCGGTGGCAATAGTGCTGACCTGATGTGGTCCTCTGCCATGGACCTGCAAACCAAGCTGGTTTCAGACGGCTATGGCCTGCAATATGCATCGCCAGAAATCAGCGGCATACCCCAGTGGGCGATCTGGAATAACTCTGCCTACGGCACGACATTTGAACCGGCCGTCTTTGTGTATAACAAACGCATGGTGACAGCCGACGAAGTCCCAAAGACCCATGCCGAATTTGCCAAGCTCATCAATAGCAAGCTGGATAAATTCAAAAACAAGGTCACTACTTACGACATCGAAAAATCCGGTGTAGGCTTCATGTTCATCACCCAGGACAGCCGTGAAAACAAGAACTTCTGGGAACTGGCCAAAGCTTTCGGCAATGCCAGCGTGCGTGTGCAATCTTCTACCGGCACCATGCTGGAACGCCTGTCGTCTGGTGAGAACCTGCTGGGTTACAACATCCTTGGTTCTTACGCTCTGGTACGTGCCGCCAAGGACCCGTCGATAGGTGTGCAAATTCCCCAGGATTACACACTGGTGCTGTCACGTGTGATGTTCATCAGCAAGGCCGCCAAACATCCGAACGCTGCCAAACTGTGGCTAGACTACACCTTGTCAAAACGTGGCCAGACCATGATTGCCAATGAGGCCAAGTTGTATGCGATACGTGCCGATGTCAAGGGTGAAACCACGTATTCTGATCTGGCGAAAATCATCGGTGTCGGTCTCAAACCTTTGCCCGTGAACCCGATGTTATTGCAATACCTGGATCAAAACAAACGCCTCGCTTTCCTGAAGCAATGGAAAGAAACCGCAGGCAAAAAATAAGCTCTTGAGGCTGTAGCAATGCCGGTTGCTGACTGGCATTGCCAAATGCAATTGGTGGCATTTCCCCACCGCTACCACAAATCAATATTTACATAGGGCTAAGCATGAGCACCCTGAGTCTACCTCCGCGCAGCCGGTGGTCGCAATTCAACTGGCCGCGTGGCCTGGTTGTGACCCTGACGCTGCTGGCGATTTTTACGCCGCTGTCTCTGATTTTATTCCAGAGTTTTTTGAATGCACCTTTCTTTTCTCCGGTGAAAGAACTGGGTCTGGATTCTTATCGTTTCATCTTTGAAGATCCTGATTTCCGCCAGGCATTCTGGAATGGCCTGATCCTCGCTTCCGGCCTGGCTGGCATCGCCGTTCCACTTGGTGCCTTGTTGGCTTTCCTGATGATACGTACCGACTTGCCAGGGCGTAGCTGGATAGAACCGATGTTGCTGGTGCCTATCTTTGTCTCACCCATGGTGATGGGCTTTGGCTATGTGGTGTCGATGGGGCCGGTAGGCTTCTATACACTGTGGGTCAAGCAAATGACCGGTGTTGAGCCGTGGAATATCTATTCTTTCTTCAGCATAGTCGTGATCGCCGGTCTGACCCATGTGCCACACGTTTACCTGTATTCATCTGCTGCCCTCAAGAGCCTGGGGTCAGATGTGGAAGAAGCTGCACGGGTAGCCGGTGCCTCGCCTTTCCAGGTTGCCATACATGTCTCCCTGCCCATGATCATGCCAGCGCTGGCCTTCGCTGGGGTGCTGGTGTTCTTCCTGGGCTTTGAAGTTTTCGGCCTGGTACTGGTGCTGGGTGACCCGGAAGGGCATCTGGTATTGGCGACTTATCTGTACAAGCTGACCAATAAACTGGGCACGCCGTCGTATCACCTGATGGCAGCGGCGGCTGTCTGCCTGGTGGCGGTGACCATGCCACTTGTCATGGTACAGCGCTGGTTGTTGAAGTCAGCCAATAAATATGTATCGATCAAGGGCAAGGGTTCACGCCAGAAGCCGCTGCCACTGGGCAAATGGAAATGGCTGGCTTTTGCTGTCCTGGCGGCCTGGCTGATTTTCACTATCGTGCTGCCGCTGTCAGGCATCGTCTTGCGTGCCTTTGTCTCCTACTGGGGCGAAGGTGTCAAGCTGGCAGATGTGATCACCCTGCAGCATTTCAAGGACATCCTGGAACAACCCTCTTTGATGCGAGGCATATTCAATACCGTGTTGATAGGCATTATCGGTGGTGGCCTGGCAGTGATGTGTTATGCAGGTATCGCACTGGCCATGCATCGCAAACCTGACGGCATTACCCGTCTGCTGGATTACAGCGTGCTGGTGCCACGCGCAGTCCCGGGTTTGCTGGCTGGCCTGTCTTTCCTGTGGGTATTCCTGTTTGTGCCCAGTTGGCTGGAAAGTGGCCTCAAGGGTTTTGATAATGCCTTCTGTGTCTGGTTGATAGAAAACTTCATCCCGCAATTGCGCGCCTTGCGGTCCACCATCTTCTCGGTCTGGATTGCTTACTCCGTGGTGTGGATGGCATATGGTTTGCGTCTGATTTCTGCCGCCATGCTGCAGGTTGGCCCTGAGCTGGAAGAGGCGGCACGTGCCGTCGGTGCCAGCCGTGGCCAGGTCACGCGTGATGTCACCCTGCCACTGGTCAAGTTTGGTTTGCTGGGTGCCTGGCTGATGGTTTTCCTGATTTTTGAACGCGAATATTCAACCGGCGTCTACCTGCTGTCGCCAGGCACTGAGGTCATTGGTGCATTGATTGTTTCGCTATGGGCGGGTGGTTCTGTTGACCTGGTGGCGGCGCTGTCCTTCATCAATATCACTCTGGTCGCCATAGGTTTGGGTCTGGCTCTGCGCTTTGGCGTCAAATTGAGTCACTGATGACATCTATAAAAATTTCATTGCATCGCAATACAAAAATATACGAGAGCACACCATGTCTGAATTAAGCGTACAAAATTTGACCCTGGAATATGGTTCAGGAGCCACCGCCAACCCCATCCTGAAAGGGGTATCGATGAACTTGCAGCGTGGCGAAGTGGTCGCCCTGCTGGGGCCATCGGGCAGCGGCAAGACTACTTTGCTGCGTGCAGTTGCCGGGCTGGAGTCGCCAAAAACTGGCACCATCACTTTGGGTGAACGCGCCATTTTTGATGGCAGCAAGGGCCTGGAAGTACCGGCAGAACAACGCAATCTGGGCTTGGTATTCCAATCCTATGCCTTATGGCCTCATAAAAACGTATTCGACAATGTTGCCTATGGTTTGAAGCTGCGCAAACTCGGCAGCAGCGAAATCAATGACAAGGTCAGGGATGTGCTGGGTCAGCTCGGCCTGGGTCATCTGGGCGAACGTTTCCCGCATCAATTGTCAGGCGGCCAGCAACAGCGCGTGGCGATTGCCCGTGCACTGGTGTACAACCCGCCAGTGATATTGCTGGATGAACCACTGTCGAATCTGGATGCCAAACTGCGTGAAGAAGCACGCGCCTTCCTGCGTGAACTCATCGTCAGGTTAAATCTGTCCGCGTTGATGGTGACCCATGACCAGGGCGAAGCGATGGCGATCTCTGATCGTATCCTGTTATTGAACAATGGCGTCATAGAGCAACAGGGTACACCGCAGAGCATGTATGAAACCCCCAACACACTATTTACTGCCGAATTTATGGGCAGCAATAACAAACTCAAAGGCAAGATCATCCAGCGCAATGGCGACACGGCTACCATCAGTGTCAACGGCGAGCAATTGAAAGCCACGGTGCGCGGCAAGGATATCGGTGAGGAAGCCACCGCCATCATTCGTCTGGAAAAAGTCAGGATTACCGATAGCCACGCTGAAAATGCCATCAAGCTGCCACTGACCACTTGTATGTACCTGGGTGATCGCTGGGAATGCCTGTTTGGTCATGCCGAGGGCGGTTTGCGTGCGTATTCACCGTTCAAGCTCAACCAGGGGGAGTATTATTTGCAAATGGATGCAGACAAGCTCTGGCTCTACTAAAAAGACGCAGGCATCATCCCTGAAAGCCCTACATTGTGGATAACAATGTGGGGTTTTTGCCATTGTGGGCAAGAATTCCCTTAAAAAACACATACTTAGGTATTTCAGCTCTTGCCCGAACTGGCAGTTGCGCTCATTATGCCTCCCCATACCGATTTTCGAACATGACTTGAATAATGTCTCATTTCCGCACCTGCCAGCTGACCGCTGTTGCCATGCTAACCTGCCACTGGCAGGTGGCCAATGCGACTGTACCCGCCAGTGGCAGCGCGTCACCCTGCTGGCAGAGTCTGTGGATTTGGCTGGGTGCAGCAATGCTCGCTCTGGTCATCATTACGACTGTCTATCTATGGCATGTGCGCACCCTGAAAAAACAAAAGCAGGACCTTGAAGCTGAGATCAAGCTCAGGGCCATGGAAGTCAGTGCCCAAAGAGAGGAACTGGAAAAAGTCAATCTGGCCTTGTTAAAAGTGAACAAGCGCCAGGAAGCGCAGCAAAGTGAGCTGACACGTTTTCTTGCTGTTGCCAGTCATGACTTGCGCCAGCCCATGCATGCACTGAATTTGTACCTGGGTGCGCTGACCAATTTTGAACTGCCTGCCGCAATGCGCCCTGTCGTCAATAATCTCAGGCATTGCGCACGCACCATGGATGATATGTTTGCCAATCTGCTGGACTTGTCACGTCTGGATGCGCAAATCGTGGAACCACAATTAAAGGAATTTGCCATCGCAGAAGTGTTAGGAAAACTCGATGTGGAGTTCACACCGCAGGCCTTGGCCAAGGGGCTTCAATTCCAGATTCATCACAGCCTGGCTATCGTCAACAGTGACGCCGATCTGGTCGAACAAATTCTGCGCAACCTGATTGCGAATGCAATACGCTATACACCAACTGGCCACATCGTGGTCAATTGTCTTGAGTTTGAACAGCAGTTGCAAATTGCGGTGGAAGATACTGGAATCGGCATCTCCACACATGATCAGGAAACCATTTTTGAAGAATTTTTCCAGGTCGAAAGAAAACAGGAATCCAGGCGCAGCACCATGGGCATGGGCCTGGGTCTGGCAATCGTGCAAAGACTGGTGCGGCTCCTGAACATCCCTATCAAGCTGCAATCGCAACCAGACCACGGCTCGACATTTGCTATCGGCCTGCCACTGGCTGCCAGCCAGGAAATGACGGACAAACATGGCCGCAGCAAAGCCAGCAATTCGGCATCGCTGCTGCAAGCCCTGATCGTCGTCATTGATGATGATGAAAACATACTGATGGCCATGCGTGGCTTGCTGGAACGATGGGATGCACGCGTCATCACTGCTACCTCAGGCGCAGGCGCGTTGGCACTGTGCAGCGAAGAAATTAAAATCCCTGATTTACTGATCTGTGATTACCGACTGAAACTCAATGAAAACGGCATCGACGTCATCAATAATTTCAGGGAAGAATTCAATCACCTGATTTCTGCAATATTGATCACTGGCGATATCTCGCCGCAGTTATCAGATGACGCAAAAGCAGCTGGATTGATACTGATGCACAAGCCCATACAAGCAGAAAATTTGCATGGGACTCTGACACAATTGCTCAACGAAGCGAAACAGTGAAGTCAAAATAGGGAACACAAGGATGAAAAGAATTTACATCATGTTTACGATTTTCACCCCTAATTTTTAGAGAATATTTACGCCGCGACTGCTAATCTTGAATTGTGTCAAACAACACGAGATTAAGATGAATCAGCATCCCGGTCACACATCTGAAAATTATTCAGACGTTTTAAAATCATGCAAGCGCGAAAAATTTTTATTTGAAAATCATCGCCATCGCAAAAGCGCCTATGCGCTGCAGCAACCCCTGGTCACGTACAAGACACCTGTAAAATTAGTACAAAATGATTTCGTCATGCGTATCACGGTCGACTCCGAAAGTATCACGGAATTGCGCCATTTGATACTGAAGTCTTGCGGTGACCTGGTCTTGTTCATGCGCGTCAAACCGATAGACCATGCCAGCAAAATGAAGGTATGGCTATGTCTCAGCAAATCTTCGGTCGATACCATCATCAGCCATATCATGCGCGTCTTACCGCAAGCAGAATTTGGAAAAATCACGCCACTTTTGGCAGCCTGAATCAAAAACATAGCGATTCAATCATTCACTTTAGAAATTATTCATCATGTCTATTTACGAAGGCATCTGGGTTCCGCTCGTCACGCCATTTAATCAGGGCAAACCTGATCTGGATAAAGTGCAGCAACTGGCCACGCAATTGATTGCTGCAGGCATACATGGCCTGGTAGTTTGCGGCACCACAGGCGAGGCGGCAACCCTCACTGAAAATGAGCAAGGCCAGCTATTGTCAGCGGTGCTGGAAGTAGCGAAGAATTCTTGTCCGGTACTGATGGGTATCAGCGGTAGCGACACACGCTTGCTGGCAGAAAAAGTGCGGGCATATACCAATCAACACCTGCAAGGTTTTTTGCTGAGTGCGCCATCTTATTTGCGCCCTTCGCAAGAAGGCGTGCGACTGCATTTCGAGACTATCGCAAGAGCAACTGAGAAAGACATTGTTCTATACAACGTCCCTGCCAGAACAGGTGTGAATATCGATCTGAGCACCGTCATTGCGCTGGAAAAGCAGACAAACATCGTCGCCATCAAGGAAAGCAGTGGCAACCTGACGCAAATGATGGGGCTGGTGAATTGCAGTCATCTGAAAGTCTTGTGCGGTGATGATGGCATGTTGATGGACACCCTGAGTATGGGAGGACAGGGTGCCATTTCTGCGGCCGCGCATGTCCAGCCTCATCTGTTTGTGCAATTGCTTGAGTTGATGCGAACTGAACATTACCCTGAAGCACAGGCTTTGTTTACAGAATTGCAGCCTTTGATACGTTTGCTGTTTTCTGAATCCAATCCAGCTCCCTGCAAGGCCGCACTGGCCTTGCAGGGCTTGATACAGGAAGAGCTACGCCTGCCTATGACAGCCATGTCCTTGACAGGAAAAATAAAACTGGCGAACGAGCTGGAAAGATTGGCGAACTTGTCTTTGCCGGTTAAACCCAAAACCCTGTCTATTCCTGCCTCCGGCCAATTCCGCTCCCTGCGCATGGTGCGCTGAACTCTTTGACTGTACCACCACTTATGATAATCACCATTGCACATGGCGCGGGCGGCCGTGCCAAGTCCATCGTCGCTGACAATCTTGCTGCCTTGAGGACGCTGTCAGGCAGCAAGCTTATCTTGCTGGACAATGATGCCCGTCATGCCTCCCTGAACTGGAGCATCATGCGCCGATACTCTGGTACTTGCACTCCAGTCATGGCGCGTCAGATCAGTGGCAAGGGCATGCAGGCAGAATTGGAGAATCTGCGTTTTCACTATCATGACATCGTCATCGATGCCGAGGCACGCGATTGCATGGGTAGCCGTAGTGCCTTGCTGGCGGCACATGTCACCATCCTGGTGATTGATCTGGATCAGATTGATCAATTGCAAGAAGCAGAATTGAGCGCACGCATGCAGATTGCCCAGGCCGCCAATCCCCGCATGCGCACCTTGATCGTCATGAGTTGCGAGGATGCTTTTCCCGCGAAAGAAAAAGTGTTAAGGGTCAGAAATTTTGTCAGCCAGCTCAGAGCCACAGAATTATTTCCTCACCCCATACTCTGCAGCAATGGCCTCAATCAAGCCTATGAACAAGGCCTGGCAATAAGTGAGTACCAGGCAGCCGATCAAGAGGTGGTATATGGCATGACAGAATTGTTCAGCATGGTATTTACCACCCATTAGCAGCAAGAGATTCTACATGAATAGCCAATTTTTCCTGGTCTTTGTCATGCTCTTGCTAGTCATCTTCGCACCGGCCGTGACGCCATTGCCCGCTATTGGCTGGACTGTCTATTCCCCGCACATTTTCCTGCTTGTATTGTGGACATACGTTTGCGTCACCATGCTCTCCATGTTGATCGCACAGCAAACTGGCAAGTTTTCAAGGGGCAAGAAATACAGTGTGCTAGTCGTAAGCTTGCAGAAATTTCTGTCCCTGATTCTCGTGCTAGTGGCAGTGCAATACCTGCTTTCGAGCTTGTCGGCACACCCAGGGACTATGCCCTTACTACTTGGACGCGGTGCTTGAACCATGATATTGACAATCGTTGGTGACAGCATGGCACCTGGCCAGGAAATCAGCGCCACCTGGCTGGCCAGGCGGCGTGCTTTGGCCGGCAGGAATGTCTTACTGCTTAAGCAAAACTGCGCGAAAAAGCAGGCAAACCAGTACACCAGGGAACGCGACCATGCTGACTGGTTGCGTACAGAAATGAAAGCTGGTGCCAGGTCCAGTGAACTGGCGAGTGATCTGGTGGAGCAGGAATTGGCAAGTGAGAATAATGCGTTTCACGACATTATTATCGATATTCCCAAACCTTTCTATGCCGACGCAAAAACCGTCCTGGCCAATAGCGGCCTGTTGATATTTCACATGGAGCTTAACTTGTGGAATAAGGAAAGGCAGGCAAATTTACTCAAGTGCATCAGGCACGCCCGTAGATCGAATGCCGAACTGCCCGTGCTTATCATAGTCGACAAAATTACCTGTATGCAAAGCCAGAGTTTTGTCAGTAAAATCGCCCATAGTCTGACGAACATCAGGTTCATATACCTGGACGTAGCTGGTGATTTAGCTTTGGTCAATCTGTACAGGGCGGTTTATTTATCATAAATCACCCTGAATATGCTGAGCCAGGCTCGAAGCTGGCTCAGCACGCGCAACTTAGAACCTGTTCACGATCTGTAGCGAGCGGGCGTCAGCGGGGGTAGCACATGAGCCCCGATCACGCACGCGCAGTAAGATCGTGAACGGGTTCTTAGAACGTTTTGCTGACACTCACTACCAAGGCTGTCTTGCCGAGGAATTTTCCATTCGCTGGAGAAGCATAAGCAACTTCACCGGCATTGGTACCGATGACTGCCACGGCACCTGTGACGATACCAAAATCCTTGGTCAGGCCCAGCTTCCAGTCTGTATAACTAAAAGCACCATTGTTCTTGACTTGTTGACGGCCCGCATGCAGATTCAGCGTCAGACCACTGCTGATTTCTACATTCGCGCCCAGATCCAGATAGCCACTATTTTTGCTGTCAGCAAAGCCGAACAGGTTGGTGACTGAATGCGAATACTTGGCATAGGCCGGGCCATAGGAAACTTGTCCATAGATTTCTGTAGTGTTGGCGCTCACAGCAAGACCATTCGATGGATAGACATAGCTTAGCACGCCTACGTCATAGTTGAAGTCCTTGGCGATTTCACCGCGCTTGCCAGCGTACAGATCAATTTCTACATCGCCACCACCACCTGCATCCTTGGTCCATTTGATGGTGGATGCCCATGCGCCGACATAAAAGCCGCTGCGGTTATGTGTATAGTCTGCACCACCCTGCAAGGCGGGCTGCAGGCGTGTTTGTGAAATGCCGCGATAGCGATAGTCAGAAGTCAATGCTGCGTTGTAGCTGACTTCATGCTCAGGTTTGATATCTTCTGCACTGGCGTATCCGGCAAAAAAAACTGTACTGATGGCTGCTGCCATGATGATTTTTTTCATATTGAGTCCTCTCAAAAAAGTATTTGCAAAATTCAAGGATGCAAAAGTCCCACCGGCGAGCAAAGGCTGCTGCCGGTTATTCAGATTCGTAGGTAATTTAAGTTGGCAAGTGCAAGCGATAACCTATCGCTGTCTCGGTCAGCAGATAACGCGGTTGCGCCGGGTCATCTTCCAGTTTCTGTCGCAAATGCCCCATGTAGATGCGCAGGTAATGGCCGCTTTCGGAATGACTGGGACCCCAGACCTCACGCAGTAATTGCGGGTTGGTGACGACCCTGCCGACATTGGTGACCAGAACCATCAGCAGGCGGAATTCTGTTGGTGTCAGTTTCACCATAGCTCCTGCCTTGGTGACCAGGCGGGCTTTCATATCGACCTTGACGTCACCAAACTGGACTATGCCATCCAGATTGACGCCAGGCTGGCGCTGCCGCCGGAAGGTGGCACGTACCCGTGCCAGCAACTCACCAACACCAAAAGGCTTGCTGAGATAATCGTCGGCCCCGGCATCCAGTGCCTTGATCTTGTCTTGTTCACTGACGCGGGCAGACAAGACGATGATGGGTACGTTCGACCATTTGCGTACATCCAGGATGAAATCTATGCCGTCGCCATCTGGCAGACCAAGGTCAAGGATGATGAGGTCAGGCTGGCGCGTACCGGCATCCACCAGGCCGCGTTGCAGGTTGACGGATTCGTGGACTTGCCATTCTTCTTCCTCCAGCGCATTGCGCACGAAGCGGCGGATTTGCGGTTCATCTTCCACCAATAAGGCAACTGGCATTGCTTGGTTAGTTGTATTCATTTTGAGTGTTCTGATTATTCTTCCAGGTCCGGCATTGCTGGCGGAGTGCCCAGGGGCAGGGTGAAGACAAAGCAGGCTCCGCCATTGGGCGATGTGGCTGCATGCATGGTTCCCTTGTGGGCCGTGATAATGGCGCGGCAAATTGCCAGCCCCAGGCCAACGCCAGGCAGGGCAGATTCACGTTCACCACGGGTAAATTTTTCAAATACGGCTTCTTCACGTCCGGCTGGCAAACCCGGCCCATTGTCATACACCTTGGCTTCCAGCACGCTGCCATTGAGTTCGGCTGAAATGCTGATGAGAGAATTGGCGGGCGTATATTTGCAGGCATTTTCCAGCAAATTACACAATACCCGCTCTATCAGCACGGCATCAAAATTGATCAGTGGCAAAGCGGCTTGCAGCCTGGTCTCCACTTTGTGCGTTTGCAATTGTTCGCTACAGATGCGTAGCGAAGTGCCAACGATTTCTTCAAAGCTTTGCCATTGCAAATTCAATTTGACTTCACCACTTTCTATCCTCGCCATGTCCAGCAAATTAGTCACCAGGGCAGACAGGCGCAAGGTTTCGTCACGCAGGGCTTGCGCCATATGCAGTTGCGCATCTGCCAGTGCGGGTTTGGACATGGCCAGGGATTCGGAGATACCTACCAGTGAAGTCAGCGGCGTGCGCAAGTCATGCGAGAGGGCAGCCAGCAGGGAATTGCGCAGGCGTTCGGATTCCATATGGATCAGGGCATTTTGTGCGACTTCAATATAGTGCACGCGTTCCAGCGCGATTGCCGCCAGGGCAGCGAAGGTATCGAGTTGCTGCCTTTGCTCGGGGATCATGATCCAGCGCTTGCTCTCAGGTTGTATCGCCAGCAAGCCACGGGTGCGCATGGGTGCCACCAGTGGCAAATAAAAGAAATTGCTGGCGGGCAGGGTGTCTGTACCTATACCTGCTGCTTCGACCTTGTCAAAAGCCCATTGCGCTATGCCCATGTCCAGACCATCGACTGGTAGGGCTGGTGCTTGCAAGTGCCCGCCATCATCAGGCAATAACAGGGTTGCCTGCGCACGAAAGGCCCTTTGTATGATAACTTGCGTGGTTTCTGAAATCTGCTCTGCCAGTAGCACACCGGATAAGTCGCGGGCAAATTCATACAGCGCCCGTGCCCGCGATTCCCTGTGTGATGCCACCCTGGCCTGGTAGCGCAAATCAGCAGTAAGGTGACCGGTGATCAGACCCACCACCAGCATGACGGCAAAGGTCATCAAATACTGAAAGTCGCTGACTGCGAAAGAAAAACGTGGTGGTACAAAAAAGAAATCGAATACGGCAATACCAATAATCGTTGACAGTACCGAAGGGCCGCGGCCAAATTTCACCGCCACCAGCACCACCGTCAATAAAAACAGCATGGCGATATTGACCAGATTGAACACCTCGAATAAAGGTGTGGCAATCAAACCGGCCGCAACACTGGCCAGGGCTGCATACACATAACGCCAGTGCCGTGCCGGTACGCGTGGGCTGGCAAACTCACTGATGTTGTCAGATACCGTATTTTTTTCATTTTCAGTGTCTGTAGTACTTGCCCGGCTTTGTCCAACCTCGATTAAATCCAGATCAGGTGCATAGACGGCTATGTTCTTCAGATGTGAAGTGTGCTGCCACGCAAAACGCCATTTACTGCTGCTGTTTCGTCCTAGCACAACACGTGAAAAATTATGGCTGTGCGCATATTCAACGATGGCCAGCGCAACATCCTTGCCGGTTAACACTGCCGTAGTCGCTCCAAGATCTTGCGCCAGTTTCAGTGTTTTCAAAATACGTTCACGCTGTGCTGATGGCAGGCGCTGCAATTGCGGGGTTTCGACATAAACGGCGTGCCATTCTGCACTCATCTGGCTGGCCAGCCGGGCAGCACTGCGCACCAGATGGTCGGCATCACCATCTGGTCCTATGCAGGCCATCAGGGCGGCATCGGTCTTCCAGATGCTGCCTATGGATTTTTCTATGCGATAAGCCTGTACATCATCTTCCACCCGGTCAGCGGTGCGGCGCAGAGCCAGCTCGCGCAAGGCGATCAGATTACCCTTGCGGAAGAAATTCTTGGCGGCGCGTTCTGCCTGCGGAAGTTGATAAACGCGACCAGATTTGAGCCTGGCCAGCAATTCATCGGCCGGAATATCCACCAGCACGACTTCATCAGCCTCGTCAAAAACCTTGTCAGGCAGGGTTTCATTGACGCGTATGCCAGTAATGCCACCTACTACGTCATTGAGACTTTCCAGATGCTGGACATTGACAGTGGTGTAGACATCAATACCGGCACTCAGCAATTCATCGACATCCTGCCAGCGCTTGGGATGACGTGAACCAGCGGCATTGGAATGCGCCAGTTCATCCATCAGGATCAGGGGGGGATGGCGTTCCAGTGCTGCGTCTATGTCAAATTCACTGAGAGTCTTGTCGCGATAGGGTATCGCCCTGGGCGGTAAGACTTCCAGCCCATCGACCAGCGCAGCAGTTTCATCACGCCCATGGGTTTCTATGACACCGACCAACACTTGATGGCCTTCAGCAATCAGCTTGCGCGCGGCCGTCAGCATGGCGTAGGTTTTACCCACGCCAGCGGAGGCTCCAAAATAAATGCGCAACTTGCCACGCGTGGCCCTGCGTTCTTGCTCCTGCACGTGGGCAAGCAAAACATCAGGGTCAGGGCGTTGTTCGCTGTTGATGGCCATATTCGTGTTGATCGTTAATACTACTTACTTGCGAAGTATATAGATGAGCAAGCTATCTTACTTGCTTGCCTTGTCCAGTGCCAGATTCAAAGCCAGCACATTCACCCTGGCTTCGCCCAGCAGACCCAGCATGGGCTGTTGCGTCAACTGGTCTATGATAGCCTTGACTTGCGACTCTGGTAGCTTGCGTTCACGTGCGACCCTGGCAAGCTGGTAATTGGCGGCTGCCAGACTGATTTCCGGGTCGAGGCCACTGGCCGATGCTGTCACCAGATCAACCGGGATTTTTGCAGTATTGCCAGGGTCCGCGGCTTTCAGCGCTTCGATCCTGCCTTTGACCGCATCAATCAGTGCCGGATTTGTCGGGCCCAAATTGGAACCACTGGATCCGCCAGCATTGTTTGACATAGGGCCAGTCGCAGATGGCCTGCCCCAGAAATACTTGGGTGAAGAGAAGAACTGGCCTATCAGGGAAGAGCCGACGGTTTTGCCATCTTGCACGATCAGGCTGCCTTCAGCCTTTTCATTAAAAAGGACCTTGCCTACGCCTGTCATGGCGAAGGGATAGATGACGCCAACGATCAGTGTCAGACCGGCAAACAAGACCGCAGCAGGACGAAAATTTGAATTACTGGTACTCATGATATTTCCTTATGGATCAGGATAGCTTCAAGCCAGGTGTAAAAGGGTCAGAATGACATCGATCAGCTTGATGCCCACAAAAGGCAAAATGATCCCGCCCAGGCCATAGATCAGCAGATTGCGGCGCAACAACAGTGACGCACCGATGGCGCGGTATTTCACACCCTTCAGGGCCAGCGGGATCAGGAAAACAATGATCAGGGCATTAAAGATCACCGCAGACATGATGGCCGAGGATGGGCTGGTCAGATGCATGATGTCCAGCGCCTTCAACTGTGGATAAGTGGCGACAAAGGCAGCCGGGATAATCGCAAAATACTTGGCAATATCATTCGCAATCGAGAAAGTAGTCAGCGAACCGCGTGTCATCAGCATCTGTTTGCCTATCTCGACGATTTCCAGCAGCTTGGTAGGATTGGAATCCAGGTCCACCATATTGCCCGCTTCTTTTGCCGCCTGCGTACCGGATGCCATGGCCACAGCCACATCAGCCTGTGCCAGAGCTGGCGCGTCATTGGTGCCGTCGCCTGTCATGGCAACCAGGCGGCCATCTGCCTGATAACTGCGGATCAGCTTGAGTTTGTCTTCTGGCGTGGCTTCAGCCAGGAAATCATCGACACCGGCTTCGGCAGCAATCGCCGCAGCGGTCAGCTTATTGTCGCCAGTAATCATGATGGTCTTGATACCCATGCGGCGCAGTTCGGCAAACCTTTCCTTGATGCCGCCCTTGACGATGTCTTTCAACTCTATCGTACCCATGACCTTGCCATCATCCACTACCACCAGCGGCGTACTGCCACGGCGGGAGATATCTTCCACCACGCGTGTCACTTCGGCAGGGAAGGGGCGACCCATGGATTCAACAAATTTTCTGACTGAATCAGCGGCACCTTTACGTATCTGGCGGTTAGCGATATCGACGCCACTCATGCGTGTCTGTGCGGTGAACTGCACGAATGTTGCATTCAGGCTGGCCATTTCACGTTCACGCAGGTTATAGCGCTGTTTGGCGAAGATGACGATGCTGCGTCCTTCCGGGGTTTCGTCTGCCAGTGAAGCCAGTTGGGCAGAGTCGGCCAGTTGTGGCAGTGTCACGCCAGGTGCAGGGAAAAAGTCAGACGCCTGACGGTTACCGAGAGTGATCGTGCCGGTTTTGTCCAGCATCAATACATCAACGTCACCGGCAGCTTCCACGGCACGACCAGAAGTGGCAATCACATTGGCCTGCATCATGCGGCTCATGCCAGCCACACCAATGGCAGACAGCAAGCCGCCGATGGTAGTTGGGATGAGGCAGACCAGTAAAGCGATCAGAACAGTAATGGAAATAGGACTGGAAGCAATCCCTGCTGCCTTGGCTGCATCCACGCTGAACAGTGAGAAAGGCAGCAAAGTCACTGTGACAACCAGGAAGATGATGGTCAGGGCGACCAGCAAAATGGTCAGGGCAACTTCATTAGGTGTCTTTTGACGTTTGGCACCTTCCACCATGGCGATCATGCGGTCGATGAAGGCTTCGCCTGGATTGGAGGTGACTTTCACCACCAGCCAGTCAGACAAGACGCGGGTACCGCCAGTCACGGCAGAAAAATCACCACCAGATTCACGTATTACGGGCGCAGACTCACCAGTGATTGCGCTTTCATCGACAGTGGCCACACCTTCTATGACTTCACCATCGATAGGGATGACATCATTGGCTTCGACCAGCACCACATCGCCTTTGCGCAAATCATTGGTAGATGCAGGCAGCCAGCTAGTGCCATGTTTTGGTACGGACAGTTTTTTTGCCATCACTGTTTGCTTCAAGGCACGCAAGGAAGCAGCCTGGGCCTTGCTGCGCCCTTCTGCCAGGGCTTCGGCAAAATTGGCAAACAGGACGGTGAACCAAAGCCAGATGGAAATGGCCAGGATAAAGCCGGGACTGGCTTCGCCTTCGCCCATCAGTGACTGTATATACAATAAGCTGGTGATGATACTGCCTACATAGACAACAAACATCACCGGGCTGCGCAATTGCGTGCGCGGGCTGAGTTTTTTGAAAGAGTCGACAATGGCAGGCATTATCAGGCTGCTATCAAACAGCGACAAGCGTGGCTTGTTGCCAGATATGGTATCTCCAGCTTGTCCGGCAGCGGGTTTAGCGCCTCCATTGACTTTGCTATCGATCGATTTTTGTACACTGGTACTAGACATGAAAATCCCCTTAAACTACGGGCAGAGCTGAATGAGAGCGCATTCCAAATGCTGCTGTCATTCAGACTTCCCCAAATTATTTCGCGATGAGTTGCAGATGTTCAACGACTGGTCCCAAAGCTAGGGCGGGCACATAGTTGAGCACACTGATCAGAACCACGGTACCTACCAGCAAGGCAATGAACATCGTGCCATGAGTAGGCATGGTGCCGGCATTGGCTTCCAGACGTTTCTTGCCAGCCAGTGAACCGGCTATCGCCAGCACGGGCACGATCATGGCAAAACGGCCAAACCACATGGCAATCGCCAGCATGATGTTGTAGAAGGGCGTATTCGCACTCAGACCGGCAAAGGCACTGCCATTGTTATTGGCGGCTGAAGTAAAGGCATACAGCACTTCAGAAAAACCATGGGCACCGGGATTCAGGATACCGGCCCTGCCAGCCTCCGACATGACCGCTATCGCCGTACCAGCCAACACCAGGACCGGTGTCACCAGGATGGCGATGGAAGTCATCTTCATTTCAAATGCCTGGATTTTCTTGCCCAGGTATTCTGGGGTGCGACCTATCATCAGTCCGGCGATAAACACCGCCAGTATGGCGAAAATCAACATGCCATACAGGCCACTGCCAACACCACCAAACACCACTTCACCAAACTGCATCAGCACGATAGGTACCAGACCACCAATTGGCATGAGGGAATCATGCATGGCATTCACGGCACCACAAGAAGCTGCTGTAGTCACCGCAACAAACAGGCTGGAGGCGCTGATGCCGAAGCGGGTTTCCTTACCTTCCATATTGCCACCGGCTTGCAGAGCTGAGCTGGCCTGGTCGATATTCATGCCGGCCAGTACAGGATGGGTCTGCTGTTCAGAGAACATGACGGTGAGCGTCATTGCTACAAACAAGATCGTCATCGCCGTCAGCACGGCCCATCCCTGGCGCATATCACCCACCATGTGGCCGAAGGAAAAGCACAGCGCAGCAGGGATCAGGAAGATAGCGATCATCTGCATGAAATTGCTCAGATAGCTGGGGTTTTCATAGGGATGTGCCGAATTGGCATTGAAAAAGCCGCCACCATTCGTGCCCAGCAACTTGATCGCTTCTTGTGAAGCAACCGGGCCCATGGCCAGGGTTTGGGTGCTTGTCGTCAGGGTTTCCATGACGGGTGCGCCCTTGTCATCCTTCAGAGGCTGGCCATCAGTGCCGACTTTGGCCTGGCTATAGGTCACGGGATCAATCAATTGCACTTCTTTATAGCCGGAGAAATTCTGGATCACGCCCTGGCCCATAAGAAATACGGCGAAAATAACAGAAAGGGGCAGCAAGAGATACAGGGTGGAGCGTGTAATGTCAGTCCAGAAATTACCTATGGATGTGGCTGAATGACGGCTGAAACCGCGTATCAGGGCAAATACTACGGCGATGCCGGTCGCTGCAGAAAAGAAATTTTGCCCGGCCAGTGCCAGCATCTGGGTCAGGTAACTCATGGTGGCTTCACCAGAGTAGCCTTGCCAGTTGGTATTGGCAACAAAGCTGACAGCGGTATTGAGTGAAGAATCCATACTGACATTGGCCAGACCTTGTGGATTCAAAGGCAGCCAGGCTTGCAATCTCTGCACCGTATAGACAGCAAGCGCACCCAGGGTGTTAAAAATCAGCAGGGCAACCGCATATTGCTTCCAGCCCATACCAGTATCAGACTTGACGCCTGCCAGACGGTACAGGGCTTTTTCCAGCCAGCGTAACCAGCTCATGCCTGGTACGCTGGCCTGGTCATCAGCGATTTTGGCGATGAATTTACCCAAAGGGTAGGACAAGATAAGCAGTACACCTAAGAATAATACTAATAAAACAACTGATTGAGTAGTCATCACAGCTCCTCGGCATTCAACAAGGCTGCGATCAGATACACGAACAAGGCAGCAGCCACTACCGTGCCAAGAATGTAGAAGGGATTCATGTTTTTGCTCCCAGAATGTCGCAGGCCTGCACCAGTGCCAAGACCAGCAGGAAGAAGATTCCCATGCCTGCGAGATATAAAAATTCCATTAAATATTCCATGCTTTACTCCTTGGTTTTTACACTTTGAAGCATAGTCAGAAGCATGTAAAAAATTCGTAAAGACTTAAATGAGAGGCGTAAACAAGATGTAAAAATTCGGCAGAAGCAGGATGTGACGATGCCTTTTTATTACTTTCAACAAGCCAGAGGGAAAAGCAGACTTATCAAAAGTTAACCAACACTTGCCTGCCTTTGCCCCATAATTGCTCAAGTCCTTGAAAGTCTTCATCCATGTACAAGTCAGAGCAATTTGCCCACTCTAGAAATTTTCGCCAGAAAATATGGCTGGGGCATTTTTTGTTGATTGTGCTGGCTTACTTTGCTGCTGGCCGCATCGGCCTGTCCATACCCTATGTCAATCCCAATGTCAGCCTGATCTGGTTGCCAACAGGTATCGCCATCACCAGCATGCTGCGCTATGGCAAGCTGGCCGTTGCCGCTGTGTTCATATCAGCCTGGCTACTGGAAATATCCGCTGGTTTTAGCATATTGGTTTCCGGCAGCCTGGCTATTGGCAATACGCTGGGGCCACTGCTGAGCAAATGCATATTACGCAAACAGGGTTTCAGACGCGATTTTTCAAGGCGGCGCGATGTCATCGGTTTTGGTCTGGCTGTCATGGCGGGCATGTGCATATCAGCAAGTGGTGGCACATTGACCTTATGGATGCACGGCCTCAGTAGTGATCTGGTGGCTGTCTGGTTTACCTGGTGGGCAGGTGATACAGTTGGTGCCTTGCTGGCAGGGCCATTATTACTGTCGTTTTCATTGACATCGCTGTCGGGCTTGTCCGTGAGGCGCAAGGAAATCTTTGGTTTTCTGTTACTGTTTGCCGTTGCCAACTGGTTTATTTTTGCTTCACCCTACAGTCATCAGCATCTGACTTTCATCATCGTGGGATTCATGATCTGGGTCGCCATGCGCTTCGGCATTACAGGTGCCTCCTGTGCCGTGTTGACTGCATCCCTGTTCTCTGCCTGGGCAACATCCCATAATATGGGCCCATTTTATGAAGGTGGCCAGGCAAACCTGCTGATACTCTGGGCTTATATGACGACCATGGTGTTGATCACCCTGATCATCACTGCCCTGCAGTCAGAGAGCATAGATGCCACCCGCCAGATTCAGGAAGCTTATCAGCGCATCAACAAAGTCGCTTCGCGCCTGCCTGGTCTGGTCATGCAATACCGCATACGGCCCGACCACAGCGCCTCCATCCCCTTTGCCAGCGATGCCATCTTGCAGATGTTTGAAGTCACGCATGAAGAAGTCAGGGACGATGCCCTGCATTTGTTTGCCCGCATAGACCCGCGCGATATAGAAAACGGTACTGCATTGATACGCGAGGCCATGCGTAATTTGTCACCCTGGCAAAGTGAGTTCCGCATGCGCCGCAAGGACGGCACAGTGCGCTGGCTGTATCTGGATGGGTTGCCAGAGCCTGAGCCGGGCGGCTCGATGTTATGGCATTGTTTCATTACCGACATCACAGAACGCAAACAGGCTGAACAGGATTTACGCATCGCTGCCTGCACTTTTGAGTCACAGGAAGGCATCTTCGTGACAGATGCCAACTGGATCATGCTGAGGCTGAACCAGGCTTTCACCCGGATTACCGGCTATGCAGCTGAAGACTTGATTGGCAAGCGCCCTCCCCTGCACAAGACCAAACAGCAGGACCGGGATTTTTTTGAACACATCAATATCTCGCTGAAAGAACACCGTTTCTGGCATGGTGAGCTGTGGAGCCGCCGCAAGGACGGTGAAATTTATCCACAAATGATTACCCTGACCGCCATTACCGACAACCATGGAGAAGTCAGTAATTACATAGCTTCTTTCACCGACATCAGCCGCCACAAAGGCTATGAAGCCGAGATACGCAATCTGGCTTTTTATGACCCCTTGACGCAGTTGCCAAATCGCCGTTTGCTGATGGACAGGTTGCAGCATCTGATCTCCATCAGCAACCGTAACGATACGCATAGTGCCATCCTGTTTATCGACCTGGATAATTTCAAGACCCTTAACGACACCCGTGGCCATGATGCCGGTGATTTGCTCTTGATAGAAACTGCCAGCCGCCTGCAAACCTGCGTGCGCGATAGTGATACCGTGGCACGCCTGGGTGGCGATGAGTTTGTCGTAGTCCTCGAAGAACTGAGCATAGACAAAGAAGATGCCGTGCGCCAGGCAGACATGATCGCCGAGAAGATACGCCAGCTACTTAGCCAGCCGTATATGATTGCTGATTTTGAACATCATGGCTCCAGCAGTATCGGTGTCTGCCTGTTTCATGGCGGCGATATCACGGTCAAAGACTTGTTCAAGCGCGCCGACACTGCCATGTACGAAGCCAAAACGGCTGGCCGCAATGCGGTGCGTTTTTTTGACCCGGCCATGCAAGCCATACTGGTGGTACGCATGTTGCTGGAATCAAATTTGCGGGTGGCACTGGCGAATAATCAGTTTCAGTTGTATTACCAGGTACAGGTCAACTCTGAGGGCAAGCTCATTGGAGCAGAAGCCCTGCTACGCTGGATACATCCTGATCGTGGTTTTATTTCACCGGCAGATTTCATCCCGCTGGCGGAAGAAACCGGCCTTATCATCCCCATAGGCTTATGGGTTTTGGAAACTGCCTGCACCCAGCTCAAGCAATGGGAAAGCAGCAAGGAAACCCGTCACCTGACCCTGGCCGTGAATGTCAGTGCCAAGCAATTCCAGCAAGTGGATTTTGTTGATACGCTCAGTGAAATCATACAGCGTCACAAGATTGACCCTACCCGATTGAAAATTGAATTGACCGAAAGCACGGTGCTCGACAATGTCGATGCCACTACCGAGAAAATGCATGAGCTGAAAAAGCTGGGTATCGCTTTCTCCATGGATGACTTTGGCACCGGTTATTCTTCACTGGCCTACTTGCAGCGTTTACCGCTGAACCAGTTGAAGATAGACCAGTCTTTTGTACGTGACCTCAGCCATGATGAAAACGATGCGACCATCGTGCGTGCCATTATTTCCCTCGGTGTCAACCTGGGTTTGAATGTGATTGCCGAAGGGGTGGAAACCAGTGCCCAGCGCGCCTTTTTGATTGCGCATAATTGTTATGCCTTCCAGGGCTATTATTTTTCCAAACCCTTGCCACTGGAAGGCTTTCTGGCGTTATTGAAGCCACCGGAAAAACCAACGGAATCAGACCAGATTCAATAGCCGCACATCAAGCTTGCCATCCTGCATAGGCGGACACCAGAAATAGCTGCCTGTCTGCGGTTGTGTAAACTGGAACAATGCATCGACGATACCATCTTCAGCACCCGACATACGTTTCAATTGCACTTCAAACGGGTAGAAGGAATTGGCGAAGGCGACAAAATACAGGCCCGCCTTGTCCAGTGCAGACCAGGGCATGGAACGCCTCAGCATGAAGGCCTCAGGCGTGAAATCTTCTTGCGCAGTACGCTTGACGTGAGCTGATTCTGGCGCATCTTCCAGCTCCTCATTATCGCTACGGCGGCGTCCTACGGCATTGTCCTGATCTTCGCCAGACATGGCATCAAAACGCTCAAACCTGTGTGTCCATTGCTGGATGGCGACAAAGCTGGAGCCTGTGAGGCCGGGCGTATCACCCGCAACAAAAGCCGCAGCCAGAGCTGCATCGTCATGCGGGTTTTCGGTACCGTCTTCATAACCGCTGAGGTCACGGCCTTCCTTGTATTTAAAGGCATCGACCTGCTGTTGCAATTCAAAGGCTGGTGCCAGAGTATGCATGATCTGATGCAACTGGCGCACCAGGTCGCCGCGTTCATGCTGGCGTAGCCAGCACCACAGTGCTGCCGGTGTCGCGGGCAAGCGCATGCGGCTACCTTCAATGCCATGAAATTCTTTCATGCCTGCGATCTCGCTACCCAATGTCTGCACGAGGCTGGCACCAAAGCCGATGACCAGATTCTGCCCATCGGTCTTGTCAGCCAGTGCGCGTACTACCTTCTTGACGATAGCTGCGTCAGTACCTTCCTTGATATTCAAACTGAGATAAACAGCATGTGCGGGCACTGCTTGCAATATGCCTTCCTGGAATAACTTCATGTATTGCTCCACCTTGTTGAATTGATCGAATAGCGACAAACTTGTTCTCATAAGCATAACGCATCTTGCTGAAATGTAGATTGCTCGCTACAATCATTCGCGAGGCAAATCGCTTCAACGTCGCTCGGACGGTTCCGGGCGCCCCGTTCTTGCAGTCTGTATGGACTACAAGGGCTACGTACAATTCAGATCATGACAAATACAACTACTCCGCCGGGCCGGGGTTCTGCTGTTGAAGGCACACCTGCGCCTGCAACAAAGTTCTCCTTCGCTCGTATCAACCGCCTGCCCCCTTACGTATTCAATATCACTGCCGAGCTGAAGATGGCTGCGCGCCGTCGTGGCGAAGACATTATTGATATGTCCATGGGTAATCCTGATGGTGCAACCCCAGCACACATTGTTGAAAAGCTGGTCGAAGTGGCCCAGCGTCCTGACACCCACGGTTATTCTGCCTCCAAGGGCATACCACGTTTGCGCCGCGCGATTGCGCACTGGTACAAGAGCCGTTATGACGTGGACCTGAACCCTGATTCAGAAGCCATCGTCACCATAGGATCAAAAGAAGGCCTGGCGCATCTGATGCTGGCGACGCTGGATAAGGGTGATACGGTGCTGGTGCCCAACCCCAGCTACCCCATCCACATCTATGGCGCGGTGATTGCCGGTGCCGATATACGCTCGATACGCATGAGTCCAGGCGTGGATTTTTTTGCCGAGCTGGAAAGGGCAATACGCGAAACTTATCCCAAACCGAAGATGATGATCTTTGGTTTTCCATCCAACCCCACTGCGCAATGTGTGGAGCTGGAATTTTTCGAGCGCGTGGTCAAGCTGGCCAAGGAACACAATATCCTGGTAGTGCATGATCTGGCCTATGCCGACATCACCTATGACGGCTGGAAAGCCCCGTCCATCATGCAAGTGCCGGGCGCACGCGATGTCGCGGTAGAATTTTTCACGCTCTCAAAAAGCTATAACATGGCAGGCTGGCGCATAGGCTTCATGGTCGGCAATAAGGAGTTAGTTGCGGCGCTGGCACGTATCAAGAGTTACCATGACTATGGCAGTTTCACACCTGTGCAAGTGGCAGCGATTGCCGCTCTTGAAGGTGACCAGACGTGCGTCAATGAGATCCGCGACCAGTACCAGCGTCGCCGCGATGTACTTGTCAAAGGCTTGCATGAACTGGGCTGGATGGTAGAAAAACCAAAGGCATCGATGTATATCTGGGCGCATATCCCTGAGCATTATCGCCACCTGGGTTCACTGGAATTTGCCAAGCAGATGCTGGAAAAAGCCAAACTCTGCGTCTCACCCGGCATTGGCTTTGGTGAATATGGCGATGAATATGTGCGCTTTGCATTAATTGAAAATGAGTCGCGCATACGCCAGGCTCTGCGTGGCCTGAAGACCATGTTCAAGGATGATGGAGTGGCGAAATAAGCGCGATCACTATTACTGTCTTGCGTGACTTGTTGTCACCCTGGGGAGAATTGCGCCCGCAAGTGGCAAGTGATTGGCAGGGTGAGGTAGCCCTGCCTGCGGTTCTTGCGAGCTTCTATGAAAAGCTAGGCCCCTGGGGTGAGGTGCATGAAAAACATGGCCCTATGGGTTTAAGTATAGCTGCGGGTGGCAACCCCGTTGATATTCCCACATTGAAGGATTTATGGTTGCGCCAAGCTTGCTATCGCTGGCATGGTAATACCGGTGAGCGCCTGCCTGAGTGGCAGGATCACTGGCTGTTGGTGGCGACAGAGGGCAGTAATCCATTCATGCTCGATACTATCTCAGGGCAAGTGTATTTTGCGCTGGCTGGCGGCAAGCCTGATTTCCAGTTATTCGCACCAGACTTGCTGACTGCTTTTGCCGCCATCGCCTGCGTCGCGAATACCATGCGAGAACTGGATGAACAGGCTTTTGATGAGACTTATGAATTGACAGTTGCTGCCCGTGCGCAAGTCACTCAGAATCTAGATAAACTACTTGCAGGCAGTGCAGATGCCAGGCAAATGCTGGCGGCCTGGCGCTGGTATTGCTGATAAGGCAGATATCAACGTATCCCCCAATACTGTTCGATCATCTGATATCCACGTGCATCATATTTTTTCAAACCAGCCTTGTCATAAGGATAGTAGGTACTTCCCATGAAATACATGGCAGTCAACTCAGCAAAATATTCGCGTTCATTGGTGAGTGCATAGGCAGTGTCAAGCATCTTGCCTTTGTAGGTTTCCACATTTTTGTACAAGCCGGCAAGTTTTGCTGCCTGGAAGGCATCTGTAACTTCAGGATGTTTTGCTGGCCAGTCGCGCAAATGCCAGGTGTGTCCTATCTCATGGCTCAAGTCTTTTCGCACAACCACTTCATCCACTGCCACGAAATTTGCTGCGCTGTAAATAATGACTGCATTTTTCCAAACCGGGTCGTACAAGGGGTGGTTGACAGGATTAAATTGCAATACAGCCCGCATTCCTCCTTTTTGTCCTCCCTTGGGTGACTTTGGTCCCCACATCAGATAAAAATTAAGTCCTTTGACATATGCATGTGATGCAGCAGGCAATTTCTCAAGGATGCTAGCTAAAGCCTGTTGTAACCTGCTACTGGCAGCAGCAGTGAGTTTTGGGTCCGCTGCTGCCATATCCTGTTCGACCAGTATTTTCCACTCACCCGGTATGCTTTGATAAATGCGTGGTGGCGATCTGTAGTTTGCCAGGCCAGAAGTGACAGAGTCGTGGACATCGTGCTTTTGCGCCTGTCCCACGCAATTTGCCGTATTGTCGGTGTAGATGGTTTTGCCATTTGCATCCTTACAACTCAAAATATCTGCTGCCACTGCAGTTGCGGGGCAGAGTGATAAAAGTAGCAAGGCATGTGATACACGACTTTTTGCTAACAAAGGAAAATAAGAGAGGTGCATGCTGGCAGGAGTAAAATCACGGTGCGATACTATAAATCATAAAGTATCTGGCAAATTATTCGTGATTTGTTTGAGTGCCCGCTTCGACAGGATTTGCGCTTTTCAGCATGGCAATTTCTTGTCTCCCTGTTCACTCCAGGTTTTCATGATGTGCATTTTGACCACGCTTCCAGTATGCCGCCACCCGCATGGCAACACTTGCATGGCCTTTTTCTTCCGCCAGTATACGGCGCGTCGCTGCCATGGTGGCAGCTTCACCGGCGCACCAGGCATAACCATCACCCGTAGGCAAAGGCAGGGCGCGCAGGGTATCCAGAAATTCTTGTGCGCTGTCTACCCAGACAATGCTGATATCTGCTGCACTGCTCAATTCACGGCGCTCAGTTGGGGGCACTTGCAGGATAACCATCGCGCTTACTCCAGCCGGTAATTCTTCCAGGCGTCTGGATATCGCTGGCAATGCTGTTTCGTCGCCAGCCAGTAAATGCCATTCATAATCAACCGGGATGACTAAAGAGCCACGCGGCCCGGCGACAGTGACGCCATGGCCGACATCAGCCTGGCTGGCCCAGGCAGCCGCAGGCCCGTCACCGTGTATGGAAAATTCCAGTACCAGTTCACCTTTGGCGGCATCGTAATGCCTGGGTGTGTAATCTCGCATCACAGCATGATCACTATCGACGGCAAGTATCAATTTGAGGTGATCATCAAAAGATGCGCTGATAAAGCCCGGCAGATCAGCACCACTGAGGGTGATACGGCGGAAATGCGGCGTCGGGCTTTCAACACGGACAACTTGCAGGTTGCGGCGTTTGATTTCATGGCGTATGCGTTGTACGCGGTTGCTTGCAGAGGCTATACTCATTTATTCACCCATAAAATTAGTTGACAATATCTACTATAATGCGCAAAACAAATGACAATGTCAACCATTCTCTGAGAAATAATGAGGATGGGGTGTTGGACCTTATTCATACGGTCATGCATCAATACCGTTCCATGCAATACCAGGCTCTGCGCGACGGCCCGCATGACATTACCCATATGGAAGGCAAGGTATTGGGCTTTTTTGGTCATCACCCCGGTGCTACTCAGAGTGACCTGGCCAAGCACAGTGGCCGCGACAAGGCGCAACTGGCGAGGCTGATCAAAGGCTTGCGTGACCGTGGCTTGCTCGATGCCGTTGCCGATCAAAGCGACAAGCGCAATGTGCGGCTGACGCTGACTTCGGACGGGCAAAGCGTGTTGACCGTCTTGCGTCAGCAAGCCAAACGCTTAAATACCCTGGCATTGCAGGGAATGGATAGTCGCGAGCAAGAACAATTGCAGCAGCTATTGCAAAGAGTGAAAGTCAATCTGGATGCTGGGTCATAAAGAATTTTTTCGCTAAATAGAATTGTCAGATCATGAGTAAATACTGGAGTGATGTTGTCCACAAGCTGAGTCCTTATACCCCCGGTGAGCAACCCAAGATTGCCAAACTCATCAAGCTCAATACCAATGAAAATCCTTATCCGCCTTCACCCCGTGTACTGACGGCGATACAGCAAGCCACCAACGGCGATTTGCGCCTCTACCCTGATCCCGGCTCGGATCACTTGCGCAAAGTCATCGCCCAATATCATGGCTTGCAGGCAGACCAGATTTTTGTTGGTAACAGCTCTGACGAAGTGCTGGCCCATGTGTTCCAGGCTCTGCTTAAACATCAGCGGCCCTTGCTCTTCCCTGACATCAGTTACAGCTTTTATCCTGTGTATTGTGGCCTGTATGAGATAGCCCACTGCAGCGTGCCGCTGGATGCAGAATTTCAACTGAATGTGGAAGACTATCTGCAAGAAAATGGCGGGATCATTTTTGCCAATCCTAATGCGCCTACTGGCTGCAATGTCACACTGGAAAAAATTGAATTCCTGCTGCAACAGAACTGCGATACGGTAGTCGTCATTGATGAGGCCTATGTGGATTTTGGCGGTGATACGGCAATAGCATTGATAGACCGCTATCCCAATTTGCTGGTTGTTCACACCCTGTCAAAGTCACGTTCACTGGCTGGTTTGCGGGTAGGTTTTGCAGCAGGCCATGCAGACTTGATTGCGGGTTTGAACCGCGTCAAAAACAGCTTCAATGCTTACCCGTTGGACAGGCTGGCAGTGGCTGGCGCGATTGCCGCATTTGAAGATCAGGATTATTTTTTGCAAACCTGCCAGGCAGTGATGGCGACACGCGAAAGACTGGCAACAGATATGCGTGAGCTGGGTTTTGAAGTCTTGCCATCAGCCACCAATTTCATCTTCGCCCGTCACCCTCGTTTTGCGGCAGAAGAAATCGCCCTGGGCTTGCGCCAGTCCGGCATCATCGTGCGCCATTTCAAACTGCCGCGCATTAATGAGTTCTTGCGCATTTCCATAGGCACAGATGAAGAATCTGCCTCCCTGGTTTCTGCACTAAAGGTATTGCTCCATTCCAGCTAATCTCAGAAAAAACTTAGCAGTTACTTCTTGCAGGTACAAACCAGCAGTTCTGCAAACGAGCTCGACTTTTTGGCGGACCTACTCAAAGCTGCATGCGCTGCAGCCGAAAAAATCCTGCGCGCGATTCTAGCAAATGAATGTCAAATAGTGTTAAAAATTAATGGAAATATATTTTTAACTTTTTTTGACATTTGTTGGGAAGTTTAATTTATACTTTAGAAAAGTACACAGGAAAGCTGTGTTTTTGAATTATTGCAGTAGATAAGTAAAGATGTCAGTTGGATCGCAACAATTTGCAACAAATAGGGCTATCAATGAGTAACACCAGCCCCTTGTTCCGCCCTGAAGTTACCGCAGCATTAGGCAGTCAGTGGATGGGTGCCATCCGCCTGGCGCAACCGCTCTCAGCTTCTTTGATTGCCATTGTTGCCCTGATTATCGCTGCGGTGCTGATCACTTACATCACTCTTGGCAGCATCACCAAAAAAGCCCGTGTCACCGGTGTCACCGTACCTGTCGGTGGCCAGCTCAGCGTGGCTGCACCCAATGCCGGTATTTTGCTGAGCAGCCATGTCACAGAAGGCGAGCGAGTCAAAGCCGGGCAAATCCTGTTCACACTCAGCACAGAACGCCAGAACAGCCAGGGTGAAATCACCGCCCTGGTGGCCCAGCAACTCGCCAGCCGTGCCGACAGCATGGCCGCAGAACAAAGA
>Ga0187844_10000332_pt1 | contig 36927 bp, 47 predicted proteins | sample SpaLakP09_SKY_50_FD_134517 | JGI IMG/M metagenome (GOLD analysis project Ga0187844, IMG submission 134517) | Oligotrophic lake water microbial communities from Sparkling Lake, Wisconsin, USA - SP09_SKY_50 | ecosystem: Environmental > Aquatic > Freshwater > Lake | place: USA: Sparkling Lake... | reverse complement strand
GAACAATACTAACAAATATGTATTTATTAATAAAAATAAATACATACATTTAAAACACTATTATGAAGAAATTATGCGTATTAAATTTAATAAAAAGATAAATTCAATCAATGTAATAGATGAATTGAAGTGCAAACTAAAGTGTTTTAGACATTAGTTTTTTACTCTTTGATTTTTTACGTGCGCGTAGATTCTTTTCAGTAGCATCTGCTAAATGATTTAACAGATCTTCTGTTGAGATATTGGATGGATATATAATTTTTTGTGAAAATTTATTAAATACGATTACATCAATAGAATTGTATGATTCGCCTCCTCCAAACATAATACCTGACCCATTTGCGTATTGTGGTAATAATAGATTACCGACTCCTTCTAATGCTTCTTGAATTACACCGAGTACTTGTTCCTTGATTGCTGTTTTGCTTGCTGATATAACTAAAGTAATGACTGCAGCTGATGCTGTAGTTGGTAACGGAGCAGCAAAAAAACCAACAATTGGTATATTTGTGGGTATTAATGAAAATGCAATCATTCCTCCTCCAGCAGCTACTAATCGTTGAGCTACATTTGCAGCCATGTTCGCCATTATATATATTGTATAAAATAAAATATATGTAATTATTATGTCCACGTATACCGAAAAGGAATACAAAAGCGGCGAAGGTATGCTTACAACTGTGTGGGGTCCAAGTTTATGGCATTTTTTGCATACGATGAGCTTCAATTATCCAATTGAACCAACCAATGAACAAAAAAAATATTATATGAACTTTATTTTAAGTTTGAAAAACATTTTACCTTGTAAATATTGTAGAATAAATCTAACAAAAAATTTCAAAGTAGTACCATTAAAGATGTCATCTATGAAAGATAGAGAATCATTTTCTAGATATATATATGCATTACACGAACATATAAATAAAATGCTTGGTAAAAAATCAAATTTATCATATGAAGATGTAAGAGAAAGGTATGAACATTTTAGAGCAAGGTGTACCGTAAAACGCGTAGTTAAAGAAAAAGGTTGTACCGAATCTTTGTACAAAGGTGAAAAATCTAAATGTATCATAAAAATAGTTCCACAATCTAAAAAATGTAATACTTTTCAAATGAATAAGAGTTGTAAGAAAAAATTAATTAAAATTTACTAAAATCATTCAAAATGGGTAATGGCATGTAATTTTGCATTGACTGAGATCTATAATTTGGAACTTTTTTACATTCAAATGCTGGCTCGGGACATCTCTCGCATGCAGGACATGGTTGTGTATCTTTTGCAGGTGAAGGAGTGGATACGGCACTTGGTACAGCTGCCATTGGCGTATCCGAACCCGCCATTCCAAAATTAACTGGCGGTGGTAATGAAGTAGGTGGCGCTTTTGTTTGAATTGGTTCGGGTAATCGTCTAGACATATCTGATACTGTAATTCCAGAATTAACTGGTTCATCAAGTGGTTTAGTAGGTTCTTGTATCTGGACATCTTCGGTGTTACTATCCCATTTTGATTCAGTATAATTTGTTTCGTCCCAACTATTATCTTCTTCTCGTTGATGCTCTACGTAATCATTATTTTTATCATCTTCGTGTTTATCATTATGTTCATGTTTTGCCCATTCATCATACCACACTTTATCTTCAAATGTTGGACACGATGGGCACGTAGGAACTACAATTTCGGTTTTCAATATGTAATCATCCATATGGTCTTCATCATAATGAGCAAATTTAAGTACTTTGTCGTGACATTCGGGTACAATTTCTCCAGAACACCCGATAGCACTATCAAATCCTTCATGTAGAGGCTTTATTTGCATGGATCCCAAAAAAGCAAATAATAGAGTTACTCCAATTAATATTATGGTAAGAACTCTAACACTATTGAATAATTTCATATATTTATAATAGAAAAAAAATATTACTATATTATATGCCTAAACAGTCAACTGCAAAAAACTCTGAAAATGGTGGTATCATGGGTTCTGGAATTTTTGGAATGTTTGGTACAACCATACAATGCCCTGCAAGCGATACATCTATGTATTGTAGTTTTATGAAAATATTTAATTTAATAATGGTTATAGGTTTTATTCTATTTATTTTGTATACAATTTATATTATGTTTATAGCTCCTTCATTCAATAAGAGACGTTAGGCGCTACACATAGTACATTCGGGTTGTAATGTAAACTGCTGTGCCTGATGTTTAGGTTTTCTTCGCAAATAATACAATCCTGTTTTTAAACCTTGCTTCCACGAATATATATGCATGCTTGTCAATATCTTGTAGTTTGGCTCTTCTATCCACAAATTCATTGACTGACTTTGACAAATATATGCCCCCCTATCTCTCGCCATATTGATAATATGTTTCATTGGTATTTCCCATACAATTTTATACTTTTTTTTAATGTCTTCTGGTATTTCCACAATTTGTTGTACAGATCCCTTGTTTTCAATAATTTTTTCCTTTAATTTCAAATTCCATATTCCCAAATCAATTAATTCTTTCATTAGATATTTATTGATTACAATAAATTCCCCTGCCAATGTTCTTCTCGTATATATATTGCTCGTGAAGGGTTCAAAACATTCATTGTTTGATAATATTTGACTAGTTGATGCTGTTGGCATTGGGGCCACGCACAATGAATTACGTACACCATAACGAATTACTGATTCGCGTAGAGTATCCCAATCATATAATTGTGGACGAACTTTCCACAAATCAAATTGAAAAATACCCTTGGAAATAGGCGACCCTTCAAATGAACTATAAGGTCCTTCTATCTTGGAAATTTCCATGCTTTTTTCAATAGATGCATAATATATGGTTTCAAATATGTTTTTATTTATTTTAACTGCTTCATCACTCTCAAAAGGAACATCCATCATAGCAAATGCATCAGCCAGACCCTGGACACCGATGCCAATTGGTCTATGTTTTGTGTTACTATTATGCGTCTTATCCGTTGGATAATAATTCACATCAATTAATTTATTTAAATTATTTGTAACAATCTTAGTAACACGTTTTAACTTTTCATAATTAAACTTTTTATTTTCTACCATGGATGATAGAGAGATACTAGCCAAATTACAAACTGCGCTTTCAGTTGCATCGCTATATTCTACAATTTCACAGCAAAGATTAGACGATTTGATAGTACCCAGATTCTTTTGATTGCTTTTCACATTACATGCATCTTTATATAACATATAGGGTGTACCAGTTTCCATTTGACTGTCCAATATTTTAAACCACAAATCACGAGACTTTATCTTTTTAATAAAATTACCCGCTTCTACATAACGTTCATATGATCTCTTGAAATCATCACTATATATATCTGCCAATCCAGGTGATTGATTCGGACACATCAAATACCAATCTTCATCCTTTTCAACTTTTTCCATAAATAAATCAGGTATCCAAAGTGCGTAAAATAAATCTTTTGCCCTCATTTCTTCATCACCATGATTCTTTTTTAAATCTAGAAAATGTTCAATGTCTGCATGCCAAGGCTCCAAATAAATCGCAAAACTTCCATTTCTTTTACCTCCACCCTGATCTACATATCTTGCGGTATTATTGAATACGCGCAACATTGGCACGATCCCGTTTGATGTTCCGTTTGTACCATTTATATGACTTCCTTCTGCACGGATATTATGCATATGCAACCCAATACCACCTGCCCATTTTGAAATATTTGCACAATCTTTTAATGTATTAAATATACCATCTATACTATCATCTTCCATACCAAGTAAAAAACACGAACTTAGTTGTGGACGCGCTGTTCCAGAATTATATAATGTTGGTGTTGCATGAATAAATTCTTTCAAACTTAAACAGTCATATGTTTCCTTTACCATATCCATATTTTCACCATGTATTTGAATGGCTACTCTCATCCACAAGTGCTGAATTCTCTCCACAACAACATCATTTCTTAACAAATAAGCTCGTTCTAGTGTTTTGAATCCAAAATAGTCTATTAGAAAGTCGCGAGAATGATTCATAATAGAATTTAAATAAACATGATGTTTTTTTACTATGTTACAATATTGTTCAGATAAATATCCTGATTTTACTTTCATAACACATGTTAATATAGACGGATCAACTTCTTTTTGATGATTTGATACACATATTAAACTAGATAATTTTGAATAGTCGTAATGATTTGAACCCAATGCAGCACATATTTCTGCCATGAGTTCATCTATTTTCTTTGTTGGTATATTGTCATATAACTGGTCTACAACTTTGCTGACTAGGCTTGCATATTGAATGTTCAAATCTGGGTCAAGCTGCTTTAAACGGGTTACTATCTTATCATATGATAATTCTTCAACATTACCATTTCGTTTAATAACGTTCATTACACTATTTCATCAGTTTTTTTTATATCTATTTTATTAATTCTTCTCTTCGGAGCTCGCATAGTATAATCTCCTAAACGTTCTACACATATTGTGTTCCAGATATCCTGTAAATGTGGTATAGCGTAATCAAACCACGCCTTATTCCTTTTAATTAATACACACGAATATATATCCAATTTCCAGTATATCGTTTTAATCCAATTACTATTTTGAGTCATGTTTAAATCTAACCATTCGTTCAATTCTTGCTCATTGGTTATAGTAAATGGCATGTATACATATGCATATTCTTCATTTTTCACAAACTCCATGATACACCCCTTCATTTTATCATCCTTTGATACAAACAATGACTCGTTACTATCTTGTAAAAAATCATTATAGCTATCGTATTCGGTCATCTTTGTTTCTACAAAATCGGCTTCTGGTAAATCACATACTTCCATCTGCAATAATGTTTGTGTATAATAATCTTTTTTAGGGATACCAGTTATCTCTCGCGACACTACATTTTTAATTTCAATCATTCTACCAAAATTATTTTTACCTACAACTATTCCGTCAGGTGATGCGGCTAAAAATGGATATAATGGGTGTTCTATACACCCAAAATCAACTATACTAGTATCATTTTTATTTTCATAAATAAGTCTAGTTAGTGGTTCGTACTTGTGACCCCACGTCATTGGATTTTCATTAAATGATGGGGAGTTTTTATGCGCAATTAGTGGTTTGCATTTCTCGTAAATTAATTGATTTTTATTCGCTTGTGTACCAAACGCCTTCCATGCATTACTCGCCGTTATATGTTGATGTCTAAATTCATACCATTCAGGTGTTTTTTGTTGTGGTTGGGGAATATTTTGTAAATGTAATATGTGTTCATGTGGAATGGTATGAATAGTGGGTTGCGTTGGTCCACTTCTTTCTAATCCTAGTTCAATCAATATTCTGCTTATATTCGCATTATAGTACTCTTTATCAAATGGTGTACTCTTTACAATTTCATTGAATATCAAATCATTATAATTAGGATCTACGATCCATTCTGGGTGATTTGTCACATGACTAGGTATATTATCTTTCAAAAAAACTTCCAAGTCCATTACATAATCAATATAAATATGTTTATATTCATTAAATAATCTTTTTAGTCTTTTTTTTACTTTGAGGTTGCTCTAACACGATATTGAATTTTCTTGTATCTGTATTAAATAACAATCCCCCTATTTGATCAATATTTCCATTCTCTTGATTATATGATAATTCATTGTTCTTGCTTAATTTTTTTCTATCAATCATTAAATTAAAAAAACGAATTGCAGTATTACATTCATCTTCATTTAAATTATGTTTAGATACAAGTGTTTCTTTAACATATTTTTTAATCTTTTTTAATTTTTCAGTCTTGGATAATTTAGACCACACTGCCTTTTTATTATTCTCAATATCCATGTTTAGAAATTTGTTTAGTGTTTCTTCCGTTGCATCTGGAAAAGTATCTATATTTGCTCCAGTTGATATCAAAGTCCTGTATTTTAAGCTGTTGTACTCTTTACACTCATCCTTATTTTCTTTGGCATCTTTACTCATTTAAATATATTATATAATATATGTTTAACTGGTTATATGAAACAAATAACTTTATCCGACAATTCTAGAAAAAAAAAATATATATTGGACATAGATCAATTGGAAATATTAAAACAACTGAGAGATAATACAGAAATTAATAATAATTTTAATAATGAATTGAAAGCAAAATTCAATGCATATAAAAATCAAGATAAGATAAAGCACAAATATGATGAAGAAAAACATATTACTTATACGCAAATGATTCAAAAGTTATACGAATCCCAATTAAAATGTTATTACTGTAGTTGTTCATTGCTCATTCTTTTTAACAACAAGAGAGAAGGCTGCCAGTGGACATTAGAGAGAATGGATAACAATATTGGTCATTATGATTCAAATACATGTATTGCTTGCTTGAAATGTAACTTGAAAAGAAGAACTGACAGTCATGAATATTTTAAACAAGGAAAACAGCTTACTTTAATTAAATTAGATTAATTAAAATTTAAACAGGATTTATTTTTATATACAATGAAATATGAGAGTCAAAATGACCTTTTATTGAACAAGTTGATGATTTTTTATAATGCAAATGATAATCTAAATAAAATGCTTTGCATTATAAATGGTGAATCTAAGATTTCTCTCCGCATTGTAGATTGGTTTTCTACAAATTATGCGAAAAAATGGTTTACTGTATATGATCTAGATACGTGTCCTCGTTTTAGAGTCTACAATGATTATAAATTAAAATTAAAAGCATATTCCAAGCGCCGGTTTGATCCATTTTGCAGATGGGATAGAATTAAAGTACCTTTTGGCGATCAACAGTATAGCATTGAGACAACGATAGGCCAATTAAACTTTTTTAAATGGGCAATTGAAAATAAAATTATTGATTATATTGAGCAAAATTATACAGATATTGAATTTGATATGAATACAAACAACAGTATATCTAAATCAAAAAAACATAACGATTCTCTTGGTAAAACACGAAAGCGGAGAGAAGAACTTTCAATATCGGCTGCAAAATGTATGAAAAAAGAAAAAGTAGATATAGTGGTAAAATTCGTTTAAAATAAGGCTTTATATAATTATAATGGGTAATGTATATTCTTCCTTTTCTTCACATACTTTTGATACAATACAAAACAAAATTATGTGCAATAGCGATATTGTTTTGATAAGTACTCTTCCGGAAAATGAACAAGGATGTTTAATCAAAAATACGATTCATGCTAATAAAGAAACTGAATTTATGAATAACTTGTTGAACAAGGACAAGAAAAAAGAAATCATTGTTTACGGAAGAAACCACCGAGATTTGAAAGTTACTGAAAAGTACAATCAGCTAAAAAAGTTGGGGTTTGTAAATGTGTATATTTATTTTGGAGGCTTATTTGAATGGCTTTTACTGCATATTGTTTATAAAGAATTTAACTTTCCAATTGACGGTAATTTTAACGAAAATGAGTTGTTAAAATATAAATAATTTATAATGATTCAAATATAAAATCGTCGTTAATATTCATTATTATTTTGTAATTTAGCGATTTAATATAATTTATAACTTCATCTCGTGTTTCTGTCATGTTTTCACTTTTTCTTTTAGAATCATTCCATAATTCTATAATAATTATTGGTTTATTTTTTCTAATTTTGTTTTCAGAACCCAATAAAAATTGATATTCAAAACCTTCAATATCTACTAATAATATATCAAAATTGTCTATTTCCATGTTATCTAATTTATTTATTTTATTTTTAATTTTTTTGTCTGTTAAATTTGCAGACCGAATATTATTTTTGATATCATCCTCAGTAAAAACATGCATTCCGCCAGAATTATTTATAACACGATTTATATTTTCAACAGGACATAATTTTTCTTCGCTCATAAAATATACATCTTCTTCGCTATTGCCTAGAGCTATATTATAAGCTTTTACATTTGTTATGTTATTAAGCTTTATATTTTCACACAAATGAATATATGTATTAGGATACGCTTCAATTGCAGTTACTTCATCAATATAAAGAGAAATAGGCAGACAAACACTACCAATATGAGATCCCACATTTAAAAAATGTTTTAATTTTTTTTCTTTTATGTATTTAATTATTATATCTACTATTTTTTTGTTCCATTGCTCGCCATTCATTAATACATTTTGTATACAATCGTTTTTATTATTTATAAGATATTTTATATTATAAACAGTTTCTGTAATCATTATAAATAGTTATATTTGTTTTTTATATATTTTTATTAATATATGAATTATAATTTTATTAATAAATTATTAATAAAAAATGATGAAAGAATTATTCCGTTAAATATTTTTCAAACATGGCATACACTGAATTTGCCATTAGATATGAAACAAAATGTAGAATTATTAAAAATGCAAAATACAGAATTTAAACACTTTTTGTACGATGACGCCATGTGTAGAGAATTTATAAAAAATAATTTTGATGAAAATGTTTTATATACTTTTGATAAACTTTCTCCTGGAGCATATAAAGCAGATTTGTGGAGATATTGTATACTATATATTCATGGTGGAATTTATTTAGATATTAAATATCATTGTGTAAATAATTTCAAATTAATAAAACTAACCAACAAAGAATATTATGTAAATGATCTTCCGTACTGTGGCGTATCGGGAATTTATAACGCATTATTGGCATGTAAATCAAATAATGTGATTTTACACAAATGTATATATAAAATTGTGGAATTAGTTAAAAATAATAGTTACGGGCGCAACGCATTGGGTGTAACCGGACCTCACATGATGACTGAATTTATTGATATAAAACAATTGGTTTTATCATTTAATGGCAATCAAATTATATCAACTAAACCAATATTAACAATATATAACACGTATAGAAAAGAACAACATAAATATGCGTTAAATAAATATTACAGCAATATGTGGGATGAAAAAAATATATATAATTATCCAACATTAAAATCACGACGTGAAGTAAACTATGCACGAGTAATTAAAAAAAATATATCAGGAAAAGAAGTTGAATTATATTCGGGAACACCTACTATTATTGAAATGAACGACTCGTATTTGATAAACATTAAGTGGATAAATTATAGATATAATGAAGATGGTTCAAAAAAGGAAATTCCTAAGACATGGATTTCAATAAATAGTAGATTTACAGTTGATATGGATTTCAATAAAATAAGCGATGAAATATTTTTAGAAGAAGAATATCCACTTGATTGGCGGCCATGCATTGGTCTAGAAGATATAAGAATTTTTAAATATAACGACACTTATTACTATATTGCGACATATTTTGATAATAAAAGGAACGTAACATCTGTATCAAGTAACATATATGAAATTATGGATACATACAAATTAAAAAGAAATATCATTTTACCTACTATGTATGATTTAAATATTAAACTAGTTGAAAAAAATTGGTCATTTGTCAAATATAAAAACGAATTATGTGTTGTATATAAATGGTTCCCAATGCAAATTGGAATGATTGATTATACAACAAATTTGTTAAATATAATAGAACAAATGAATGCACCAGAATATTTCAAAGAAGCACGAGGTTCCACGTGCGGGTATACAACAAAAAATGAAATCTGGTTCGTACTACATAAAGCACAACACTCCGACAAATATCAATTCAATTATCAGCATTTTTTCGCAGTATTTGATTTAGATATGAATTTACTTCGTTATTCTGAATTATTTAAATTTGGTGATTGTAAAGTTGAATTTTGCACTGGGTTGATAGTAAAAGACGATACTGTTATATTATCATATAGTTTAATGGATACCCAGAGTTTCGTTTCTGAATATACACTAGATGATATCAATAAAATTAAATGGTACAAAATTGAAAGTGAATAAATACATTATTATATATTAAATTATAATGTCTCAGGCAAAAGTTTCCACTCAGTGCAAATTGACCAAAGCTGAATGGATTTGGATGGAGCAAGCCGTCCCCGATAAAGAAAAAATTATTCTCAATATGATTAAAAATAGTCATGGGATGGTAATATATTTATATCAAACTATCTCATCTCTCGTTAAATTAGATCATGAAGAAAAGGACTATTATATTTATACAGTATTACTCCAAGATTCGGTTGATCAATTATCAAAAAAATATAATATTCCTACAATCGTATTGACAAAACCCAAAAAGAAATTGAATGCTGCCGATACAATACGGTTAACAAGTCAACAAAAAAAAATATCCGAAAATGTTGAGACAAATTTACTTGATATGATACATAAATTATTAAAAGAGCTCAGCAAGAGTAAAAAAGAATATTACTTTTACAATATATGCCATATATATAAAATTTACAAATTGAATTACTATGTTGCTCAATTTGTAAAATCAATTATAGATAAATATTCCAAAACAATGGATATTGTACATTTCTTGGAAAATACTGAAAAATTTTTAGAAACCAATACTATATTTGATTACAACCCTTTACAATTGTACGAACATCAAAAAACAATACTTGCTATATTTGAAGATACGTCTACGCCAAAATGTGTATTTTATCGCTCGCCAACCAGTTCGGGAAAAACACTTACTCCTATTGGCTTGTGTGAAAAATTAAAGGGTATATTCGTTTGCCCGTCGCGCCATATTGCACTAAGCTTGGCTAAAAGTTCTGTGAATGTTGGGCGAAAGGTTGCATTCGCATTTGGATGTTCTACGCCCGAGGATGTTCGTTTACATTATTTCTCAGTAAATACGTTTTCAAATGATAAATTTAAAAGACCCAACCACAGTGATGGGCAAAAAGTAGAACTCATGTTTTGCGATATTAAATCCTACGAAATTGCAATGTTATATATGACTTCATTCTTTGACAAAAATAATATGTTTGTATTTTACGATGAACCAACTATAAAAATGAATGAAACTTATGACGAACTACATGACGATGTTAAGCGTATATGGGAAGTAAACGTTATTCCCAATATTATACTATCGTCCGCCACATTGCCAAGTCAAACAGACATGCAACCTATTATTGATAGATATATTAGCAAGTATTCGGGTGAAATACATTATATTGATACATATGATGAAACTACCAACGTCTCTCTACTAGATACAAATGGTGCGGTTGTTATGCCACATAATGTATTTAAGAATATTACAGAAATTGAAACATTTATTGAAGTACATGGAAAAACACATATGAAATTTCTCAGCGTAACTGAATGTGCAACATTTATATTATATTTGTGCAAACACGTATTTCTCAACAATGAATTAATTATTTCACATTTTGAAAAAGTGCAAAATATTAATACGAAAAGTATACGTGAATTATATTATATTGTTCTTCAAAAAATTAAAAAATCAGATTACGCATTTATATTACAAAACTACGAATCTTTCAAAAAGACGAAGCGCATTGAAATTGGTATTGAATTAACAACACGCCATAGTTATACATTAACTTATGGACCGACAATGTTTATATGCGAGGATATTAACAAATGGGTTACATATTTTGTAGACAATAGTGGTATACACGGTTCTGCTTTTATGGATTTAGACAAATCAATATCATACAATAACGATCTCATTGAAAAAATTGTCAAAAAGAAACAACAATTAGAAGATAATACTAGTAAGGATGAGAAAAATGAAAATAAGATGAAAGATCAGAGGTTTGATCCAAATACGAAACTGTTGATTCAAGAAATAGATAAATTAGAGACAATGCTCAAACCAATACACCTAAATAGTTTGTATATTCCCAATACTCGCGAACATTTTAGTAAATGGTCTAATAAAAGATTTGAAGATTCTAATGTATTTACAAGTCGCGTTGATGAGAATTATGTAAGAAAAATTATGAACCTACGAGTCCATACAAATTATAAAATATTACTTCTAATGGGTATCGGTATATTCAATCCTAGTGAAATATTAGAAGAGTATAATGATATTATGAAAGAGCTTGCAGAGGATAAACAACTATTGTTCATTATTTCAACAAGTGATTTCATGTACGGAACAAACTATCAATTCTGCCATGCTATATTCGCAGAAGAACTAAGTAATGTAACCCAAGAACAAATCATACAATCTATTGGAAGAGTTGGCCGTAAAGAAAAAAATAAACTATTTACATTTCGTTTTAGAGATAATAACCGTATTATAGATCTATTTGTAAAAACAAACACAACTGAAGCAGATAACATGAACAAGTTATTCATATAAATGAAAAAGAGTATAAACATTTTGAATTATATTTTTTAATGGAAAATCAATTTAATAATTTCATTGAATATAAAATTTCAAAAAGAAATGATATAATTATTTTTTTATTTCATGTAAAAAAAGAACAACCTACACCATTTGAATGGACCTGTGCAATAGAAGATTTTAAACAGAGAATGGATGAAATTGAACAATTAAATATTAACTTTGTTTATGTACTGGATATTCGCTTAATGGGATTATTATCAATATCACAAATTAAAGAATTTTCTGCACTTCTTCTAACAAGAAGTGGTTTTATAGAAAAAAATTTGATTTGCTCAACTGTAGTTGCAGAAGGCGCTATCATTAAAAAATTATTTGAAATTGTTAAAATGTTCTATAAAACCATCAAGCCATTGAAAATAGTAAATACTATGGATCAATCAGACGTATTTATTGAAGAGTGTAAATTAAATTTTAAATAACCAGATAAATGCGATTACATCATATGCCGGTGTAAAATATCTGAGTCTCCTTATATTTTCTTTGAATTTTGGTACCGTTTCTGGTAGTAAACAGCTCACCTCGTTCTTAGCTACATCATTTCCCGGACCCCATCCAAATTGTCCGGGCTTGTATCTTCCTCCAAATGAATGTGTTGTCATAATCGGAATTGCAGCTGCTTCATATATAGCATCTGGGAGTCCCTTGCTTTTTGTTAATTCCATGTATTCATTCAGCTTAGACAACCCAGCATTATAATCTTCTTCCGACATATTTTGATTCAAATACTTGTAGTCTATGATTGAATTGCCTTCATTCACTCGTAGTGCAAAATGTGGATTTGGATCCGGCCTACACGCTATAAACATTCCGGTATTGTTAATTAGCGGTGACATACATACATCGTTTGCCATTTCTCGGTAAGGCGTATCCATCATATAAAGGGGATTTGGAATCAAAACATGTCTTGAAACATTCACTGATACATTTATGCACGTTGTACCCCGAACATCTCTTATAAATGTATTCCATGCATTCGGGACATTCACCAACTTTCCAGGCTCGTCAGTTTGCTTTTGATTTATGCCTGCACCCAGTGTACAATCATCATTTGCGCCAACTGTTATGACGCGAGTATTTGGTGTTTTTTTCAGACACCTTGAAATAGATGCAAGTGTGCAACTATGAATCGGTCCACAGTTCAAGTACCCATCTAATTCCATATCTATCTCTACTCCGTCTTCTACAAATATAATAGTATTGGTTAGTGTTCTGAACGGAACATTGAATTCGGCTCCTTCAAAACACGGAAATATGCTTTTCAAATATTCAAGCCTAGTATTTGGTGTATGGTACCCTCCAGATATAATGATAATGAAATTTGCTGTTGTATTCAACGCCCCATAACGTAATGCAATAAGATCGTCGGTATCTTCACATGGATCAGATGACCATGCGTAAGTACCTTCTGATTCAAATAGATTTTTCCCGGTAATCATTTCAATAATCTTTTCATTCAGATCATCTACTATGGCTTTATCAGGGATCTGGTTGTAGCGAGTAAGAGCGAGTTCGTATACTTGTTCAGGAGTCATTTTTTGCTTAAAAATATGGTATTTATTTTTATTCAATTTTTTGATATAAATATAATTTCATAAATACGTTCATGAAGGCCGATGAATTCAGAATGTATAATTCTTTCAAGCCAATTAAGGTAGAAGAAAAAAATTATATATTATTTTACGATGATACTGAACTAAATTTGGAAAAAAAACTAAATAGATATTCTAGTTTTAGTTTTTATCCTTGGTTCATGAATAAACACGATTTTAAACATTTTGTAAAATCAAATCGCATACATTATATTGAAAAATTGAATTATCCAAATAATGAATAAAATTTGTAAAATGTACATGTACACTGTCCACGTAATATTAAATGAGCCATACACATTTAATTTTACTGATAAATACAGTCTTAAATATATGAAAAGTCGTTCTGTAAAATATATTATCGCTATTATATACACCGACGAGTTACTAATACTCCGCGATAGTAGATATAATTATTTATTCAAAGAAATAAATGAAAACGATTATCGTTGTTTAAAATACAATAAAACTGATATGATATCTGAGTTTAATAAAAACCCTAACAAATTTACATTTTGTTCTATTACAAATGTATATAGCTTGCCTGTATTGCCAGGATATGTATACGACCCTCTTTCAAAAATACACAAAAGGGTCAAAGATCTAAATATTGAATAAATTCTTCAATCATGGGAAATATTGTCTTGATCGCTTCAGCGCAAGCAAATGCTACTTCTCTATGCTCTTTTTGAGTACCATTTCCACATCTTAGTTGTATATAGTGTACCCATGATCTTAGTGTACCATTCATATATAATCTTGATAACGTAAGGCCCTCTGGCAATACTGCTCTTGCCTGTTCTTTTGCAATCCCATTATCTATTGCCCACTTGTAGGCCTGATTTGTTTGCTCAATTATATTTTGTTGTTGTTCTTCCCAACGTTGTTTTAATTCAATATTGGTGGTTTCTATACTATTCTGTCTATTTTTTTTATCTTGTTGCCTTGCTTCCTTTAGTTCATTGCCTAAATCTGCAATAGCATATCGTTGAGAGAATTCCTGAAAAGAAAAAGAGCGATGTCTTAAAATCTGCCTTGCAATATCTCTCGTTGTTTCTATCTCTAAACATATACTAACCATTTCTAGTGGAGACCAGTGCTGATTTTTAATAAGATACCTTATCAGTTTTTCATTTGTTTCCGTGTTATTCTGGTTTGTAGGATTAGACACTCTTGCGCAATATGCTACTAGGTCTTGTACAGATTCATGTTCCGACTTAGAATAACTTATTAGTTGAACCTTCATTCATAAGTTATACTAAATATATTTATATCATTTTTTTTCCAAATCCTAACCATAAAGCGACGGAAATCAAACTACCCACGACAAAGCCATTACCTGCGTTTGATAAAGTTTTACCTATGCCATAATAAAATCCAAATGGAAATAATATGTAAGTAATAAAAATATAAAATAACATAATATTCATGTACGTTTGTTTTTTGTCCATTATATTTACTTTCTATTTTATTTATATATAAAAACAAATTATTATCATATTCATGTTGACTCATAAATCTGTTATGAAATATATGGAAAGGGCTTCAATCATGAAACATTTGCCACCATCTTTTAATAAAATAATCATTAATTTATTTTACGAACCTTCTACTCGTACATCTTGTTCATTCCAGGTTGCTGCATATAAGTTAGGATGCAAAGTAATAAATATAACTGATAAATATTCTAGTGTAGAAAAAGGTGAAACGCTTGAAGATACGATTAAGACATTGAATTCGTATGGAGATGTTATTGTTTTGCGTCATCCTGAGAAAGATTCATTTGAAAGAGCACGAGCTGTATCCAAAATTCCAATCATTAATGCTGGGAACGGTAATGGCGAACACCCTACTCAAGCTCTATTAGACATATATACTATTTATGATGAATTATTAAAACATAATATTAAGGTAGGTGACGACTACATCACGGTTACTTTTGTAGGAGATCTAAAAAATAGTCGTACTGCTCATTCACTTATAAAAATATTAAAAAATATTCGTTTCGTGCAATTGATTTTTGTTAGCCCGCCTGGGTTGGATCTAGAAGACGAAGATGCGATTACAAATATACAATTGCGTGAAGCGATAGGTATTACAGATGTACTATATGTTACTAGGGTTCAGAAGGAGAGATTTTCATGTGAACAAGAATATCGGGATATAGTTGATCATTACGACGACTATCGTGTAACGCCTGAGTTGTTAAAATATGCTAAACCTGAGGCAATTATTATGCACCCGTTGCCTCGCGGTGACGAATTATCTGTAAGCGTTGATTCCGACCCACGTGCTGTTTATTTTAAACAAGTTGAAAATGGTGTCTACATGCGGATGGCAATATTGGAAAGTATTTTATAATTATATTTGTCGTTTTAGTTTATTTTTTGACGTGTTTGATTTTATCTTACTTTTTGATTTTAACTTAGTTTTTAACGTCTTTGCTTTTGTGTCGCGATTTTCAATTGCCTTATTTTTATAATGAAATAGAAATTTATATAATTCTCTTTCATTCATAGTGTAACATTCATACTCATTTCCAAAATCACTATTATGTATTTTATGTATTTCTTTTAGTCGGCTTTTATCCAATAAAAATAAATAATCACCGTTTATTACATGGCCAGTATCATTAAATATTTTTAAATCTTCCAAAGCAAAAAATAATAATTCATATACCATTTTATCAAAACCATTACCTAACCAGTTTGTTTTACATTTTGTTTTCATTGTAAGAATATTTCTTCTTTTTGCTTCATCAATAAAAATAGGTATAGTAATATCATTGATACTTCTTTTAACAACTTCTGTAGGTTCGCCGGGTTGACCAGCTACACGTGCCGCTTCAACCCCCAGCCCAGCCAAAATATAATTACTAGGTTTCCAATTACCGAATAAGTCCATTATACTATAGATAGAAAATTGAACGATGAATTTTATAAAATGGTTTGTAAAAGATGTCTATTACAAACTATTTTGGAAAACCTCGCACGAAATATGTGCCGTACAAGAGCCCTTATACGTTTGATAATTTTATTTGGTCTGACACAGATAAAATTATTTCTTTTGGTGGGTTAAATGACCCTGACGAAGTAACTACAAGAGCACACACACCACAACCTCTTGTACCAAATTTTGTATCAAACATTCATTACGAAGATATTGAATCATATAAATCATTATATGGGGCTAATACTTATGCATTAAATAATATACAGTATATGTTTAATGAACTATTGAAAAAATGTATGAAATGGATAGAACAACCTTTGTGGGGTTTAAATAAATTAACACCAGTAATAAATATATACCATATCATTATATTGAAACTATCACACGTTGATAAACACGTTGAACATCATGAAAAAATCATTGCCTCATTGTGTGAAGATAATCTATCCTTGAATAATCGTATCAAGGCATTAGAACAAAGATACGAGCATCAATCACATATACCTGTTGCTGAACCTATTACTGTCGCTGAAGCTGTATTAAAATTATAATTAGTCGCTTCCGAAATAGCCGCCTTTTCCGATTTTAAAATCGGTAAGTCTAGTGATAATATCATCTTTATCTCTCATAATTTCTTTAATTAGATCCTTGATGGAGATCATTCCAATAAACTCGTTATTTGAGTCATCAATAACCAATAGGTGCCGAATATCCTTAATCAACATCTTATTCATACACTGTTCCAAAGTATCATTTTTCTTTGCAATAATAATATTAGGCGTATATGTACAAATATGTTTCACCCAAACACATGAATCATCTTTACCTAAGGCAGAAACTTTGTTGATATAATCACGCTCTGACAATACACCTGTAACTTTATTTTGGGAGTCTGTTACAGCAAGGCACCCAATATTGAATGTAGAAAACATTTGTACTGCCTTTCTTGCGCTATCTTCTTCGCTGATCTTGAAATCAATCTTGTGATAGCATGAATTTTTAAATACGGATAATGCCGTAACCTGATTGACTGTTGAAAAAAAACGAGTACGAATCATTACAACTATATGTAATTATTATTTTATATTATTTTATTATATGAATTTGAGGTTTGATTTTGGATTTTCATATTGGATATTTGTTTGGTATATTTTTTACGTATATAAATTAACTTCTTATAATCCAAAAATTGCTCTTATGTTAGCACTGATTGAAAATGCAATAACACTTTTTTCAATGATTTACTATAAAAATAAATTATTTTATATAATATTCTTTTGTATATTGAATACATTCATTAAAGTATTACCAATATGGTATTTATGGAATACTGCATTCAGGTGGATTGATTTTTATGCATCCGTCGCCTTATTTATTGTTTTTTTGATATGGTTAACTATAAATAATGTTAGTTTTGTAGAATTAGAGATTGAAATGCACGAAGAATTAAAAAGAGGTAATCCAGGAGGGCCTGCAAATTATTACGCAGAAAAATATTTAAACATAAACAATATTTTTACTTAATGTATCTATATTTTTTAAATTGGATAAAATCATTTTTTTCAAAAAAATATATTTCTAATAAAAGTGCTACATTTGTATCAAGACCAAGAAACATTATTACTATAAGTCCATCCGGTTTTTATGGATTTTATGTTATGGGTGTTTGTTCTTATATAAAAGACCATTATGATACTAGTAATTATGTTTACTCTGGTGCATCGGCTGGTTCGTGGATGACGCTCATATTGGCTATGAAAGGAAAATCAGAACTTATGAAAGATACCATTGTACAAAATGATTTTTATAAAAACAAAAGTGTGTCTCAAGTGCTAAGTATCATCAGAGAGAAAATATCAAACACTTTTACAGTAGATGATTTTTATCTAGAACGGTTATATATTGGTGTATTCACACTTGTAAATACTCATATATATTTTGACTTTACTGGACTAGACGATGTATTAGATTGCTGTATAGCAAGTTCTAACATTCCATTTATTACTGGTTCGTTATTTTACACTTATAAAAATGCATGGGCGTACGATGGCGGATTTAGTGAAAACCCTTATTTAGATTCGGGAGTATTACATATTCATCCCAATATTTGGGGTCAAAATTCAAATATCATATTCAACATTTATAAAAAAGATTACTACAATTTGGAAGAATTATACGAACGTGGTTACCAAGATACGGCAAAATATGGAAAAGAAACACTTGATGCAATATTTAAATAAGATGTATATATATGTATTTGCGTTTTGACTATTATTTTTCATATTGGATATTCACTTGGTATTTATTATATGAATTTAAAATAACAAAGTACAATCCTAAATTTGGTCTTCATATAGCATTAATTGAGAATATTATAGTACTAATATTGATGTTTTATTATAAAAACTCATTTCTTTATATATTTCTTCTCCTCTTAGGTATTGGGTTATTTAAAATAATTCCGTTGTGGAGATTAAGATATACGTCAATTAGATGGAGAGATGTATACATGACGTTTGCACTATTTATTATTTATATTTTGTGGTTAATTATCAATCATTTTGATTTCAAACAATTCATGAATCTGGAATATAATAATATAAAAAATAATAAACCAAGTACGCCCTTTGCAAATGATGTTGATGAAATTATAAAATTGATCGGCAAATAATACCTTTCTTTATTACAAAAAATGAAGTGTGCTACCAAAGATCGTAATCTTAATCCTTGCCGCGGTAATGCCGTTGGTAAATTCTGTAAAATTCATCATTATATGTCTGAATATACTGATGAAATGGTTGCTCAAGCTAAGCCGTGTGGTACTTGTCGTAAAACCCATTTTATGGGTGAATACAATACGTGTCAATCTTGTCGTGAACGAGGATCGTCGCTACGAGAGAAAAGTAAAGAAGTGGTTGTATTATGTGCCAAAAAAGGTTGTGCATTTAAACAATCTGAAAATAAATATTGTGGGAAACATCAGCTCTATATGTTCTTGGATGAAACAGAAGCTGCTGGAATGAAAGCATGTGTTAATGCTGTACGCGGTTGTCGTGAGACGATGGATCAGTCATACAAATTTAGCCGATGCCAAGAATGTTTGAAGAAGGATCGGGAAAAAGACCACGAAAAGCGCGGCGTCGTGGTTGTTGGCAAGCAATGTACTGTATGCTGCAAAGAATATTCTGCGGACATGTTTGAAGGAGCCCGTGGTGCTACTCTGACATGTAAAAATTGCAGAGATGCAAATAAACGCGCGGATGAAAAACGCGATGCAGAACATGTAAAAGAATTGGCTCGCGCAAATGCCCAGAAACCCGAACGTAAAGATGTAAAGGTTGCGTGGAGAGAAGGAAATTACGAAAAAGTTGCTTTGTATTGTTTGAATCATCGCCAAAAAATGATTGAAACAGACTTGGATGGATTTCACCAACATAATGCCGAGGTAGCAAAAGCATGGCGTGATAAAAATCCGGAAAAGGTTCAAGAAGGATATAAAAGACATGACGAAAATGCAGAATGTTATTATAATATATACAAAAGAAATGCAGCATTAAAACAAAAGTCATTTGAATTAACAAAAGATGAATTTATGATATTAGTTAAAATAAATTGTACTTATTGTGGAATTATGCAAGAGAAGGGCTTTAATGGTATAGATCGGGTTAATTCTTTGGTTGGTTATATTTCAGAAAACTGTGTAAGTTGTTGTGCAACGTGTAATTTTATGAAAAAATGTTTGGACAAACAAACATTTCTACAAAGAATAGAACATATAATGACATATAATAAATTTGTAGATGGTAGTTTGTTTCCAGAAGCATTCAGGGATTACAAACCCACATTTGCATCTTATGTAGATAAATGTAATAAAAAAGATATATCATTTGATATTACAGAATATGAATTTAATGAATGTATAAAAAAGAATTGTTATTTGTGTGGAAAGGTAAATACGATAACGCATTCAAATGGAATAGATAGGATGAATAGCGACATTGGGTATAATAAAACAAATATATATAGTTGCTGTGCAAACTGTAATTATATGAAGAATAATTCATCGTACAAAGAATTTATGGACAAATGTTTACTCATTTACGAATACAGTATAAAAAATACCAATATTGTATTAGAAAATGTTGTTGTTGAAACAAGAGACATTGTTAAAGGGAATAAATTAACGAGTGAAGTAAGAAAAGAAAAAAACAGAATTAATAAACAAACCCAACGAGAGAGACTTATTGCAAAATACGGAAATGAAGAATATAGAAAAAATCATGCGAAACAAATCGCTGAAAATAGAAAAAAACATGGATAGAATAGTACGTTGGATAATGTATGGTACGAATGTTCAACTTGACAACGACGCGTTTTGTTGGTCACACGACGATTCTTAATTAAAATAATTATATACGAATTATTTTAATATAAATAAATTTTTATTACTATGTATAATATAGCAACGACGTACGAATGTATGTCATCAATTTGAATACGCAAGGCCTCCCATTCCGCTCATAATACGTAAGACGTTATAATTGCGAGCATAGACTCGGACCTTAGCGGTGTTGGTGCCCGAAACGGTAGCGTTGGACAAAACAAGCTGAAGAGTCGCGTTATCAATGCGCGAGAAGTTGCACGAACCAGATGGCTGATGCTCCTCAGGGCGAAGAGCAAACGAGTATACGTTGATACCAGTGTCTGGTGTGCGGGTGTGGTGCTGCCAAGGCTGTACCTGGTCAAAGTAGGTGCCTTCGCGCTCAGAGAAGCGATCCTGGCCGTTAAGCTGGAGCTTAGCAGTGACCACTGGGTTCTCACCCCAGCAGTGCATGTCAAGAGATGTCTCTGCAAGAACGAAAGTGCCTGCATCAGATACAGACGACTCTAAATTATTTGGAGAAGAAAGCACTTGTCCACCACCTGCTACGGTAGTGTTATTGAATGAGGCGGTTACAGAACCAGCACCAGCTTCACTGAACAACCCAGAAGCATTAATAAATGCATTGGCACCATTGACTGCAAGATCAGATGCAAATGCCTTAATGGAGTTAGGAAGAGCATCAATTGCATCAGTGTAGTTGAATGGCTGAGCACCAAGAGCATTGAAAAGAACCGAACCACCGTTAAGCGATGAGCAATAATCTACATTGCAATCAGGCTGTACTACCCAAATGAGCTCCTTGCAAGGATGGTTGAAGTTGAGGCGGATCTTGTTAGACGATGAACCAACCGACTCAGCGCCAGTGTACTGAAGCTGCTCAATAAGGTACTCATGTGGGTTTTGGGCCATACGTCTGCGCTCATCAGTGTCAAGATATACGTAATCTACGTATAACGAGGCAGCAACAAGAGATTGAGCATATGCTCTGTCTACCTTTTTAGCGTTGGCATCCAACCCAGATACTGCGAATAAGCACTCATCAATGGCGCGGAGATCAAGGTTGATCTTAACCTCGTGGTATTGGAGAGCAATCAATGGAAGAGCAAGACCAGGGTTATTGCAGAACCAGAAAAGAAGAGGTACGTAAAGAGTGGTTTCAGGAAGAGCCTTGCGAGGAGCACATACCTGGCGTGGAGCAGTAGAATCACATGGTCCATCCACATCGGCGAACGAGGGGTCAGTCAAGAATGTAAGCTGGGTGGTTTGGCCAACCATCTTATTGTAGCCCTTCTCCTGATTCTTGTCAAGGGTAAGCTGATTCCAGATCTGCATCCAGTCACCGTACTGTTTGTCAATTCTCTGGCCACCAATCTCAACCTCAACGTCATCTATAAGCTGATGTCCAGGGAAATCAAGCCACCGGGCATAAACCTCACCATTTGTTACATTGGCTAAGGACTGGTCAATCTGAGGAAGAGTGACTTGAAGGTAGGTGCGGTAGGCAAGATCACCGTTTCGCGAAATGGTGCATGTTACACGGCGACCAAAATCAGCCTGGCCATTGAAAGTCTGCTCAATAGACTCCATGGCAAAGTTTGTGTGGCGTCTGTACGTAACTTTCCAGAAAGTAATCTGAGGATTACCGGTAAGATAAATATCCTGAGCACCATAAGCAACTAACTGCATTAGACCACCTCCCATTATATAATATAGTAAAAGAAAAAAAAATTACATTTTACTAATTAAATTAAAAAAATATTAAAGTATTCAATTTATATATATAAATGAATTACAAACAGGATATTACATTGGATTTACTATATAATGCAAAGGTTAAATACTTTAATAACAAATATAGTAATTTAATTCCTAAATTAAACAAACAAATTGATGAACTGAAAGAAACTGTCACTACGGATAATGAAAAGGATATAATGTGTAAAATACACGAACTTGAAAAAAAAATACAATACATTGTAAATGAGAAAAACAAATATTACCTAGAAAATTCTAAATATTTATTTGAATATTTTGAATCAAAACAAAATATTGATAAAAACAATACTCCTAAAAAAACTATAAATTCTTTTTTTAATGTCAAAGAAAAAGAAGAAAAAATGGAATCTATGAACAAATGTATACAACAGTATCTAAAACGAAATAATTTTGATACATTAAATATAAATGATTATTCTTACAATAAAAATATATGTCTTCATTGTAATAAGGGGGAACTAATTAAAGTAAACCATGATGGTGTGGTATTGTGCAATCATTGTTTTATTACACAAGAATATCTCGTTGACAATGACAAACCTTCATACAAAGAACCACCTAAAGAGATTTCTTTTTATGCGTACAAAAGGATTAATCATTTTCGTGAAGTTCTCTCGCAAGTACAAGCAAAAGAGTCTACTGAAATTCCAAAAGAGGTTATTGAAAATCTCAAGAATCAAATCAAGAAAGAAAGAATCAATATTTCTGATCTAACAAATAAGAAAACTAAGGAGTTATTGAAAAAGTTATCTTATAATAAATATTATGAACATATACCATTTATTAAAGATAAATTAGGAATAAAACCACCAGTCATGACTCCCCAATTGGAAGAGACATTATGCAATTTGTTCATGGATATACAAATACCATATTCTAAATTTTGTCCCAATGATCGTGTTAACTTTTTGAATTATTATTACACACTCTACAAGCTATGCGAGCTGCTAGGAGAGAATAAATATTTGCAGTATTTTCCCATGCTTAAAGATCAAAAAAAAATAGAGCAGGATGAAATATGGAAGAAGATATGTGGTGAACTAGATTGGCAATTTATTCCGACAATTTAATGGCTTTATTATATAATGTATATTGTTTCAAATGCAAGTTATCATATCATCGCAATATCATTTGTAGTCTACATATTTGTCAATCTTTTTGAGAATATGATTCACTATAATATTGGTAGATTTAGTAATAAAGAAACAAAATTAGAACTACCTAGTACAAGTGATTTTATAAAAATAGCGGTAGTCATGTGCGTATTTGCTTTACTACAAGGTTTATTGACATTTTATTTTAATACATATTTTAAAAGGAAATCATAGAGTGTTTATTTTTTTCATCATTTATTTGATATTTCATATTCGCATATGGTTATCACGTTATTTTTTACAGTAGTATTGACTTTTATATTTCATGAATTATGAAGCCAACTCATGAAATATTATTTTCAATATTGTTATAATTCATGGTTTACAAACCTCCAGGAAATCCCACTAGAGATGCACCAATCCCCCAAGATGCGCCCTGGCGTACACCTGTACCCATAGATGGAATGTACACATCCAAAATACTGAATGTCATTGCGGCCACAAGAGCAATTAATCCGATGGCCTCTAAATCAAGTGACTGCTTAGGAATAGCGAAACACGCCAGTGCTACAATTAGACCCTCTACCAAGTACTTAATAATCTTTTTAGTTATTTCTTGAACATTGATCATATAATAATATTAATAGAAAAAAATATATAAATAAGTATAATTAATAAATGAAATGGCAAAACTAGTTGATTTGTTAGATGAAGATAAGCCAATCGCAGAACAAAAGTTTGCATGTCTCTCTTTTGTATCTCCAGAATACATTATAAAGAACAAGAATCTTTTTTTATTTGAATCCTTTCTAGAAGAATACGAATTTTCTAAATCAATGGAAAAATTCACTAAATTTATCAATTTTATATCGTACAAATACAATATCAAAAGCGACGATTTACACGAACAATTCAAAAAGTTTGTAGACTCTGAACGAGAAACATTGCAAACTACGGTGGAAGATGACTACAAAAACTATATTGATAATAACGAAAAACGGCTAGATAGCGAATATGCAAAGAAGAATGAGTTTCAAACATCGGTACGTGGTATTAAAGTTCGCGGTGTCTTCCCAAACCAAGAAGAGGCAGAGCTTAGATGCAAGATGTTGAGGGAACTAGATCCAAATCACGATGTATATGTTGGTCCAGTAGGAATTTGGATGCCATTTCACCCAGAAGCATACAAAACGGGTAATGTACAGTATTTAGAGAAGGAACTCAATGAGCTTATGCATGAGAAAAAGAAGAATGACGACTATTCTAAAAGCGTGTTTGATAAGAGAGTCAAGGAATCCAAGGTAAAGGCGATTCAAGAAAATATTGAAAAGGCAAGAGAAACAAATAATAAGCTGAGCCAAACTATCAATGAGAATGGAGAATTGGTTAGTATTCAAAATATGAATACACAAGAGAAAAATTTGGGAGTAAATGCTACTCTTGAAGAAATACAAAAAGAATTATTTGAAGGCGATAATATCGTTATTGGTAAATCAGATCACGGGCTAAATTCTATATTGAAAAATAATGTATAAGTATATATGCCATTAAAATCAATAATGATTAATAACAAATGTACAGTAATATTACGCACGCCAGGTGTAGCAATAACTAATATAGAGGGTAGAAGTAATGGTGCAAATATTTCATTTATGAATTTTACATATTCTGATTATATGATGAGAAGAAAAGCAGAAGTGTTGAAATATGATAAAAAGGATACGAATAAAAAGAGTAATTATTCTTATTTGACAAAAAATAGTTATTATAGTCAAAAGTCTCTAAAAAATTTTATTGATAACAAAACAACGGATTGCGACAATAAAATAACTTGCGCGTGCAGTGGAATAAAGGGTTCAGATACACCTTATTATTTAGATAGAAATGTACCGTATTATCCAAATATTTAGAAAATATATCTCAATTGCGCGTAAATATTACAATCTTAAATTTGGATTGATACAAATCTCCATCTTAGGAAATACTTGGCCACTCATACAAACATCTCCCGCGTATGCATTCGTGCATTCTCTCTGTCCATTATCTGTACCAATATAACAATAACTATTTTCCTTTACTAATTGTTCTTGTTTATATCCAGATAAAGTGTTAATTTTGTCTTCCAATTGTTTTACACCACCTTTATTTATTTCTTCTTGTTTTTTCTTCTCATTCTCTTCTTGGATTTTGATATTATTTTTTTCTATTTGTTCTCTTTCAGCCTTTTCCTTTTGTTCTCTTTCTTCATTTTTCTTTTTTTCTATTTCTTTAGCATAAATCAAATTATAAATGGTTTCTCTATAATAATATAATGCACCTAATAGTATTAATACAAACATAAATATTAATATTCCATAAGGAAACTCTTCTTCTTCACGAAAAACATTTCGCGTGGATACATTTGCATTATTTTCATAATGTTTATCTGGAATATTTCGTAACATATTATCAATACTTTTATTGGCTCTTACATTCAATGGACGCCCATTACCATAAATACCTTCAAATTCTTTACTTATCGTTTTCATATAATATTACCTTATATAATCTAAGATACAATTTCATTTTTTTTTATTCTTTCAAAAATAAGTATTATTTTTTCATTTAGAGTTTTTAAATTAGAAGTTGAACTATTTTCTATAAGCGGCTTTTCATAATTTACTGTATTTATAATGAACATAACTGCTACATGCAACAAACATTTTTTCTTTTTGTTACAAGCGGTTGTGTATTTGATTTTAAATAATTCAAATAAGGATTCAATGATTCTTTCTAAAATAGAATTATATTTAAAGGAAAAAAATATTTCCCATAAAATCCATACTATATTTTTATTGGGTGCAAAATCTCTTTGTACACACACGATATGTCTTTTATTTTTTAATAATGTTAATTCAAATTCAATTAACCAATCTATCCAATAAAATATATCCATTTTATTTTTAGTTTCTTTCAAATGATATGTAAATTCATTCAAAGCAATAAAACACTCTTTGGGGTCTCCTGATTTAAAAAATGGATGTATGTATTCTACATTGGGGGCTTTCAGATTGTTACTTATTTCAAAATTGAGCTGAAATTTTGGACTATCTAGCATAGTCTCTTTTTTACACTCTCCTATAAGCGTAGTAATTGTAAAAAAGATTGTCTGAATCTCTTCGCAATTTCTTAAATCTAAATCATTTAGTTTATTAGCAATCACTTTAAATTCATTAAACTTTTTGACTATATATAATATTAATTTAGGATTGTGTATATGTATATGTTTGCATATGTATTGTATATAAATATTCCATATATCTAATACTAAACCACTACATAGTAATTCGCATGTCCAATACAATGATTCGTCTTTTTTTTCATAATATAGAGAATTGTATAATTCTTTATGAACATGTCCCTTTTTATAGTTTGAAAATGTGATATTTTGAAAGTTTTTACGGATATCATTTATTTTCATTATTAAAAGTCTTTAAAAAAAAATACTATATTATACAAATGATTTACCTGTTAATATTATTAATTATAATTTACCTTTTTCTTGTATATTTCAAAAAAGAGGGATTTGAACAAAAGTCTATTTATAAGACCTATGTGAATGATATATATGATGAATTTTATACAAAAATATATGACGAATTAATACATATTATACCCTATGATCTAGAAATGATTAAACTAATGCAACCTTATTTTACAAAAAATAGCAGCGTTTTATGCGTGGGTTCCAAAACGGGACATATTGTACAATTATTGTCAAAATCCATAAATACTACTGGTATAGACAAATCATATGAAATGGTAAAAATGTCCCAATTTAAATATCCAAATAACAAATATATCTATGGAGAATATTCGTCCTTTATATTTCAACCAAATACATTCACCCATATATTATGTCCATTACTTACAATCAATACTGTTGATTCTACATTTTTCAATAATGCAAATGTATGGTTAGTACATCAAGGTTATTTGGCAATTATGTATTATAATGAAGAGTTTGACATACAAAATATCCGTAATCATTCGCCAAGCCACTATTTCAGATTAAATTATAAATATTCTATTACTTTACAAAAAAATAAAATAACAGAAAAAATAACAAACAAGAAAAATGAATTAAGAACTAATATTTTATATTTGAAAGATATTCATTTAGAAGAAGATGCAAAAGATGCTGGGTTTAGAAAAATAGACGAATACACGATACCAGATATAAAAGGAGTTTTCATGATTCTTTTTCAAAAAATTTAACGGCTATATTTGCCAATATTGACAAAAGAATCTAATACATAAATGACAAAAACTCCTAAAAAACAATAAAGAACAATTTCTTCATTCTTTTGATTTGTTTTTATTTCTTTTTGATCTTCAAACATTTCTAGTAGATTATTGAGTTTAGCTAACATTTCGTTATTTGATGGTTTACGTGGAGTCTCTCCGTTAATTAACATATAATTCGCTTTGATTGGTGGCTCTATTTTTTGAGGTTCTGTTTCCGATTTATAAAAATTACTTAATTCTCTCTCGTTATCTTCTTTCAAATTTTTATGAATTTCTGATATATTGAGATCATTGGAATCTTTTTTTATATCAGTTAGCATGCTCTTGCTCAACTTGTTCTTTTCACTGTTTAACTTTGTTTCTAAATCACTGTTTTTATAATCAATAGGTGAAGCATAAAAGGCAAGAGACATTCTTTATTAGATGAATATATTTTTTTTATTTGAATTATAATATATATGAAAAAAAAAGAAAAAAACATGTTTTCTGGATTAAAGATACTAAATGATAGTAAATTTTTTGCAGGGTTGGTTATATTAGTTATGAATATAGGATCTAAATACATTTCGGTTGAACTAAGTAAGACACAAGAAAACTACATCAAATATTCTCTCGGACGTCAAATACTAATCTTTGCGATTATATGGATGGGTACTAGGGATATAGTTACATCTCTTATCATGACGATTATATTTATATTGTTTGCTGATTATTTATTTAATGAACATAGTAAATATTGCATTATCCCCGACCAATACAAAGAATTAAATATGGTAGTAGATGTTCAAAAGACAAGAGTCACACAAAAAGAAGTGAATGATGCAATACAGGTATTAAAATTAGCACACAAACTAAAAAAGGATAAAGATGATAATAAAAATATTGAAAATACTTTATACAAAGAGAATTTTATTTAATGTTATAATATAATGAGTTATGAAAGTAGGCCTCGCGGGTCTAGTAGAGGAATTGCAGTTGAACAATACGTATCTACAATACCTTATGAAACTATGCCTTTTGTTGAAAATTTATTTTCCAACATAGTAACCGATGAAAATATTAAAGCAATATTTGATAAACCTCCTTCGTTTAACACAAAAATTATAACTGATACATTAAAAAAATACAGAGACTCTTTTCGCAATAGTAAAAATAAGGAAATCACATATAATAATTTACTATCTAATAATGTATTGAAGAGAGAAATACTTTATTATTTACTACAATATAGATTGTATGAATTGTATTATGACAATCAAAGAATTGATCTTGCAAAAGTAGAAGCACCCGACACAGATACTGATCCTACAAAAGGTAAATCTGCTAGAATAAGAAAAAAACAACTTTTAAATGAAGCAATCGCAAAAAATAAAAAGGATAATGATGCGATTGGATTAAAAAAAAACGAAAGTGAATTATATGAAATAGAAGAAAATGAAAAACTTGCGTCGGGCAGAACATTGTACATACTTCCAACCATTGATTCAGCTCAGCCAGAGAATATAAAAGCGAGTATGTTCGATAAAGTTAAAACGAATCGTTTTTATGTTGATTTGCTTACTTCAAAAAATAATCCAAAATATGACAATATATTCCTTTTACCAGTATTTACTACAAGGGGTGATTCATTAGAAGAGTTCAATGCTAGAATAGACCAAGAACTTAAAAATTTATCAGAAAAAATATTAGATAAGTCAAAAAGTGATAGCACAGCTTATACAAAGATTGTATATTACATAGACAGTGAAAAGGATAAACATTTTTATACAGGTTTTTTTGAAAAGGGGCTAAAAAAGGAATACATATCAGAACTTGATAATAAACTTAAAAATTTCTTTGTTTCTAGAATTGGTAATCAACAACTAAGTCTTAATTACAAACCATTTTATAGCGATATATCTGGTTTGAAAAGTGCTAATATTAGACTAAATATTAAAGAGTTAAAGGAATATGATGGAATAGAAGAATCATTAAAAGCATTAATTGATTGTATAACAAATTGTTATTTGAGTTTTACTGATAGCGATAAGCGTAAATCGTTGTCGGAAAACGTAAATATAAATACATTTCATTTATATTGTAGACTTGAAAATTTGGATGACTCAGATCCAATGGGTACAGTAGTTGCAGCTAGAGATTATTATTATTTGTTTTTAGAGAAAGGTAAAAATCCAAAAGTAGGTCATCTTGAAGTATCTAATGCTTCAAAAAATCAATATTTTTTTGTAGTAGATACGAAAGAGGGTATATTCAAAAATTGGGCTTCGGCTGTATATGTCTATGACAAAACTAAAGGTTTACCATTCAAACAGAATCCTAAGTTTAATTATAGAATAGATTTTAACGATAATGATAAAAAAGCAACTCTTATACAAACAGAACAAGAAATAGAAAACGGTAAAAAAATAGAAGAAAAAATAGTAATATCTTATACCGATGGAGAGGTAATAACATTTGACAAGGATAATGAAAAGACATGGAGTGAAGAATACAAAAAGTATCACAAAAAATACAATGGAACATTTGACGATGATGATATACCTCAATCTAAACCTAAATATGATGAAGAACAGACTAAGGAGATTAAAAGAACACTCATACAAGTAAGATATAATTATGGACAGATTCAATTCAAGAATATTCAAACAAAATTAAATACACCATACAATGGAGTCCTTAAATTTCATACGATTAACAGAGATTATGAAAAATACAATTGGTTTACATTTAATACAATAGATCGTTCATTAGAGCCCAAAAAAACAATCAATTTTTATGCAGATACAATATTTGACAAGGAATCTCTTAGAGCTTATTTGAAATCAGAAAACAAATTGACCGATACAACTCGTTTAGCATTTGAATTTTTAAAAATGAATTACAATATACCTGAATTAAAGAAATATGCTGATTTTATATACGATAATTTTAAAGGTAATATAAATTTGAATCTAAATGATAATACATTTGTTGAAAAAATCAAACAATCTATCATTGACTTGGTATTTGAAAAAAATGGTTTAATCTATGTGAAAAAGTCAAATATAATAGCAGAAAAACAAAAAGAAAAGGCAGATGCTGATAATTATAAGATAATTAACTGCAAGTATGTTTCCATACGAAATAAGGAAATTGAATTAGGAGTAAAAAGCTATTTTAATAAAAACGATTCAGAAGAAAAAAAGTTCCTGGTTAACAAAAATAAAAATTTTAAAGAGATAACAAACATGATTAATAATCAAGAGAAAAAAACAGGCGGATTTGCGATCATACAGATTACGAGAGATATGATTGGTGATTCCACAAGTCTATTAATTGCAGCAGAATGTAAAAAGCGAACGCGTCGTATCAAAAGTAAGGTCAAAAAAGCAATGAACTTTTTTTTGGAAGGAGGAACTAGAAAACTAAAAAGAAAGCGTACTAGGAGATATTATCGCACTTAGACTTTATAATGTCTAGTAATGTGGTTGCAGCATCTTCTATTTGTTTAAAATTGTTTAAAGTTTCTTTCTGAACTTCTGTTAAATAGTTATAATTATTAGATAAACTAATATGTTTGCTTTCGGCGTTTGTTAGTTTGTTTTCAATATCAGACTTTTTATTACGCAAGTCAGTTATTATGTTTTCCAGATCACACATTTCTTGACAAATATGTTCAATCTTGTTTTCCATCGCATTAATTTGATCCTTTAATATATCCAAGTGAGACATTATAATAATAATATTTCAATGTTTATATTATTTTAACCTTCTATTAATTTTTTTTTATTATACATCATTAATTTTATGTCATCTTTAATCATATTTAATGTGTCATCATTTTCTTTGTTATTCAAGTACCTTACAAACTTTTCTTTGATTTCAGGAAAACGATTGTCTTCAAGCCACTCTTCTAATAAATATTCTTTTTCTTCATATATCTTGTTCAATTCATACTCTTTTGTAGATAAAGTCCAGTTTAAACCATCATACACCATCATGTATTTATCCTTGATATTGGATATATATATGTTCATATTTTCAGGCTTTTCTGGATTGAAATGTATCTTCTCTATCAATTGTTTAACACAATAATTGACTTGCTTGATACAACTGATATAATCCTTATCAGTTAGATGCGATAAATCACTATTATTGTATGCTAGTAGCTGTATGTTATTGACCGTATTATTTTGTATATTTACATTTCCATGAATTTCCAACTTGCTCATTAGCTTTTCAATCTGTTTTGCCTGCGTTTCAATCTTCTGATTCATCAATCTCACTAATTCTTTTAGATCTTCATCCGTATTTTGTTTACAAGAATATTTTATGTGATAATACATAGACTGTTTATGTGCGAAATTTTTATCACAGTACTTGCAAAAAAATGTTGACTTTTTGTTGACTTTTTTTTCCGGAATGTTGACTTTTTGTTGATTTTTTGTTGACTCTCTTAAATGTTTTTGGGTACGAGTATGCCTCTCAAAGTTGGCTAAAAGATGGGTTGAAAAATGACAACAATCACAAGAAAAATTATTCATATTATATATTCTTTTTATTTTATTTATATTCTTTTTATTTTTCTGTAAAAAAAAGGAATATGCTTCACTGAAAATGCAGCAAATAAAAAGAATGTATATATTCTTTTTACAGCATATTCTCGAGTCAACAATCCTACCCTAAAAAGAATAGGGGGGAAAACTTGATAAAAAAATCTTATAAAAAATAAAATTCATGGAATGAAAAATAAAAATCAAAATTTTTATAAGAAATTTGAATTATTTTAAAAATGTATTTCGTTCATGTTAGAGTTACCCAAAGATATTTTACATTCATAAGTATTCTAACCAATCGTGGTTTAAAATTATAACTGTTTAGTTATAAACCAATAATTCATTTGTAAAAATATTTGTAAATTTTAAATTTTACAAATATTCAATCATATGTTTCTCATAAATCTCCACCGTCATATATTTTTAATATATCACTTACAACAGGACTTCTTTGAATATCAGAATCATTCAGTTCAACATACTGAATGGAAGAATTTGTTAATTCTAACATTTGTAAACGGTGAATAAAATCATACAACCCATTATCATCTGAACGATCACTTTGTTTCAAATCTCCAGTAACGACCATACGCGAATCATCCCCCAAACGTGTCAATAACATTTTCATTTGTTTTGGAGAACTGTTTTGCATTTCATCCGCAATAATAAAACTACGTTTGAAAGTACGTCCGCGCATAAATGCCAGAGGTGAAATTTCAATGACACCATTGTCAACCATTTGTTTGATTTCAGAAAGGGATACAAATTCAGAAAAAATATCAAAAATGGGACGCGTCCAAGGATTCATTTTTTGTTCTACGGAACCGGGTAAAAATCCCAATTCTTCATCCACTGAAACGATCGGCCGTGTAATAATAATACGATCTATATACCCTTGTTTTAATTCTTGAATGGCACTAGTACAAGCAAATAAAGTTTTACCAGAACCAGCAGGTCCCACTCCAAAGACAACCGAAACATTACTATTTTTCATGTAGTCTACATATGTTTGTTGATTCAATGTTTTGGGAAAGTATATATTTTTTTGTCTTTCTTCATATTGAATTTCTCGCGAATCTTTGCGCTTCACATCTAATGCAAATGTGCGACGCAAATTTTGATTGAAAAGAAACCCATTTGATAAATAAAGGAACGCAAAAAAAAATAATAAGTTCATTTAAATAATAATATATAAAATGTTTATATATTATTTAACAATACACAATGTGTTAAGCCTCTTTGAGTAGTTATTGAATTCCACACGTGTTAACTATAATGGTTTAAAGTTTTTATGTAATGTATACAAAATGAAGTATCTGATTTCAATAAAGTACGCTATGCCAATTTCTGTATGGGCTGGGTTAGGATTTATTCGCGGAGTCAATTCTTATAATTATTAGAATAATCAACCATATATGTATTCATCTTCATTCATGCATGGTACAGTTGGTCTATTGATATATGTAAATCCAGTCTTCTTACCATTTACAACGTACAAAGAATTTTATAGATTGGAAATTAACATAAGAGATTTAAATGAAAAGAAAGATAAATATTACAACAAATTATTATAATGATAACACAATTGCTTAACATTACAAGTTAGATAGGTCTAGAGATATACTCTTGTCACTGCGCGACTTACGTCCTCGTTTAGGCATAGGCATTGTCAAATTATTGATTTCCTCAAGACTGATAGTACTTTCATTCTTGTCATCCACTTTTTTATTCAAGCTACTCAAAATACTGTTGATGTTATCTGGACCTCGCATCTCTTCGCGTGGACGAAATGGCGCCTGTGACATCTCTTCTCTCATTGGCTTCTGTCCAAAGTCCTTCATAAACCCACCAAGACCAGGAGATGTGTTCTCCATGGAATTTACAGCAGCCTTGGTAAACTGTTGCATCAAGTCAGGATTTTGTCGCATAATGTCATCCATACCAGGAATGGCCGACTTGAACATGGTATTTGTCATATGTATCATCATGCCGCTTGCTGCAAGCTGAAAAAGCATTTTCAATTCGGGTGCCATTTTTGCCTTTGAACGGTATTTTTCATGCAACTCTGCAAAAATTTCGTCATAATCATCTAAATTTTCATTGATTTGTTCTGACCAACCATCCAATTTAATATCAAATGGGTCAAATTTGCTATTTAAAAATTCCAATCCGGTTATAAGCGTAGTCAAAACTTTTCCTTGAAATTGTACACTATTTTTAGTCTCTTTCTCAGCAACGATATACTCGTACTCACCTTTCATTTCATCCAAGGAACAATCCATATTGTATCGCTTTGATAAAGTAACCCCTTTTTGTTCAAGAGCTTCCAACTTTCTAAGATATTGAAATTTTTCTTTCAATAACTCCTCTTTTGATTTATGTTCTACTTTTTTAACTTCCTCCTCAATATGAATATTATCAATATGTTTGAAATTATCCGTACTAGTCGTATCAAAAGACATTGTGCTTTTTCCTATCATTATCGGAGGATCATCTTTCTTTTCAACTGTGAACTTTGTTTCTTTAAATTGCATGGGTTTTGTTTCGGTCTTGAATGTAAAACTGTCCAATTCCTTTAACTCATCTTCAAGAGATATGTGTTCTGTTGGAGTACTACTTTTTTTGCGATCATTCATTAAAAGCTCAATACCTCCGCCAAAGTTAACAGAAGGAGTATCTGGAGAATTAAAATGAGAATCTAGATTGATTTCTTCCATATTACATTATAAATATGTTATAACTTTAAATTTATCGCATTACTAAATATATTATTTAAACCGTTTTTAGATAAATAATCCATCAATTGCAAAAAACAATCGGCTAGATCATCTTTCTTTTTGTGAGTATTAAAATAATCTAATGAGTCGTAATAATGTTCCTTAATGATTGCACGAGTCACATTAACACTGAGTTTTTTTCTCTCTGCATAGCTCAGCTTAACCGATGTAAAGGGTTTTAGTTTGTTGCACGCATTCCAATATGTAATTTCGCACCCCTTACCAATATAGTACATAGTAATCATACCTTGTAAACTTTTCATTCGTATTGCATTTGGTCCAATTTGATTCTCTATGATGACGTGTGTGAAATCATAATCAATTTCTTCTAGTACTTCATACAACTTTTTTCCTAAATGAATTAAGTTTGCCTTTGTTGCATTTGTAGAACATAATTCAACTACTTTCCATTCAATAATGTTCTTGTCATAAACAATATAGGCTAAATTTTTTATTCCAACATCTATACTGATAAACATTGTATTATCTTGTTTGTATTATTTATATGGTATTTGTTTTACCAATAAAACAATAATTATAAAATTTTGAAAATAAAATATATGTTCTTTTATTATCTCAATTATTTTGTAAATATACATCATAGTATATGTGAAAATTATTTATTTTGTTTTTTAATAACAAGACGTTTTATAGATTTTTTGTATGATAAAACTGGAGGTGGTCCGGGTGGAGTTTTTGGTTCTACTAGTCCGAACGGGGTTAATATTTTTTCTTTATGGACTGTTTCAAACATTGCATTTCGCGTAGGTTCTACACGTATTGTTTCAATGTTGCATGGCTGTAAAATATGTCTCGGTATACTTCTAGGTGTGGTTGGTCTGAACATCCTACTAGGGCTTTTTGACCTTGATCTGGATACATCAAATGATCTCATACAAATTATATATAAATTATATAATTTATATTTTTTACATATAACTAGAACGCATTGGTCTGGTTTGGTTTACGAATGATGCTTGTACAATTAAGAATTTTTCTTTTGTATCACACGTTTCATATCCTTTTGGATGCGAATTATCATTTATGCTACTAAATGTATACGGTATACTGTTTCCCAATACATGCGGCACAGTTTCAAAATTATAATTCATTATTTTTTCAGTGTTTCTCTGTAAATATTCTCTGTATTGTCTATTTGTTTTAATATTATTACGCCTGATTTCGTTATTTATGATTGAATTGGGAGAAAAATGATTGTATAATTTTTCATTTTCTATAAAGGTATATGG
>Ga0187844_10000327_pt1 | contig 37193 bp, 31 predicted proteins | sample SpaLakP09_SKY_50_FD_134517 | JGI IMG/M metagenome (GOLD analysis project Ga0187844, IMG submission 134517) | Oligotrophic lake water microbial communities from Sparkling Lake, Wisconsin, USA - SP09_SKY_50 | ecosystem: Environmental > Aquatic > Freshwater > Lake | place: USA: Sparkling Lake... | reverse complement strand
CGGCAACGATCAGCATAGCGTCGGTGACACCGCCCGAGAACTCGATGCGCGCTCTTTCCGTCGCAAGATTGACCGAGGCCCCGATCACGCCAGGCACATTCTGCAGCGCCTTCTCCACGCGCGCGGCGCACGAGACGCATGTCATGCCGGAGATGGCAAGGTCGACCAATTCGCCAGTCACGGCATATCCCGCTTTTTCGACGGCGGCCACCAGAGATTGAAAACTAGTGGCGCCATCTGCGCTCACCGATGCTATCTCTGTCGCCAGGTTCAGTGAGGCCGACTGCACACCTGGCACTGCGCCAAGTGCCTTCTCGACGCGGGCGACGCAGGAGGCACATGTCATGCCGTCGACGTGAAAAGCGATGTTCTGCACATGCGGTGAGCGAGCGTTATCCATAAGTATTCCAAACTGAAACCCCTACGGTATTGCTTCCCATGATGGGAAGGTCAAGCAATTCTTGCTGGGTCCCTGGCATACGGCCGATGCCTGGGCGCCCGGCGGGGCTGATGGCCACCTCATGCTACAGGTCGGCAGCCAAATGCCCGTGCGAGCGCGAAAACCAGATGGCCTGCAAGCGCATCAGGCGAAGGGGCGGCGGCGGACTAATCTGAACAAATCGGCCCGCAGGCCCTCATTCTCGAACGCGGGTGAATTCAAATATCCAACGTCATGCGCACTTTCGCGTGCGAAACCCCGTGCCATCCGCAGCCGGGGAAAGCACGAAGCAAGCGCATGGCCCATCCGGCTTATGGCCTGTGGATATACCAGGCTTCGCGCCCCCCCTGCCTCATCCCCCGATGTACAGTGGGCTTTCTTCGACATAGACCATGATACCGGCTGCGGACGGCAGTATTTTTGACAGTGGAAAAGTGCGCGTGCCAAGAGTATCGAAGTTCCAGACAACGCTCTTTCCGTCAAGCTCGAGCCGGACCGTTTCAAGGCGCTTGACATTGATGTATTTCGTTGCGCTTGTGATTCGAATCGTGCGTTCTTCAGGGCCGGCGACCGCATAGCCGTATGGCGCCATTTGTTGCGCCGTCGGTCGCTGGGCTGGCAAGCTTGTTGCGTCGTCGCTGACGGCGCGAGCGCCGGCGGCGACGTGCGCAAGCGCCAAGATACCGGCGAATACCGCTAACGACAGTTTGCTTTTCATGAATGTTCTCCTAAAAAACGCGACGGAAAGGTCGCGCATCCAAGTTCCATTTTAAGCAGTCGATCCCCACAGAACCGTGACAGGCACGTTACATTTTGGTTACCGGATGCCCATCTTCTGGAAGCGAGAATCGAGGACGAAGAAAAGGGAGCCTTTGTACTGGCTCCTGGCTTGCCGCCTGAACTGAGCGGCGTATCTCGACGATACCTTGAGGGAAACTTTCCCGTCGCGATCGCAAGGCACTGTGACGACGAGCGCATTCCCCTTGACCCAATCGGGACGAAATCAGCAACGACCTTCGGTAGGCCGCGACCTTCTCGCAATGTCATTCCATCGGCGCGCCTTCAATGACACCGGCTCCCGCTACGGTCTTGGCACGTAAAGAGAGGGCGAGCTCTCCCTTGCCACGGCTGCCGCGGCGTCGACAATTCCGGCAACGCAATTCGCGCAGCTGGAAGGAAAGGCGCGAGCGGTACTCTTCAGAGTATCTTCAATTTGATCGGGGGTCAGCGCCGGGTTTCTGGACAGCATCAGCGCCACCACGCCCGCCACCTGCGGGGCTGCCATCGAAGTCCCCTGGTAGAACCCATAGGAATCGGTTCTGGGGCCGGTTGCTCCGGAGTTCAGCGTCGGCAAGATGCCCCCGCCGGCGGAACGGACGTCTCCGCCCGGCGCCGCGATATCGACAGCCTCCCCGAAGTTCGAATAGTAGGCGCGGCCACCGGCACGGTCGGTGGCCACGACTGTGATGACACCGGCACAGTTGGCCGGCGTGGAGTTCCTTGCGTCCGCATTTTCGTTTCCCGCTGCAACAACGACCACTGCACCGCGGGACCTTGCGCTATCGATAGCGTCCTGCATCGTCCGGTCGCATGGGCCGCCACCGCCAAGCGACATGTTGATCACGCGGGCGGGACGGTCATTTTGTGCGATCCCTCCGACGATGCCGCCAGACGCCCAGATGATGGCATCGGCGATATCGGAACTATAGCCGCCGCATTTTCCCAGCACCCGCAGGGGAACAATCTTCGCATTGAAGGCGACTCCCGCCACCCCGACGCCGTTTCCGGTACTCACTGCAATACTGCCTGCCACCTGCGTGCCATGCCAGCTGGACTGATACGCGGGTTCCCCCTTGCCGCATTCTCCCGCCCCGGTCGCGTCGCCAGGATCGGTCGCGTCGCCATCGCGGCCGTCGCCGTCGGCCGCGATGGCCGCGTCGGTGATGAAGTCGTGGCCGCCTACGAACTGCTTCGTCAGGTCAGCGTGCGGGCGATAACCCGTGTCGAGGACGGCAACATGCACGCCAGCACCGGTCGCCGCATCCCAGGCACTTTCGGCGCGCAGCCCGCCGGTTGTGTCGAAGTAGTGCCATTGTTCCCGATAGCGGGATCATTTGGCGGCGCCATCGTGACCATCATGCGGTCGGGTTCGGCGTACTCGACGTTCGGATCGCTGTCCTGTATTTCCTTGGCCAATTGAGTGACCTCCGCGACGGTCAATTTTCCTCCAAGATGGACCACATCTGCGCCCAGTGCCGTCCTGTGGAGATGAGTCAGCGATGCGCCTGAGCGGGCGCCTGCGCGCGCGAGCGGAGTAGGGCGGGCCGTACCGGCACCCGCGTTTCCGTCGCCTGGCTGAGGGGCGCCCCTGTACTTGATAGTCAACCGGTCGGTGTGCCCGGTGCGCAGGCTCGGCTTCGACCGGCCGGCGAACTCGGACGCGTTGGCAAGCGATTGGAAGGGAAGGACGCTCATCAGCGCGGCAAGCAGAATTTTCGGCAAAGCTGGGGCGGTGGAATGATGCCTCATTGTGCGGCTCCAATTTTCAAGTTTGCGGGACAGTCGGACCGGACGGTCCGATCACCCATCCGGTCCATTCTCCCACCCCGGACGGCAGTTCGCGTACAGCCGGAGGGCAGTACTCATGATGAAGCCATCACGCTTTGGTGATATAGCTCAACCGCAAAACAGCATCACTTTTCCTGGATGACCGGCACTGTGGCGCCAATTCGATTTCGACGCTGGGCCTGGGACCGGATGGTCGGCTAACCGCTTTCGCGTACAGGCTTCGATACGCGCGCCGCGGATTGAGGCTGGCGTGCGTTCACTTTGCATGGCAAATGGCAGAGCAACACGACGTCGAGGCGGATGGACACTACCGAGCAAGCATGAACCGGCAGGTCGATGGTGGGACGACGGGGATAGTCGCATTTCACGGCGAACACGGGACAACGCCTTGGGTCAGCGAAGCCGTGCCGCTCGACGCGGCCGGTGGCAGCGCCGGCGCCCTGCGCCTGGACCCACCGCTAACGGTGTTATCTTCGAGCGCAGTCAAACAAGGCACAAGGCTTAGCCGTGTCGGATCATCCTGGTGCTCGCGCCAGTCGAGGGATGCGAGGTATCGGGCTATTTCTCCAGCCTTGCCTTGTCGCGGTCCAGCGTCGCCTGCCAGGGACGCGTAAGCTGCCCGACATAGGATGTTGGGGCATCCTTGTCGCGTACGCCGACCTCGCCGGGTCCGAGCAGGCCGGGCGGATCGCGGTACGTGCCGAACAGGTGGTCCCAGACCATGAGCCACTCGCCATAGTTGACCTGCGCGTCCTCGTACGCCTTCTTGTGATGCCATCGGTGGGTTTCTGCCACGCCCAACAGATGACGGAACAATCCAACCGAGTAGTCCAGGTTTGCGTGCTGAAAGGCCAGGTGCACTGAGAGGATCGCCAGGCCGACCGCGATCGTCACGGGCGGCGCGCCCGCGGCAACCAGAACGGCAAGGCCCGGCGCCGCCATCACCATGGCGTGCACCGGGTGGCGTCGTTCGCCATTGAGCCAGTACAGCCGCGTGCTGCTGTGATGGGCTTCATGAAACAGCCAAAGGCGCCAATACTGATGACTCCACCAGTGCATGGCGTACAGGCCGAAGTCGATGACCACGACCGCGATTCCCACCTGCGCCCAGACCGGCCATGCATCAGGCCAGAGATCACTGGTTGGGAACCAGGTGCGCGTCCAGGACAACGCTTCGATACTGGCGTAGAGGATGGTCAGGTTGACAAAGAAGTGAATGGTGTCGGTCCGTGCGTCGTCATGATCATGCAGCCACGCGGACTCATACGGCTGCAGGCGCTCCAAGGCCGCGACGCAGCCGATTCCGAGCAGGGCCAACAAGGGCACTGTCGGCCAATATGGGGTGGCCCGGGATATGCACCACAGTATAAGCGCAGTCGTGGTCCCCAACACGAGCGGATAGCTCAGCCAACGAATCATCCAACGCATAATGCTTTATCCCTCCATTTCGCCAGCGGCCAGCATAGGCGAGGAAGGCGTGGCGCGGCTTGTACGAAAAAGCTGCCGCGGACGCGGCGATTTTGGCGCAGGACTAGGAAAGCGCCGCGTCGTCCGGTCCGTGCCACCTGACATGCTGAAAAACCGCCAGCGGATTGATGCCGAACATCTCGCGGAATGTGCGCGAAAAATGGGCCGCGTCGGCGAAGCCTGCCGCATGCGCGGCCTGCGTCAGGTTGCCGCCATGAGATGCATGTTCAATCGCGATGATCAGGCGCAGCCACTTGCGGTAGCGGCGCAGCGGTAGTCCGGCCTTTTCAACAAACCAGTGAGAAAAGCGACCCGATGAGAGACCTGCCAGCTTCGCCAGCGCGGCGCGGTTGACTGCGCCGAAATTCGTGACCGATTCCAGCAGGGCCGACAGTATCGCTTCGAATCGTTCGTCAGTCGCGTGCGCCTGCGCGATGGCCAATTCGGTGCAAAGCACATGGCGCAGCGTTGCATCGGTCCCGACCGCTTTCTGCAACAGATCACAAAAAGGTGCCGGAAGGATCTTGAGTATTTCGGTGTTGGAATGGAACAGGGCACGTCCCTCGATCGTCAACGGATCGAGGTAGATCAGCAGTACGTCCGAGGAAGACAGGCGATGTTCGATGTTGGCTGGAATGGCGATCCCGCGTGCGCGAACGGTACCATGCGTGTAGTCGAGCTCCACTTCACCGCGCTGGCCGATCACGATTTGATGGGCGCAATGCGCGTGCCGGGTATTGTCGCCTGCGGCGCCGCGGAAAACGCCATATCCGGGGCGCAGCCAAATGTCCCCAAGCCATTTCTCGGCGCCGCCGTCGCGACCGTCCGCAAAACGCGAATCCGCTACCGTGTTTTTCCCAGTCTCGATCAAAGTTGCCATCTGGTTCCACCCTCTTTGCTATGCCCCGCGGTGCCTGTCCAGCGTTGGACAAACTCGATTGCGCGATACTCGAACCTCGCGTTCGGCGCGTCCGCGCACGTATCCTCACAGGGTGCGACGCCCTATCCAGCGCGAAAGGGTCGATTCATGCACATGCGCCCACGCTAAGGAGGCGCGTGTGGCGCACGCACGGAAGGCGCCGAGCGTCCCCCTGTGATTCTCGCGCCCGGTTCGGCGACGAACGCGGGCGATTGTCTAGGTGCCGTCACGTCGCCTATGCCTTTGATCCGGATAAAATGTGAAGTACGACTCACGCGCGTGGTCCCAGGCCGTCATCAGTTCTGTGCGAAATCTGGCAATCCATACGGACAACTGCGGTTCATAGGCGCTCGTATCGGTCAGACTCCTTCCGGATTCGATCTCATACCACAAGTCGGTACCGCCACCACGGATCGCGACCGTTGGTGTCGCCTCCGGTCCGGCACAGATGATCAGCGGTTTCGCATCGCCCAGCGGATGAACATGTTTCACGATCATCAGCAATTCGCGCAGCGCGTCGGGAGACGGGTAGAAAAAGCCCTGTTCACCCATGGCCGGCCTCACGAATTTTTCAAAGTCATAAGGCTTGTACGTTCCGTCCTTGTCCCGGAGTTCGATTGCGCTAATCGAAGCGGCCGAGATAGGCAGGAAGGAAATCCACCATGTCTTCTCCTTGGTCGCCTGGCGCCTCATCATACTCTTGAGCGTTGCATCATCGGCCGTGGCCACGTCGATATAGCAACTGAGGCCCGTCCACTTCGCAAGCCACTTTCCGTTCGGTTCGTGCTCGCAATAGTCGGTAAAACGCTGGAGCTGCGGCATGTCGCTATCCGGGATGTCGAGGGTTAGCCGCACTTTCATCTTGTCGTGCGTCCTGCGATTCTTGGGCCGGCCCCCCTGCAATTTTTCAAGGTGATCCAAATGGCTGTCGGTTAGCGTCTCAGTCCCGTTCGGCATGCCATGTCCTTCCGCCGTGGGATCGGTCGTCAGCCAAACTACAGGACTGATAATGCCTCGTAGCGTATTCAGATGCCCCTTGGACAGGTCCGATAGGAGAATGCCCTCGACCAGGGGGAGGGAGGTGTAGTGGTATAAGCGCATGTTGTTGAGGATTCAGTGTAGATAAAGGTGGGGAATTGTACGGGCCGCCGCTGACGGACTGCGGTGCACAAACTGCTATTCAGAGGGCCTGTCAAAGGCGCGCGCACATTCCTTCAACTGTGAATATAGGTCGTAATGCCTTTAAGTTCGGCCGGATTCAAATCAATAAAGGAAAGGCCAATTTTGAAAAAGCCATCGCCATAGACACAGTGATTGACGCATACTTTTGCCTGTATTGGATGCGCCTTGCCATCGAAATACAGGGACAAGGCCAATCGGCCAATGCTTCCAATAGCGGCCGGAGATGGGCCAAGTATCCCAATTCCGTGATAGCTGATGTCGGTTGTGCGAATCTCACAAGTATCCTGTCCGGGCAACGCAAGACGGGCCCGCGACCGCAATGGCCGTCGAGGCGACGTTCGTTGGTCATTAGTCAATTATCGTCCCTTTGGGTGCTGGCAAAAAACATAGATTGATCATTCTGACTCTAACTACGGGACTTTGCTTTACCTGCAATCTCAGACTCGCTATCTCGACTGATTTATGCGGGCTGTCTCGGCCTCAATCGAAATCAGACTTGTGCAGGGTACCTGGCCGGTGGGCTAGACGCCCGGTCTTGGAGTTCTGAAGCACAAACCGTATTGCGACTGACATGCTTTGCCGCGTAGAGTGCGCAGTCCGCGGCATGGATAAGATCGTTCACCGAACAATGATCATTTGGCGCCATTCGCGCCGCGCCGATCGACATGGTGATCATTTCCATAGGAAGGACGCCTTTGTTTTCTATAGCGAGGGCCTGCACCTGGTGCAAACACAATCTTGCAAGATGCAGGGCACCGTCCAGGTCCGTATCTGGCAGAAGTATCGCGAATTCTTCGCCGCCGAAGCGGGCGGCCGTATCGCCGGGACGCTTTAGTTGCTCCGTCAATACGGTAGCGATGCGCTTCAGACATTCGTCGCCTGCGAGGTGGCCGTATGTGTCATTGTAGTGTTTGAAGTTATCGACATCGCACATGAGCAGTGCCAGCGAAGTCCCGTTGCGCAGAGCACGCTGCCACTCTCTGGCCATGTCATCGTCAAACTTGCGGCGGTTGGCGATGCCCGTCAGGCTGTCGAGGCCGTTAATTTTTTGCAGCAGCAGATTCGCTGCGCCCAGCTGTTCCTGGCTCACCTGCAAGCAATGAAACGCCTCGTCGCGCTGGACGCTCGCGCGAAAGGCACGTGAGTGGTAGCCAATTCGTGCAAGCAGTTCCACCCTGTGCGGCAACTTCACGAGGTAATCGTTGGCGCCACTGGAAAAACACAGATCCTTTTGGTCTGCATCGTCATTTCCCGATAACACGACAATCGGCACATTGCGCAATTCCAGTGTTTCGCGGTAGCGCCCAATCAACTCGAGCCCGTCGAGTACAGGCATCAGCAAGTCCTGCATAATGACAGTGGGGCGGAAAAGGAGCGCCATATCGACCGCCCTGGTCGACTCGGTAACAAACTCAGCAATAATTTCACTACCCGCGAGCATCAGCCTGAGCTGCTCGACAACAATGGGCTGGTCGTCCACGACGAGGAGCCTGACGGTATCGATTCCGTTCATTTAGAGTCCCAAAAAAAGGGGGCACGGCGGGGTAAGCAATGTTGAATTGGCTGCATGCTATATCCGGTTGATCAATTTGCTTATGCGCCTGATCTGCTGATGCCACATTCAGGACTCGTGCTGCCAGGTCCACAGTTTTCACATTTCGTCTATTCTAAGCAGGTTATCAATACAAACGCCTGACGAGTGCATTACATTTTCGTAATCATGTCCGAGGCCAGGGAAGTCGATGGTGGCGCATCCGTCAATGAGGGCGGCCGGACCCGCGCTACTCCCTGCCGGGCGCGAGCCCCAGACTTTCGCGCGCGAAAGTCCGCATTTCCGCTGCACCTCAAACCCCAACATCGATGCTTCCCTTTTTCGGAACCTAACGCGACCTTAGCTGCTTTCTGTTTCTTTGGCGGGATTCGATCAGCTCCGAACTGACGGGCCATGACGATATAATCTGCTCGCCAGGTAACTTGCGCAAAAGCCGGCGGCGAAAGGCAGCTCTGGCGTCAGAATTTTAGTGAAAACATACATAGAGATGTAAATTGTTGCCTTAATTCTGCCGAAGTGTACATTTCTGTGTGCTTCCCGTAGAATCCTCCAATGCCTACCGCTTTCAACCTCCAAGCACTCGTTTGCTCTGCCCATCGACTTATCGAAGTCAACGAAGGCGGTACCCGGATCACAGCTGCGGAGTTGAGCAAGCGCATGAAAATCAGTGCCCGCACTCTGACGGAGTATGAACGCGGCACGAATCATCCAACGAGCATGCGCGCGTTGTTGCTTTTACTGGCGCAGCTGCGAGACGACCAGATCGTGGACATGGTTCGCCAGTTTGATGCGGACATCAGCTCGGAAGTTGGCGCCACCGATGACCACTGAGTTGGCCACCGGCCCGGAGCTTCCGGCTACGCACGCGACAGATTTATCGGAAACGTCTTTGCAGGCGCAACATGCACAGGCAGCCCGAACTGACGGGTTCGGCCTGGTTTCCGATGCCGGCTATCTCGCGAAATGTCAGGTCGATACACCGCCAGATATCGTCGCACTCATCTGGGTGATCGTCGGGCGGTATCGCACCCGGGTCGGGAAGGTTTTCGACGCTGGCGCGGGCGACGGCAGATTTTCAGTCGGCGGGAACTACGAAGAGTATGTGGGCTATGAGCTCGACTCCAGAAGAATTCCGGTTCAGGCGTTACCCGAGAACGCGAGCATTTTAAGAAGCGATGCATTCGCGTTAGCCGATCCATTCGATTTTGATCTTGCTATCGGCAACCCGCCCTATGTGCGGCATCACGATCTTGGTGACGAATGGCGAGGCCACATCTCGGCGTGGATCCAGACTCAAACAGGCGTGCGTCCCAGCGGGTGGTCCAACGCATACTTATACTTTTTTTGGCTAGCACTTATCGCCACTGCCCACGACGGTCTGGTGGTCTATCTCGTGCCATTCGACTGGGTTAGCCGGCCAGCAGCGAAGTCGCTTCGGGCCTATATTGCCGATCACGGGTGGAAACTGGACATCTACCGGTTCGACAACGAACCATTCGAGACAGTGCTGACGACAGCCTGCGTGGTCGTTGTCGACAAGAGGCATAGTGAGGCAGGCGCTAGCTACTTCCGTATTGCGGAAGACAATACCATCTCTGCCTTGCAGAGCCCAACCCTATCGGAACACCCGCCTCTTGCCTACAAGAGCAGTATCGCGAATGCGTATGCACGCCGCGGATTAAGTCCTGGTGACCAAACAGTTTTCTTGCTCACCGAAGAGGAGCGGCTCCAGAACAGGTTGGTCATCGGACGTGACGTTGTGCGTGCGGTCAGCACATTCCGCAGGGTCGTTTGCGACCAGTTCACACTTACGGAAACTTTTTTCACCCGTAACTTCGTTGAAGCAGGAGAGCGTTGCTGGCTGCTAAACGTATCGCGCTCCCCGAGCACGGCATTGACTGCGTATCTCGACGCCAATGGCCATCGTTGTAGAGATAATTCCACTTGCCGCAAGCGCGATGAGTGGTGGAAGTTCACCATGCCTGACGCGCCACGCATCTTGTATTCATCGGGTTTCCGTGGGGCCGCGCCGAAGTCAATGATTAACGGTGTCGGCGCGATAGCGGTAGGCGCCGTATGTGGGATCTACGCGTCGTCCGAAGCGGCGGCGCGGACAATCTATAACCACATCCAGGAATTGGACTTCGCGGCCCAGGTCGTTGCCATGTCGAAGGGATTTACCAAGGTAGAGGTCAATCAGATGAACGGGGTAGTGCAATCGTTATTCGAATGAATTTCGGGCGATGAGGATCCATGAATAAGACACTTCAGAAACTTGCATCCGGGGCGGCCAGCGTGCCTGCCGGGGGCACGCGCGGCATCCTGCATTTCAATGCCGAGGCCAGACTCATGCAGGAACTGGGGGAGCGGCTGGTAGCTGTGCCAGAGGTCGCCCTGGTGGAGCTGATCAAGAATGCTTACGATGCCGACGCGTCAGTTTGTACAGTCAGCCTCGATGGGGTAGGGCAGATGGAGATCGAAGACGACGGGCACGGAATGACCTTCGCCCAGTTCCAGAAATTCTGGATGACCATTGGCACGTCCCACAAGGCGCGGGAGGAGTACTCGCCCAACTACCAACGCGACCTCACTGGCCAAAAAGGGATCGGCCGCTTTGCCGTGCGCTTTCTGGCGACCGAACTGACTGTGACAACGACGGCCTTCGATGCCGAATCGGATCAGACCACTCAGCTCATCGCGCGCTTCGACTGGATGAAGCTCGACACGAGCGAGCAGTTGCAAGGCACGGAAGTGCCCTATGAACTAAACGTTGTTCCCGGCGATACGCCGACAGGAACGATCTTGCGCCTGTCCAAACTGCGGCATGAAACGTCATTTATGGACTCCTCGACGTTTCGGACTCAGGTCTTGAGGATTCTGTCTCCGCTGCAAGGGTTGGACCGAGGCCCATTCAAGAACCGATTCAAGTCGAAGTCCCAAACCTCGGAGGATCCCGGGTTTAGTGTCAATCTTCCTGGGAAGGGCGCAAACTCTGAGGCAAATATCGCCGCGGATACCCTGCAGCATTACGTCGCCCGTCTCATCATCAAGGGCGAGAAGAACCGGGTGAAATACCGGGTCGATTTTGGTGATCAAGACGGCGTACACGAGCTCGACGTGAAACAGAGCCATTCTGTCAAGAACGGCTTTCACGCCGACATTCGGTTCATACCGCGTCGCAAGGGCCTTTTTGCGGGCAAAGAGGTCAATGGCGTCGACGCGCGCGCCTGGCTGACGGAAAACAGTGGCGTGGCCATTGTCGATCGCGGTTTCCGCATCCGACCCTACGGAGACGAAGACGACGATTGGCTTGATCTCGTCAATGACGCAAATACGAACCGGCGTACCTGGCGCACTGATATCGCGAACGAAAACTTCCCGATGTCGGCGATCGTCAAAAACAGCCCGGCTTTAAATCCAATGATCAACCTGCCTGCAAATCATCAACTGGTCGGTGCGGTATTTGTCGCGTCGTCGCGCAATACTTCGACGGTCCGAATTGACGACCTTATTCCCTCCACGGACCGGGAAGGCTTTTTGAAGACGCCGGGATTCGACGAACTGAAGACATTCGTCCGGGCTGGGATCGAGTTCATCGCGCACCTGGACCGCCTGAAGGGGCTCGAAGAGAAACAGCGAAAGGCCGATGAACTCGCGGCCAAGGCAAAGGAAGAATTTAAGGAAGCGATGCGGTATGTCGCCGATATTCCAACGCTGACCAAGGTGGAACGGGCGCGTATCGTCAGCCAGTACTCGGAACTGGCGGTCAAGATCGACGAGGTCGAGCAATATGACCGCGAGGCGCGCGGCAAACTGTCGGTGATGGGTGCAATGGGCGTGTTGGCCGGATTTCTCACGCACGAGGCGTCGAGATTGAAGACAACGCTGCGGCGAGCCTCGCTCGACGTGGCGGCGGCAGCCAAACGAGACCCCTCACTGAAAGCGATCGCAGAAGAATTGGCCGCCGGTGTCGAAACGTGGAATGATCAGCTCGAATATGTCAGCACGTTCATCGACTCGACGCAGCAGTACAAGGCCGTGACTTTCAAGGCAAAGCCGCAGTTGGCCCGCGTAGTTCGGCTTTTCAAGACGTTTTGCGATGACCGGGACATTCACGTCAACTTTGTTGGTGATGCCCAATCCATGGTCCCCGCCATGCCGGTGACGACTTACAGTGGAATTTTCCTGAACCTGCTTACCAATGCCCTCAAGGCGGTGATGGCGCATGAAAAATCCAACGCTCAGTTGCTTATCGAAGTTCGTGTAACTTCCGACACGAAGCGTCATATCCTCGAGGTTCTTGACACAGGCATCGGCGTGCCGCCCTCCATGGTAAAGCGGATCTGGGACCCGATGTTCACAACGACGGCACGCCTGGAAGATTCGCTCGGGACAGGCATGGGCCTGGGCCTGACACTGTCTCGCCAACTGGCGACCGAAGCCGGCGGTACGGTCGACATCGTTCCCGCGCCGCCAGGCTATGCAACCTGCTTCCGCGTTGTTTTCCCATTCAAAATGAAAAATCCATGAACAACCCAACTGTCCTTTACTTCGAAGACACACCAGCCAATGCTGCCGAAATCCTGCCTGTGCTCGCGGGACTCCTTGAAGGCGTCGCGACCGTGGAACCGTTCGCCGCGACCGAGGACACGGAAGACATGTTCGACACCAGACTGCAGGCTGAAATTCTTGCGCGTCAGGCTGCAGGTAAGGACATCGTGTTCATTGTATCCGATGCCGATCTCTCCCGGATCCCGTTTTTCAAGGGTTTATCGGACGCCAATATTCGGAAGGTGTCGTCAACACTGGGCATTCCCGCTGCCTACTACAGCAGCAATCTGACCGGCCTTAGCTTCCTGAAAGCCGACCAGGCCGGGGACGGCAGGATCTTGCTCGACAAATCCGATGTGCAGAACCTCGCCTCCGAGGTCAATGCCCTGGTTCGCGGTTTCATGTCGATTACAGCTGGCCTGTCCGCCATCAAGGAACTGGAGTCGGCGCGTCGGCCCCAGGATTCCGCGGCATTGCTGGCAAGCTTGCTTGGGCGTCCCGAGCTCGAGAACCGGGTCCGCTTGTTCATTTCCGGCGATCAGCGGATGGGAGCGGAGTTGCTCTCGAGTCCGGACCACGATCTGCGCCGCCAGTCGTCCATCTTCGGAACGTGGATCTACGACTCGCTGCTGAAGTATCCCGGCCTGGTGGTCAATGCGGTGGCAGCGGCCAGCTATCTCAATATAGCCGAAGAGGACTTCAATACGCAGGAGGTGCGCGCGCTGTTTGACGGCGCGGTGTATGAAGGTCCTTTCGCATGCGAAAGTCGTCGACTGTGGTGGCGTGATCAGCTGGACGAACTGTTGCTGGAAGAGGAGGATGCGGACGATGGCGTCGCATTTACGCTGGCGAGGACTGGACGTGCAGTGTCCCCATGCAAATGTTCGCACTCCGGCGAGGCGCCGGCTGGATTCTACTGCATGATCACTAAAAAACCGGTGAGCGAAGAGCATTCAGTCGGCGGGATCAGCTGGTTTCCCCCTGGTGCTGATCTCGCGCGCATCGTTACAACGAAATACGATGAACTCGCCCCTTGGCTTGGACTTTAAGGATTGCTGAAAATGGGAGTTCACCGCCTGAGAAAAGAGTACACACTTTTTATTGACGAGTTTCTGCGGTGGTCACAGGCCGCAGGCGCCGAAGTGCACGTGCCTAAGAGCGCTAAGATCCAGATTACGGAGTTGGATACAGGACAGATCGAGGTCTGCTCCCTTTTCCATCTCGCCAACTGGCCGTTCAAGGGCGCGTCGCGCAAAGTCAACGGCAAGCTTACCGTGCTGGTCAGGACGCGCGAAGTGTACGAGAACAACAACGTTCTGGTGAAGTCAAACGTGAACACACTGTACTTCAAGCCCGCCAAGAAAGGTGCGCCGATGATTCCTGAGGTGGCGATTCACTACGACTATAAATTTCAGATGGACGCTGCGCATCCCATCTTCCATGCACAATTCGGAGCGCGATCTATCCCGGATGAGGAATTGAAAGCTGTCGCATTCGACCGCGAGATCGACCTGTCCACCTATCAGCCAATCAGCTCTATTCGTATCCCGACCGTGCACGTAGGACTTCCTGCAGCACTGCTTGCATTGTGCGCGGATCACCTGGAAAAGACTTCATACTACGGATTTCTCGAGTCTTTGAGCAAAAACATTTTCTTTAATCGGCCATCGTCCTTCAGGCTCGACAAATGCCGAGAGGCGAAAATGCGGGATCAGGATCAGTTCGTCTACCGCTCGCACAATATGTACATGTAAAAAGGCGCGTCGAGCTGCCGGGGCCCGAGATCGGCTTCGCCTCCGGTGAGCCACTTTCGCGTGCGAAAGTCCGTTTTCTTCGATGGAACAAGGTCACGCGGCAACGACGGCCCCAGGATTGGTGAATTCCCAGGCGCGGATCTGGTCGAGCGCGTCCTGTACGGTATAGTCCATCGTGATTCGCAGGTTGCTGTGCCCCAGCGCTTGCGCGACTTGCCGGATATCATGGCCGCCGAGAAGGGCGGCGGTGGCGAAGGTATGACGCAGCCAGTGCGGCGACGCCTTGCGCAGCCGCTCGGCAGCTTCGTGCTCGCGCCGCGCATCGAGGGCATGCGCCGCTTCACGCAGTCGGCCCTTGATGATCCTATCTTGTTTTGAAATTGCGTCAGCCTAGCCTCATTTCTTCAAGCGCGACCGACTTTGCAGGTACGGGGCGGGGCGCAAATCAACCGCTTAGCACGGTGCTATCCGACCGAATTGATTGTTTCAAGTCAGCCCCGTCTCAGTGCCAGGAGAGCACTTAGTGGCCGGGTTCGGGACTCATGCGGACGCGGTAGAGGCGGCTGGCTCTAGCAAATTGCCCAGGTCGTGCTCATGCTTGTCGAAAGCACCCAGCAAGATGCCGCCCAGTTCGTCCGAATTCCATGGTTTGGTGAGAAACTTGTAGATCGCCCCGAGCCGGATTGCGTCGGTCACGGTGTTGACGTCGGCAAAGCCGCTCAGGACCAGGCGCACTGTGGCGGGGTAGAGCGTCTTGACCCGGCTTAACAGTTCGACCCCCGTCATGCCAGGCATGCGGTGGTCCGACAGGATCACGCCGACATCGTTGTGGGCCAGGATGTCGAGCGCCGCCTCGCCCGACGCCGCGGTCAGAATGCGAAAGCCGAGCGGACGCAGCAGCCGCACCAGGGCCGAAATGACGTTGGGCTCGTCGTCCACCAGCAGCAGGGTGCGCTGGGCCGGCGCGGAAAGCATGTGGTCGGATAGCGCCGTCACGCAGCCGGATGTCTTCTGCTGCGGCCGCTCTGCGATGCGGCGCGCCAGGTAGCTCGGATCGGGCTCGGCATCGAGCATGGCGATCAGGGGCTGGAACGATTCGGCCTCGGCCGCGCCGAGCAAGGCGCAATGCAGTGCCACGTCGCGTGCCAGGTCGCGCAGGCGCCACTGGATTTCCCGGGTCGCCACGATCGCCTCGAACATGATTTCCTGATCCCGCGCAGCATCTTCGTTGCGGCTCGAGTCGAGCCCGGTGCTGTAGAAGGCGCGCTGGATCGTGTCGATGCGCTTGATGGTCAGGTCCAGCAGTTCGCGTGCCTTGCCCGCATTCAGGCGCGGCAATTCCATCATCTTGTCGCCCGTTTCGACCACAACGGCAATGTGATCGAACAGGATCTTGGCGCGCTCGTTGGCCTCATCCGCCAACGCGCCATCCTGCTTCGGAACGCTTGGTACGCTGTGGTGCAGGCGCAAGGTACTGGAAACGGCCGACACCAGGCTGAATGCATGCTCGTTCGGAATGATGCGAAGGGCCAGCTCGGCCCGTTCGAGCGGGCTGTCCTGTTCACCGAGCAGCTCGGCAATCATTTCTGCCACTGACAGGATTTGTCCCGGCACGCTGATATTGCGCCCGGCCAGGCGCGCGGGATAGCCGGCGCCGTTGAAGCGCTCGTGATGCTCGCCCACCGCCTGGGCCACCGCGACCGGGTAGTTTTCCAAATCGGCGATGAGCATTTGGCCAACCCGCGGATGAACGATCACGTGGCGCCATTCGGAAGGCATCAGGCGCCGTTCGGGATGCAGGAATTTCGGTTCGATATACAGCTCGCCGATGTCGTGCAGCAGGCCGGACAGGGCGACGCCGGCCTGGCTCTTGGCGTCCAGGCCCAGCTTGGAGGCCAGGCAGGTCGACAGCAGGCTGACCATCACGCTGTGCGACAGTGCGGCCTCGCCGCCACGCTCGGTCAGTGTCAGCATCATGCTCATCGCATTGCCGAACTGAATGCTGGACATCACCTCGAAGGGCGACTGGCGGCCTTTGCTGGCTTCCTCGACAATGTACGCGATTGGGGCAAACGCCTCGGCGATCCGGTGCGCCTCGCGCATGATGGCGATGGTGTCGACGCCGTCCTGCAGTGCGATACAGGATTCGAGGGATTTGTGCAGCTTGTGGACGATCAGTTTTTCCTTGAGCGAACGCGAGATTCTGGTGCCCTTGGCAACGAGCTTCATGCCGCGCGTGTCGAAGATGTCTTCCGTGGCCGCCACGTGGCGCTCCTCGGCAAGGTCGATCACGCGCTCGAGATAATGGGTGTTGACCGAACTGGTCGGCTCAAGCGTGGTGTCGGTCACAATGACTATCCCTTTCCTTGGGCTTGGCGCATTAGGGGCACACGTAAAATGAGAAGGATGCCGGGGTTTGGGGCGCTGAGAGAGATTTACTACCAATGGTGATCACCGCGAAGATTCACGTTCAAGCGACATTTTAGGCCGCTAATCTTCACAAAATCATGACAGGAAAGTTACATTTTTATCATCAAGTGGCCATCTTGGGGCCCGCGGTGAACTGAAATTGGGGTCTTCGGTGCAGTGGATCGTTTATGTTCAGAAGAGCATAACGGTTCCACTGCACCGAAGACCCCAATTAGGCCGAGCAAGCACGGGACTTGCCTAGGGACTTGGCTCGATACATCGCCTTGTCGGCGCTTTTTAAGAGGACATCCGCGTTGTCGTTCGATTTCGGCCCGCAGGCGACGCCGATGCTAGCAGAGACCCGCGCGACAATATCGCCCATATTGTATGGCTCGGACAGCATTTCGATTAGCTTTGACGCAAAAGCAATCGCTCCCCGTTCTTCTGCTTGAACCAGTAGGAGAGCAAACTCATCGCCGCCAAGCCTTGCAGCAAGATCGGAACCGCGAATGGCTGCTTGAAGTCGTTCTGCCACCTCACACAACAACGCGTCGCCGCAAGCATGACCGTATAGGTCGTTTACGGACTTAAATCCATCCAAATCAATATATAGGATTGCAAGAGTACTCTTGGTCCGCTTACAAAATGCAATTTGATGCTGGACCATTGAATTGAACGCGCTCCGGTTGGAAAGACCAGTCAGTGCATCATGCATTGCCTCGAATTTGGATTTTTCCAGCGTTATTGCCGCTTCTCTCAGGGCCGCCCCTACCTCGTCCGCCTCGCGGAAATTTAGCTTTGGCACGTGTACGTGCAGCCCCATACCCAATGACCTTGCCGGCCCTACAAGGTTTCTGATTGAACTTGAAATTTTCCCACCGATGACCCATGCTAAAGTGAGGCCGAAGCCGAGTGCCCCAAGTACAGTGGCGACAAGCCAAACCAAGCCTGTGCGGATTGGGGCGTGAAGCTCTGCAATTGGAATACTGAGTGTAACGGTCCAGTGCGAGATTGGCGCTCGGCTATATGCAGTTACGACAGGACTGCCTTCCAAAGTAAGCGTCTCAACAGCTCCTTCCTTGCTCGTTTCCATTGCGCGCCAGAGTTCTACGTTGACCTTTTCGCCAAGGAACTTCTCTATGTTATGCGAGCGCACAACGACACTGCCCGCCGAGTCTATAACAGCAGCGCTCCAGTTACTCGGCAATTTTTGTTCTGAAAGAATTGATGAAAGTCGGCGCGGTTCGATAATGGCGTGGAGGGAGTAAGCTGCATAGCCGTCGATACTCATTGGAACGCCAACGGCGATAATTGGGGTGCCGTTGCTAAACCCGCTTCGGAATAGATCGGAAACGGCCGATCGGCCGGTTCCCAAGATTCGATCTTGCAGAGCTGATTTGTCCAGTTTCGGCGGTATTGCACCCAATAGACTTTTGGTGTTGTGGAGCATTATGTTGCCGCTCTTGTCCGAAAGGACGATACTATCCACGGATATACTATCGAGCGCAGCCAACGCATGGGCGCTAAAGTGTGGCAAATCGTGCGTGGCAAAGTTTGGTGCTGTGCCTAGTACCAACAATCCGGCTTCGATTTTTGTAAATTCACGGTCGAGCGTAGATGCCATTGCGCGAACCCGGTGAATGCTAGCATCTTTTACGGCTACGGTCCCATTGCTGTAGTGAATGAAAAGAAGGGCACCTGTGACCAAGGCGAGAGGAAGCACACTTCCGACAACAAGCATGGCAAGCTTTGCACGCACACCGCCAAATTTCCCGAGGTTGCTAGTCAATCCGCGCTCCAAACTATCTAGCAGTATAACTGTATGACTTATACTAACACGCTTCACCGACGCCCCATATACCGCACTGACGCCGGCGTTGTTCGCTTGCGGCACGTATCGCAGCAAAAGCTGATTCTGCTCGCGCTGCGGGCGCCGGAGCGCTCAGCCGCATCCAGCACTACGCGCGGGCGGGTACAGGGCGCTTTGCAAGATGCCGCCACAGTGCTTACAACCGGCACTGCGCACCCTCGCGGCTATGTCCTGATCAACTGCAAACAGAAACCGGCGCAGTTTGGCTATTTCAAGACGGAAAGCTCACAGAGTTCGGAAAAAAAGTCGGACACTAAGCCAAAGCAGGCCGGGTTGACCCGCGTGTGCAGCAGAGTGCCGGCCCCGTTCTCCTCGAACAGGCATTCTTCCGCGATGCAGCCCTGCACCGTCCCGTCATTGCGCCCGCCGCCTTGCTTCTTGATTTCGCGGAGGTTGGCTGGCGCGGTGCGCGCCGATTGCCATGCTTATGACTCAGCTGTTGAACGGACAAATTAGAGTAATATATAGTACTGACTGGAGTACTATATATTACTTTCATTGGCGTCACTCGGGAGAAGACTTTGATTTCCTTGGAGAATGCAGTCCTGAATGAGCGAGATTGGACCGGATCCATGGACGCACTCGCGCATAAAGCCACAGCCCTGTGCGAGGCGCACGCATTAAGCTCGGGTGTGCGCCTCCCCAAGTCTACCAAAGCCCTTGTGATGAGCTATCGGGCACTGAGAATCCTATCTCCCGCCCAGGGAAAGCAATTTCGCTGGCTTCATCTTGTCCAACTTCTGGCCGCTCGACATCTCGTGACACAAGGCTGGCGTCGCGAGGATGCCGCGCAACGCATAGCGCGCTATTCACCAGAACACATGGCCGAGCATCTGGCGACACTTCACGAGCACGACGACGACGGGATCACTTCGCCGATTACGGAGGCAGCGACCAACGAGGAGCGCGAGCGGGCTACCATCGCGATTCGCTTGCTGGCGGCGGGTATCTGCGAACAGTTTCGCATGGCCCGTGTGGGAATTCCGACCGTCCAGGACCTCACGATGAGTCCATTGCTCGCCCAGGCCCTCTTGTTGCTCTCGAGCGCCTATGTATCAGCTGGCAAGGAAGATATCGGCGGTTCCGTGCATAGCCTATTGGAACGATGCCGGAATCCGATCAACGGCACATCCTGGCGATTGCCCATGCTGTCTGATCCTCAATTTCACTATCGAGAAATTACACTGCTGGATCCCGATCGGCGCATCCCCACACTCGATTGTGTAGAGATGGCGCGCCAGACACAGTCCGAACTCGATCTGCGCGAACAGTTTGCATTCGAGGCGCTGCGCAGCACTAGCGAGCAGTTCGTCGGCAAGCTAGAGCAAGCCTACTCCGCGCTTCGACTATGGGTCACAGAGCATCCCGTCACGACGATCCAGGCAATGCGCACCTTTGAACGATTGAAAGGTCTGCAGCTTGCCGCGACCTTCCTCACTGGCTGCTACGAATGCGTACAACCGCATCACTTGGTCAATGGCAAACTATATGTATGCGAAACGTGTGGCACATCGATGCGCCGCGCAACCGGGGCAAGTCATTTCCTGTCCTGTCGTGTCCCGCAATGCAAATCGTACGACAAGCCGCTTGAATCCTTGCCGCAGGAGTGGAGCGCGGACACGCTCATCGCGAAGCCGGCCATCCTGGCATATTGGGTAGGACCGGGCCTTGACGAATCCACACTATACCGGATGGCACTTGCGCAGGGACTCGAACCCAGGATGTATCCGGGACGGGATGCATGCGACCTTAGCTTTGACGGCAACGCGGTGGGCGTTGACGTCAAGAGTTTCGCGAGCCCCTTTATCCTTGCCGACCGGCTCAATAAGGGACATGGTCTCGCGCCATACCAGCGACGAATTGTCGCCATTAACGATCAAGCCATCGCTCGTTCATATGGCTACTTGGAAGTCCTGCGCCAGCGCTACGTTGGCAGCCCATCGTTGGAGTTCATGTCTGTACGCGCGCTGCTAGCTTCGATGGAGAAACCATTTTGACACCTCATCGCCTCCGGGAACTCAAACTCCAACGACTCGATCTATTGTGTGCATTCATGCACTACGAGCTTGGGGAGGCATCGCTGGTGCACACCCCCGTTCTTCTCATGGGATACAACACGCTTTCGCGCAGCGCACTTTTTGCGGGCAAGAGAACAGCGCTGGTGAACCTTCGCAGGTGTTGCCACGGTCTTGGAACACTTGCCGCGTTGCGCGCGGCCGCAGGGCGCTACAACGACAGTGCGGCGATATCAGGAGAACGCACTGTCTGCCGATTTGAGATCGATGAAAAAACGCTGGCATTCAAACCGGTCTTTGACCTTATAAGCGGGCCGCTGCAGCTTGCGCTTGAGGAATTGAATCTGGCCCCAAATTCGCGTACGCACGATGTCGGAATGGCAAAACCTGACCGTCCGATGTTTATCCGCATTCCTCATGAAGGCGAAACCCGGCGTTATCCGATCGAGCACCTGCCTGCCAGGCTCCCGCCGCCGGCGATGCACCCTTCGAGCGGACGCCAAGCCGGTGCGTTGACGATCGCCTGGGCCGACTTGATTGTGGAAGCGCAGCAAATGGATGCCATTGACAAAGCCCTTGGCGTGGCGCGGCCAGGCAATTGGGAGCAGCGACTTCATGCCACTTCGTTGAAATCTTCTGGAGAGGACGGTCAGCTCGTCGACGAATCCAGCATTGACCTATCTGGCTTGAAGCATCTGATCGGACTTCCGGGCGCGGGCAAGACCACTTTACTCGTTTGCCTCTTGCGCTATCTTGGCGTTCGCGGCATCAAAACGGCTGTTTTTTTTCCGTCCATCGAGGTTTGCCGACAATACCTCGAGGACCTTCGCCGCTATGATGTCGGTGCAGGACTGCTCGTTGGACAGAGCCAAGGGTCGAAACAGACGCACGCCTTCAAGCTGGCGGAGTTTTTGGCGACGAACGACCCTCTGCGTGGATTCGGGCGCACGGCGCCATCTGCGGATCTGTTTGAGGGCGTTTGCGCTCTACCTCGGTTGACGTCGGCGCCAGCCGAAGCGTTCTCGATCGAGGATCATTTCTGTCGCAACGTTCAACAACAGCGGGGCGAGGAAGCGGCGGCCAGTAAGAAGAAAGAATTCGAAGATCACTTGTGCCCAGTGTGGTCGCTTTGTTCTCGCAACAGGGCTGCCCGCGAACTGCCGAGTACGGCCATCTGGCTAGGACATATCCGTTCGGCCGATACCCATGTGCCACCACACACTACGCCGTTCAACGAACGCTACTTCGAATTAGTAGCGCGCGAATTTGACGTCGTGATCTTCGACGAAGCGGACAATGCACAGCAGGCGCTCGACATGAGCGGTATCTCGCAATTGAAGCTTTCCGGATACCGGTCGTCCTTCCACCAGCATATCCAAAGGGAATCCCTGCAAAACATCGCAATGGGTGCAAATGCGCGTTTGCGGGACGAAGCCTATGTGCAGTTCTCCCTCGAATGTGCCGAGTTCGAGAAGCTTAATATCAATCTCGTCTCCGCCATCCACCGGCTTGACGATAGCCATCGCCGCTCCTTAAGCGGCCTGCTGCTGACGCCACTGCGTCTGATCGGCGATTGGCTAACGCCGAAACGGCAAAGCGCGTTACAGGCTCCCGCGCACCAGGATACGAGAGCCCGCGCGAAAGCGGCATTGGCGTTCGTATGGGAGCATGCGGCAATTCAAGCCTTCCAGATGCGTCGTGAAAAGCCCGACCAGACAGTCAAAAGTGGTGACCAATGGCGCCGTATGGCCGAAGCACTTCAACAGCCGCTCGAAAAGTTGGCAACTGATGCCGACGCTCTGCAAAGGAACTTGACGGTCTGGTTCAACGCTGCGACCCTGCGTGACCGAACCGAACAGGAAGAAGCGATCGAAGCGATTCTTTTGCCCTTCATGCGATCGAGTGACGCGGGGGCCATCAAGATGCTGGTCAGGTTGCTGATCGCCGTCACGTTCACAGTATTATCCTATCGACGACTGGTTTTTCGCCTGGATGCGCTCGCAAAAGACGGCGTCATTCGGCCGATTCAAGTCGATGACCGTTGCTCTGAGGACCTCTTGATCGCATGCCCGGACAATTTGCTGGGGAGTTTGTCCGGTGTGCGCTTCTTCACGGAACTGCGCGCCAACGCCGCGCACGAAAACGATCATGATGTGCAGTTGCAGTATGTGGTGTTCTCGGGCGCGCCGCGCGCGTTCATGTACCGTTTGCACGAATGGATTCTGCACCCGGACGGTTCGCGCAGCGGACCAGCGGTACTCCTGACGAGCGCCACTAGCTATTTGCCCGCCAGTCCAGCGTTTCACGTGGATGTCGAGCCCGCATATCTCCTGCATCGCCAGGCTGAAGCGCCCAACGAATCGCTCTCCCGGTACGCGCTTCGTCATATCCCGGACCGCGATTCGCCGGAAGGCGACTCGTTGCGCTACAGCGGCGTGCGCTCTGAACGGGTGCGTCTCAATAACCTGCAAAAGATGGCCGAGGCGCTGCTTGAAGGGAGCGCGTCTGGCTCGATTCTGGCGGCCGATTGCCGGCATTTCGATGTTAAAGATGGGTTTGGCCGCAAGGCGGCCTTCGTGGTCAATAGTTACGAGCACAGTTTGGCGCTGAAGCAGTTCATCGACCAGCGTTTCGCAAATTGGCGCGAGCGTACCATCGCGGTGGTCGATAAGATCCCGCCGAACGCCGTTGGGCAAGGCTATGTGACACCCAGCATGGTCGAGTCGCTGGGCGACAAGGCCGACTGGGACTTGCTTATTTTCCCGATGGGAGCACTCGGCCGCGGGACCAACGTCGTATTTAGCAGCGGCCCACGCCAGCGGGACGCTACCATCGGAAGCTTGTATTTCCTGACCCGGCCACATCCGTCCCCTGACGACCTGAGTTTCTTAGTCAGTCTCGGAGCAAAGGCGACGATCGATTTCGATCAGCATGATTTCAGCGCGATCGACAACTTGAAGGATTTTTCTCAAGAACTGCGCCGCGCTCGCGGCCGACTATACCAACAAGTGGGGCACCTTTTGCGCCACCCACTATATGCGCGCTCGCTTGGCAAGGACTTGTTCACTCCCTTTACGGCCAATGTCGCCGTTCCCTTGCTTCAGACAATCGGAAGGGCGATGCGCAACGGGTGCCCGGTTCAGTGCTTCTTTGTCGACCGCGCGTGGGCCGAAGAATCGAGCAAGGGCAGGCCCGACAATGAAACGACCAGCATGTTGGTGCAGCTACGAAAGATATTGGAGCGCGGCGTGCAATCAAAAGACAAACGAGAAGCTTTACTGTTTCAAGAGCTGTACGGTCCATTCCTTGCCCCTTTGTCGGACGTGAAGGGACTGTTATCGGAAGACCGTATGGATACTGAGGACGACGATTTGGTGGAACCGAGCCCCTTATGGGCAGCAGACAGTCCTGTGGACGGGGAAGGATAGCATGGCAATTTCATTCGAACATATTCCGATGGCACTGCAATTCGACGGTGGCGCGCCGCCGATGTCGACCGACTTGGTGAGCATCGCCTGGACCGACGACGCGGCCCAGGCCTTCAACTGGATCATCGCCCAGGCGACAAAGACGGCCAAGGATTTGAAGGAGAATGACGTCCTTAACTTGCCCTTTGTGACCTTGTGGACGCGGCTTCAATTGACGCAGCCGGCTTGGATTTCGCTATCGCGCGACTTAGGGATGAAGCGCCTTGCCTTCACTCCCAAGGGCTTGGTTTTCGGGTATGTGCACGCGCATTCTCTTGATAAACAATCGATGTCGGACGCGATCGCCCGGTGGATTGACGGACCGCTATCGCGTTTCATTGAAAAATTTGGGGTGAGCATCGTCGGTTTGGAGCGCATGCGCGAACTGGTGCAGGGCAACCGGCTGCTGAAGCTGAGAACGGCAACGGTCCAGCTTTTCCCTTGGGGAGCGGTGACCTTCGGAGGACCCAGCGCCTATGAGGTCACTGCAGGAGAAATTGCCTGTCTGTTGGCCGGTCATGAGATCTTCCCCGGTCTCGGGCCGGTGCTGCGAATTGTGGACGCGCCTGATGTAAATTCTGCCGAATTGATGACTCGTCCGATGTCGGTTGCGGGAGGCCAGTTCAGCCTTGTGTGCAAGATTACGCTAGCGACGCTGCCTGGCTCACACCAGCCGTTGGTATTCTTGCGTTTTACGCGAAGGCGCTGGGCCACCAAACTCGTCGACAAGCCATTCCGGGGCAAGCGCGTTGGCGGCTATGCCTTCTCGGGGCGCATGCATCCTAGCCTGGCATTTCGCTTCGACATGGACTTCAAGAAGGCCGGCTGGACCACGGACCCTGCCTATGACGAGTTGGAGCTGGCGCTTGGGCTCGCAACCGGTTACAAGGATGCGCGGGTAGTGGAATATCCGGCCTTGGATAACACGGGCGCGTTAGTGATGCACATGGCCGGCTTGGCCGAATCGAAACAGTCCGCGATCAAAGCCGGCGTTCCGGTGGCCGACCAGTTGGCGGCGTTCGAAAGAATCGTGCAGCAGCTTCGATCTAGGGGATTCGCTCCATTTGCGAACTTCACCGAGATTGTGCGAAAAGCGCCGAGCGTGCCACGCATCAGCGTGATTCGCTCCCCCCTTGTCCTGTCCCAACTCCTGAGCAAGACAATCGGAGAGGCGGATGACGATGAGGAAGTGGGGGACGGGGAGGGCGAGCATGCACCACAATCCTTGCAGCGTGTCGAACAGAGCGTTGTTGAACTGACGAAGCGATCCTTGAGCGAGTGGTTCGGAAAGAAAACTCCAATACTCGATCGGCGGTATGGAAATTTAGCGGGCCTGGTAAGCGACATGGTCAGGCGCAGCGGCATCGCGGAAGACGAGGAACGTCGCACGCTGTACGTCTTGGTCGGTTCGACCGCCGAAATTCCGTGGATTCAAACTGTCGTTCGCATGATGCTCGACGATGCCGTCGATGTCCGCGTGGCGGAACTCCCCTTGGGCGTACACGGCCACAGATCGCGGCTTCCAAACGACGATCCGTCGCCTAAGGTCCGGATGGAGGCCCGCAAGCAGGCGTGGATCGATTTCGCCAAGACGAATCGCTTCGCTGCCCATCCGATGTTTTTGGTCCAGGCCGACGATTGGTACGAAGTCAACGGCAGGCGTCTACCGGACGATACGGTCAACAAGGCCGCTGCGCGTCGTGCTTTGGCGTCCGAACTTGGCGCGACGGTGCAGTATCTCCTCCCGGCGCGTGCACAGAAATTGGACAACTACCTGATGCGATTGCAGGCCGCGATTCTAGACCTCCTATACGGGCATGCGGGCTGCATGCTGGGGCTGGCGGATGCCACAGCCGCCGCATTTCCGCAGGAGGATGTGCGGCCAAGACAAACCGTGGCGATTGGCTCGGTCAGTGTGACCATGGGGGCCAAGACCGGCACGGTGGTGGCTGCGATCCGGGTCGACAGCGACAGCGGTCGACCGCAGATCCGTCTGGCCCATCAGGAAGCCGAGCCGATATTCACTTCATGGATGCGCTTCGAGGATGCCCTGGCCTACGTCGCGCGACGCTCCATTCTGCGCATTCCCGACTACAAACAGGCGCCGGAATTTTTCCAGCGCTTCCTGGCGGAGGTGCTGGATGAAGCTTCCGCACGTGACCCGCATTCGGCTATTTTCATTGAATCAACGCGTAGCGCCAAGTTGTGGAAACGGCTTGCCGACAAGACCGGGACGTTCGGGGCACAGGTTCTCGATGCCGAGCTGGAACCACGGCCGCAATGGAGGCAGATGCGTATTATCCGCGTTCGCGACCAAGCGCCGACGATGGTCAGTCTTCGCAAGCACAGCCTCTCGCTCGATAGCGGTGACGCTCTCCGCGTCGCCACTTCGGTGCAGCGGTTGTTCTCTGTCGCCGGCGCCACCGCGCCGACCTATTGGTCCTATGCTCCTCTGATGGGGCAGCCCAAGCGTGGCGTCAGTTGCTATCGTCCAATGCCGCTGCCAGATGCCAGAAAGGGCGCCAAGACGTTCGCGCCGGACTATGGCCAGCACCAGACACCGCGTGGCACGGAGTTCGTTGTACTTCAGGCGCAACCTGGTGATAACATCGACAGCCTTGCCCGCTACTGCGAATTGCTGAGGGTGGGTGTCCCTCAGGCGCGCGGGGACATATGGGTCAAGGTGCCATCGCCGCTCTATGCTATCGAGAAGTTGGAGGAGTACATGCGGTACTGACCAAATGTGAATGCAGGCGTGATCGCGCCGAGTGGTCAGCGAAAGCGAAAGCCACACTGCTCGTACAAGTCGATTCCCACTCCCGGATCTGGTCGAGCGCCTCCTGTGCCGTATAGTCCATCGTTGTCCGCAGTTTGCTGTGCTCCAGTGCCGCGGCAACCTGGCGGATATCATGCCCGCCAAGCAGGGCGGCGGTAGCAAGAGTATGCCGCATCCAGTGGGGCGACGCCTTGCGCAGCCACTCGGCAGCCTCGTGCTCGCGCCGCGCATCGAGGGCATGCGCCGCCTCACGCAATCGGCCCTTGACGATCCGGTAGAGACCGTGGCGGGTGTCGACACTGTTCCATTGCCGGAAATAGCGCAGGTCGCGCGCGGCTGTGATGGTGCGCTCGCCAGGAACCATCGGCGCGGTGCGCGGCGACAGCGGCAGCCGGTGGGTGTCGGTTGCACCCGGCAGCGGTAGCAGGCCGAACTCGATCTGGTTGGCGACCAGTGTGTCCTTGGCGGTTTTCGTCATCGGGACGGCGCGCCCGGCTTCGCCCTTCGCAGATTCGTCGCTGACCTTGTGACCCAGTACGATTTTCCTGTAGCGGGATCGAACAGGCGATAGACCGATTGAAGCATGATTTCCGGGAAATCCGCCTTGCGCGGTCCAGTGGAATACCGGGGAGATTTCAAGGGAGTAGGCGCCAGCCCAGGTCTGTGCGTTACCGAACGGACAAAAGTTCCCCTTATCTCATTTCCGGGCCGACCATGATAAGATAACTCTATGGAAATCGCTCGATTGCCAGATCACTGGGACAGGAATGGGTCATGGCTTTCCCGCTCAACGTCGCCGAGGGGCATCCTATTTCTGCTTATGACAAGCCGTGCACGGTCCTATATGTGGAGGACAATGCCGACAACTTGATGTTGGTGGAAGAGATACTGACGCGCCATCACAACTTGAAATTCCTGGCGGCGACAAACGGTCCTGCGGGCATACTGTTGGCGCGCGAGCACGGCCCGGACGTGATCCTCATGGACATCAATATGCCGTCAATGAGCGGTTTGGCCGTCCTTGAAGTTCTTCTGGCCGACGCCAAAACGGCCGGCATACCGGTAGTGGCTTTGTCCTCGGACGCTTACCCGAAGCAAATTGAAAAGGGCATCAAAGCTGGATTCTTCAATTACATGACCAAGCCATTCAAGATCAATGAACTGGAAGCCGTGGTTGAGGCTGCGATCGCGCATTCAACCGCGATGAAACTCAGCCGTCCACCGGCGTAGCAACCCACTTCGCTGGGAAGAGCCGGAAGCTCAGCTGCAGACGCGGTCAAAAAGAGGATCAGCCGGGATAAAGACAGAAATGACACATAAGTGAGTAGAACAGAGAAAACGGAAAAGAGCGGGCGCTAAGGCTATTTAGTCGCTGGCGGCCATTGCTGCGCCGTATGCTTGACGCGCAAGATTTCGATTTTTTTTGTCAGTACCAGGTAGATTACGACATAGCTTTCGTGCGTCACCAGCTCGTGGGTGCCTCGCTTGCGGCCGGTGCGGCCGATAGTCGGATGGGCAGCGAGCGGCGTCACCTTGCCCTCGATGAGGTCAATCATGTTCCCGGCACTGGCCAGGCTGTCCTTGGGGATGTTCTGGCCGATCCTGATCAGGTCGTTGATGGCCTGTTTTTTCCAGTGGATGACGTGCACACGCTCCCCTTATGCCAGCTTGATCGCGGCTGGCACCTGGCGCTTCGCCTCGTCATGCGGGATGGTCGGGCTGGTATCGTCGATGCCCTCCTGCACCTCGGCCTTGAACCATTTCGTGTAGGCGGCCGCCGCGTCCGCGTCCTTCATGGCTGCGGCGCGATCCGGGCACTTGGCGGTGGTGGCGCTGCGCGGGTCGTAGTTCGCGGCTTGAGCGTAGCCGCATCACCCGGCACAGCGGAACGCAAAACCGGGGTAAGCGAGCTTAGCGCCCGAATTTTTCCTCTGTTCTCCCCTGATGGGAAGTAGCCGTGTCCTCGAAATCGCCGGCCGCGACGGTAGCGGCCACCGTTGCATCAACCGGCGGTGCCGGAGCGCCACCGCCGCACCAGCCAGCTGGGCCAGGATGAATCCCAACACCCCAGCGCGTCTGTCGGCCGGACGATGCCGGCGAACGCGTTCGTCGTTATAGATTATTTGCTTCCTTTTGCCGCTCGTGCTGCTGTTGTCCCAGCTACATGAGTAAAAAGCTGGTCGATACATGTTTACTACCGCGCAAGGTAGTTCATTTCTTCGAGCCAGGCGCCATACTGGGAGTGAAATGCGTGGAACGCGGGCACCCCGGCCGTTTTCTCAAGGTAGGCGGCAAGAACCGGCTGCTGTAGCTGTGCGACATTTCGGGCATCCGGATTGCGCGTCGCGGTCAGAAAGGACGACAAACTGGTTACGATTTGCCCCGGGCTCGACTTTGCCGCTTCCAGCGCCAACGTTGTAGCTAGCATCGGGTTGTACCTGAAAAGGCAGCTGGCAAATTGGCGGATCAAGGGAACTTGTTCTTCCAGATCACGCCGTTCCTGGTCAAAGTCGTCTCGCTGCGTGATCTTTCCGCTCTGAAAAACAATGGGCGCCGCTACCGACGTATCACATTCCCATCCCTTGCGAGGTTTCAACAACTCATGCTGATACTTTTCATCCCGGTAGGGGTAGAACGGCATGGTCTTGCAACGCGTGGGTTTGTTGGAGTGGATGGCGCAAAGATTATCCGCACCGAGGGCGGGACAGGGCATGTCGGCCGGGATATACGAGGTCGGAACCACTAATGCCGCCAAGCCAGGATGCTTAGGCAGCGGCACCGCCACCCCGAGCCGGGATACCAACGGAAAATCCTTGCTGCCCTTCCGCAGGGGCGTCCACAACAGGGCCAGTGGAAAACGACCGGCGTGGATCAGCGCATCTTTTACAGTCAGTGGCAACTGCCCGTAGCAACACTTTCCGCATGCAGTGCAGGCAAAATGTGATGCCATTGTTACGTGACTTCTAAAGCGATGCCGCAGCACTTCTTGGCTTTTTTCCCAGAACCGCAATGGCAGGGATCATTCCGCCCGACGCGATTGACACTGCGCTGGGTTACCTGAGGGCTGAGTTTGCCTCCGGCGTACAGCCAGCGGCCGCTCTCCTTGCGAAAATCAGCGAGTTCTACCTGAATCATGTCCTTGCCGTCTCGCTTGAAACGAAGTACGAAATCAACTTGGGCACGGTCCCCATTCTCGGTGGCTTTCCGAATTTCGAGCCCCTGAAAAATGCAACTCCGGGATAGTCGCTCCGCCTCCGGTCGGTTGAAATCATCGCGCACTTCGGCAGCATGGGTGTTGGCAACGTGATCGAGTGCACCTACGACGTAAGCTGTGTAGCGCGATCCCATCAGCGCCTGGGCCGTTGCCGCAGGTAGGCCATTAATAATCGGTCCGCAGCACGCTTCAAACTGGAGGTTGGAACCACATGGACATTCAGCCAATGCTTCGATCATCTTGTGCGTACCCTGGAGCGCTGTGAAGTTCCCATCATAACCGGGTCCAGCGTTCCGGTCACGCTACTGCCTTTCAGAAACTGTGGTCATGCCGCAGGGTCAGACCGGGCGCGCTTATACTGCTTGTCAACATGGTGTTCTCCAAAGATGCATAGCCGGCAGTATAGGGGGGGGCTATCAGCGACCGCTAGAAATGAGACATGGAGATTCCCAGCGACAGATCTTCTTGCCAGAGTTTTAAGGGCATTCCAGCATTTCATTTTTCGTGGTAGAGTCCTGCCCATGCTCAAGCTTCACAAACCATTGGCATTTATCTTGCTCGTCATATTTTTGGCGAACATGGCCCTATGGAGCTTTTCTAAAAAGGATTTTTCGCATGAACTGATGCATGCAGACATCGTCTTGTTGGCGCCAGATCACGATCATCATGAGGCGGGCTCAGGCGATCCACAGGATGACGACAGTCTTAGCACCGTTCAGCATCAGGTACTTCATGCAGCGGATCACGTTCAGTTCCTGTCGGGTGTTCCGGACCACGCTCCGCGCGTGGAAACCGAAGTCAGTTCCATCCCCCTGCAGTTTACATCGCAGGCGCTCCCGCGCCCCGCTTTAGACCAGCCATATCGGCCACCGCGCCACATCGCTCTGACAGCATAAATTCGTCCGTTTTACCGGTTTGCGCAATGAAGCTGCGTGTACCAGTAGAGCGGATTGGGTCGGCGAATACTGACGGTTCACGTCACTCGTTTCGCTCACATTGCTTCCACCATCGCCCTATTTAGCTATTGACCCTGACCGGGTGGCGCCGCTTTGCGGCCTCATGTCCAATTCATTCGTTTTATCGAGAAATTTATGAGAAAAAGAATTTCGTATTCGCTGCAATTGTTGTCAATTGCCCTGGCATTTCATCCCAACTTGCATGCGGCAGAGCGACAGTCCAAATTTTCAGTGACCGATCAACAGATGCAGGCCATGGGTATCCAGACGGCCGCATTACAAGCTGGGGCCGCGCCCGTCATATTGACATTGCCTGCCCAGGTTAGTGTGCCGCCCAATCGCGAGCAGATTGTCAGCGCCCCCCTATCGGGGTTGGCAATCCAAGTACTGGTTCAGCCAAATCAAAGCGTACGGCACGGCGCGGCGTTAATACGCATCAGCAGTCCGGAACTAGGACCACTCCAGTTGCAGCTCTTACAGGCCGCTAGCCGGGCAAGTCTCGCTCGCAAGGCCGCACAACGCGAAAAAGCCCTGTTCGATGAAGGAATCATTGCCCGCCGCCGTCACGAAGAGGCGCAGGCAAATCTCTCGGAAAGCGAGGCTACCTTACGCCAGGCGAAATCGGCACTTCGGTTCAGTGGAATGGACAATGCACAGATCGAGCGCGTCGTCGCCACCGGAAAACTGGAGGATGCCATTACCTTATCGGCGCAGAGTGCGGGTACGGTAGTGAGCATCGACGTCAAGCCGGGACAGCGGGTCGAACCCTCGGTTGCGCTGCTTCACCTGGCACAGGTGGATCGCCTGGCACTGGAAATCCAGGCGCCAGCGGCCCACGCAGGGGCATGGAGTACCGGCAGCAAGCTGACCCTTCAGGACCGCCCCGGCACAGCAACCGTCACCAGCATCAGCCCCATTGTGGCGGCGGAAAGCCAGACTGTCGCGATCCGGGCTGCGATGGATCCAGGCACGAGCGGCCTTCGCCCTGGCGAACTGGTCATCGTTCAGTTGCCGTTGCGGACAGCGAGTGGGTCATGGGATGTTCCGCTGGCAGCCGTCGCACATGACAATGACAAGGCGTACGTATTCGTGAGAAGTGGCACAGCTTTCGAGGCGCGCACGGTGAGCGTCGTCAGCAGTGCCGGACAGCGGGTACGCGTTAGCGGCACCCTGAGGGCAGGCGAGAAAATTGCCGTCTCCGGCGTCATTGCGCTCAAGGGTTCCTGGCTCGGCGAAAAAGGAGGCGATTGATGCTATCCCGCCTGATTCAGGCTTGCCTGTCGCAACGCCTGTTCGTTCTGCTAGCCACCATCATGGTGGCGGGCGCCGGCTGGTTTGCCTTCACGCAACTGCCAATCGATGCCTTCCCAGACGTCTCTAGCACCCAAGTCAAAGTCATCATGAAGGCGCCAGGCATGACGCCGGAGGAGGTCGAAAACAGGATCGCCGTACCGATTGAAGTTGAAATGCTGGGCATTCCCAACACCAAGATTCTGCGCTCTGTCACCAAGTATGGCCTGGCCGATGTAACAATCGATTTCCAGGACGGTACCGACCGCTACTGGGCGAGACAGCAGGTCAGCGAGCGCCTTGCTGGCATTTCTGACAGCCTGCCGGCGGGGATTAGCGGTGGCATGGCGCCGATTACGACTCCGCTCGGCGAAATGTACATGTTTACGGTCGAAGGCGATGGCATGTCGCTCGCTGAGCGCCGGACATTACTTGACTGGGTGATACGGCCCGCGTTGCGCACGGTACATGGCGTCGCTGATGTCAATTCCCTGGGCGGTGTTGTGCGCGCGTTCGAGGTGGTGCCCAACGACCTGGCGATGAGCGCCAGCGGCGTGAGCCTTGCCCAACTGAGAGAGTCCATTGCGGCGAACAACCGTAATGATGGCGCAGGCCGCCTTGGCGAAGGCGATGAAGTGCTGTTAGTTCGAAGCGAGGGAAGCATCACGAGTCTCGACGACTTGCGTGCCGTCGTCGTGACCGTCAAGAATGGCGTGCCGGTGAGGATAGGCGCGCTGGCGGAAGTGCGCATTGGCACCATGACCCGTTACGGCGTGGTTACACAAAGCGGAAAGAGCGAAGCGGTGCAAGGTCTTGTACTTGGGTTGGCCGGTGCGAACGCGCAACAGGTTGTCGAAGGCGTGCGCAAGAAGCTTGACGAACTTCAACCAACCTTACCGAAGGGAGTCAAGATCAATGTGTTCTACGATCGCGCCGATCTGGTCGCCAAGGCAGTCGGTGCAGTCTCGTCAGCCCTGCTGGAAGCGACTGTCATCGTTATCGTGCTGCTGGTGCTCTTCCTTGGTAATGCGCGGGCTGCCTTCACCGTGGCCATGGTGCTGCCAATGGCCGCCCTGATCACGTTCATCCTTATGCGCAGCTTTAACATGTCTGCCAACCTGATGAGCCTGGGAGGGCTTGCGATCGCCATCGGCATGCTGGTCGATGCTGCCGTCGTTGTCGTCGAGAATATCGTGCAGAGGCTGGCACACGACCCGTCAAATGGCAAACTGCCACGCCTGCACATCATTTACCGGGCAGTCAACGAAGTCGCCGTGCCGGTTACGTCCGGAATCCTGATCATCATTACCGTGTTCCTGCCGCTGCTGACACTGCAAGACTTGGAAGGCAAGTTTTTCGCCCCTGTGGCACTCGCCATTGTGTTTGCCCTGGCTGGATCCCTGCTGTTGTCGCTGACCGTCATTCCCGTGCTGGCGTCCTACTTGCTGAAAAATGTGCCACATGATGAGCCATGGTTGCCTCGCAAGCTGCTGGCCGCCTACGGTCCGGTGCTCGACTGGACCATGCGGCGTCAACGTCTGGTGGGGATTGGCGCAGTCGTCATGCTGTTGGTGGCGGCAGGCGTGTACACGCAGGTTGGCAAGACCTTCATGCCGACCATGGACGAAGGCGACTTGATTGTGGGCATCGAAAAGCTCCCTTCCGTCAGTCTCGAACAAAGTGCTGCACTGGACTTGAAAATCCACCAGGCCCTGATGAAGGCCATCCCGGAAATCATCGGCGTCAATGCCCGTGCCGGCTCCGACGAAATTGGCCTCGATCCGATGGGACTGAATCAGACCGACACCTATTTATTGCTCAAGCCACGAGATCAGTGGCGCATGAAGAGCAAGGAAGCCTTGATGGACGAGATTCGTAAAGTACTCGACGAACTGCCCGGCGTGAAGTACAGCTTCACGCAGCCGATCGAAATGCGCGTCTCCGAGATGATTATCGGCGTACGGGGCGATATCGCGGTCAAAGTATTTGGCCCCGATCTCGACCAATTGAACCGCTATGCAAGCCAGGTCGAAGAAGTGTTGAAGACAGTTCGGGGCAATCAGGACGTCTATACGGTGCAGAACGACGGCGTGCAGTATCTGCGCGTCGTGGTCGACCGCTTGCAGGCCGGGCGACTGGGGCTGTCGGTCGAGGAGATTCAGGACACCCTGCGGGTCCAGATCGAAGGCCAACAGGCGGGCAATGCAATCGAAGGGAGTCGCCGCACGCCCATTATCGTGCGCGCGGACGAGTCGGTACGTCTGTCGCCCACACAATTTGGCGCGATCCGCGTCACCGGCAAGGATGGAAGTACGGTTCCGTTGTCGGTCGTTGCCAAACTTGAGCGCGCCGCTGGCCCAGTCAAAATTGACCGCGAGATGGGCAGTCGCTACAGCGTCGTGATTGCCAACGTTAGCGGACGCGACCTGGTCGGCTTCGTCGAGGAGGCAAAAGCTGGCGTTGCCAAAAAGCTGACACTGCCCACTGGCTACCGGATTACGTGGGGCGGCCAGTTCGAGAATCAACAGCGTGCGGCCAGCCGTCTCGCAGTCGTGATTCCGGTAGCTCTGGGGTTGATCTTCATCGTGCTTTTTTCCACGTTCCGCTCGGTTCGCCAAGCCTTGCTCATTCTCAGCATCATTCCATTCGCTCTCGTGGGGGGCATCGTGGCCCTGTGGATCACCGGCGAGTACCTGTCTGTACCGGCGTCGGTGGGATTTATCGCATTGTTGGGGATCACTGTTCTGAACGGGATCGTACTGGTGAGCTATTTCAATCAGCTACAGGCATCCGGGATGGCGCTGTCGGAAGTTGTCGTGCAAGGCGCGCGTCGGCGACTGCGCCCGGTCATGATGACGGCATCGATCACTGCCTTCGGCCTGATACCACTGCTCTTTGCTACCGGTCCAGGGTCGGAAATCCAACGCCCTCTGGCAATCGTCGTCATCGGGGGCCTGATCACAGCGACCGCGCTCACCTTGATGCTGCTACCTATCCTTTACTTGCGCTTCGCCGTGGCGAAGCAGGAGACCAACCATGGCTGAGCTTTGCCTGACCATACTATGCCCTCCCGCGTTCGCAGAGCAGGTGCTCGACACTTTGCTGACGATGCCGGAGATTTCGATTTTTACGAGCAACGCGGCGTCCGTCCATGGACTTCAGCATTCGGCCCTTAGCCCAACTGAGCAGGTTCTTGGGATGGCGCGGATGACCCAGATCGCGGCATTGCTGTCGCATGCCAACCAGGACCCAATACTAACTCGCTTGCGCAGTGAGCTATCGGGCACTGGATTGACGTATTGGTTATCGCCGGTGATCGAAGCGGGAGAGTTTTCATGAAATACTGGTTGCTAATTGCCTTAGTCGCCGGCAGCGTCCACGCTGCCCCACCGGCCACTCCGGGACTGCTGCCGACCGACGTAGTCAGGCCACTGATCGATCGCGATCCCGAAGTCGCCGCTGCGCGCGCAATGCGCGAAATTACGAAGCAGGACGCCTCAATCGCGCGCGCGTCGCCATACGAATGGAACGCGAAAGCTACCTCGCAACGACGCAGCGTGGAGCCGGGAAAACGTTACAGCGAGTGGAGCGTGGGCCTTGAACATACCCTTCGCCTGCCTGGGAAAGCGCGAGCTGACCGCGACATCGCCGCAGCCACTATCGATGAAGGGGAGGCCCGGTATGGTGAGGCCCTGCACGAGACGGCGCGCGAACTGCTCGACTTGTGGCTGAACTGGACAGAAGCCGAGCAGACGGTCCTTCTTGCCGCTAGCCAGGTGAAAGCGGCAAAGGACAATTTCGAGTCCGTGGAAAAACGGGTCAAAGCGGGTGACGCGGCCAAGCTTGATGCCGGGATCGCGCGCGCCGAACTGGGCGAGCAGCAGCGCGCAGCCAGTGACGCCAGGACGGCGGCGAATGTCGCATGGGCCAGATTGCATGCTCGCTTTCCCGACCTGCCAAGAAAATTCCCGGAAGTACCCGAGCCAATGGTGGTCGAAGGCGAATCCGAGCGGCTGCGTGCGCGCATCATCGAGCAGAGCGACGAGCTAAAAATAAGCGAGGCACTGTTCTCAAAAGCCCAAGCGCATACCGCGCGCGCGCGCGCTGACAGGATCCCCGACCCAACGGTGGGCCTGTTTACCGCCTCCGAAGTAGGCGGACGAGAGCGACTGACCGGCGTGATGCTAAGCATTCCAATCCCAGGCGCAATACGCAGGGGCCGGGCCGACAAGTCCCTGCACACCGCGGAAGTATCGCGCCAAGAGCTGGAACTAAAAAAACGTGAGCTCGACGCCACGATCAGCGCCACGCTGGCTTCCGCAAATGGCGCGCATGAAAGCTGGCAGATCGCGGAGAGCAGCGCAACGGCGATGCGCGACAACGGCCAGTTGATGCAGCGCGCCTATACGCTCGGCGAGGCCGACCTGCAGGCCCTGCTTACGGCGCGCCGCCAAGCGGCAAGTGCAGCGCAGAGTGCGCTGACGACAAAGGTGGCTGCAGCCCGGGCGTACTACTCACTGCTGGTGGACGCCCATCTCGTGTGGGATATGGATCATGATAAGGAGAGCAAACAATGACGTTTTTTAGCGAGCGGTTTTGCGGCCGCAACTGGGCATGGATACTAGGAAGTCTGCTATTGCTGGGAGGGTGTAAATAATTTTGTGTAAACGGTCATTTGGCAGGACACTGCCGCCATCAAGGAGAAACAATGACCGTTGTAAAGCGTAACAAGCGGGCCAAGCCCGATCCGGAACTGCTCAAATT
>Ga0187844_10000324_pt1 | contig 37435 bp, 26 predicted proteins | sample SpaLakP09_SKY_50_FD_134517 | JGI IMG/M metagenome (GOLD analysis project Ga0187844, IMG submission 134517) | Oligotrophic lake water microbial communities from Sparkling Lake, Wisconsin, USA - SP09_SKY_50 | ecosystem: Environmental > Aquatic > Freshwater > Lake | place: USA: Sparkling Lake... | reverse complement strand
GCCGCTGCGCAGCGGCACCCCGGCATAGAAGCGCACGAACGGGGCGCCGGTGACGTGCGGATTGTCCGCGAAGCGCGGGTCGCGTGTCGCGTCCTCCACCACGAACGGCTCGTCGTCCAGCACGGTCCAGGCGCAGAACGCGACGGTGCGCGGCGTCTCGCGCCCCTCGATGCCGCAGCGCGCCTTGAACCACTGGCGGTCGCTGTCGACGAGGGAGACGAGGCTGACGGGCACGTTCAGCGTGGTGCAGACGATGCGCACGATGCGGTCGAACAGTTCGTCCGGCTCGCTGTCGAGCAGCTGCGTCGCACGCAATGCTTCCACGCGCGCCGTCTCGTCGCAAGGCAGCGGCGCGCCCGCCGCCGGTTCCCGGTCGTGCGCCGCGGCCGGTTCGAACATCGCCGCCACGTTGCCGCCGCGGCTGCGCGCGGCCTGCAGCGCCTCTTCCGCGCGCGCCAGAAGCGTGGCCCCGTCCAGCGTGCCGTCATCCAGTGCGACGCCGGCGCTCGCGCCGCACGGCGCGGCCGCCGCCAGCATCTTGCCGGCGAGCGCGCGCGCGTCGGTGGCCGGATCGGCCAGGTGCGTGAGCAGCACGGCGAACGCATCGCCGCCGGTCCGCGCCACCACGTCGGTGCGGCGCACGCGCGCACTCAGGCGGACCGCGAACGCCGGCAGCGCGCCCGGGGCGACCGGGCCGTCCAGGCCAACGAGCAGCACGGCGACGCCGCCGCCGGTGCGTGCGGCCGCGGCCAGTGCGCCTGCGATGCGGCTCATGAATTCGTCGCGGTTCGGCAGCCCCGTGGCCGCGTCGTGCGTGGCCGCGTGGTGCACGGCGGCGGAGTTCGGATAGGAAGAGTGCATGGTCGATGTGGCGCCGATGCGGCGGCGCGCCGGTGGCTGGCGGGAATCGGGCCAGGAAATCGTCTGCGGGGCTGGGCAATCCCACTATAGCACCGGCGCCGTTACCAAATTTACCCAAGGCAACTTTTTTTCACAATCTGTCGGCAAATCCAACACATGATTGTCAAACTGGCAGGGACATACACGGGCATTTTCGTTATTCATCGTCAGTTCCGTCACTTAAGGCTTGAATTGTGACGTTTCCTTCCGGCAAAATGACGATGCCGCCGCCAAGGAGAACCCATGCTGATCACCGACACCCTGCCCGCCGAACCTGCCCCCGCCACCGGCGACCCGGGGCTGCGCTGGCTCGCGGCCGTGATCCTGCTGATCGTGGCCTGCCTGGCCGCACTGCCGTTCATCAGCAGCCGTGAAGCCGACGCCACGATGACGGCATTGAAGGCCGTGGCGGACAAGGAACGCGCCTACGACCGGCTGCTCGACTTGCTGAAGGACGCCGAGACGGGCCAGCGCGGCTACGTCATCACGGGCGACGGCGCCTTCCTCGCCCCGTACGACAACGCCACCCTCGAATTTCCGGATGTCCTGCGGGCGCTCCTTCCGCTGGCGGAAAGCCCGGCCGAACGGGCGGCGCTGGGCGAGATCGAACCTCTCTCGCGCCTGAAACTGGACGAGCTGGCCGCCACCGTCGCGCTGCGCCGCGAGCGCGGACTGGATGCCGCCGCGGCCGTGGTCCGGGACGGCCGCGGCAAGACCTACATGGACCGCCTGCGCGTCCTGATCGGCGAACAGATCGCCATGCTCGAGCGGCGCCGGCACGCGCTGCGCGACCGGCTGGGCACGACGCTCGGCTACAACATCGTGCTCGGCATCGCGGCCAGCATTGCCAGCGCACTCGTCATCGGCATCGCGCTGTACGTGGCCACACGCACGTTGCGCGAACGCGCCCAGGCCGCCGCGCAGGCGCACCAGCTGGCGCAAGCCCAGGCCGAGCAGGCGCGCCAGAGCCACGCGCGCAGCCAGCGCCTGGCGGACACCGCGCAGATGCTGCAGGCGATGGACAGCCTGACCCGCGCCGATGAATTGCGCGACGTGCTGCCGGCCTTCCTGCCCAAGCTGCTGCCGGGCAGCGCAGGTGCCGTCTACCTGTACCGCAATTCGCGCGACTTCCTGCAGCGCGCTGCCACGTGGGGCGGCGACACGCACCACCCGGACCTCGTCGGCGCGGACCAGTGCTGGGGCCTGCGCTTCGGCCGCGCGCATGCCGCGGGAGCCGGCGACGGCATGCATTGCGCCCACTGCGCCGCCATGCCGCCCGCGGCAAGCCACACGAACCTGTGCGTGCCGATGATCTCGCAGGGCGAGGTCCTGGGCCTGCTCGTGGCGAGCGTGCCCGCCGGTCCGGATGCGGCGCTGGACAGGGCCGCAGCCACCGCGATCAGCGAACAGCTGGCGCTCGGCACCAGCAACATCAACCTGCGCGAAGTCCTGCGCCGCCAGTCCACCACCGACGAACTCACGGGCCTGTACAACCGCCGCTGGTTCGACGAGACGCTGCGGCGCGAACTGTTCCGCGCCGAACGCAAGCGCGCTGCACTCGCGGTCGTGATGATCGACCTGGACCGCTTCAAGCACATGAACGACACCTACGGCCACGAAGCGGGCGACCTCGTGCTGCGCACCGTCGGCCAATGCCTGCGCGACGGCGTGCGCCGCAGCGACGTCGCCTGCCGCTACGGCGGCGAGGAACTGGTGCTGGTACTGCCCGAATGCGACGGCGCGGCCGCCGTCCGCTGCGCCGAGACGATCCGCACCGCCATCGAAGCCCTCGTGCTGCAGCAGGGCGACGTCCTGCTGCCGGCGGTGACGGCATCGTTCGGCGTGGCGGTCTGGCCGGCCCATGGCGACGATGCGGCCACGCTGCTGCAGGCGGCCGACCGCGCACTGTACACCGCCAAGCACGGCGGCCGCAACCGGGTTTGCATGGCCGCGTGAGCCCGTGCTAGGCTTGCCTTTTCGTTACCGCTCGAAGAGGCCCGCCTTGAAACGAACCGCCGTCTCCCTCCTGCTGCTGGCGCTGGCCGGCACCGCATTCTCCGCACCGCTGAAGACCCAGGTCGCTGGCAAGGTCGACGGCATGTATCCGTGGCTGGACGGCGTCTACAAGGACTTGCACGCGCACCCGGAAATCGCGTTCCAGGAACTGCGCACGTCCGGCAAGCTGGCGGCGGCGATGCGCGAGCTGGGTTTCGAGGTGACGGAAAAGGTCGGCCGCACCGGCCTGGTCGCGGTTTTGCGCAACGGCGCCGGGCCTACGGTGCTCGTGCGCACGGAGCTGGACGGCCTGCCGATGGAAGAAAAGACCGGCCTGCCGTACGCGAGCCGCGCCCGCACGCAGGACGGCGCGACGTTCACGACGCACAGCTGCGGCCACGACGTCCACATGGCCGCGTGGCTCGGCGCCGCGCGCACGCTCGCCGAGCTGAAGGCGCAGTGGAAAGGCACGCTGGTCTTCATCGCCCAGCCGGCCGAGGAAACCGTCTCCGGCGCCCGCGCCATGCTGGACGACGGCCTGTTCAAGCGTTTTCCGAAACCGGACTATGCGTTCGCCCTGCATTCCTGGCCGCTGGCGTACGGCACGGTGGGCTTCGAGGCCGGACCGGTCTCGTCCAACTCGGACGCGCTGGAAATCCGGTTCAACGGCCGCGGCGGCCACGGTTCGGCGCCCGACAAGGCCATCGACCCGATCGCGATCGCCGCGCGCTTCATCGTCGACGTGCAGACGGTCGTCAGCCGCGAGAAGGATCCGAAGGAATTCGGCGTCGTCACGATCGGCGCGATCCAGGGCGGCACCGTGGGGAACATCATCCCGGACACGGTGCAGGTGCGCGGCACGATCCGTTCGTACAGCCCGGAAGTGCGGGCGAAGCTGCTGGACGGCGTGCGCCGCGTGGCGAACGCCTCCGCCGCGATGGCCGACGCGCCCGCACCCGACGTGCGCCTGATCCCGGGCGGCGCGGCCATCGTCAACGACGCGGCGCTCGTGCGCAGGACGGAAGCGATCTTCCAGGACGCGTTCGGCGCGAAAAACGCCGTGCGCATGCCCGCGATGACGGCCAGCGAAGATTTTTCCGCGTATGCGAACGAGGGCATTCCGTCGATGTTCTTCTTCACGGGCGTGTACGCGCCGGAGGCAGTGGCGGAGGCGGCGCGTGCGGGCGGGAAGCCGCTCGCGTTCAACCACTCGCCGTTTTACGCGCCCGTGCCGGAACCCTCCATCAAGACGGCCGCCCAGGCCATGAGCCTGGCCGTGCTGGGCGTGCTGGCAAAGCCTTAACGTTTCAGGAATGCCGCGCGCGCCTGTTCCCACGGCGTGCCGGCGAGCGCCCTGCCGCACTCGGCGCAGGGCTCGAACGGATTGCAGGCGTGGTCGAGTTCGATATAGTTGGCGCCGACCACGAGCCTGGCGGCGGCCGAATCGACGCGCCCGGCGGGCGCGCCCTCCTTCAGCCATTTCTGGAAAGGTTCGAGCGCGACGCCCGTGGGCACATACCAGCGCTTGCGGCCGGGATTCCAGCGGGCGCCGAGGGCGCGGGCCTCGTCTTTTTCTGCGTAGGGAACGTTCAGGAAAGTCATCCCGCGGATGCTAACCGATCCGGCGCGCCCGCGCAAACGTTGCCGACCTTGCATTCCCCAGCGCGGGACCGAACCCGAGGAGCGATGCTTGAGACGACGCGCTGCGCAAGCGCGATGTGCTGCCTGCGGAACACGAGCACGTGATGCCCCAGATGGGCGCGCTGCGGCCGGCCGAAGACCTGGGTTCCGCGTCGCCTGTGACAACGACGCTTTTCGCACTTGCTCATGCGGTTTTCCATTATGATCAGAGTTCCCCAACACTGGACCACGACATGCCCGCAATCCGCACTCTGCACCCAGACGACTGGCCCATCTACCGCGACCTGCGCCTGCGCGCGCTGGCCGATTCGCCCCAGGCATTCGGCAGCACCTTTGCCGAGGAATCGCAACGCACGGACGACATCTGGGCCGCGCGCCTGGCCGCGCCCGCGCTCGGGGCGCACCAGCAGGGCTGGCCGTTCGCGGTGGAGGTGGACGGGACGCCCGTCGGCCTCGCCTGGGTCAAGATGGAAGGTGCGCACGCCAGCGTGTACCAGGTGTGGGTGGCGCCCGAGGCGCGCGGACGCGGCATCGGTGCCGCGCTGCTCGACGCCGCGATCACCTGGGCCCGCGCGCGCAAGGCGACGGAAGTCCGGCTCGACGTGACGGCCGGGGACGGCGCGGCCGCGCGGCTCTACCGCCGCATGGGTTTCCTCGACGTGGGCGCGCCCGTGCCGATGGCCGGCAGGACCACGTTCGAACAGGCGATGGTGCTCAGCTTGGACGCGTGATCGAGCTCGCCTCGCTAGCCGCTTCGTCTTTCATTTCGCGGTTGAGGAAGTAGTTCAGCGCCGTCCTGATCACGGCGATGGCGGCAAGCTTGCCGATGCGGTCCCATGTCGGTGCCACCGACGTCGACAGGACGTCGGCCGCCAGCTGCAACTCCAGCGCGAGCGTGAGGTAGCGCGCGAACGCCAGCCGGATCGGGATGAAGCTGCCGCCCCGGGCCAACGCATAGCGCACGAGCCCGACGATGACGATCACGACGCCGACCGCGATCACGCACGCGCCCAGCGCTTCCACGAGCAGGCGCAGCCACTCCACCCAGGCGCGGACCTGTTGTTCCGTCTGTTCGAACATTCGATCCCTATTGGCTATACAGATAAGCGGCCATGTCGCGCGCCTCGGCCCGGGTGACGCCCAGCTCCGGCATCGCCGTATTCGGCACCACCTGGCGCGGATGCTGGATCCACGTCATGAGGTTGTCCGCGGTGTGCGGCATGACGCCCGCAATATAACCGCGCGAACGGATCTCGTCGAGGGGCGGGCCGACGTGGCTGTCGGCGTGGGCGATACCCTTGATCTGGTGGCAGCTCCCGCAGCCGTAGCGGGCGAGGAGCTCGCGGCCGTGGCGCGGATCGCCGCCCGTGGTCTGCTCCGTCTTCGGCGGCGTCTTGGAGCAGGCGGCGAGCAGACACCCACACAGCAGGATCGCCAGCGAACGATGGCTCATGGCCGGACCTCCGCCGTGCGCGGTGCCGGCCCGGCGCGCAGCCAGCGCGCGCACAGGACGAGGCCCGCGATCAGGTACGCGAGTCCGCCCGGGATCCACATGATGAGGCCACCCAGCTGCTGGTCTTCCAGCGGCGTGAGGCCGAAAAGCTGCGCGCGGTTGCCGTACAGCGGATACCAGAGGGTGTCCGACATGGTGAACAGGGCGCCGAGCGCGCCCGTGTGCATCATCGTCGTGAACAGGTAAAAGATGGCGCCGCCGCGCCCGTGCGTCCCGCCCTCGCGGCCCAGCACGGCCCACCAGAACAGCAGCGCGGTGGCGAGGAAGCTCGTGTGCTGCAGCGCGTGCATGCCGTTATTGGCCAGCGCCAGCTGGAAGCAGGCCGGCACGTGCCACATCCACAGCGCGGCGAAGTGCAGCAGCCACGCATTCAAGGGCGCGGTCAGCGCGCCCCATGCGGCGCGCACGACCGGCCGGCGCGTGCCGGCGGCGATGCGCAGCCGCGCATCCGGCCCGAACGCCCACAGCCACAGCGCGAGCGGGCGGCCGAGAACGAGCAGCGGTCCCGCCACGATCATCAGGACTTCGTGCTGCACCATGTGCGCGGAAAACGCGTAGCTGCCGACACCGTCCAGCGGTGACGCCAGCGCCAGCACGAGCATGATCCAGCCCGAGCCGAACCACGCGGCCTGGCGCGCCAGCTGCCGGCGCGCCCCGTGCGCGCGGGGCCACAGGCGTCTTAGGCCGGCCGCGTACAGCAGCAACGACAGCGCCAGCAAGGTCACGACCCACCATTCCGAGCCCCAGCCGAGTGCCGGGCCGGCCGCCAGCTCCGCCTGGACGTCGTGGGCGCGGGCCGCGAGCGGTGCCGCCGTCAGCAAGGCGATCAGGCGGCGCATGGCGACAACACCCATTGCGGAAACCATTGCGCCAGGATGGCGAGACAGGACAGCGCGCCGACCAGCGCGGCCACCAGCGCGACGAACGGCGGCCGGTCCGGCACGTGGTCGCGCGCGGCTTGCCGTCCCAAGCTGCGCCCTTCTTTCCAGTTGCGCCACGCGGCCCAGCTCATCCACGCACAGACGGCCAGCACGACGGCCGTGATCACGTTCGGCGCCACCATCGACTGGCGCGTGCACGCCGGCGTCACGAGCGCATATGTGATGGAGAGGTTCGTCAGCGCCAGGCTGGGCGCGAGTAGCAGTGCCGGCCAGTTTCCCATCGTCCCTCCGTTAAAAACGTGCGCCCCAGTAGATGACCGCATAGATCGGCAGCCAGCTGAGGACGACGAAATACCAGTAGCCCGCGTTCTCGCTGACATCCACGAAGCGCTTGCCCTCGTGCGGCCCCGTGAACATCAGCACCGTCAGCACGCCGGAATCGTAGGCGTCGGTGATGAGGTGCGTCGTGTGCAGGCCGAGCAGCATCCACACGACGGAACCGTAGGCGTCCGTATCCCAGCTCGTGTTCAGCGCGCCGAACTCCAGCACGCGCACGGCGAGGAAGGCGATCGACACCACCATGCACACGCTCATCCACAGCCGCACGCCGGCAATATCCAGCCGCTCGGCCGCCTGCTTGGCCTTCTGGTTCGGCCACATGCTCAGCAACAGGATCGCCGTGTTGACGTTCCCCCACAGCAGGTCGGGCGGCACACCGCTGATCGGCCACGCGCTCGCGTGGCTGCGGAGATAAAAATAAGCCATGATCGTCAGGGCGAACACCGTGCTCTCGACGGCGACGAGACCCATCGTGCCCCACCACATCGGGCTGCGCATGCCGAAGCCGAACGTGGGCAACCCGCCGACGTCGAGCGCCGCACCGCGTTGCACCGCCTCCTTGCCCGACTTCCGGTTCTCGCCGGGCGCGCTCATGGCTTCGACTCCGACTGCACGCGCTGCTCCACGACCGAGCGCTTGGGCCAGAACCACAGGGTCGCGCCGATCGCCACCGGCGCCGCGGCCCAGACGACGGCCCAGGGCGTGAAGATGGAGCCGATGAACAGGATCGTCGTCGCCACCGCCGACAGGAACGGCCAGATCGACGACGACGGCATCCACAGGCGGTGGTCCGGCTCGGCGTCGGTCACGGTCGTGACGAGGACTTCGCGCCAATCGTTCGACATGCCGACGACATGCGTCGGCTCGGGTTGCGGCTGCCACATCGGATACCGCCCGTGCACGACGGGAATGACGTCGAAATTGCCCATCGGCGGCGGCGACGGCACGCTCCATTCCAGCGTGCCCGCGCCCCACGGGTCGGGGCCGGCCAAGGCGCCCGTGCGCAGGCTGCGGACCACGTTCACCAAGAACAGCAGCACGCTGACGCCGATGATCGCGGCGCCGACGCTCGACACGAGATTCATGTCGCCCCACCCCATCTCGGCCGGATACGTGTACACGCGGCGCGGCATGCCCCACAACCCGAGCAGGTGCAGCGGGAAGAACGTCATGTTGAAGCCGATGAAGAACAGCCAGAAATTCCAGCGCCCCAGGCGTTCGCCCAACAGCCGCCCCGTGAACTTGGGGAACCAGTAATAGAACGCGCCGAACAGGGGGAAGACGGCACCGCCCATCAGCACGTAATGCAGGTGGGCGACGACGAAGAAGCTGTCGTGCAGCTGCGTGTCCAGCGACACTGACGCAAGCATCAACCCGGTCAGTCCGCCCATCACGAGGATGAAGAAGAATGCCAGCACGAACAGCAGCGGTGTCTTGACGTTGATGCGGCCGCTGCCCAAGGTGGCGATCCAGCAGAAGATCTGCACGGCGGTAGGGACGGCGATGACGAGACTGGCCGCCGTGAAGAACGTCTTGCCCAGCTCCGGCAGGTTGGTCGCGAACATGTGGTGGACCCACAGGCCGAACGCGAGGAACGCCGTCGTCACGAGCGCGAGGATCATGGCCGGGTACCCGACGACGGGCCGGCGCGAGAACGTGGCGACGATGCTGGAGATGAAGCCCAGCGGCGGAATGAAGATCAGGTAGACCTCCGGGTGGCCGAAGAACCAGAACAGGTGCTGCCACAACAGCGCGTCGCCGCCTTTGTCGGGGTTGTAGAACTGGGTGTCGACGAGGCGGTCGGTGATCAGCGCGGTACTGGCCAGCATCACGGCCGGCATCGCGAACAGCACCATGAACGACGTCACGAGCATCGCCCACACGAACAGCGGCATGCGGTTCAGGCTCATGCCGGGTGCGTGCAATTTGAGGATCGTCGCGATGATGACGATCGCCTCCATCAGGCCCGACAGCTCCGTGTACGTGATCATCTGGGCCCAGAAGTCCACGCCCTTGCCGGGCGAGTAACGCAGGCTGGACAACGGCACGTACGCGAACCAGCCGGCGTCCGGCCCTGCGCCCACGAAGAACGCGACGTACAGCATGATGCCGCCCATCGTGAAGATCCAGTACGCGTAGGCGTTCAGGCGCGGGAACGCGAGGCTGCGCGCGCCGATCATCAGCGGCAGGAGGTAGGTGGCGACGGCCTGCATGATGGGCACGGCGAACAGGAACATCATCGTCGAACCGTGCATCGTGAAGATCTGGTTGTACATCTTCGGTCCGATGATCCCGGCGTTCGGCTGCGCCAGCTGCAGGCGGATCAGCAGCGCCAGCACGCCGCCCAGCAGGAAGAAGATCATCGTCGTGACCATGAACCGCTTGCTGATCGTCTTGTGGTTGATGGCGGCGAACCAGCCGTAGAGGCCCGGCGGGTCGCTCCACGTGCGTTCCAGCGCCGCGGCGGCGGCCGGATCTGCGAGAGGCACCTGGCGTGGGTCGGATACGGTCATCGGAGGGTCTCCAGGTAAGCCAGCAAGGCTTGCAGATCGTCGGGCGGCAGCGGGTTGGCCGGCATGGCCACGCCCGGCTTGAGCGCCTGCGGATCGCCGATCCAGCCCGCGAGATGCCCGCGGTTGTTGGGGAACATGCCGGCGGCGATCGTCTGGCGCGACGCCAGGTGCGTGAGGTCCGGTCCGATGCTCCCCTGCGCTGGGGTGCCCGCGATCGCGTGGCAGCGTGCGCAGCTGCCGGCCAGGAAGACGTCGCGGCCGCGGATTGCGGGGGCGTCGAGCGGATCCTGCGCCGGCTTGCGCTGGTTTGCGGCCCACGCATCGTAGTCGGCGGGCGGCACGGCGTGCACGAGCAGCGCCATCAGCGCGTGTTCCAGGCCGCAGAATTCGGCGCACTGGCCGCGGTAGGTGCCGGCCCGGTCGGCGCGCAGGCGCAGCGTGGCGGTGCGGCCCGGGATCAGGTCTTTCTTGCCCGCGAGGTTGGGCACCCACAGCGAGTGGATGACGTCGTCGGCCCGGAGGGTGACGATGACGGGCCGGCCGACGGGGATCGTCAGCTCGTTCGCCGTCGTGAATTCGCGGTTCGCGTCTGCATCGCGGTAGCGCGCCTCCCACCACCACATGTGGCCCACCAGTTCGATGTCGACGGCGTCCTGCAGCGGCAGCCGGGCAAGCGCGCGGCTCGTGAAGACGTCGCCCGCCAACAGCACGAACAGGCCTACGATGCAGGCGCCGGTCGCCCAGCCGATGCGGTGCCAGATGCGCCGCTCCGGTCCTTCCAGCGACGCGGTGTCGGGCCGCGTGGCGGCGTCCGCGCGCGGCGCGCACCACACGGCGATGATCGTCGCGACCACGATGGCCACGAACACGAACGTACACAGGGCCACCGTGCCGTTCCAGAGGTCGCCGATGTGCGCCGCCTGGGCACCCGCGGCACGCAACGCATCCTGCATGCCGCCCGCTGGCGCAGCCCGCTGGAAATCCATGTGCCTCCCCGAAAAAAAGGTCGAATCTGCATGCCAAAATGTCTACATTGCAGATATACCTTTTTTTCGGCCGTTCCCGCGCACGAATGGCGGTCGCGTTGCTACCGCCGAAGGGGTTTCAGCGGCACAGCGCGTCGAGGTTCCCCACCGGTTCGACGGCCGGCAGCCCGGCCAGGTCGATGCCCGCGTCCTGCGCGCGCCGTTCGATCATCGCGCCGTCGCCGGCACGGGGACTCGGGACGCGGTACGCAGCGTCGGACTGGACCTGATCCAGCGTGACGTAATGCGCACCGGCCGCGTCCATCCGCTTCATCACTTCCGGCAGGGTCGCTGCGCTCCAGGCGCCCATGTGCGTGAGCAGCACCTGCGGGATCATCCGGCCATACACGCGCTGCGACATCGCCTTCGTGCGCGCCAGCTGCTGGTCGACGCGGCGGTAGTAGCTCGCCTTCATGCCCTCGATCGCGGCCTGGTCGCCCTTCGCGACGCAGCGCGTATACGTGTCCGTGTACGCCCAGTCGTCGAAGCCGAGCGTCACGTCGGCGACGCGGTAGCCGCGCGCCTTCAGCCACGCCAGCGCGTCGTCGTGGCGCGCGCCCTTGCCGCCGGCGTCGAGGAACGGGTAGCGCAGCAAGTGCCAGTCCTTGCCGGCCATGTATTTAGCGAGCACGGGTTCGTTCGCGCTCACGTCGGCTTCCCACGCCTCCAGCGACTTGGCCTGCGACAGGCCCATGTGGGTATAGCCATGGTTCCCGAGCGGGTAGCCGGCCTTGCGCCACACGTCCAGCGCGGCGTCGCTGCCCGGATCGTTGACGAGGGCCACTGCATTCACGAAACCCCAGGCCTCGGGCACGCCATGCGCCCTGAACGTCTCGATATGCGAGCGGGCGATTTCGGCGCGGGTGATGTCGGCTGGCTTGGACCCGTGCGAAGGCAGGTCGTCGACCGTGACGGCGACGTCGAAGCGGTCGGCCGCCGATGCGCCGCCGAAGGCAAGCGCCAGTGCGCACGCGAGGATGGATCGTTTCAAGGCTGTCTCCATAATTAGTTCGATGGATGCATTATCGACCGGATGGGCGGTGGCAGGCAACGGCGTGAGTAACGATTTATCATTGCAGTGTTCAACATCCGTGACACGAAAGGAAACCGCATGCAGAAACGACTCACCGTCGCCCTCCTCGCCGCTGTCTTTACCGTTCCAGCCTTTGCCGCAACGCCCACCGCGCCGCGCGCCGTGATCGCCGATCCGCCGCGCGACGCCGCGCATCCCGCGCGCAACCGCCAGGTGCTGATCCTGTCGCATGGCGACGGCACGAACGCGCTGTTCATGCTGGCCCCGGGCGCCGGTCCGAAGCCGACGATGGTGCTGCTGCACGGCCTGCCCGGCAACGAACAGAACCTCGACCTCGCGCAGGCCGTGCGCCGCGCGGGCTGGAACGTGCTGACGCTGCACTACCGCGGCAGCTGGGGTTCGCCCGGACGCTTCAGCCTCGCGGGCGCGGGCGAGGACGTCGATGCCGCGATGGCGTTCCTGCACCAGCCGGACACCGTAGCGCAATTCGGCATCGACCCGCAACGTATCGTCATCGCGGGCCACAGCATGGGCGGCTTCTTCGCGGCGCGCCACGCCGCCGCACACGGCGGTGTCGCCGGCGTCGTGCTGCTCGACCCGTGGAATGTCGGCGCCACCGGCAAGGACGTGGCGGCGCATCCCGAGACGCGCCAGGATGCCATCGCGGACATGGGCGACGACTTCGGCAACAGCCTCGCCGGCACCGACGCGTCCCGGCTGATGGCGGAAGTGGAACGCCACGCGCAGGACTGGGACCTCGTCGACATGGCACCCGCACTGGCCAGGGTGCCCGTGCTGGTCGTCGCGGCGGAACACGGCAACGCGGCCCAGGTGGCACCGCTGGCGGCGGCGCTCAAGGCCCAGCGCGGCGCGCGGGTGCAGGCGGTCACGCTGCCCAGCGACCACGCGTTCGCGGACCGGCGCATCGGCCTCGCGGGCATCACGGTCGACTGGCTCGCCGCACGCCGCCCGCGCACCGCGCCGAAATGAACGGCGCCCGTATTGACGGGCGTTTTACGTGATTGGATGATTGACTTTACTTTCGCGGGCAGGGTAGGATGAAATCGATTTCACCTAAAACGACACAAGGAGACTGCATGTATTCGTCGCGCCCGCGCCTTCCCACCGCCCTCGCCTGCGCCGCCCTGCTAGCAACGGGCCTCGCAGGTACCAGCAATGCGGCGGCGGCCGGCATCGAGGTCAACCAGCTCGGCTTCCTCCCGGCCGCGCAAAAACTGGCCGTCGTGCCGGCGGGCGCGAACGGGCGCTTCAAGGTCGTGGACGCGAACAGCGGCAAGCCCGTATTCGAAGGCACGCTGGGCCCGGCCGCGACGTGGGACGCGTCGGGCGAGAGCGTGCGCATCGCCGATTTCTCCAGCCTGCGCACGGCCGGCAACTATCGGGTGACGGTGGCGGGCCAGCCCGACTCGCCCGTCTTCGCCATCGGTGCCGATCCGTACCGCGCGCTGGACGCGGGCGCCATCCGCGCCTACACGCTGAACCGCGCGAGCATCGCGCTGGACGCGCGCGTCGCGGGCCAGTATGCGCGGCCGCCGGGCCACCCGGACGACAAGGTGCTCGTGCACGAATCGGCCGCCTCCGCCAAACGCCCGGCCGGCACCGTCATCAAGAGCCCGAAAGGGTGGTACGACGCGGGCGACTACAACAAGTACATCGTCAACTCCGGCATCAGCACGTACACGCTGCTGGCCGCGTACGAACACTTCCCGGCCTGGTTCGACAAGCTCGCCGTGAACGTGCCGGAATCCGGCAACGGCGTGCCCGACCTGCTGAACGAGGTGCAGTGGAACCTCGACTGGATGATCACGATGCAGGATCCCGAGGACGGCGGCGTGTACCACAAGCTGACGAACAAAAGCTTCGACGGCATGGTGATGCCGGACCGCGCGACGGCCCCGCGCTACGTCGTGCAGAAGACGACGGCCGCCGCCCTCGACTTCGCGGCCGTCATGGCGACCGCGAGCCGCGTCCTGGCGCCGTTCGACGCGAAGGCGCCGGGCCGTTCGCAGCGCTACCTGGCCGCGGCGGAGAACGCGTGGCGCTGGGCCGTCGCGCATCCGGACGCCCTGTACCGCCAGCCGGCCGACATCCAGACGGGTACGTACGGCGACGAGAAGGTCGACGACGAATTCTCGTGGGCCGCGGCCGAGCTGTACATCGCCACCGGGAAGGACGAGTACCGCGCCCGCGCCGTCGCGGCAGTGCCGGGGGTGCAGACCTCGCCCGGCTGGGCCGACGTGCGCCCGCTCGGCTGGATCTCGCTCGCGCAGCAGCGCGCGCACCTGAAGAAACCGGAAGATGCGGACAACGCGCGCAGGCAGATCCTCGCCGCGGCCGACACGCTGCTGGCACGCTGGCAGGCGTCGCCCGCGCGGCTGTCGATGGAGAAGTCCGACTTCGTCTGGGGCAGCAACGCCGTCGCGCTGAACCAGGCGATGATGCTCGTGCAGGCCTACCGCATCACGAAGAAGACCGACTACCTGAACGCGGCGCAGTCGGCGCTCGACTACACGCTGGGCCGCAATCCGCTGGGGATCAGTTATGTGACGGGCTTCGGCAACCGCTCGACCCAGCATCCGCACCACCGCCCGTCGGAAGCGGACGGCATCGCCGCGCCGGTCCCCGGCTGGCTCGCGGGCGGTCCGAACCCGGGCCAGCAGGACGCCAAGGATTGTCATGGCGTGACGTACGCGTCGAAGCAGCCGGCCCTGTCGTACCTGGACCATGGCTGCAGCTACGCCAGCAACGAGATCGCGATCAACTGGAACGCGCCGCTCGTGTATGTGGCGGCGGCGCTGCAGGCGCTCGAGCGTTAAACAAGACCCGCAGCTTCAAAACGTCGTCCCCGCGCAGGCGGGGACCCAAGTCCTGCTAGCGTCACGTCGGCTCGTGCAAATTGGGTTCCCGCCTTCGCGGGAACGACGGTCAGCTTACCAGTTCAGCTTTTTCCTGATGAACGCCGTCAGGATCTCCGCATTGACGCGCTGGTGCTTCAAGCGCGGATGCGCACCGTACCCCGTGAACGGGAAGAATACGGTATCGATGCGCTTGTCGCCGCCCTTGCGCATGTCGTCCACCGCCGATTTGACGTAGCCGGGCCACTGCGGATCCCTGGTCGCGTCCATGCTGCCCAGCGCGCACACGATGTAGGCCTTCGGATACAGCGCGCGGATGCGCTTCACGAATTTTTCGTACGCGGCGATGCGGCCCGCGTCGTCCGGTTCCGGCTGCAGCTGGTGCCGGTCGCCGATAAGCCAGCGGTCGTTCTGCAGCAGGTTCACGACGACGACGTCCGGCGTCCAGCGCGCGAAGTCCCACTGCGTGTCGTTGTTGCCGACGGCGCTGAGCTGGTCGTAGAAGTCCGGCATCGTGAACGGGAACCAGCTGATCATGACGCCGATGCCGCTTTGCGACGTCTGGTGCAGTTCCGCCTTCAGGTTGCGCGCCGTGATGCCCGCATACGACAGGTAACTGTTCTTGTCGCGGCCCACGTCGTCGCGGCCGTTCATCGGCGCTTCGTCGCCCATGCCGCTCGTGATGGAATCGCCGAAGAATTCGATGCGGCGCTTGGGACGCGCCGGCGGCGCCAGCATCTGGCCGCCGTCGGCCAGCTCCAGCCCGCGGAACACGGTTGCGCCCTCTTCGCCTTCCGTACGCTTGGTGATCAGGAAGGCGTGCTTGCCCGGAGGGAGACCCGCTATCACGTCGTACTTCTTCTCGCCCTGGGCGGCCTCGATGATCAGCGGGCTGGCCGTGTCGCCATCGATGAACACGTTGAAGTAGTTCTTGCCCTTCTCGTCGTCCAAGGTGACGGACAGCGACGTGCCCGTGAAGCTGCCGGCGATGGCCGTGTTCGGCCACGTGATGACAGGAGCGTCCGGCTTCGCGAAGTCGATGCGGCCCGTATACAGCAGGTGCTTGTCGCTGGGCGCGACAGCCACGCCGGCGGATGCGAGGCCGGCATGCAGCAGCGCGGCCAGCACGAAAGTCTTGGTCAGTCGTTTCATTGGGGAGCTTTCAGGAATGCGGGCAGCTTGTCGAGGGTGATCACGTCGGGATGCCGATACACCTTCGTCTTGTGCGCCGCGTTGTTGTAATAGTCGCCGGTCCAGAAGTTGTCCTTGTCGGACGTGCCGGCCGGTGCGCGGCCGTCGTTCCACGTCAGGAACCACAGCCAGCGCGCGCCGTCGCGCCGCATGTTGTCGGGATCGGGAATGTAGCTGTTCTCGGTCATGGCCACTGGCTTTGTCGCGGGGCCCACGGCGGCCATGCGGCGGTACGTGTCGATCTGCGACCGGTACGTCTTGCGGTCGCGCTCATCGTACACGTCGTAACCGACGATGTCGACGACGTCGTCACCCGGATACCAGCCTGCATCCTGGCCATTCCACACCCAGATCAGGTTGTGCAGGCCGTGCTCGCGCACGAGCCGGTCGAACATGTGGCGGTACAGCTGCACGTACGCGTCCGCGTTCGACACGCCGTCCGTGCGCTTGCGGCCCCACCAGAACCAGCCGTCGCCGCTGCTGCCGGACGCTTCGTGCAACGGCCGCCACAGCACCGTCACGCCGGCCGCCTGCAGCTTCGCAAGTTCCTTGGCCACGCGGTCGATGCCGGCGTCGATCTGGCGGCCCGCGGCGCTGGCCGCATCGAGCCGGCCGTCGCGCATCGGGATCGTGAACGCCGTGTTCTTGCTCGCATCCGGCTCGCGCGCATAGAAGTTACCCTGCGTGCCCGCGGGCGCAGCCGGGTCGCGCCAGTGCCAGCAGAACGTCACGAGGCCGCCGCGGCGCGCCCAGGCGATGGCTTCATCGACCTGGTCTGCGCCGTCGCCCTCCTGCCACGTGTTCATGAAGTCGAAACCCATCAGCGCGGGATACTTGCCGGTGTCGGCGAACACCCTCTGGGCCATGTCCACGCTGTCGTCCCACGTCAGGTCCTGCTGGCCGGCGATCGTCTGCCGGCCCCAGGTCTGCACCAGCCACGCATATTCAGCCCGCGTGCGGGCATCCGCCCGCGCGTCGGCGGGCGTCGCACGTGGAGATGCGGCGCTGGCCGGAGCGGCCAGCGCGACCATCAGCGCGGCAACGAGGCGGCGCTTCACAGCTTCACGGTAACGGGCTTGCCGTCATAAGTCACGGTCTTGTCGGCCGCATCCATGTCGGCGCTCGTCGCGACACCCGCACGCAGCACGCGCACCTTGATCTGGCGCGTCTGCGGCATGCCCTTGTACTGGCCGCTGCGCGCGCCGATCGTGACGGTGCCAGACTTGTCGTCGTAGGTGAACGGGATGCGGCTGTACTCGCCGCGCTCGTACGCGTTCGTCACGCCGTCGTCCTCGTACAGGCTCGCCTGGCCGTTGGCGCCGGCATACACCTGCAGCACGATCGGGGCGTCCGGCTTCTCGTCGACGTATTGCGTGACCGGTCCCGTCGGGATCACGGCGCCGGTGCGCACGAACACGGGGATGCGGTCGAGCGGTGCATCGACCTTCGCGCTGGTGCCGCCGGCGTAGCGCTTGCCGGTGTCGAAGTCGTACCAGTCGGCGCCTGCCGGGAAGTACACAATGCGCTCGCGCGCGCCGTATGCCGTCACCGGCGCCACCATCAGCGCGTGCCCGAACAGGTACTGGTCCTTGATGTTCTTGACCTTGTCGTCCTGCGGGAAGTCCATTACGAGGCCGCGCATCATGGTGCCGTTCGCGTAGTGCGTGTCGGCGGCCAGCGAGTAAATGTACGGCATCAGGCGGTAACGCAGCTTCAGGTAGCCCACCATCGAGTCGCGCATCGCGTCGTCGCCGGCCGCGATGTTGTAGATCTCGCGCTTGACCACTTCGCCGTGAGAACGGAACAGCGGCGAGAACGCGCCGAACTGGAACCAGCGCAGGTTCAGCTCGCGCCATTCCTTCATGTCTTCCGGCTTCGCCTGGCCGCCGGTGGTCGTACGGTTTTCCTGTGCGGAGCCGACGTCGCCATACTGGAACCGGTTCTCCTGCGCGTAGCCGCCGATGTCGTGCGTCCAGTTCGGGATGCCGGACATCGAGAAGTTCACGCCCGACGCGATCTGGTCATACAGGTTGTTCCAGCGCCCCGCCGTATCGCCGCTACACACGGCGACCGAGTTGCGCTGGATGCCGGCGAAGCCCGAACGCGACAGGATGAACTGGCGCGTATCCGGCTGGTCGCGGCGCAGGCCTTCGATCATGCCGCCCGAGTGCACGAGGCTGTACGGGTTGAATGTGATCTCGCCCGGGCCGTAGACGGTCGGCCCGATCAGCTTCTTGAAGTCTTCCAGGCGCGAGTTCGACAGCACGTCCGGTTCCGTATTGTCCATCCACCAGGCGTCGAAGCCTTTCGCCACCAGCTTGTCCTTCATCTGGCGGTAATAGATGTCGCGCGCCTCCTGCGTGTACGGGTCGTAGTGGCTGTTCTTGTAGCCCGTGCCGACCCAGTCCAGCGCGCCGTCTTCGACGTTCTTTGTCCACATGTGGCCCTTCGCCGCCAGCTCCTTGTAGTTGTCGGTGTTGGCGTAGAACTTGCCCCAGATGGAGATCATGATGCGCGCGTGCTGCTTGTGCACCTCGTCGACCATGCCCTTCGGATCCGGGAAGCGGACCTTGTCGAAGTCGTGCGAACCCCAGCCGTCTTCCGGCCAGTAGAACCAGTCCTGCACGATGTTATCCAGGGGCCAGCCGCGCTTGCGGTACTCGGTCACCGTGTCCAGCAACTGCTGCTGCGTCTCGTAGCGCTGGCGCGACTGCCAGAAGCCGTACGCCCATTTCGGCATCATCGGCTGCTGGCCCGTCAACGTGCGGTAACCGCCGATGACGTTGTCCATGCTGTCGCCGCTGATCACATAGTAATTGACGGCTTCCGCGATTTCCGACGACATCGTCAGCGAGTGGCGTTCCGGCGCCGGCAACGGGTCGTTGTGCGTCATCGCGACCATGCCGCCCGACGGCTTCCATTCGAGATGCAGCTTGACCGGCTTGTTCGCCTCGAACTTCACCTCGAAGTTGTGGTACCACGGGTTCCAGCCCTGGCGCCACACGTCCATGACCTGCTTGCCGTCGACGGTGAGCGTCGCGTAATCCGACGCGTACAACTGCATCTTGTGGACGCCCGCTTTCGGGCTGGCCATCGCGCCGTCCCACACGACCTTCACGTCCTTGCCGCCGAGGGCCTTCATCGAGGGCAGTTCCTTCGGCCAGAACTCCTCGACGTCTTTCAGGAACTGGTAGGCGATATCCTTCTCCTGCCGGGTCAGCGCCAGCTTGCCGTCGATGTAGTAGCGCGCGGTGAGGCCGCCCGGCTTGCCCTGCGCGTCCGTCAGCTTCAGGTCGCGCGACAGCCAGGCATACGGCCGGGCGTCGCCGAAGCGCGTGATCGAGTTCTGGTCCCACAGCAGGCCATAGTTCTTGTCCGAGACGACGAACGGCACCGACGCGATCATGTTGTGCTGCTGCAGCAGCACGTCTTCGCCGTTGTAGTTCATCTGCGCGTTCTGGTGCTGGCCCAGGCCATAGAACGCGTCCTTCGTTCCGTAATTGAAACCTTCCTTGATCGCGAGGTAGGGTTTGCCGCCCACCTGGACCGGGGTGATGGTTTCGGCGGCCTGCGTCAGGAACGGCTTGCCGGCCGCGTCGTAGAAGCGGACCTGGCCATCCTTCAGCGACACCCGCGCCGCGATCTTCTGTGCTTTCAATGTCACGGCATCCTTGCCGTCGGCGACCGTGAACGTGCAGCTCCCGCACGGCTTGGCGACCGTCATCAGCGACGGCGTCAGTTGCTTCCCTTCCTGGTCCAGTTTGACGACGTGGACGATGTTATCGGCCATCAGCTCGAGCCGCACGAGCTTTGCCGGGCCGGTATCCGGGCGCACCTCGATGCCGGTGGCGGTTTTCTGGACCGTGCCCGCAAGGGCGGACGCGCCGGTGGCGAGCAGCAGGGCTGCGGATGCGATACGTGTTAGTTTCATTCTCTGTCTCCTGGTATGGCACGCTGCCCAAGCACGTCGTGCCTGCGCAGGCGGGAACGACGGTTTTGAGGGCGCGTCCTGAATTTAGTACGACCCCATCTTCACCTTCAACACCGTCGGCACGGCCGGCAGATTCAGGCCATAGTCGGTCTGGTCCCCATTCCAGTTCCGCTCCATGACCCATTTGCCGTCGGCGTCGAACCGGCCCTCTTCCACCCGGGCATAACCCGTGGGCTTGCCGGCATTTGCACCGGTGCCGGAAAACTTCACGCGGATCTGCTGGCCCACGATCACGAATTCGTCCGGACCGATCTGCGCGATCGCGGCGCCGCCGGACGGCTGCTCGGTGCCTTCGGCGTATTCGTTCTTGTCTTTCAGGTACTCGCGCTCGCCGAACTGGAATTCGCGGAACGACAGGTGCACGTCCCAGCCGTTCGCGGCGACGGTCTGCGGCTTGCGGTCGTCGCCTTCCGCGACGCCGTACGTGCGGCCTTCGTAGGCCCATTTGGCCCACGTGCGCTGCATCGGCGCGAACACGTCGTAGACCTTCGCGAACGGCTCGATCATGCGGCGGTCCGTGTATTTCGAGCCGAGCGGATAGTTGCTGTACATCGCGTAGTCGAAGCCGAACGGCGCGACGCCCAGCGCCCCCTTGCCGATGATCTGGTAGACGTAACGCGCATAGCCCGCGGCATTGCCCATCTCAGGCACCATCAGCGGATTGTCCGGGCGCTGGAACAACCGGAGCGTCGCGCTCACGTTGCTGGACTCCGGCATGTAGAGGTCCGGGCCGGCGAAGTCGATGTGCGGCGCGGCCGCCTTGTAGATACCGAGGACGTCGTAGGTCGGACCGCCCGAGGCGAAGTCGCCCTTCCACGCCGGCGCGGGCTTGTCCAGCACCGGCGCACGCAGGGCATTGTTCACGTACATCGGCAGGTCGTACACGGCGCGGCCGGCCCTGGCGATGTCTTCGATGTAGCTGGCGATGGCCCAGGTATGGAAGTACTGGTCCGCGTAATCGCCGTACACCTCGGTCCACGTGCCCTGCTTCGGACGGCCCGCAGGCGGCGGCTGGTGCGCGACGACGGCGGCCGGCACGGGCTGCTGGAACGCGGCCTGGGCGCGCGGCGCGTAATCGCGGGCGACGCCATAGGTGCCCACTTCGTTCTCGACCTGCACCATGATCACCGTGCGCTTGTCCGCATCGATCTTTTTGATATGCTCCATCAGCGCGACGAAAGCCTTCTTGTCGGCGGCCAGCGTGGCCTCGCCGAACGGCGACAGGCAGTAGCTCGTCTTGCCGTCCTTGTCGATCATCCGCGGGAAGCGCTTGTTGTCGAACTTGACCCATTCCGGCGCATACGCCGGACCGGTGTTCTTCCAGGTGCCGAACCACAGCAGCACGAGGCGCGTCTTGTGCTCGCGTGCCTGTTGCACGAGCTTGTCGACGTAGCTGAAGTCGAAGGTGCCTTCCTTCGGCTCGATCTGTTCCCACGCCACGGGAATCTCCAGCGTGTTCGCGTGCACATCCTTCATCGCGGCCCAGACCTTCGGCAGCGCGGCCGGGTAGTTGCTGGAATTGTGGGCCTGGCCGCCCAGGATCAGGAACGGGGCGCCGTCGACCATCAGTGCGTAGCGGCCGTCCTTGCCCACGATGCGGGGCAGTTCGGAAGCGGCGTGGACGGCGTGGCAGGTGGCGGCGGCGAGCAGGCCGGCGGCCAGCAGGCGGAAGGACTTGGTTTTCATGTGCGAACGGGTCTCCAGTCGTAGGTGTGGGTTAATAAGCGGCCGGCCCCACGGACCGCCCGGCGTGAATGCTTGGGACTTCTCAAAACCTGGCCGCGTCCAGACGCAGGCCTTCGCCCGGACGCAGCTTCACGTCGACGGTGCGTTCGCCATAGCGCACGCGCGCGGCGCCGCTGCCGGCCACCCGGCGCACGACGGCATCGACGAGGCGGCCGCGCGCCCAGCGCATGTCGACCTCGAACCCGCCCCGTGCGCGCAGGCCTTTCACTGCGCCGTCCGGCCACGCGGACGGCAGCGCGGGCAGCAGCTGGATCGCGCCTGCCTGCGACTGCAGCAGCATCTCCGCAATGCCGGCCGTCGCGCCGAAATTGCCGTCGATCTGGAACGGCGGATGCGCATCCAGCAGGTTCGGATACGTGCCGCCGCCATTCAGCTGTTCCGAACCGGCGCTGGCCTGCTGGGCCGCGCGCGCGCCGGGGCTGGCCAGCACGCCGCGGAGCATTTTGTAGGCGTGGTCGCCGTCGTATAAACGGGCCCAGAACGCCATCTTCCACGCCATCGACCAGCCGGTGCCGGCGTCGCCGCGCGCTTCCAGCGTGCGTTTCGCGGCGGCGGCCAATGCCGGCGTGCGCGCGGGGCTGATCTGGCGGCCCGGGAACAGCGCGAACAGGTGCGACACGTGGCGGTGCGTGTCGCCCGGCGTATCCAGCACCGGATCCTTCTTCTCGTCCAGCCACTCGAGCAGCTGGCCCCAGCTGCCGACCTTCGGCGCGGCAAGCCGGTCGCGCATGCGTGCGAGCCTGTCGCGCAGCGGCTTGTCGACGCCGAGGACGTCCGCCGCTTCCACAGTGTTGTTGAACAGGTCCCAGACGATCTCCTGGTCGTACGTGACGCCGTCCTCGATGGGGCCGTGTTCGGGCGACCAGCCCCGCGGCGCGACGAGGCGGCCGTCCGGCAGTTCTTTCAGATAGTCCTGCCAGAACGCGCTCGCCTCCTTCATCATCGGGTACGCGACGTCGCGCAGGAACGTCTTATCCTGCGTGTACGCGTAATGCTCCCAGAAGTGCAGGGCGTACCAGGCGTTGCCCGTCTTGTTCCAGGTATAGCTCATGCCGCCGAACGGATTCGATTCCGTGCGCAGCGTCCAGCCGCGCACCGGCTTGCCGTCCGTTTTCTTGAATTCGGCCGCCGTCGCCTGGCGCCACACGGGTGCCACGCTCGTCACGAAGCCGAAGAACGGCTGCGCCATCTCGGACAGGTTCGTCACCTCGGCCGGCCAGTAATTCATCTGGACATTGATGTTCGTGTGGTAGTCCGAGCGCCACGGCGGCGTGAGACTGTTGTTCCACAGGCCCTGCAGGTTGGCCGGCAACGAACCGCGCGAGCTGGACGCCAGCAGGTAACGGCCGTACTGGAAGTACTGCGCTTCCAGTTCCGGATCGTTGCCGTCCTTCGTGTACGCGAGCACGCGCGCGTCCGTCGGCAGTGCCTTGCGGTCCGGCGCGGTCGCCCCCAGGTCCAGCTGCACGCGGCCCAGCAGGCTCGCGACGTCGCGTTCGTGCTCGGCCCGGAGCATGTCGGCCGGACGCGCGGCTGCGGCCGCGACCTGCGCCGTCACGCGCGCGAGCGGATGCTCGCCCTGGAAGTGCTGCGCCGCGTCCGCGATATAGCTCGTGCCGGCGCCCACGATCACGGTCAGCGCATCGCAACCCGTGAACACGATGCGGCCGTTGTCGACAGCCACCTTGCCGCCCTCGTTCACGACGCGCACCTGGCTCGCGTAGTCCAGCGTGTTCCTGGTCGGGGCTTCGTTCGGCAGCGTCCAGCCGGCCAGTGTGCCTGTCGCGTACAGCGTGCCGGCGTCCGTAGCGAGATGCGCACCGTGGCGGTCGGACAGCGCGATCGACCCCGTGTATTGGCCCGGCCTGTCGGCCGTCAGGCGCAGCACGAGCACCTGCGCCGGATGGCTGGCCCACGCCTCGCGGCGAAAGTGCACGCCGCCCTGCGTGTACGTGACGGCGTGGACGGCGCGCGCGATATCGAGCGTGCGGCGGTACTCCCGCGCCCCCTTGTCGTGACCCGGAAGCTCCACGACGACGTCGCCGAACGGCTGGTAGGTCCCCGTCTCCTTCGCGTCGCCCGACCACAAGGTAATGTCGTTGAACTGCAGGTGCTCGCGCGCGAGGCCGCCGAACACCATCGCACCGATGCGGCCATTGCCGATCGGGAGCGCTTCCTTTTCCCAGCCCTGGTCGTTGTCCTGGGCCGGGCGGTCGTAGCGCAGCACCAGGTCCGGCGCGGCCGTCGCCGTGGAAACGAGACCGGCCAGTGCCAGCGCCAGCATCGTGTGCCGCAAACGCATACAAACAAGGGTCATATGGATCGCTTTCGGAAAGCCAGGTTCAGTTCGCGGCGGGTCTGCCGTAGACGATGCCGCGTCCGGCAGTGCTCATGTAGACGACGCCGTAGCGGTTCATGTCGCCCACGACGAACTGGCCGTCGCCCGGTCCGCCGTACTGGTGGGCGTCGTCGTTGACGCGGGTCCAGGTGGCGCCGGCGTCATCCGAGCGGTAGACGCCGCGCACGCCCTTGACGTCGCCCCAGATGTAGACGGCGGGGTAGTCGTGTCCCGGCGCCGCCTTGCCGAAGCCGACCGCGCCGCAATAACGCACGGCGTCCAGCGCAGCAAAGTGCGCGGCGCCGTCGACGGAACGTACGAGACCGCCGCTCTTCAGCGCCACCCACACGTCCCCGCCCCGTCCGGGCGCGACGCGCACGAGACGCGATCCGCCCGCGGACAGGCTCGCGCGCGGCGCGAACGACGCCCCGCCGTCGGTACTGACGAGGAGCGCCGTATCGTCGTAGGCATAGAACACCTTCGCGTCGAGCGGGTCGGCCACCGGTCGCAGATTCGGTTTCGCGAGGCCCGCGACCGGCGTCCACGTGGCGCCGCCATCGCTCGACCGCCAGACCTCCTTCGTCTTTTCCGGCGCATGCAGGATCACGGCGCCGTCGGCCGACAGCGCGACCTGTCCGCGCCTGCCCTTGACGGCCGCCGTCTTCTTCCACGTGGCGCCGCCATCGTGCGTGACGAGCATGGCGTCGCCCACGCGCGCCATCGTGCGCGGATCCTTTGGCGCGACGGCGAGGCCCGTCGTCGTGCCGATCTGCGGATCGTGGATGCGGCCGTGGCGCGACGGATCGTCGTGCAGGTAGCCATCGATGTCCCCGATGGCGGAAACGAGCGGACCGCCGGGAATGCTGGCGAGCCCCAGCGGTACCGTCTCTTCCAGTCCGTCGACGGTGAACGTCCACGTGGCGGGCACCGCATCGATGTTCGCCGTTCGGAACACGCCGTTGCCGGACGTGACCCAGACGGCATGCGTATCGGCGGGATCGAATTCGACGGAGCCGGCCCAATGGATCGAGTGTCCCTTCAGCCAGGGCACGCCGGCCGCGTCGCGCACGAAACCGCGGCCGATCACGTCGATCCACGATGCGCCGCCGTCGTTCGACAGGAAGATGCGGTCGCCCTTCGCGTCGCCCTGCGGCAGGAAGGTATTGATCGTCGACGCGACGAGGCGCTGCGGATTCTTCGGATCGACACTGATGCCGGCGAACGGACGCGTCCAGCCGGCGGGCGTGACGTTCGTCCACATGCCGCTCGCGATCGCGTACTTCCAGATCTGGCCCCGGTCCATCGGCTCGCGGCCCGTGCGGTCCGGATGCGGGCCCGCGCCGTTCGCGAATGTGACGAGGAGGTTCCCTGCCCCGTCCAGGATCGCGCGCTGGGGCATCAGGTCGACGGGCGCGCCGGCCACGGGTTCGAACGTCGCGCCGCCGTCGTCGCTGCGGTACACGTTCGGGCCGACGGCGCCGAAGCGCGACACGCCCACGAACACGCGGCGCGCCTGGCCGTCCTTCACGCTGGCGGGATCCGGCACGACGACGGCGATGCCCACGTCATTCGGCGTGGCCGTCACCGGCAGCGCCGTCACGCGGGTCCACGTACGGCCCGCGTCGGCACTCTTGAACAGGCCATCGCGGCGCGTGCCGACGTACAGCAGTTTGCTGTTGCCCGGATCGACGGCGAGGCGCTCGCCATCCTGGCGGCCCATGCCGTTGCCGTGGGTCTTGAACTGGTTCGTGACGTCGACGACGGAAAACGTCTTGCCCGCGTCCGTCGAGTGCAGGATCGCGGTGCGGCCGCCGTTCAGGTAGGCGATGCCGGCGAGCAGCCAGACGTTGCCGGCGTCGCGCGGGTCGACCGCGAGCGAGTCGATGCCGAGGTAGCCCGTCTGGTCTTCCGCCACCCAGTCGAGCAGCGGAATCCAGCGGCGCGCGCGCGGATCCCAGCGGTAGGCGCCGCCCACGTCCGTCCGCGCGTATGCGACGCCGGGCGCGGCGCGGCTGGGTACGACGGCGGTCACGAAGCCGCCGCCGCCGATCGCGACGCTGTCCCACACGTACGGTACCTGCTGCGCCGCTGCGCGGCCAGCAAAAACGAGAAAAACCAGCGCGGCTGCGGTCTGGCGGGCAAGCGAGGTACGCATGTGTCTCCAGCAATATTTTTATGGTCCGACGGGCACTATGCTAAGCGATGCAATGTTAGGTGCGCAAGGCGAATGTTCGCGCTAACACATGGTAGCGCTGATCATTTCGCTGTTTAGCGTGTTTAGTGTGGAACCCCCGAAACACGACGATACGATGTCAAAAGGTAGCGCTGCCATGACACACTTGTTGTATTTCTCACACGCACAACAAGATTTTTTTGGCAGTCATGAAATCGATTGCGTATAACATCGTCTGGTGAGCTTACTGCCGGCTTCAAAAGATGCACGCAAATATGGATGCCCTGCGAAAACGGCAGTTTTCACTGGCAAGACCGGACCCTGTCCGCTACCGGATCAGCTCTCTCCCGGCTGACCGGGGGATGGCGGCAGCGTCCTTGACAACGGGTTGTTTGCCTAGCATGTCGGTAAAAAGACACGTGGGGTTGTCACAAAAATGACAACGGAGTAGCAAACAATAAAAAATTTATGGTAGCGTATAACAACCAGTGTTAAGTCTCACATTCACACTGGCCTTTGTTAGAGCTTGTTATAACAACACTACCTGATCATCGGGGGAGACAATGAGGAATTTCCAAAAGACCGCAATCGCGGCCGCGGTTGCGCACGTAGCCGTTCTTTCCAGCGCCGCGGCATGGGCGCAAACCAGCGCCGACACCAGCCAGGCCCCGGCCGCGGTCGTGCACATCAGCGGCCAGCGCGCCGCGCTGCAATCGGCCCAACAGCTCAAGAAGGATGCCGACGAAGTCGTCGACTCGATCGTCGCCGAAGACATCGGCAAGCTGCCGGACCGTTCGGTCACCGAGGTGCTCCAGCGTATCGCCGGCGTCACCATCGACCGCAACATGGCCGGCGACCCGAACCGCCAATCCGTCGAAGGCTCGGGCGTGTCCGTCCGCGGCCTGACCTATGTGCGTTCGGAAGTCAACGGCCGCGACGCGTTCTCGGCCGGCGGCGGCCGCTCGCTCGGCTTCGCCGACGTGGCACCGGAGCTGATGTCCGGCGTCGACGTGTACAAGAACCCGTCCGCGGAACAGATCGAAGGCGCCGTCGCGGGCCTCGTGAACCTGCGCACCGCCATGCCGTTCGACTACAAGGGCTTCAAGGGCACGATGGGCGTGTCGGAAACGTATTCCACCCTGCGCAAGGGCGCGCCGTCCCCGACCGGCACGATCCTGCTGTCGAACCGCTGGAACACGCAGTTCGGCGAATTCGGCGCCCTGGTGGACTTCGCGCATGCGAAGAGCCCGACCCGTTCCGACGGCGTCGGCGTCGACCCGTACTTCCCGCACGTGAACTCCACGGACCCGGCCAAGTACGACCGCTCCAAGACCCAGTGGATCCCGCTGGGCGTGGGCTACCGCTCGCAGGATTTCGAGCGCACCCGCCGCGGCGACTATGCCGCATTCCAGTGGCGTCCGAACCGCGACTTCACGGCCGCCCTCACCTACTTCAAGACGAAGTACAAGGAAGACCTGGACGAGCACGTCGTTGCATCGTCCGAGGACAAGTGGTACCAGCAGGTCGCCAGCGCCGACTCCGTCTTCAACAGCAACGGCGTGTTCCAGAGCGGTACGATCTCGAACCCGACCTACAAGGGCTCGCCGTTCAACAGCTCGCAGCGCATCAACACGCGTGAATCGAGCACGCGCGACACGTCGCTGAACCTGCAATGGCGCGTCACGCCGGACCTGACCTGGACCAACGACTTCCAGCACGTCCATTCGAACACCCAAGGCTTCGACGCCGACGTGTCGACCGGCTTCATCATGCCGAACCAGCAGATGGACATGCGCGGCAACGTCCCGCAGATCACGCTCGGTTCGCCGGCCTACATGGCCGACCCGAGCAACTACTACTGGGCCTACACCCAGGAAGCACTGGACCATGCCACCGCCACGCAGAAGGCCTGGAAGACCGACTTCAAGTACGCGTTCGACCACCCGGTGCTGCGCGACGTCCGCTTCGGCTTCCGCATGGCCAATCGCGACGGCGAGAACCACAAGGCCCAGAAGTTCTACAACTGGCAGGCCATCACGTTCCCGTGGATGGAAGGCTGGCAGATCCCGCACGTGGCCCGCCTGAACGACCCGCGCTTCGCCGGCGGCTCGTCGCTGCAGAAGATCGACAACTTCTTCGACGGTAAATTCAACCTCCCGCCGATGCTGTTCGCCAACGAGTCGGTGGTGCGCGGCTTCCCGGACGAGTGGTCGAAGATCCACGCCTACCACGACGTGCTGTGCAAGGAACAGGGTTCGACCTGCGATCCGTGGAAGCCCGCAACCTTCAACGATCCGGCCGCGACCAACACGCAGACCGAGAAGACCCGCGCCGCGTACACGCAGCTGCGCTTCGGCTTCGACGACCTGAAATACCCGATCGACGGTAACGTCGGCATCCGCTACGTGAAGACCAACGGCTCGGGCAGCGGCTACGTGTCGTACGCGCCGCCGTCGGTCAACATCCCGACGGATGCCCCCGTCACCGGCGCGGACACGCTCGTCAACATCACGCCGTTCGCGGCAGCCCAGTCGGCCAGCAACTCGTACCACAACTGGTTGCCGAGCCTGAACCTGCGCCTGAAGTACAACGACCAGCTGCAGTTCCGCTTCGCGTGGGCCAAGGCGATGTCGCGTCCGGACTTCAACCAGCTCCAGGTGCAGACGACGCTGAACTCGTCGCCGAACCAGACGACGATCCGCGACGCGTCCGGCAAGACGACCCAGGTCATCTTCAACGGCACCAGCCTGTCCGGCAACAGCGACGGCAACCCGATGCTGCGCCCGACCACGTCGACCAACGTCGACCTGACGGCGGAATGGTACTTCGCCAAGGCCGGTTCGCTGACGTTCTCGGCGTTCAACAAGGACCTCAAGGACATCATCACGACGCAGAACTACGCGTACACGAGGAACGACGTCAACGGCAAGCCGCAGACGTTCGTGGTGACCGGTCCGGTCAACGGTGCCAACGGCTTTGCCCGCGGCTTCGAGATCGCGCACCAGCAGTACTACGACTTCGTGCCCGACTGGCTGAAAGGTATCGGTACCCAGGCCAGCTGGACCTACGTGTCGAGCGAACGCACGCTGAAGAAGCCGGTGTTCGAAGCATGGTGCTCGGGTAACGACGCCGGTTCGAACTACAACCTGTTCATCAACGGCTGCGATACCGACGGCCGCGCCTTCGGCAAGACTCCGCTGCAGGGCCTGTCGCGTCACACGATCAACCTGGCGGTCATGTACGAGCAGCACGGCCTGTCGATGCGCCTTGCCTACAATTGGCGTTCGCGTTACCTGCTGGGCGTGACCCAGTGGGGCAGCCGCGGCAACAACGGCCTGAACACGAACCCGGCGGCGGATCCGGCGAAATACCTGATCCCGACGACGAACAACGACCAGGCGTACGGCCTGCCGCTGTACCAGGCACCGTACGGCCAGCTGGACGGCTCGATCTTCTACGACTTCACGGACAAGTTCCGCGTCGGCCTGGAAGCCACGAACCTGACCAATGCGTACACGCGCCAGATCATGGAGCAGCACGCGGGCAACTTCACCCGCCAGGTGTTCATGAGCGGTCCGCGTTACACGCTGCTGGCCCAGTACTCGTTCTGATCCAACGGAACTCCGCATGATTCGATACAATCGCTGATCGATTCCTGCCCACCGCCGCCGCGGCCTTCACGGGTCGCGGCGGCGTTTTTTTTCAACAAGGAGCCCTCATGAACATCCAAGGCGAAATGATCATCGGCAAGCAGGCCGTGCGCGGTAGCGCCGGCGTGCTGCGCGCCTACAATCCGTCCACGCACGCCGAGATGGAACCCGAATTCGGCGCCGCCAGCATGGACGACCTGGCTAGCGCCTGCCTGCTGGCGGAACAGGCGTTCGACGCCTACCGCGGCCAGCCGCTCGAGCAGCGCGCCCGCTTCCTGGAAACCATCGCCGACCGCATCATGGACCTCGGCCCGGCCCTGATCGAGCGCGCGTCCGCCGAATCCGGCCTGCCGACGGCGCGCCTGGAAGGCGAGCGCGCGCGCACCTGCAACCAGCTGCGCCTGTTCGCCAAGGTCGTCCGCGACGGCCACTTCCTGGAAGCGACGCTGGACTCCGCCCTGCCCCAGCGCACGCCGCCGCGCCCCGACCTGCGCATGCGCAAGATCGGCCTAGGCCCGGTCGCCGTGTTCGGTGCCTCGAACTTCCCGCTCGCGTTCTCCGTCGCCGGCGGCGACACCGCGTCCGCGCTGGCGGCCGGCTGCCCCGTCGTCGTGAAAGCGCACAACGCCCACCTGGGTACGTCGGAACTGGTCGGCAAGGCGATCCGCCAGGCCGTCGCAGACTGCGGCATGCCCGAAGGGACCTTCTCCATGCTGATCGGTACCGGGTTCGAGATCGGCCTCGCGCTCGTCCAGCACCCGGTCATCAAGGCTGTCGGCTTCACGGGCTCGCGCAACGGCGGCCTCGCTCTCGTCAATGCGGCGCAGGCCCGCAAGGAACCGATCCCGGTCTACGCCGAGATGAGCAGCATTAATCCGTTCTACCTGCTGCCGGGCGCACTGGCCGCGGGCGGCGCGAAGCTGGCGCAAGGCTTCGTCGATTCGCTCACGATGGGCACCGGGCAGTTCTGCACGAACCCGGGCCTCGTGATCGCTCTCGCCGGCCCGGAGCTGGACGTGTTCCGCACGGCCGTCACCGAGGCGCTGGCCGCCAAGGGCGCCGGTACGATGCTCACCGCGGGCATCCACCAGGCGTACGTCGACGCGATCGCGCGCCGCTCGGGCCTCGCCGGCGTGGAACTCGTCGCGCAGGGGAGCACGGATGGCTGCGGCTGCGCCGCGCAGGCCGCGCTGTACCAGACGGATGCCGCGACGTTCCTGTCCAACAGCGCGCTGGAAGAAGAGATCTTCGGACCCAGCTCGCTGATCGTCGTGTGCAAGAACGAGGCCGAGCTGCTGGAAGTGACGCGCCACGTGGAAGGCCAGCTGACCGCCACGATCCACGCGACGGCCGCCGACCGCGACCTCGCCGCGAAGCTGATGCCGACACTGGAACGCAAGGCCGGCCGCATCCTGTTCAACGGCTTCCCGACCGGCGTCGAAGTGAGCCACTCGATGGTGCACGGCGGCCCGTTCCCGGCCACGTCGGACAGCCGCAGCACATCCGTGGGCGCGACGGCCATCGAGCGCTTCCTGCGTCCGGTGTGCTACCAGGACGTGCCCGCGGACCTGCTGCCGGAAGCCCTCCGGGATGAGAACCCGCTGGGGCTCACGCGCATGGTGGACGGCAAGCTGCAGGTCGCGAAATAATTCGCGTAACGGCTGTATTACGCGTGGGCGCGGGGCGCCCACGCGGAAGCATGCGTAGCAAAGGTCGTCAGCGCGTTTCCGGCGCCAACGTCCATTCCACGCTGTCGTCTACCGGGCCAGCCTGTACCTCGATCCGGTTGGCGCCCGGCGTCAAACGCACCGGCCAGCGGGCGATGCGGCCTTCCACGACCCGCTCGCCCAGGTCGACGCCATTCACCCGCAGCCGCGCCGCCGGCTGGTTGCTGTACACCTTCACCTCGGCGTCCGCCACGGTCCGGTGCACCGCGCGCCGCGACGCAATGTACACCATCGGCGGCTTGGCCCAGTTGGCTTGGTACCAGTAATACGCATCCTTGCGCACCTTGCGGTCCATGCTGACGAGGCCCTTGTCGTTTACACCGGGCCCGTCGCCCTCGTTGCGGCCGCTCGATGCGAAGTCGAAGCCCGTCCACACGTAGCTCGCCCACAGCCACGGCGCCGCCTCGATCTGGCGCCAGGCCGCCTCGTGGTACAGCGCCTGGTACTGCTCCGGGTGCCAGCGGCTCGGTGCGACCGGCCGGCGCACCGGATCTTCCTGCTGCAGCGCGCTGCCGCCCGCGCCGTATTCGCTCAGCGACTGCGGCGTACGCGGCCTCTTCGCATGGTTCTGCGCGAGGAACGACGCGAGGTCGGCGAACTCCTTGTCGTACCAGCCGAAATAGACGTTGGACCCGACGGCGTCCGTGTGCATCGCCTGCGGGCCGTCGATCGGTGCGCAGCAATTGGCATACGCGGTCGGCCGGCTCGCATCCTCGGCATGCACGAGTTTTTGCATGGCATCCAGCACGCGGCCGCTGGCCTCGTCCACCTTGTAGATCTCGTTCCCCAGTCCCCACACGAACACGGACGGATGGTTGAAGTTCTGGCGCACGAGTTCGCGCGCCTGTTGCGCCGCATTGGCCACGTACGCATCGCTGCCGTTCACTTCCGACGTCAAGGGCAGCTCGGTCCAGACGAGGAAGCCCTTGCGGTCCGAGAGCGCATAACTGTGTTCGTTGTGCTGGTAGTGCGCAAACCGCAGGCCCGTCACGCCGAGGTCGGACAGGATGCGGTAGTCGGCGTCGATGTCCGCATCGTCGACGGCCGTCCCCTTGCCCGGCACGTAGGTCAGGTGCACGTTCACACCGTGGACGCGATACGGGCGGCCGTTCAACAGCAGGCCACGGTCCGGATCCAGTTGCACGGTGCGGATGCCGACCTCGTTGTCCACGCGGTCGAGCACCGCGCCCGCACGGGCCACCGTCACTTCGCTGTTGTAGAGATACGGGTCCTCGACGCCGTGCCACAGGTGCGGCGCGGCCAGGGCCGCATCCAGGTCGACCGGCACGACCGCGTGCGCCGGGACCGCCACGGTCCGCTGCGCCGTCGCCGCGACCTTGCCGTCCGCATCGCGCAGCCGCGCCGTGACGACGACGGTTTCCGCCCGCGCGCGCTCGTTCGCCACGCGCACGCGCCAGTGCGGATGCGTCGCCTGCGGCGTACTGAAATACACCCCCGGCCCGCCCGCGTCCAGCATGTCGATGTGTACATCGGCCGTCGTCACGAGGCGCACGCGCCGATACAGGCCGCCGTACAACGTGTAATCGCCGCCCAGCGGCGCCACGTCCGGCTGCCGCGCGTTGTCGACGCGGACCAGCAACACGTTGGCGCCGGGGCGCAGGTGCTCCGTGGCGTCGAAACGGAACAGCGCGAAGCCGCCTTCGTGGCGGCCGAGGCGCGTGCCGTTCAGCCACACGTCGGTCGACAGCGCGGCGCCGTCGAATTCGAGATACGCGCGGCCCGTGCCGACAGCCGGTGCATTGATCGTGCGCCGGTACCAGCCCGCGCCGCGATAGGGGTTGGGCGATGTGCCGTCGTCCGCATTGAACGTGTGGGGCACCGTCACGGCCGTCCAGCCGGCCGGCGCGCCCCTGGCGAATTCCCAGCCGTCGTCCAGGGAGGTGACGGTACGCGGTGCCGCCTGGACGGAGGCAAAACAAGAGAGGGACAGGACGAGCACCCGGCAAATACGGATCATGGTAGCGTGCATCTTTGGTCTGGGCATAAAAAAAGGGCCCGCGAACGGGCCCTCGTCGGGGTCAAGAGGATCAGTGGTTATGACGCGGCATGTCGTGACCGACGTCGCGGTACTGCAGGGCCATCTCCATGATGGCGCCCGTGTGCAGCTGGCCGACAGTCGCACGGTAGATCTGCTGCCACGGCGTCTGGTTCGGCGGGATCGGCGGCGGCGCGTCCTTGCGGCGCGCTTCCAGCTCCTCATCCGGGATCAGCACGTTGCAGCTGCCCGTGTTCAGGTCCACGCGCACGCGGTCGCCCGTGCGCAGCAGCGCCAGGTTGCCGCCCGCCGCGCTTTCCGGCGACGCATTCAGGATCGACGGGCTGTCCGACGTGCCGGACTGGCGGCCGTCGCCCAGCGTCGGCAGCGCGTTGATGCCCTTCTTGATCAGCGCATCGGGCGGTTGCATGTTGACGACTTCCGCCGAACCGGGCCAGCCCACCGGACCGGAACCGCGGATCACGAGCATCGTGTTCTCGTCGATACCGAGTGCCGGATCGTTGATGCGGTGGTGGTAATCGTCCGAACCGTCGAACACGACGACCTTGCACTCGAATGCGTTTTCCGAGCCGGGCGTCGACAGGTAGCGCTGGCGGAAGGCGTCCGAGATCACGCTCGTCTTCATGATCGCGAAGTCGAACAGGTTGCCCTTCAGGACCATGAAGCCGGCCTTCTGCTTCAGCGGCTGGTCGAACGGGGTGATCATCTCGCGATCGATGCTCTCGCGGCCGACGAGGTTCTCGGCCATCGACTTGCCGGTGACGGTGAGGCGTTTCGACCGCAGCAGGCCTTTCTGCTCCAGCTCCCACATGATGGCGGGCGTGCCGCCGGCGCGGTGGTAACGCTCGCCGAGGTATTTGCCGGCCGGTTGCATGTTCAGCAGCAGCGGCACGTCGTAGCCGTATTCCATCCAGTCTGAAGGCAGGATTTCCACGCCGGCGTGGCGCGCCATCGCGACGATGTGCGGCTGCGCATTGCTGGAACCGCCGATCGCGGCGTTGACGACGATGGCGTCGATGAACGCGTCGCGCGTGAGGATCTGCGACGGACGCAGGTCTTCGAACGCCATGCCGACGATGCGCTTGCCGGTTTCATACGCCATCTGGCCGCGCTCGCGGTACGGTGCCGGAATGGCCGAGCAGCCGGTCAGCGACATGCCCAGCGCTTCGGCGATGGCGTTCATCGTCGAGGCGGTGCCCATCGTGTTGCAGTGGCCGGCCGACGGTGCCGATGCGGTCGCGATGTCGATGAATTTCTTCTCGTCGATCTCGCCCGCGGCCAGGCGGCGGCGGCCCTTCCAGATCGCGGCGCCGGAGCCGACCAGCTCACCTTCGAACCAGCCGTCCAGCATCGGACCGCCGGACAGCACGATCGCGGGGATGTCGACGGTGGCGGCGGCCATCAGCTGGGCCGGCGTCGTCTTGTCGCAGCCGGTCGTCAGCACGACGGCGTCGATCGGGTAACCGTGCAGGATCTCGACGAGGCCCAGGTAGGCCAGATTGCGGTCCAGCGCCGCGGTCGGACGGCGGCAGTTCTCGAAGATCGGGTGCAGCGGGAATTCCATCGGGATGCCGCCGGCATCGCGGATGCCGTCGCGCACGCGCTTGGCCAGGTCCAGGTGGATGCGGTTGCACGGCGAGATGTCGCTGCCGCTCTGGGCGATGCCGATGATCGGCTTGCCGGAGCGGAGTTCCTCGGGGGTGATGCCGTAGTTCATGAAGCGCTCGAGGTAGAGCGCGGTCATGTCGATGCGCTCTTCGTTGTCGAACCAGTCCTGCGACCGGAAGCGCTTCGGTTTGCTGTTCTGTTGTGTCATTCCGTATTACTCCTGCAGCCGCAGCACGTGGTGCGGCAATCCGGCCGTCGCGGCGCGGAAGGTGAACAGCGCGCCCGCGAGCGGCTGCTGGGCCAGTTCCTCGGCCGTCAGGCCCTTGCGCGCCGACGTCGCGTACACGGTGCGCAGGTCGTCGCCGGCAAAGGCCAGCTTGGTGATGTTCGAGCAGGGGAAGCGCACTTCGCCCACCTTCTCGCCTTGCGGATTGCGGCGTTCGATGCGCCAGCCGCGGAACACCGCGATCCACACGTGACCGTCGGCGTCGACCGCCATCCCGTCCGGCCAGCCGCCGTCCGTGATCTCCGCGAACAGGCGCTTGTTCGACAGGCTGCCGTCCTCCGCCAGGTCGAAAGCATACACCCGTTTATCCAGGGTGTCGGTGTGATACAGCGTGCATCCGTCCGGGCTCACGGCCGGGCCGTTCGTGATGATGTAGCCGTCGTCCATCCGCACGACGTCCTTGCCGTCGAAACGGTACAGCACACCCGACGGTGCCTCCTCCGCATCGTCCATCGAACCGAACCACAGGAGACCCTGGGCATCGACGTGGCCGTCGTTGAAGCGGTTGCCGGGTACGTCCGCCTCGACCTTCACGAACGGGACGAATTCGCCCGTGCTTTCCACGAAGCGGTACAGGCCATCCTCGAGCGAGACGACGAGGCCGCCGTCCGTGGCGCGCACGACGAAGCTCACCTGGCCCGGCGCGTCCCAGCTCTGCCGGTTGCTGCCGTCGGCGGCGCAGCGGTGCAGGCGACGGCCCTTGATGTCGACGAACCAGACCTGGCCGTTCGGGGCATCCCACAGGACGCCCTCGCCCAGCGTCGCGCCGACTTCCCACAGTGGAGTGGGTGCGGTGGCGATCGCGCTGCTTGTTTCCATCTTATGCGCCATACCAGCCCGCGTCGACAAAGTATTCGCGGCCGGAGATGTGACGCGCGTTGTTCGACGCCAGGAACAGCGCCAGCGCGGCCACGTCTTCCATCTCGACGCGCTCCGGGATGCACTGGCCGGCCAGGATGCGGGCTTCCTCGTCCGGGTTGTGCCACAGCGCCTTCTGGCGCGGCGTGACGACGGCGCCCGGGACGACCGTGACGGCGCGGATGCCGTGCGGGCCGAATTCGCGCGCCAGGTTGCGGGTCATGCCTTCGATGGCGGCCTTCGCCATCATGTACAGGCCCAGTTGCGTGTGCGGCAGGTGCCACGAGATCGAACCGAAGTTCAGCAGCACGCCGTATTTGCGCGCCTTCATGCCCGGAATGACGGCCTGTGCGCAGAAGTACTGGTGGCGCAGGTTCACGTTCATACGGCTTTCCCAGTACGCCGGCGTCACGTTCTCGATGTCGTGGCGGTCGTCGTTGGCCGCGTTGTTCAGCAGGATGTCGACGCCGCCCGCTTCCGACTCGATGCGCGCGAAGGTCGCCTTCAGCTCGTCGAGGTTGGTCAGGTCGCACTTGATGAAGGTCGGCGCGATGCGCGAGCCGGCCAGCGACGCTTCCAGGGCGCGCGACGCTTCTTCGGCGATGTCGAGGAAGTACACGCGGGCGCCCTGGCCGGCGAAGGCCGTGGTCAGCTCGGCGCCGATGCCGCTGCCGCCACCGGTGATGACGACGCGCTTGCCGGCGAGGTCGGGGAACGTCGCGTAGACGAATGCTTGGTTTTGTTCGGACATGTAATTCTCGTTTTTATCAGTTCACAGCAGGCCGCGTTGGGCCAGGTTGGCGTACAGTGCGCGCACGCCGAAAGTCCACGGTGCGATCTGGTCGCTGCGCTGGACGGTATTGACCAGCGTGCCCAGCGACGGCGTGGAGATGCTCACGCGGTCGCCCGCGTGGTGGGTAAAGCCGCCGCCTTGCGCGCCGCGGTCCTTGATCGGCGAGAACATCGTGCCGAGGAACAGCATGAAGCCGTCCGGGTACTGGTGATGCTTGCCGCAGGTCTGGCGGACCAGGTCCAGCGGGTCGCGGCTGATCTCGCGCATGAAGCTCGCACCGGCCAGTTCGAAGCCGTCGTCGACGCCTTCGATCAGCATGCGCACTTCCGCGTTGCGCAGCG
>Ga0187844_10000323_pt1 | contig 37455 bp, 28 predicted proteins | sample SpaLakP09_SKY_50_FD_134517 | JGI IMG/M metagenome (GOLD analysis project Ga0187844, IMG submission 134517) | Oligotrophic lake water microbial communities from Sparkling Lake, Wisconsin, USA - SP09_SKY_50 | ecosystem: Environmental > Aquatic > Freshwater > Lake | place: USA: Sparkling Lake... | reverse complement strand
CCTTACTCCATTGAAAGGCACCCCGGTCTATTATTTTATACGAAATGCATTTGAAAAGTTACCTGTCTTACTCTATCTTTAGAACCTAAACATAGTTCTGTAATATAATCTCTTACAGATGTATAGATGTCTTTATCCGTGTTAAAAAAGAAATCCCAAGCCACGCGTCATCTTTCTACTGGACAACCTGCTTTTTCACTGAACAATTCCAGACGTATTGAAAACACCATTACATGTAACTCGGACGCCTACAATCAACCAAGACCGTCGGTCAAGTCCAATCATGCCATGTTGGCTGCTCGAACCACCTGGCTCAACCGTGGGTATCCTCATAACGTGGTCCAACCTCTTACTCAGCTAAGTTTTGACCAATTGTATTCGAAAAAGGTATCCAATGCTCTGACGGACCTGTGCAATCCTGAAACCCAGATTGACGAGACTCCATGTGCTGATGTGAAACCTATCCTGAACCCTAAAAACAAAATGGCATGCACCAAGGCCAAAGCCAAACCCGTGGTCGCCGATCCTCCTCTCACCTATGCCATGTATTACCCGAGACTCTTACGTAGAAAACGCATCTTTGCACCAGAAAATAAACACTATCCACCACCCGTGTCTCGAAACAGCATCGAGGTCATGGCTGTACCTATATCCCTGGCTGAGTTCAAGGAAGCAAACAAACCTTGTGACCCGTAAACTTGTGACCGTAAACTTGTGACCCGTAAACTTGTGACCCGTAAACTTGTGATTGTGTCCTGTATAAATAAAAAATAACCCCCTATGTTAAATGAAACTCAAAACATTAAAATACTTATTCAAGACACGCAACGTGACGCGTAAATCTTTTGCAGACTTCAAAGCATATATCACGGATTATGTGAGGCCTGAAGAATTAAAGACGTCCGGATCCTTTGAATTTACGGTGGTCAATCCTTCGCTGCACGACAAGAGAGCGGTTCATGCCCTAGGACACAACATGAAATTAGACAAGGCCTACCTAGCATCTATCCGTGCACTGGCAAAGGAAATGAAAAAGGACTACCAACCTCAACCCTTTTTGTATAGCCAAGAGGGACCCAATCCGATTGTGGGCAGACGAGACCCTCGAAACGGTTATAAAATTTTAACGCAGCGTAGTCCATGCAAAGAGCTTGAATTGTTGAACCTGAGTAAAATGTCCAAGAAGTTTCCTTTTTTCAAAGTGGGTCTCATGGAACTCAACCCATCGGGCAACACCTTTTTGCTCGCCATTGACTTTATCGGTAGCCAGTGCTTTCACTTGTTTTTAAAACCGCGTTATACCGAGCATTTTGAAGAAATCAAATTGCACAAGGAACACATTTTAAAAACCACAGACTTACTGTCAAACCTTCGTTTCTCTACCCCTTGTGCGATATGGTTAAACGACGATGAAATTCTGTATGTCAGTATCAATCGTTACTACAATGACTCGGGTATCTATGTCTACAATTTAATAACCCAAAAAAATACGAGACTCTACAAGACACCGCATGGATATTTTATCGACATGTATCTTTCCAATAGTGGTTTATTTGTCATCATCAAGATTCAAAATTACAACAGCGACGAAATCCTCTTGCTCGACGTGGATACTCGAAAAATGAGTACCTTGTTCGCACGTAAACCCTCAACCAAATACCTTTTAATCCAACACGAGGCAGGATTATGGTATGTAGTGTATCAAGAACTCGGAAGGCATAAGATCTATACGTCGCCTGACTTGCAAAACAAGAACATCCTCTATGACAACAAGAACGTACAAGAGCAAATCTTGGAAGTCGACCTGGTCAATCAATCCTTTCTCTTTACCGTATCCTGTCCCAAGTCGCTCAAGCTGATGAAATGGTCCTGCGGGCAACTCGCCTTGTTGCAAGAAAGTCGGGGACAGACCGACTATTTTTCACTGGAAAACTACTTACCCAATACCAATCAATACAAGATACTTCAACACAAATATACCTGTCCTCCTGAGGAACAATTGATTACGTTGACGGATACTCGAATGGACAAGTTAGTGATGAAACCACGTTATACGGAAAAAGAGGTCTTGATCCGCCCGGGATTGCGTGTCACTTTAATCTACAAAGACAGACCCCATTTGTCTCCGTGCTTGCTCTTTGGTTATGGAGCCTATAACAGCTACGAAGGTGCCAAAGAAAGTATTCATTTTTATCCTTTGCTGGAACGAGGATTTGTCGTGGCCATTGCACACTTGCGAGGCGGGGGTGAATATGGCTACCAAGGTTATACAGAGGGACGCATGCAGCATAAGATGAATACCTTTCACGATTTTATCGAAACTGCACATGCCCTATTTGACCGTAAGATTACAAGCCGAGACAAATTGGCCATCTGGGGGCGTAGTTTCGGAGGGCTGCTCATTAGCAGTGTCTTGAACATGGAGCCGGACCTATGCAAGGTGGCCCTTGTGGGCGTGCCTTTTATTACCCCTATTGAGACCATGACCACGTACAAGACCCCCCTCGGAATAGAGACTCGTAGTGAATTGGGAAACATTACTCAACTTGAAGTTCATGACTACATTGAAAGTTATGCTCCTTTAGAACATATCCGAAAGGATGCGGACTATCCAAATCTCTTGATTTATACCAACCTCAATGATACCTTGGTCCCTTACAAAGAACCTCTGATCTATTACAAGTCTCTACAAAAAGTAGACGCTTACAAGAACGGCGAACGGAACCTTTCTTTTTACATGGATCCGCGATTCGGGCATCATCAAGGAACACATCTGAAAGACATTTGGGAACATTATGGTCTTCTTTTTACTTATGTATTAAAGTATATATGAACGATGGTCTCTGGGAAGCCAACAGTGACAGTACCGAGGCAGACGCAAAGGACCACAAGGTTACCATAGAAGACCTGAAAAAAAAACTCATTCACCATTATGAACCCAGTGTCGTTCATAAATATTCATGTGCCCTCGATATTCTTGCTAGCTTCATCAAAGCACATGCCTTTCTCTACAATCAATCGTGTACTTATTGCAAATATCAATTGAACTTGTTGATGTTGCCGTGTATCTTTTTATCCACCATGTGTAGTGTCCTATCTTCGGTCAGCAATCGATATGAAAACGGCTCGGTATTGATTGGAGGGATCAATGCTTTCGTGGCCTTTCTACTCGCGATTGTGAACTATTTAAAGTTGGATGCTGCGGCTGAGTCACACCACATTGCGAGCAATCACTTGTATAGACTGAAAACTTTGCTGGAATTTACCTCGGGCGAAATCCTTTTGTTTGAAAATCCCCTTTTACATCCAAGTGGGTACGAGCAAGAATTAAGTCAGTGGATAGAACTACACGAAAATGCGGGACAAGTCGAAAGTGATACATTCAAGCAGGGACTACGAAAATCCGTCAAGCACGAACAAGAGACTCTCATCCAGGCACTGCAAGAACGTATCAACATCATCAAAGAACGTGTTCTGGAAATCAAGGAAAACAACCGGTTCGCCGTTCCCTCTGTCATCATGAACAATTTCCCAATCATTTACAACATTAACGTCTTTTCGTTTATTAAAACAGTGGAAGATTACCGCATGGGCCTCATCACTACCTTGAAGAATATCCTCAATGAAATACGGTTTCTAAATCGAAAGGAATTTTTACAAGAGAATGAAAAAACCCGTATTTATGAGTTGTATGATAGCAAAAACTCGATTGTGACAGAGCTTATTATGTTGACCAGTACACATAACCTTATTGAAGTAATGTTTCAACAAGAAATCAAAAATGATTATCTTTATTCGCGATACTGGTTTTGGTTTTGGATGGACAATGTGGCCAAACGGATCAACAAGGAATACAATCTATTACCCAACGAATACAAAAATCCGTACGATTGCGGGTTTGTAGACGCCAAGACGAAAAAGTCATTGTTACGTAAAATACTTAACTTATAATTACAGTTTGCCGGGTTTTTCTAGTTTACTCAAGGCATACAACAGGTGGGACGTATTGTTGAAATAAGACAAGTCTACCTTGATGTCTGCGTTGTAATATTTTTCATATTTCTTTTCGTATAAGCTTTTCGGGTCGTCTGAATCCGTACGCAACTCGTTATAAAAGTTGAACGTTCTTGTATTGTCTGGCATCAGAGATATCGGACTTGACTGATTTTGTAAGCCTTCTCGTTCTCTCCAATAGACATAGAGTAAGAAAACAAAGATGGACACAAAGATGGGGATAAGAAGAGAAAACATTATATATGTTTATATATATTTTAATGTATCTATTCAATCTGAAAGAAGGATTGGAGAATAAAATAGGGGATGAATTAAAAAGTCAGGGATGTCAAACGATTGATGAGGTCGCCAAGAACCCAACCTCAGCCCCTGTCCCATCCGCTGAATCGAGTGCTGCTGGGTTGCAGAGTTTTGCAGAAAATCCCACTATACCAGTGGGTGACCTATCCGGAGCATTGATACCGGTATTGCCTTTTGTGTGTTCAAACAAGGTCGAAGAAATATTTAAAAAAAGTATTGATGAAATCATCGAATCGATAAAGGGACACTTCAATAACTTGAATGAGATGTTGAATCAATTTACACCAATCCCCAAAGAGTGGACCTTTCAACGAGAGATACAAAATGGACAGGACATCCTGGATGATATCATGGAGCAGTACTCTTCTCAAAAAAATAAACCCTATGAGATCCTACAAGACGGGTTGAAGAAAGTCGACAAAATCATTGAAACAATTAAAACAGATTTAACCAAAGTCTGGAAGGTATTGAACGGTCCTATTCCCTCTTTGCCTCCTCAGCTAGAAGGGTATTTTACCAAAATTAAAGAAGAGTCTGACCTACAGATGAATATTCTGGCACGAAAGGTGATAGAAGATGCAATGACTATCAATGATGAAATTGGAAAGATTATCTCTCAGTTCAAGAACGTGAGAGGGGATATTAGCGTGGACCTGTTAGAGGAATACGATCGTATTTACGACGGAACAGGTATAGATGCACAAAAAAAGTTTATCGAAGACCAAAAAGCAGAAACGGCTGCTGCCTTGAGAAAAGCTACGGCCGAGTCTGCCTCTGCCATTCAAGCTATAAAAGACCCCGGATTTTTTAAATCCATGCTAAATAGCATTATCTATAGCGACCCCGTTACCAATCCCAATTTTGTCTATCTTAACAAACCCTATGAAAATCCCCTCTTGGAACAGGCGAGACAAATCGTCTTCTATGCAATTTACGCCATGATTGCAGTTTCCATCATGTATTTTCTTTCGACCAAAACCTTTGTGATGCCCTTTTTCCACACCTTTGTCTTTTGGTTCAAACGATATTTTGTCTTTATTGCATGGCTCATGGTGGTCGGGTTGATTTATTTATTCATGACAAATTGGTTTACGTGGCTCATTCGCGAAGACGTGCGATACATTGCTTTTGTAGTTAATCCCGTCTTACATCCAGAAATCTATAAAATTTGGAATTCGAAATACAAGCAATGGATCAAACACATTGTCTATGGTCTGGCCACGCTGGGGTTTTTCATTGCAGCTCTCTTCTTAACAGTTATTATTTTATTTCTGATCATCCCTGTCTTTCTTCTACTCCTGTGGGCATCGGGACAACTCATGTCGTACTTTGAGAAGGAAGAGTTAGACGAATAAAAGTATCCTTATCATCTATTAAAATATCAAAGAATTATATGGACTACCTCAGTATTTATGGGATTTTAGTTTCGTTCATGAAAAAGAAATACATTGTCTTCATCATCTACTTCATCATCACTATTTTGCTTTATCCATTCCACTACATCATCATCCCCAAATATTATGGTATGGTCATCAACTCTTTTAAAGACAATAACAAATCATCCTTTGCTTATTTTGTGAAAATGTTGCTTGGAGCCTATGTACTCTGTTGGATCCTAGAAATGTCTCTCTATAAAACTCAGTCTGTCATTTTCCCCGAGTTTGCAGAGTACACGACCGGTTCCATTTTTGAATTTATCATAGATCATTACGAACTTGACTTTGAAAACATTCATACGGGTGAGATTTTATCCAAAATCATTCGAATGCCCGGTATCTTGGCAGACTGTCTGCAAACGTTTGGAGTTGAATTTGTAAGAGAATTTCTTGTCTCGATTACTGCCATCTATACTTATTATTCCGTCTCGACCATCACCATGACGGTCTATATTGCTTATGCTGTATTCTACTATATATTCATTTACTTTTTATTCAAACATCTCTTGATCTATGACATAGAAAAGAACAAATCCCAAGACAAAATGTATGAAAGTTTGGTGGATTGTTTCAATAATTTCTCATCCATCTATGCCTTCAATCAGCAGTCACAAGAAAAATCACGGTTTTATGAATTTATTTTTAAAGACTACAAAGAACTGGTAATCCAGTCTTGGGAAAAGTATTTGACTGCATCGTCTTTCTGGGGTGGTATAACAGTCTCTCTATTTGTGTCATTAAATTACTTAATCTATTACGAATACAAGCAAAAGAAGATTAACGCAGAAACCCTGATTAGTACTTTTATCGTGACCTTTTCCATCATACGTCTCTACGAGAAGGCTGTATTGAATTCAGACAAGTACTCGGATCTTTATGGTAAAGTACTGGACACCGAGATCTTCTTTAATGAGATTTCTAGCTACAACCTGAACGCCAAGAAAACAAACTCGGAAAGCTTTAAAAATGGGGACATTATGTTTCAAAGCGTCTATCATAAATACAAGAATAAGTTTGTCTTAGAGAAGGTCGATATTCACATCGAAAAGGGCGAAAAGGTTGCATTTGTGGGGCAGATTGGAAGCGGCAAAACGACCCTGATTAAGTTGTTGCTCGGGTTCCAGCCCTTGACCATGGGAACCATTAGCATTGGCGGGATGGATGCCAACAAAATTTCAAATGCCCAATTGCGAGAGAACATTTTCTATATTCCGCAAAAACCCAAGCTTTTCAATCGAACCCTATATGAAAACATTACGTATGGTATGGAAAAGAAGCCAAGCAAGGAAAGTATTTTACTCTTGTTGGATGATTTGAAACTGCAAGACATTCGTAGCGTGTTTGAGGATAAGATGGACCACGCGGTCGGAGTGGAAGGCAATGAATTGTCTGGCGGACAGAGACAAATTGTGTGGCTTTTACGTGCTTTTTACCGCCAAGCACCGATCTTAGTCTTGGATGAACCTACTGCAGCCTTGGACCCAGCGACCAAGGTACTTGTTATGGATATCATCAAACGTATCAATATTGGAAAGACGGTGATCATTGTCTCGCATGACCCCATCGACAGCTCTTTTAGACAGATTAAACTGAAACGGGGTCGCGTGATCCAGGAAACCTTTTTTAACTAAGATATATAGAGTAGATGGAGACATTAGAAAAAAAGATAGAAGGCTATACCCAAGAATGTTTGAGTAAAACAAGCCTAACTGAACATGAACTCAAAAAATTCTTTGAAGCTTTTCTATCATCGGTATTTCTAGACTCGGGTAAACAACCCAGGTTTGAGAGTTATTGCAAACGATATTCACGCTACGAAACAGAATTGACGGACTATACCCAAAAATGCCTGGATTTATTTGGCGTAGACCTTCATAAGGTAGTGATACAAAAACCCGATAGCGTGGATTTGAAAGTGAAACAACTCACGGAATGGATCCATGTCCTTTCAACCCTTCCATTTTCTTCTGCACTGAACCCTATCCTGGCAAAGATACAAAAGGTGGACTGGACCCAACAAAAAATACTTGAAAAACTGGTGGAAATGAATGCGGTCTATGTGATCAAACAGCTCACGTATGGCGTAGACCTTTTCAACCGTATTAAACGTAAACAATCTGTCTCGATGGAAATGTTATTGCCCTTGTATACCTCGTGCAGCGACTACCTCGACACCCTGGTGGCTACGGTAGAGGGTCAGGGAGAGAGTATTCATTTAGCGACACGTGAACTCATCCTAGAAAGTCTGAACTATATGACGGATAAGATTGACTCGTATTACAATTTCATGGTAGAGCGTTTTAAAGTGATCCCTAACGACCAATTGGAGCGGATGTATAAACATTCCCTGTCGACCAAGGTAAACCTCACCACACTGCTGACGGAATACACCATGACTCCTATGACCCCGGCAGCACGAGAGAATGCCACACGTATAAAGAGACTGATAGATACCTTGCATAAGAATTACGAAAAGGTCATTGACATGGAAAAGAAATGGATCAAAACAATACGTGGAGACAATCGTATAATAGAGGCGTTAAAAGATTATTTGAATGGTTATAAGGTGGACGACATTTCTCTGATTACAATGATCTTGATGAGTATTAACCATTTGAAGGGAGACTTGAATGTTGTTGTTCCTGTGAGGAGAAGTGTTTCCTCGAACATACCTCGTTTAGCGGCGAACGAGAGTGAAAAGGCTGACGAGCCCAAGGAGCCTATAGAGGCGACAGAGACGGTCACAGAGCCGATGAAAGACACGGTCACAGAGCCGGTCACAGAGACGGTCACAGAGCCGGTCACAGAGCCGATCACAGAGCCGAGCAAAGAGCCGATCAAAGACACGGTCACAGAGACCAAGGAACCTGTCAAGGAACCAGTGATAGAGAAGCCGGAAAAGTCTGGACTAACCTGGGGCGATACCTTTTCCAAAGTATTTGGAAATACAAATACGACGGACACTGAGAAGGATTTGTCCAAAGAACCGTCCAAGGAACCGTCGGCTCCAATCTTTTCTACCGCACTTGAAAAATTCAGGGGTTTCTTTCAACCAAATGTAGAGGTACAAGACAACTCGAGACAAGAGAAAGCTGCACAAGACAAGATAAAGTCCATACGCGAAAAAGCTGCACAAGACAAGGCTCTACAAGAGAAGATGATACGGTCCATACGCGAAAAAGCTGCACAAGAGAAGGAGAAACAAGAGAAGATGATACAGGCCATGCGGGAAAAGGTCATACAAAACAAGGCTGCACAAGACAAGGCATTAGAGGAAAAGATGCGAGAAGAACGTAAAGGTTTAGAGAAAAAGTTACAGGCAGAACGAGCTTTATCAAAAGCAGCATTAAACGATGCATACCAAAAACTGAAAGAGAGGGGTGAATTTTCCAAAGAACAAGAGACAAAATTAGAAACTGTATCGAAAGAAAACTATCATAAAATAGCGGCATCGTTAAAAGCAAGGTTTGCAACCATGGAGAAAGAACTACAAGCAGAACGTGAAAAAATAAACCAAAATCTAAAGGTACAACTTGATAAGATTGAACTAGATAAAATGAAAGCAAAAGATGTTCCAGAAAATCAATCTAAGATTGAGGTAGTAAAGAAACAACAACGTGAATTACAGCAGGAAATAGCAGATGGAAAAGTCTCATCTGTAAGAAAAGAAACGCCGGCACCAGAAGCATCACCAGAACCAGAAGTACCACCAGTACCATCACCACTATCATCTGGAACAGTCGCACATGTAACAGAAGAAACGCCAGCACCATCTCCATCACCAGAACCATCATCATTATCATCACCAGAACCACCGCCATCACCAGAACTACTAGCACCAGCACCAGAACCATCTCCATCATTGTCACCATCACCACCTTCGCCTTCGCCATCACTACCACTAGCACCATCACCACTAGGACCAGCACCATCACTACCACCACCAGAAGGACCAGAACCAGTAGAACCATCACTACCACTAGCACCAGCACCATCACCACTAGGACCAGCACCAGAAGCACCACTACAACCATCATCAGCAGAAGCATCGGAAGCGGTAAAAGCAAGGGAAAATGTTAGTGAAGAATTAGGTAAAATCACAAAAAAACTCGAAAATAGTGAAGAAATACGAAAGACACTACAAATTACTCTACTTAAACAGATAATTAATCCTGAAGAAACTAAAAGAAAAGTTTCCGATGCAGAAGCCAGAGCAGTCGCAGCCGAAGGTAAGGTTGAAGAAATAAGTAAAGAAATCAAAAAAATACGCAAATCAGTTGGATCAGACGAACTAAACGAACAACTAACCGATGTCAGGGCCAGATTAGAAGAAGCCCAAGATGCTGCTACCCAATCTCGAACCGAAGCGGATGCGGTAAAAAAACACGCAGACGAAATAATTGCTGAGATCAAAACAAAGCTCGCCGAGGCTGAAGCCAGAATAGTTGCAGCAGAAGCAGCAAAACCAGAACTAAATAGAGGTAACAATCACGAAGCTAAAATAAAAGAATTAACCGAAGAATTTAAGGTATCCCTAATTGAAGCAGAACGAGCGGCTGAATCCAAATACAAACAAGAACTATCCAAAACCGAACTTAAACTCACTGAAGCAGTTGCTGAAGCCAAATCAAAATTCGAAAAAGAACTAGCTGATATGAACAATGCTCAAAACCAAGCTCTCTCAGCTGAAAATGTTGCAAGAGAAGCAATACAAGCCAAAACCATAGCCGAAGAGGAAGTACAAAAAATCAATATAAAGTTATTAGAACTCACATCAGAAACTGATACTGCAAAAGAAACTATAAAAGAGCTCAAAGAAAAGGAAGATATCGACGCAGCTAGGATACGTTTATTAACCACAAAAATAGCTGAGGTGACACAAAATAAAAATACTGAATTAGCTCAGGTTGGTAAAAATAAAAAAACTGAATTAGCCGAAGCAGATAAGTTGACAGATGATTTAAGCCAACAAATTGAAGCAACCGAAAGATTGTTATCTTTATCTAAAGTTGAGATCAAAAAAAAAGAGACGGAAATCAAAGAATATGAAAAAAAAAATATAGAATTAAAAAAAGAATTAGATATAGCCAAGGGCAAATTAACCGAAACAAACAATGCTATGGAAACTGCGAAAAAATCTTCCCACGAAACACAAGACAAACTAGTTGCGGCAGAACAAACATACTCATTAGAAATCGCCAGACTCAATGAAGAACTTCAAACAGTGAAGCAACAAGTAACCGGTGCAGAAGAAGCCAAAACAGCCGCTGAGACACAAGCGATAGAAGCCAAAACAGCAGCAGCCACAGCCAAGTCAGAAAGTGATATAGCCCAATCCAAAGCCGATGCAGCCCAAGCCGATGCAGATGAGGCCAAAGCAAAACTGTTAAATATGACCACACAAAAAACCGCTTCCGAAGATTTGGAAAGGACAAAAGCCGAAGTTGCAGCAGCTTTATCAAGAGCCGAAACGGCTGAAACTGCGGCCAAAGAAGCTGTATTAAGAGCCAACGCTTTAAATAAAGCTATTAAAACCATAATCGAAGAACAAGAAAAGAAAAAAGAAGAACAAGAACAGGTGGAGAAAGAACGGGCGCGTACACGGAAGGCTGAAGGAGAACTACGAAAGGAAAAAGTACGGTTAGAGGCTGAACAACGGTTAGAGGCTGAACGACAGTTAGAGGCTGAACGACAGTTAGAGAGTAAACGACTGTTAGAGGCCGAACAACAGTTAGAGAGTAAACGACGGTTAGAGAGTGAACAAAGAGAAGCTGAACAACGGTTAAAGGCCGACCAAGAGGTGGAGGAAATATTAAAAGCTTTTCTACCCTTTTCGAGAGGAAGCATAAACAGACCCAACGGAAATGGTAGCCCTTTCATATATACGCGAAATGTAGAAGATACAAATAAAGAGAGTAGCACTCCTTCTAGTGAAGAAATAAACGCCAAGAAAAAAAATGTCTTTGCAAAAGTAACAGAAGCAAGACACCAACGCTTAGTTGAGGGACAATATATACCGAATACGACAAAAGAAGAAACAACTGTAATGAAACGTAATTCTACAATACAATTAGAAGAAGGATCAAGTCGTATACCTTTAAGTCGATCAAAACAAAGGCTTAGAGATGAAAAAGAGAAGATTGAAAAAGAAAAGGCGAGACAGAAAAAGATCGATAACATTACTTCAGAATTAGAAACAGGCAGAAACCATGCTAAAGAAAGAGAAGTAATTGAAAGATTGTTTATAGAAGCAGATCGACGCTCAGGTAGTATACAAACCATAGATCATAAAGTATTGTTACTTGAGATTACCAATCGAAAATTGAGGTTTCCATTGAACAATCTTATCCAAAAGACGAATGAAACCATCATAAAAGTTGCAACATTTATCGCGAAATTTATAGCATTATCAGAAAATTTTGTCCAAAAAGAAATAGATAAGATCTATCTTGTCCCTAGTCTGGTATTAGATCCTCATCCTGTAACAGAAGTAGATTGTTTTCCAAATACATTATTGTATTACTTGTCACATTATTATGCATTAATTGTTTATGTAGATGCTATGAAAATCTTATATGGTGATATAGCACGGATCATTAGAGATGCTCAACCGGAGAGTTCCGCCAATACAAATCAAAATAACTTATTAAAAGAAAATTTTTTTCGTGACATGAATGAACGTATTCATAAAAAGATAGAAGAAATGATACAGAATGTGCGTGAAAAAATAAATACTAACCCATATGTCCTATCTACGGGTGTATCGAGAGAAGAAAGAATTAAGTCGGATCTTATTCAAATCTATAAGGCAGGAGATGATCTGAGTTCTAAAATAACAAATTTAGAAAAAATACTACATGATGAACCAAAAGAATTATCGACCATACTATATCGTAAGTTTGAGGTCAACCCCAATGAAAAGAATGTCAAATTAGTGTTAGAAGATTTTGTAAAACAAGACAAAACCGTGCCTACTGAAAACGACAATAAAGAAGGTGTATTTAGAATATTTGTTGTAATAAAAACTCAAAGTGCATCGGTTCCGAGAGGATATCCAAAGACGAAGGAAGACAAACGTGTATCAGCAACCCCAATACACTCTAAAAAACTTCCTAAGCCTCGTCTTTTACCGCCTCCACCTCCATCCGCAGGTATAAACCCTTTAACGAATGAACCGCCTCCACCCCCTCAAGGTACTGGTCGACCCACCGCGAAACCTATCCAGGAACCAGTAACATCCGCAATTTCACCGGTTAGGCGTCCTTTCTCTAGGTCAAAATCTCTTAGTTTAGTTTATTTATCAACACTTAGTCCTTTGAAACAAGAGGATCTTACAAGGGGATCTTCATTGAATAGTAGGAGTGCTGATAGTCAATCAGTCGCGAACCCTATCCTTAGTGAAATGCTCGGACCACGTCAAGATCGTCTTTATCAATCTGTTAACAGAGCTCCATCTACATTTCTTGATAGAAAATTGCAAGGAAAACTGAATTTTCCTTTAGGACAAGGTAGCAGTTTGAAAAGTGCTCCTGTTTATAATTCAAGACTTACAAATGTTAAGAGTGGTCTCCATAGTCGTACTCTTCGTACTAGACAATCAAGTAATAGTGTTTCTAAAACGCGTAAATCTTTACCTTTACCTAGTTTGAGGACTATGCAATATGGTCGTATTAGAAGTTCAACTTCAAACAACGTTAGAAGTACCCCTTTATAGTCTTTGATATTAACCCCGCACAATATATGAGGTTTGAAATCGTACAAGTCGTCTCGGACATTTCGATGGTACCCTTACTCGAGAGTCTCAATCTGCTCGACTTAACCATAAATAAAGTGGGTGAATTACAAGTCAGTGCAGTCCTATTTAACAACTGTTATTGGTTTAAACTTCCCTATGAAACAACCGACGATACGGTCAAAACCTACAATAAACAGGTTCCGCTTATCCCTTTCAGTACAGCGAATGTACAGGGCACCACGATGGCCAATGATTATGTGCGGTACCGAGTCTCGGAATTCACCGGGAATGCTTTCTTGAATGGGCTGATCAAGAACCGTGCCTCTATGAAAACCCAGATCCAACAAATGGATCCCTACTGGCAGTCACAGATTTTAGCACAGGGAGATCCTGTGACCCTTCGGTTTTTAACACAAATGGCTCAACAAAACATCAACGTGTTGTCTACGCTAGTGATGAATTACCAGTCCAAGCTCCAAGAATTGTATACGAAATATCAATACCAATACTTTATTCTAGGGACCTCTAGTTATGGCACTGGGTATCATTATCCGATTTCCATGGCCCGGCAACAGGACACGGACGTGGAGGTTTCTTTTCCCGATGTCTATGGACCCATGCTTTTTTATCTTCCCTACGAGTCGAGGATGCCCAAGATATTCCTCACCGGTCGACTCACGAATTTAAACGAATTTCTATACCAATACATTCCTCTTTCCTTTAGCCCAGGAGATATATTTGTCTATTACCTGACCTTTCAAAAACCATCGTATGTCACGCTTTCCAAGATAGAGCCAATTAATTATACTTATAAGATTAATGTAACCCTTACATAAAATATATTTTTTGTCTTTCTTTAAAGCGTTTTCTATGTTATGTATACACCTTCTAGAATTCATAAGAAAATCTCTATCTATACTATAATGGAACCTTCGACTGAGACAAATACACCTGTAGAACTTGTCCCTGTCGCTGAACCGGTCTATGTGCCTGAGCCTGTAGTCGAGACACCCGAACCTGCATCCGAAGTGATGCCCGATCCCGTAGTTGAACCTGTGCCTGAGCCTGTAGTCGAGACTCCTGAGCCTATGCCCGAGCCTGTGCCTGAGCCCGTAGTCGAGACTCCTGAGCCTATGCCTGAGCCTGTGCCCGAGCCTACATCCGAGGTGATGCCTGAGCCCGTAGTCGAGTCTCCTGAACCTGCATCCGAGGTGATGCCCGAGCCCGTAGTTGAACCTATGCCCGTAGTCGAGACTCCTGAACCTGTTCCTGCACCAATATGTGATCCAGTGGTTGAGAGACATGAACACGTAATAGAGCTGTCTGATTACACGACACCTGAATATCTGGAAATGGTAAAAAAATTAATAGAAAAACCCCAGGTTGAGATTGAAGTGAATGAGCCTAGAAAAACATTCAAGATACCAGGATACACCTCTATCCAAATGAGTAACACTTCTAAACAACCACGTCGTAAGAGCATGACATTTGTTTAATTCTTCAATTCTTTTGTAAGAGTTATTGTATAGATATTCACTATATGGCGGACCCGACAGTGATAGGTGCAATCAAAGATGTAGACTCGAACATCCGGTCTGAAGTGTCGTATTTGGACCGTAATTTGATGAATGGTATTGCCGCACAGTCAGCCAATATCATTCAATCCGGCGTGGGACTACAGGGCCAAACGGCCGGTCAGTTGAACCGTAGTACCGATTACCTCTCGAGTGCGTTGGAGAGACAAACCATCCAGTCACAGGACCTGAACCAGATGGGGTTCAAGGACATCAAGGACAACGTCTTGCGGTCAAGTGACTTTGGATTGAACGACGGACGTCGTAACACTGAATTCATGATGGGGGATGCTCGCCGTGCCACCGACCAGCTCATGAACGATGGCCGACGCTCCACGGATCAGATCCAAAACGAGACCCGTCGTAACGGCGAGTTCCTTCTGAGTGACAATCGCAGGGGTACCGACCAGATCCAGAACGAGAGCCGCCGCAACAGCGAGTTTCTTCTCGGTGACAATCGCCGGGGCACGGACCAGGTCCAGAATGCGGTCGAGCGTAACGGAACGGCAGCCAGTCTGGCCATTGCCAACAACAAGGCAGACCTGTATAATGCGATTGAGCGGGCGAACACGGGTATCAACCTCAACAGCTACAACCTGGCCAAGGACACCATTTCCTCGGTGGAGAGAAATGGAACAAATAACGCGTTGGCTACGGAAAAAATGGGCATGACGAACATGACCGAGTCTTTGCGTTCATCTGCCGCTGTCCGCGACCTGGTTAACCACCAGGCGAACGAAACCAGAGCATTGTTGGGTCAACTGTCTTCGCAGAACTACAACCACGCCAAGGATGCTGCCGTGGCGGCCAAGGAGACGGAGCTCAAGATTGCCGAGGCGGCATTCAAGGCTCAGCTGCAGGGCGGCATAGTCCTCACGGACATGGGCAAGATGAAAAGCGACCTCGAGAGACAGGCTGCCGAGAATGCTGCCCTCTCTGCACGTGACATGGCTCTTTTGTCCCGCGACATTCTCATGTCCAAGGGTGAGATACTCAAGAATGCGGCGGATAATACGGCATCTATCCAAATCGAGGCCCTTCGCCAGAAGGAGGCTCTTTCGTGTCAGATTCACCACACTTATGACAAACTCAATAACTTGAACACGGACCGTATCCGCGACAATCTGAACGACTACCGTGCCGAAAACGTGGGTCTTCGGTACCATGACGAATGGAGACACCACCGCCCAGACATTCACAACAACCTCCACTCCCACCTCGGGCGTGGTTTCGAGGGAGGGTTCCCGGGCGGCCCTCGGACTTAGATTATTTTAATATCGATCTAATCTAATGAGAACGTCTATCCTGATCTTTTTTATTTTGTTTCTGTTGATTGTGTTAACCCTCTTGCAGTCATATCGTTCAGAAAGTTGTCATGAATGTGAGAACAAGACCTTTTAGGTCCGCCTTGTCAGGAAGACCTTTTAGGTCCCATCTCGAAAACCAATCCCCACTGGGAACCTCGGAATGCCGTCTTTCGACAGTTCCTGATATTTTACCGTAAGCCATTGATGATAAAAAGACGTGACATGTTCCATGCTATTCTTTTTATCTTCCATCGTAGATTTGACCATGACTTGAAAGGTTTTCCCGTTTGTTTGACAGACAAAGACAGGGATGCCGCCCTTTCCTTCCACGTGTCCAATCACCTCGTATTCTTGTTCCTTAAACATTTTGAATTTTAGAAGATCCTTGCTACGGATTTGTTCCTGATAAAGGGATTTTGGATTACGTATCATAATCCCTTCGTATCCCTCCTCATAAAAACGGCTATAGAATACGTCTATTTGGGTGTCACGAATAATCTTAAAGGTTTCTACCACAACAACCTGTGATTTTTTGGGAAGTAATGCCCGGAAACCTTCCAGAAAAGCATGTCTCTCTTCATACGGTAACGGGTCAAGACAATCATATAGATGGTATTCAATCTTTTGCAGGTCCTCGTGATCCTTTCGCCTTACTAGACTGGTAATCATTTGAAAGTCCATCTCATGATGATAGAGTTCCCCGTCCAAAACTAGATCGGGATTTGTCTCGAAGAAGGGGGACAGGATTTGGGTCAGGTGCGGAAAGTCCTGAAACTGTGTCTGATTCCTGGACTGAAAGATAAGTCCGTCCTCACCTTTGTACACCAAACACCGAATACCATCTAGCTTGGGTTGAACGAGACAAGGCATCTTGAGAGTCTGGCCCGGGGTATATTCTTGTGCCAACATGGGAAAAAATCCTTTCCGACTAGTTCCCTGTGTCGTTTCATACCCTATTTTATGTTTCTTATCCCATAGGGATTGTGCATAATCCACTGCAACCAGGTGTGCATCTTTGTTTTTCTTGGCCTTGCATACCGTCTCATGTACGACCTGTTTCCCATCCAATGCCCCGTGTTTTACCGTGACAATATTATCCTGAACATCCACAGACCATACCTTGGTACGACCGGTTGTACGGGATGTATTGTATAAAACGGTTTGATAATCCATGTAGTCAAGATTAAAAATTAAGTTTAAATAGTTTTACTTTATCTAAATCTATTCCCGGATGGAAGGGCGTTTCATTCGCGAAAACCAGGCTGTCACCAAGGCCAGTGGCTCGCCATAAAGGGGTGTATTTTCGATCCATACTTTAAAGTAATGTTCTGCTCTCTGAATACTGTGCACCCTATTCAAATATCCTTCTCTATATTCATAACTTGACGCGGAATACCCTTTCGCCATCATATGGGAATAGATGATCCGCCACATATTTTCTACCCTTTTGGCTTGGAGAATACAATAGAGGTGTCGAAAGTAATCCTTATCGACAAGAAATAGCATTGTTGAACCGTAGTAGGAAAGATAAATATCCGCTTCATTTGGTTCGGTCCATTCGAACCTTGGATAGCCAAGAGAGACAAGCTTTTCGGTCATCATTCGACACACACGAGATATATTCATAGACCCATAATCCAAGTTGTCGTAAGCCCCAATAGGAGGAAATCGCTCGATCCGGGGATGGGGTAACTTGTCATAGGGTAGATAAGAGAGAATTTCACAGGTGAGCACATTGTAATGCATACGATACTTGGTCCACAGTTTCTCTATAAAGTATATCCATTGTTTTCGCTGGTTTCGATAGTTCTTGATGTGAAAGGTGGTTGACCTAAGCTGCCAATTAAACCAATGAATGTCTCGTTCGCGTGCGGCTTCCATGTAATAGGCATGTGTCCTTGCAGGGCAACGGGACTGACGCGTGAGACCAACTCCTGGTTTCTCTGGCCGACAAGTGCGTACAACGGTGAGCCCTTCCATGTTCTTTTTAGAAAAAAGAACGCAAAAACATAGGATCAATTTTTGTTCTTTTAGAAAAAGAACGCAAAACTTAGGATTATATGAAGATTACATGAGGATTATATGAAGATTACATGAGGATTACATGAGGATAAGTATTTTAATAGTTCTAATCTTCTTATTCTTCATGTGACCTTCTTTATTCTTCATGTGACCTTCTTTATTCTTCCTCTAATCCTTCTGTTTTTGCGAACTTTTTTCTAAAAAGTTCACAAGGCTTGTACGACTTTCGATGCCACTCCGTAATGCCGTGTTCACGGATCCCATCCATGTGTTTCTTGGCACCATAACCCTTGTTCTTGTCCAGGCCGTACCGCTCCACCAAATACGGATGCTCTTCACACAAGTCCAGGATATAATCATCACGTGAAACCTTAGCGAGGATGGATGCAGCAGCGATCGAATAGTACATGGAGTCTCCCTTTTCAACACAGGTATACGGCACCGTCATCCAGGCCTCATTTTGAAGACGAGTGATGGGTTTGAAATAATTGCCGTCGACCAACAGAGTACCCTTTTCTGGTAGAATATCAAGAATGCACGTATGCATGGCCTTCATGGTAGCTTGCAGAATATTGACTTCATCGATCGTATTCTCATCAGAAAAGGCCACAGACCAAGCCAGCGCGTGTTGCTTGATCTTGTCTGCTGCTTCGCGTATCTTCTTCTTGCTAGTGAATTTCTTACTGTCCTTGATAAAGGAGAAATCCATCTCTAACGGCAAGATAACCGCTGCACAATAGACACGTCCAAACAACGGCCCTCGCCCCGCTTCATCTACACCCAGTTCGGTTTCTGTTTCAGGTGCCTTCATGTTCTCTTTATTCATGCGTTTCTTTTGAATTCATTTTTTTTTATAACGAAGTAGCGATAACGAAGTAGCCGATAACGAAGTAGCGATAACGAATAAAGAAATCTTACTCTATGTAGCATGGACATTCTATCGCGTTTACCTGAAGAAATCCAGGGTCGTATTATGTCCTATACCTATCAACCGCAGCCCGATTTTCTCCTCGAAGACATTCAAAGTTTTGTAGACTGCAAAAAGGAACTACTTCAAAAATATTATGATTTTTGGATCTTGCAACTCCACATGTCCGTACCCGAAGAGAGACGGTGGCTCATCAATGATTTCTTTTATTATGCAAATCAGTACAAACCGACCATGTTTGGTTACTCGGACACATTTTATCAACTGTTCCAACAGGCATATGGTATAGATACTCAAGCAGAGGTTGAAGCCTTTGTGAGAAAACTTGGTAAAAAAGAGGTAGACACTCAAATCAATATAGTATTGGGGCTACTTAGACCCGATCAGCGAGATGATTTCTGTGTGAATACCATCACGGATTAAGGACACCTATATAAAAAGATTTAAACAGTAAGATGTATCTTTTGTATGGAATATACAACTTTTGATAGTATGAATTTAAAGGAACCATTATTAAGGGCGATTTATGCCTATGGATACGAGCAGCCGAGTATCATTCAACAGCGTGCCATTGTACCTTTTTTAACGGGCCAAGACCTGATTGCACAAGCCCAGTCCGGCACGGGTAAAACAGCGACCTTTACCATTTCGGTTCTTCAGCGGCTAGACCCTACTATAGTGACAACCCAGGCCATCCTTTTGTCTCCTACTCGAGAGTTAGCTGTGCAAACGTTTCAGGTGGTGTCTGCTCTCAATCTATATACTGGATATACGGTCTGTAACTGTATAGGCGGACAATCTGTGCGAGAGGATATCTCTCGTATGAACCGTGGTGTACAGGTGGTGATTGGGACACCTGGGCGTGTCTATGATATGATTAGTCGGCGTGCTTTACCGGTCCAATCCATTTCCATGTTGGTCTTGGATGAAGCCGATGAAATGTTGTCAAGGGGGTTCAAGAGCCAAATTCAGGAAATCTTTACCACGTTGCCCACCTGCCAGGTATGTCTTTTTTCGGCGACCATTCCGTCGGAAGTCCTTGAACTTACCCAGCGGTTCATGAAAAATCCACTACAACTATTGGTTCAAAAAGAACAGCTCACGTTGGAGGGGATCCGACAATTTTACATTGCATTGGAAGAAGAATGGAAGTGGGATACGGTATGTGACTTGTATGAGACGTTGCCCATCAATCAGTCGATTATTTATTGCAATACTCGTCGAAAGGTAGAATGGCTCAAAGAAAAGATGACGGCCAAGGATTTTAACGTCTCATGTATCCATAGCGAGTTGTCACAGGATGAACGACACTGTATCTTGAATGAGTTTCGGTCGGGGAAAACACGTGTCTTGATTACGACGGACTTGCTCGCACGAGGGATTGACATTCAGCAGATTTCTCTCGTCATTAACGTGGACCTTCCTACAAATCGAGAGAATTATATACACCGAATTGGACGGTCCGGGCGGTTCGGACGAAAGGGAGTGTCTATCTTGTTGGTTACTAAAGAAGATGTACCTTACATGAAAGAGATTGAGGCCTTTTACCATACTCAGATTGTGGAAATGCCAGAGAGCGTAGACGCCTTTTTTTAAACCTATCCGAGTGGGGCTACATCAAGGACCGCTCCAAGTGCACGTGCCACCGCTCTCAATACAGGCCATGATTCCACTGCCGAATACTTTTATTACCAAACATTGTCTCTAAATTTTGCTGTTGTGTTTTCATGATACTTGCCGCTAGATCAGATGCTATCTTGTCTGATTTTTGTTGTTGTTCTTGCATTGCGGCCACTGCACGCTGTTGAGCCTCACCACGTGCACGTTCTGCTGCATCTTGTATAGCTTTGTTTGCGGCTGCATCTTGTATAGCTTTGTTTGCGGCTGCATCTTGTATCGCTTTGTTTGCGGCTGCAACCTTTGCTTGTTCCGCTGCCAAAGAAGCCCTCTTTTTAGCCAAGGCCTCGACCCGTGCACGTTCTTCTGAATCAACCAGTCGTTGCATGGCTTCTTTCTTTTCACGTTCCTCTTTCTCGGCCTTGACACGGGCTCTTTCCTCACGTACTTCAGTCGCCCTTTTCAACTTTACTGGGTCAATGTCATTGATGACGTTCCACTTTTCATCTTTTATTTTATAATAGCGTGCATTGGTTTTATCCATGATCCGCCCACCATAGCCTTTCACGCTGGTATAGGAGTTGGTCGTGGTACTATATGGATAATACGAATTGTTTTCACTGTCTATTTCTTCCTGGGTTTGTGTATAAATATTTGTACATTCTGAGTCCGTATACAGTGTCAAGTTTGATAATTCTCGTTGAAAGGCGGCGTCCTTGTTAACCGTGGCATTAAAATTTTCACTGGGGTTGACGTAAGGAATGGGTCGACAATCGCTAACGGCGCGTTCCGCTGCAAACCTTCTCCTAGCATTCTCGCTTGGGTTCACCATAAAATAAGGAAGAGGAGGTTTATTGACTTCCGTGTTATTGATTTTGTAATAGCCCGCATTTTGCTGATAGTTTGCAGAGAAATGTAAGATGTTTTGATTGTTCAATTTCGTCTTTTTCATGTAGGTTTCCTCGTTGGCACGTGTCTCGCAGTCATTATCAATAAAGAGCCGCAAATTTCGATTGTCGCCTGGGGTAGTAATAAACATTCTTTTTTGTTCCACGTCTCTTACTCGAGTAGAAAGATCGATTTTACCAGGCAATGGATTACATTTCCCGTCTCCATTCAATTCATAGACTTTCAATACACCATCTTTACCAACCTCCAACATATTTGCGTCTCCCGGGACATTGACCTGGCTCAAGTAAGTCGATATGTCTCCTTCACTCCATCCTGCTCCCATTTAGATATAGACATTTATTATTTTGACTGATTTATTTCCGTTACTCTATTTATGGACTCTTATTTTGGCAAGGTCAAATCTGTCCCTTATCAATCTCCTGTTTATACGTATTCTAACATGAGAGAATACCTAGAAACCAACTCAAAACACATACAACATTTAGAGAAAGTGATTGAAACCCTTATACAGGACGTTCACTTGTTGGAACACAAACTGTTGCAATCCAAGTTAACGTCTAAAAATCCAATACAAAAGGATATCTAAGGATACTATAATGAACATGTTGGCGATTAATCAAATCGAGCATAATTTTGAAGTAGACCCTCCTTTTCACTGGATTATGGGAAAAAGAGATAATCCCGAATGGTTTAAGAACTTTTTGAAAGAACAAACTTTGTTGGTCCATACGCTACGACTTGGGTCCAATATCAGTATTTACGGAAATACAGTTCAAACGGTGAATGGTTTACAAATGACCCAATATGTCCATATTCGAGAAGGGAATTATTCATGGAGTAATCCTCTTGTCTTTATTTCTTTTCATATCGATAAAATGGACATCTAAAACATAAAAATATATAGAGACTATATATACATGGACCCTCGTATTCTTTACAGCGTGCAATCTGCTCTTCTCTTTTTTATCATTGCTTCCCCCCAGGTCTACGCCATCACGGGTGCGATCTTTAAGACGAAAGGCACCAGTGCTCTCGTGCTCCACTCGGTCGTGTTCGGTCTTCTTGTCTATATTCTCATGCTGATCAACGCTTAATTGGATTAAAACGTTTAAATAGACACTATAGTATCGCATTCTTTTTATATGAATGAATGTGATATAACTTCGGATAAGCTAGCGCCAAATAAGCTAGCGACAGATAAGCTTGCGCCAAATAAGCCTGGCTTAGAACGAGACACCCTAGGGCGGGTTTTTACTCCACCCATCTTGGTCCAAGAACTCTATGCCTTGTTGTCTCCCTTGCTTCGTCCAGGCATGCGAGTGTACGAACCCGGTGTAGGTGACATGCGTTTTCATGCAGCCTATCCTTTGCCTTGTACCTATTCGGGGTGCGAGATTTCACCGGTGGGAGAGTTGCCTCCGACCATTTACAAAGGAGATTTCTTTGATCAACCTCTGTCTATGTATGACCTTATCCTAGGTAACCCTCCATTTCGCATCGAAACCAGTGGTCCGCAAACATCTCCTACGCCGACGAAATGTCCACAGGTGACGATTTGGCCTAAAATCGTGAAACGGTGCATGGAACATTTGGCTGAGGGAGGTTACCTCGCCATGCTGTTGCCTTGTATCTGGTTAAAGCCGGACAAGGAGGGGATACATGAACTCTTTATGAAACATCGCATTCTCTCGATACGTTGCTATAGCTGTACTGAAAGCAACAAACTGTTTGGGTACAAGTGTCAGACCCCTGTCTCTATGGTTGTCTTGCAAAAGGTTCCTTCCATCGGGTCTTTTTTAATCTACGACAACGGCTACATCCCGTTTACAGTCATACATCCACCTTGTATTCCCACCCAGAATGCCGCGTTGTTGCAAGCAAGTCATCGGCTCATTCGGACCCCATTAACCTGTATCAAAATGTCGACGGTACCCAAAGGTAATGTTATCGCGAACCCGTCTAAGAAGTTTCCTTTGCTCACGACTTTTAAAGAAGGCATGATACATGGTCTAGAACTGGACAAGCCCGGGCCTTATCATGGCATACCGAAAGTATTGTTACTTCACAAGAGCCAGCCTGTGCCTTTTTTGGACCTACATGGGTCCTATGGTGTGGGGGGACGGGATGTCTATGTATTGCCGGTGGATTCATACGAAATGATGTCGGACCCTCTGGTACAAAAGATACTCAAATCCTTTACCATAAGGATGAATTATTATGAAAAACAGACCTTTCACTATTTGCCTTGTGTAGAAGAGTTTTATGAATGGAAAAAAAGTATTTCTATACTATATGACCCATAAACGTCGTTCGAGACGACAGCGTCGTACGCAAAAGGGTGGTGCAAAAAAGTCGGTAAATCCAGATATATGTAAAGGTCTACCGTATTTGGTGAATGGTTTTGAATACACGACAAAAACATCGGAATATGTGAAAGGTGATTATAGTCAACTCGATTACAAGTCTTTTTTGGATGGGACATGCAAACCTATCTACGTTGTCTCGACCACCCGCATCTCGTCGTATTCCTTGAAAGGAAGTTTTATCCTCATGAAAAACCCTGAAAAATTAAGCCTATTGGTTAAAAAATGGATTGCTCTGTTAAAACCTATCTCTGCAAGCGTAATCGGTTCTTCCGTCAAAGATATCACTCTGCAAAGAAATGTAAATCCATTTAAAACGTATTATGACCAACTAAAGTTGTACAACTCCATTCTCGACAACAAATCTGGGATACTCAACATGGTGACAAGGGATACGGAACTTATTTACTCGGACGAAAACATTCTTGAGACGTTTAACGGTATACGTGCTCAATACAACTATTACAGTGATATTCCTTTCAACATGAAAGAATTCTTGGGATTTGAAAAAATTGGCGGATGGATGGGTACGGAATCGGGACGGATTAAAACCATGAAACAAATTGATGAGGAAGTGGGGAAGTTTTCTGGAAACGTTGTACCGAATACGAACTATAAAGAGGATCTAAAAAAAAATATGGAAAAAGAATTGACAATTAAAACACAAGCATCCAAGGCTCTCATGATCTTGATGACATTCGTTTTTTGTTATCTGAATTATATACCCATTCCGAAAGGTGATCTGGATATGGATACCATCAATCGAATGACTCAGACCCTGAATAAATTATACGAACAAATTAATCGTTTTTCATCAGTCAAAGGTACACCAGAACAGATGCGAACATTTTTACAAACCTATGTAAGTGACTTTAATAAAAATCTGAAAGAACTGAAAGAGGTGATGTCCAAAAAGACTGCGAAACCGATTGTGGGGGGTACGTTTTTAACTCAAAAACATGATAAATCTGTACGAAAAGATCAAGAATATACACAAGAAGATTTTAATAAATTAAAGAAAGAAGAAGAAGATAAAATTGCAGTATCGGAAGAACTTGAAAAAATCACAGTGAACCCGGATAATGAATCAAAAAATGAAACAATAACTCCAAACCCTGTCACAGAAGAAATAGGCCCAACTAAAGAAGATTCTGTAAACGTGGAAGACAAAATAGGTGCTAAAGCCGCGACTAAAGAATCAGAAGAAACAAAAGCAGAAACAATAGAAGAAAAAACACAGAAGAAAGAAGAAGCCGCTGCAAAAAAAAGAGACCTTTCTAATAGATGGAATGCGTTGAAAGCTGAATCATCGAAAAACACGGACAAAGAAAAGGCTTCAACCATTGCCAAGGTAACTGCAATATTAAAGGCAGAAAGCAAACAAATTGAAAATCAAGCGAAACGATATGCTCCTCAAATGCAGACCATTCCTATCGAGAAAAAAAGCGACGACTACAAAATTGCAGAAGAAAAATTAAAGAAATCGATAGAGACATACAATGAAGACAAAAATGACATGCATGCACAGATTGTCTATGCCGAGTACAAAAACATATTGGATATCGCAAGGAATGACCTTTCGATTGCGAATGATGAAAACAGAGAAGAAAAGCAAATAATTGTGGATACCATAGAAAAAGACTTGAAAGGGTGGATGAATATACTATCCATAAACAAGGGACTAGGGACAAAAAAGAAAACCTTCAACCCCGATCAAGTTGATGCAGAGATATTTCGTCTACAAATTAGTCTTCAAAAAACTAAGGATGAGATCAAAGGTATCGGATTAGATCCAAGTGTTAATTTAACCCAAGCAATTAAGGATGAAGAGAGTGCAAAAGAAGAACTAGAAAAAGCAGAAACTGAGAAATCAATCGCCTACAAAAATCTAGAAATAAAGACAGGGTTAATAAAAGATCAAATAGAAAAAGCAGAAGAAGCAAAAATAGAAATAGAAAATGCGAAGGTAGAAGAAAAAGAAAAATTAACAGATGTTCACAAAGCTGCATTAGATTATTATTATGAAAGGACCCAGAAAAATGAAGAAGCAAAACTAGCGTCAGAAAAAGCAAAAGAAGCAACAAAAGCGGTAAAACAAACTTTTAAAAAGTTAGAGGATGCGTCTCAAAAAGTGAAAGGGATGATACCATCAGATGTAAAGGATAAAGTCAAGATCGAACCATTGGTTGACCTTCTACGGAAACAAAATAAATTGACACGAAAGATAGAAAAATTAAATACCTCCTCAGACCTACAGAGAGGATTTCTCTCGGATACATTGAGTTATGAGAAAACCATTGCCTACCTCTACCGTCCGAAAGACACAAATGACCCATTAAAGAAGTTTTATGAAGAAATACAGAAAGTAGACGATTTTAAGATTGAAACACTATATGAATTTCTTAAACCAAGTGAGCTATTCGATGGTAACGAAAATGTTTCAGACCTTGATCTAAAAGCCTTTATTACACGATATGCCGATAAGAGTGGTAAAACCATAAAAGAGCTAGAAGCCATAGCAAAAAAAGAAAAAAAAGAACTCAAACCGGAAGATATAAAAATTTTAGAAAATTTAAAGGGGCTAGAAAAACAAAACAAGATACGTGCAAGAACCCATTTTTTCATGAAGCCTCTATACTTCACTGTAAAAAAACTACAAAAAGCAATACAACACAAGGAGGAAATTCAATTTGGTAAAAATGAACATACATTTGATAGTGGAACATTTAAGAAGGACCGATTAGGAGGGATGAAACAATACATTAAGGAACGAGCACGTTCAGAAACACTTTTTTCGATGTATCCAAAAACGCTTGAAAAAGACTATAAATTTGTAAGACTATACAACAGTGAGGAGTATAAACAGGCGAATGCGATGCTTTCCTTGAAGGAAGTTCCCCTAGAAAATGTATTTGAAAATACCGCCTACTTTAAAGATAGAGGATTTGTATTTATTAAAGATCCTGCAAAGTTGCGGGGAATGTTTGTAAAATATTACTACGATGAAGACGATTATGTAAATGGAGAACAACTATTAAAACCAGAATTTACAAAGAAGGAGGTCGTGAAAGGATTTCTTCAATTTGGTCAAGAAAAAACAGAAACACCACCTGAACCTGCCTATGAAGAACTTGGGAAGGAGAAGAAGAGCGTGTTTGATGCGTTGCCAGGAAAAAATTATGGTAAGACAAGAGAAGTAATAAAAAATACAACAGAACTCATAAAAAGTGCTCCAAAGGCGGCTTCAAACGCTTATGAAAAATTTGAAGGTAAAACAGTGAATGTGGAAAAAGAGAAGAAAATCATCAAACGTATGAGTCAATTAAACCAAAGCCATGAAATCGCACTCCGTAAAGAACAAATTAATCAAATAACCCAAAAGGGTGGGGTGGTTGGAACAGTCAGTGGAGTACTCACCGGAGCGAAAACATTAGCTACAGGAGTAGTCTACGGAGCAATTTTTATTCCATTCAGTATCTTCCATAATGTGATCGGAAATGCAATTGACCTTACGATTTTTTCAGCGGGCCAACTCAAAGACTTGGCTGATGACTCTTCTTATCTAAGGCTCGGTATGTTGGCTACCAAGAAGCGAGAAGAATGTGAAAAAATATTGGAAATGTTAAACATAAATTTGTACCAGGTCGAAGATGAAAGGATTAATCAATTGTTGTTGAGTGTTCTTTACAACATATACAATGCTCTCGACTATATTGAAAAGACGGAAGAAAAATTTCGTGACCGGCATGGATATACGATCGATCTATTTAAACCATACATCGAGAACCTTATTTTAAAAATAAAAAAGAACCCTTTTGCATTTGGAGAAAGTAAACTGTATGCCTCGATGAACGACGCGAAGAAAATGTTGTATTTTGTCTATCATATCCTTCAGCAGTGTAAACCGAAAACCTTGGCCGATGTAAAAAAGGGGATAGAGGGTATTGATAATGAAGAGAATGTATTAGATAAACAGATCCAAAACCTAAAAAAGGAACTACTCACTAGTGCAGAGGATAAAAAGGAAGAACTAAATAAACAAATAAAAGAATTGGAGGATAAAAAACAAATCAAGGAAAAGACCCAAGAATTAGACGATGAGATCAAACAAGAAGATCAGACTTCTGCTGAAATATTGAAGAAGAACGAAAAACCTGTGAAAGAAATTTTGAAAAAGGCTAATAAAATAGTATTTGACGATAAAGAAATGAACGAAATATTTACGACACCGAAAACATATATAGTCAAGCGTCACAGTTCAGACAGCAAAATGCAACTAGTTAAAAGATTGGACCTGATGCCAGAGGTTTCCATTATCGCACCTGACCATGTACCCGCACTGGCGTCCATCTTCGTCTACCGTACCGGCGTGGACCCTGACCAAAAAGAAAAAAATGAAGAGGCCGCAGCCAAGGCAGTTATCTCCAAGGCCAAGGCAGATGCCAAAGCAGCAGAAAAAAAGATAAAGGACGCAGCATCTCAAGAAGAAAAAAAGATAAAGAAAGGACAGAATTTTGAATTAGAAAAAGAGAAATTGAAACAGAAAGGTCAAATAGATCTTTCGACGTTAGAAGGAAGAACAAAATTACAATTAAAGGAAAAGGAAATCGAGAAAGAAATCAAACTGATACGTGAGAGGCATAAGGTCCAGGTAGAGAGTAGTGAAATGAAATACAGACAAGAGATGAGTAGATTTTCAGCAGAGACTGCCCAAGCGAACAAACTGTCTAAGGATGAATCCAAAAAGGAATTGGCACGAATTGCAGAAGATAAAAAAAGGTCGGAGTCTCAACACAAGCTCGAGATAGATAAATTTAACGCTGAACTGGCGATTGCTCTAGAAAAAGCAAAATCAGGTTCAAAAATGTCCAATATGGAAAGCGAACCTGTCATAAAGGGCTACTCCACGAAAAATACAACTGCAAATAGAACGAATAGAACAAATAGAAATAGAACGAATACAAATACGAAAAAGAATGTCACCATGAAAATTGCGAACAAGACGGGTAAAACCGGTAAGGAACAAACAATATGTATTAACACATCCAATGGGAAAACATGTTACATGGTCACGAATGATGGTAAAGAAATGTCCATTTCCCCTATACCAACATAAAATCGACACATAATAAAAATCGACACATAATAAAAATCGACACGAAAATAAAGAAGTACTGTATAGAAAATGGCTTTCTTGACCACTCGTTTCACAGACGAGACACTTTGCGAAAATATGCGTTATCGTTCCAGTCACAAGGTCGCATGCATTTATAATTTGATGGTTCCGATTGCAGAACACCATCCTTTTCGTAATCTCTATGTGCTTGAAATGAACAACACGCAGGACACTTTGGTTGGGATTGGGGTCATTACCAAAAAACGTTGGCCGAGAGAAACCATCTATGAAAACCCCTATTACAATCGTTATACCTACAAAGGCGATCTTTACTTTTCCTCGAGTGAACTGCCCCCCTCTTTCGTGAAAGAATTAGAGGACAAGCTCTTTCGCGGAAAAAGTCACATGAAACGAGGCAAAAGCATGACCCAGTTTCCAGACAAGTGGTTAAAAAAAGAATATTTCGATATTATTCAAGAAATGATCCAGGTTAAATCGAATGCTTATGCGGTCGTTTGAAATCGTAGGTAAACGAATTTTTCTTGCGTGTTCAGCCAAGATGCCGTCTGAAAGTCAGCAAAGGCCACGGGATCTTTCGTAATATACAAATGACATGTGTGTAATTCCATTCCAATCACTTCGTGGTCTTCGCGTATGGTTGTAAACATATTTTTTGCATGTTGTTCGTTGTAATAGATACATGCATTAACAATCTCCACAAACAAGTGTTGAGTTGGGTTCCATTTTTCCAAAAGGCTAGTTTCCTTGTTTTTCAGGATGGCGTACAATCGGTGAAAGATGGAAATCAATACCTCCTTTAACATCTCCAACAATTCCTTGTATCGTTTGAACTGCGTAGAACGTTGTGCGTACATAAAGGCCTTCCTTCGAAATTTGACCTCGTCTATTCGCTTGAGTAAGTATTTGATACGATTTTCCACCAGAGACGCTTCGTGTGGATTTCGGACTTCTAGTCGTGTGTCGATTTCCTCTATGAAACGATAATATTGATACATACTGTTTTCAATCAAACCCAATACATGCTTCGGCTTGTGGTTAGAGAACTGCCGAATGGTGTGTCGAATTTCTCCTATACCTGGCAACCCACACGGATTTTCTTCGCGCGGGACAAATCCTTGTGTATTTCGTAAATGCTCGTAATAATGGGGATTGTGAATTCGACCATTGACCACCATGCCCGACTTCCAACTAAACGCGGTTTTACACTCGGTGCACCACATCTGGTCGCATCCATCAATCTTGTAAATACGGGTCGTACACGAGGGGCAGGGTTTCGTTTCTTCGCGCAGAAGTTTCGCCGTCGCCACGTTTTCGGGCATACATATGTGTTCCTCTCCTTTGACTTGGAAACAAGTGGAACACGTATATACGCTGCATAACCCACATTTGTACTGTGTCGAAAGGAACCCATGACATTGATCTACCTGACAATGCATAATGAATTCCTTCTTTTGAATAGGCGATGTGATACTTTTTTCAATACGATACTGGCGGATGAGTTCATCGTATTGATTACCTTTACAAATATCGCATGTATATTCCACACACATACAGGTCTCTACGTGGCACTTGTCGTCGGCAAGACATTCCGTCAATACTCGCATGCAATCCTTACAGTAATTCTCACGACAGTCGAGACACGTCATGTTTTCATTTAGATTTAACCCTTTGCATTTGAGGCATTGCATACGAAAACGCTCGCGGGTCTCTTCCATTTGATAGACGAGTTCATTCGTGCGATAACGAGGCAACAATCGAACGTTGCGTCGATAAATATCATTGGTATTGCATCCTTTGCACCACATGGATTTGTAATTTGCACCGTGACAGGTTGTACATCCATAGGTAAAGAATGATTTCTTTTCTTGCGTGAGGGACATGATCTTCGTGTCAATCGCCTCATTCTTCTCAAAGGCTCTTGCCAAGTCTTGGGTATGCGGCAACTGACTTTTCTCGAATTCTGCATAAACCACCTCGCGACTTTTCTTGTAGTCCGTCGTCGTATACGTTTTGCCAATCGCCGTCATGACAAATTCTATACCCCACGCCAGCTTGCAACTCATGCAATGCGGATCGGAAACCTGGCCACACAAGTAGGTTCGAACACACGTTCTGCAGCAAGTAAACCCGCATGGGCAAATCACTTTGGTAGTGGTGGGTTCGCAACAAACTTGGCACGACATTTTTTATAGAAAAAGAATTTATTTTGTTACGGTCAATTTTTACTCATGGTCTTCTGGTTCCATTTCGGCTGCAGCGCCTCTGCTAGCCAAAACGGCTTTATTTGATGCATTTACAACCATTCCAGTTTGATGTAAAGAGTTTGATACAGCCTCTATTACATGATTTGGTGGAGGATAGAACGACGGTATATTGCTACACGGAATAACACATCCTTTTGCACTTTTATTCCTTGTACTAGGATCTAAAAACTGGAAAACGATCCCGAATAATAAATTAAACCAACATAATACGCCTGGATCGCCTTCTGCTCTCACCATATCAATTGTTGGTTCTCGTCCAGATTTACAACTATCTTCGCACATGTCTTCGTGTTCTTGCTCTGTATGTCCGTTTGTTCTTCCTCTTTTTTTTTCTCTTGTATGTTGTGCTTTTTCTTTTTCCTCTTGTGAAAATCGTATTGCATTGTCCACGCCTCTGCTTATAGTCTCAATGGAACACTCGCCTGTGGCTTTATGTTTATCAATATAGGATAAAATATTAAAAAACTGATAACGATCATCCCTTTTATCACTTTTATCGTCACGACTTGTTGTTAATATCTCTTTCAATTCATGTATAAAGGTCTCCAGACTATAGTAGTCACAATTAGAGAATTTACACTGTTTGTAACAATAGAAAGGACTTTGCACACTACCTATGACGAAATCTAATTTCTCTGCAAATATTTTTCTTAATTCATCCGATATACATGACGAAGGCTGTTCCATCGCGACCTTGATACGTACCAGAAAAATTTTGATTGCGTCTATTTTGTTTGTACTCAGTTTGATGCCATTTAGAAAGGTTAAATAAGGCGTTAATCTAGTACTTACATGATCTTTAATTGTAGTACCTCTAATACTAGTGTTTACAGCAGAACGAGTACTTGTTTTAAATGCTCCACACATTAGGTCCTTTTCTCTCCTATCCGGTAAGATGACATTTAACGCAATGTTATCAACTCGAGTTGCACAACCAATTCCACAATGCTCTAATAAAATCCCGCTCATCAAATAGGTGACATCTTTCATGATAGTCCTGTTTTGTTCCGTAAGTAGAGTATCGCGTGAGGTTAAACAAAGAAAATCAAGATCGCTCATAGAGGATGTAATTTTACGTAATAAATCGCTGAAAATACGGTTCTTCATTAACACATGAAGATATGCATAAAAACAATCTTTTTCACCGACTAACGACCGGTCGAACTCGATCATGATTTGGTCTAAAATATCGCTGAGATCAGGTGGTGGATTTGGGGTATAAGTATCGCCTTGAAAATGTCGCGTATGTATGTAACATAACATCATAGCCATGACGTAAAACATGTTTCCTCCTGAATGACAATATTGGGTGTCTCCTATCTCTCCAAGTACATTCGTTAATTCTTGGCGAAACAAATAATTGATCATTCCGAGAATATCTCTCATCACAAGACATAAGTTTCGCAATTCGGAGAATGGCTCGTTCTGTGGAACACCAGCACCCAAACCGCCACCTCCGCCACCGCCAGGCGATGTGTATTTTAAAACGGTATCCGTCATTGCATATTTCGTAGCTATGCCGGCAAAAATCTTATACATATAACTGTGGATTAATTGAGCATATCGACTGTTTTGATATTCTTTTGTTAATTGAGATGGATGTGACGGATCATAACCATCCATAACACTTGCGATCATTTGTTTTACGTGTATGTCTGACAATATCTGATAAAATAAACGATATAATCTAGGATCTGGATCAGCTGGAGTCCAAATTCCCGAACCTGCCATTTCAAGATATTTTTCTTCAAATAAACTAGCAATAAATTTATTGAACCTATTTTCTACAGCACATAATGAACGTGATAAATTATCTAATTCATTGAATGAAATCGTTGAACATGGTTCAGATGAACTTTTATCATCTTTATCTAAAGGCAGTGATACACTTCTTTTTATATGGTTTGTTATACTTTCTATTGGAAAATTGATCCCTTGTGAAAATTCATTATCTATATCTTCATCTATTCGTTCTTTATCTGTTTTTTCAATTATAGCTTTACCTAGAGCTATCTTAAGATTAGGTAGAGATTGTTGTCGTACAAGACCTAGCCTACGTACATGTTCCAATGCTTCCAATGCACTAATCTTAGATGGTTTTGGACTCATGTTCATCCCTCCCTTCTGCGTTTTCCGCACCCTCGACCGAAGAGATCTGGTTTTAGGTCTTGGCTTAGATCTACGCATCGTCTTAGCCGCCTTTAGCTTAGACCGTTTGCGTGTCATATATAGTTAACCGTATAATTTAATCTCTCTTTATAGACGTTCGCATAAGTATTTTAACCTGCAAAAATATTTGGGTAATATAGATGGCTGCATCACATGAAAGTTCATACGGTCCAACATGTGGTATGAAAGACAAAAATGTATTGATAAAGGATAGATATGGCAAAAAAATAGGGAACCTATGTATTCCTTTGAGTGAAACCGAGAAAGGAGAAGGTATCCAAATTAGTGTAAGCAAACTATTTGGACTATTGGTTGATTCAGGATATAAAGATACCTTTATTTATTTTGTCCATTGTCGAACTACACCAAACTCATCTATTATTCCATTCAGTACTTATCCATTGGTGCATCCAACCAAAAATGATAGACAAAATTTATACCTGATTGTTCAATCACATGGTCAAGCCAGGCCATACCATCCCTTATCTCTTGATGAAAAAGATCTCGACTATGCGATCTTCAGAGCAAACCTTGGATATCAATGCATGCAACATGGAGATCAGGCTGGGGAATATCAAGTGTATGATGAGGCGATGAGTTTTTTTGCTAGTGGTGCTAGACAAAAGATGGATAAGACAGATGACCTTTTATCTATAAGAACAATGAAAATAGTATTGTCTAATTATAGTCTCAGGGGCGATCGTAGATTTGTAACAAGAGGCTCCTTTCAAGAAGGACAAGTGAATACAGGACCCCCCCTTAAACGTAGTAAGACTAACCCAAGAAGATCACTATCTGGTAGACGACCCTCAATATCTAAAACAATGTCGATTTCAGAGATGCGTAATCTTAGAAAAACAATTAGAAAATCAGGTAAGAGAGAAACCTCTAAAAAAAGACGTTAAAACCCCGTGCCCTGTCCCTTATGTTTACGTGCCTTCAATGTCCCAGTTCGTTTCTTCGGTGCCCGATTTTGGGTCATTCTCTCCCGCACGCGTTCTCGTAAAGTTTCTACCTGCATAGGATTGAGGGTCTGTCTGTTCGAGCCGGTAAAAGGTCCCAACATCTCTTCGATATCATTGAGGTCTGTATCCGAATAGATCTTGTCCTCGTGACTTGGGTCAACCTCTCGCATGGCATCATTTGCTTTTCGTTGGCGATAGGTCATCATGGACTGGTGTGCATAGTCGCGTAATTCGGCATTCACTTTTGCTTGGTATCGGTTTTGTGCCGCCTTTACTTCGAGTGCTTCTGCTTCAGCCGCTCTTCGTTCCTTTTCTCTCTGTACCGAGAGCCATTCTTGTATCGAAGCATTTTCCATAATCGGTTGAAAGGGTCTGTGCGTTTGTCTCGTTCTCGGTCTAGGTTTAGGTGCAGGCTTAGGCACAGGAATAGGTTTCTTTTTTCTAGAGGGTTGCACGCGGCTCTTGGTCGGGCCAGCCATATCTTTCGGACCAGCCATAGCTTTCGGATCAGCGTTTGCCCGTGCCTTCGGTTTGGGCATAGGGGCTCTTTTACGCGTATATTTTGCTACTGAATTCATTGTATACTATACCTATATTATTTCAGAGTTGTAAAAAGAGGTCGCGGTTCGACACATCGTTATTCTCCATGATGGTTTCGAGGGACCGTATGTTCACATCGGCATTTCCATCTTTGGACAAGAACAGCATCATTTCTAAAACAATCTTCTGTTTCTCCTCTGTCCATGCCTCTTTCAGTTTCTGCACGGTTTCGTCCGTATATACGACCGACATCATGTCCCTATAAAACAAATGACTATTCTCCGTCTTCTTCATGTATTGGTCAATGATACAGTAATAATAACTGAGACAAAGTCCCACCATGGAACAGTGTGAATAGGTCTCCATCAGTCTTCGTATCCCTTCCAAGGCAAATGAAAAGAGTAGTTGGTATTTAGTTGTCTCGTTCTTGAGAAAGCATTCACATGCCTGATAAATAGGATTGTACATGTATTGGATATCAATCTTGTTTGTGTGATAATAGGACCTTGCAATCGACTGAAAGAAGCCCGGCTCCTGAAAAGATAGGGTATTTGCATGGATCCAGATTTTGGTACCGATGGGTTTTTTACTCAGTATGGCTAGCTTGACAATGACCGACAAGGGGTCTAAGATGAAATACTTAATGTTGTTCGCCATTCTATAAAAGAATAACCTTTTATTAAGTTTTATATACCGTAAAATATCGAGACGACCTTTTATATAGGTATTTATATATCTGACATGGCACAAGCAAACAGTAGCGGTAGCGTCAATAGCAATGTCTCTATCACAGAAAATCAACGCCTATATGGTCCAGACACCTTTACTTACATGGTTAGATCCCATGGATGTTATCGACCGAATGAAAAGGTCTTGTTGGGTGACAATGTTTACATGAGCCTGCATGCATTTCAGGATGAGGGGCTAGAATACAATCCTTCTTATGCGAGAGAATTTTGTGCGGGGCGGATCACCACCCATGCAGGATACAAGCCCATCGAGACAATCGATACAGAATATTTTCAAATGCTTTTCTGTCGGACAGAGAAGGACCGCCACCCGTGTTATGTCCACTGTTGCACAACGAATGAGCGTGTGTATGACTTTATCGACGGGGACCTCTTGTTGTCCGAACTTTTATATTTGGTGAATTTTCATGCAAGGTCGTATGGGGCTTACTATATCGACCTGAACCTGTTGACCTGTAACAGTCCGTGTAGCAACGACCCCATTACGCGTAGTCGTGTTTTAACAAATAAAAAAAAGTATACGGGTCCACGCATCACCGCTGGACATAAACGTTTTTCCAATACCCGCAAGTGTAGTCAATTGAAAAGACCAGGTACCTTGGCTTCTGTGCCCTTTTCCAATGGATTAAAACCGTATTACCCGATGGTTGGAGACAGGCTATGGGACAGGCAAACGGGTCAATACGTCCTCGTGACTGCAGAAAATAAACGCAGGCTGCCGAAGGATAGTGTCTTTGTCGGGTCCTTGGAACCGGGATCGTTTGTCAAATATTATATGGGCGAAGATCAGTTGTTTGTGATAGAAGAAATGGCAAAGGGAAAAGATAAAGATGAGTTTCTTTTGATCCGTAAGACCACGGATCCGACGGTCGTCTTGTACGTGGATCCCAAAGCGGTGACACCCTATCGGATTGTCGAGATGGACGAAGATGTAGATCATTGGTTTGAATATTATTAAAATTGACGGGACTTCCCTCGGGATAAGTATTTTAACCTTTATCAAAAGATGGATCTTCCCCGTGACCTTTGCCTCGAGATTTTCTCGTATTTGCCAGTGCGTCCGCTCCTCGCCTTTCGCATCACGTCCAAAGACACCGTAGACTGTGCCAAACAGTTTAAAGGCAGCCAGATGAGGATAAAGTCCATCAAGAAATGGAATGCCTGTTTCCCTCAGGCAACCAAAGCCAACATCTCGGATCTACAATTAAGTATGATTGACATGTTGTATTTGACCTATGTTGAGGACCTCGAGATGAGCACGTGCTGCCCTTATGGACCACTCTGGTCCATGGGAATAAGCTGGTTTCGCCTGCCTGGTCTGAAAAAGTTAACCATTATGAATAACGATCAGTTCACGGATGAATGCTTGTCTCATTTTACCGAGTTGGAGGATTTGTCCATCAGTCATTCGAACCAGCACATT